>OARM01000024.1_pt1 | contig 122762 bp, 109 predicted proteins | sample 1475591 | NCBI WGS metagenome assembly OARM01 (sample SAMEA3360676, study PRJEB22359) | human gut metagenome | biome: ENVO:urban biome; feature: ENVO:human-associated habitat; material: ENVO:feces | place: Bangladesh | collected 2011
CAATACAATACAATACAATACAATACAATACAATACAATACAATACAATACAATACAATAATTTCTTAAACAAAATCTATTTTTATTCTGTAATTTTAAAAATCCATTCTATAATACCATTTTTGTATTATATAAAAAAATACTATCTTTTAATATTCTGTATAAAAAATCATTGATATAAATATTTGTTAGGAGACTATATATGAAAAAAATATTATTTATTGTCATGCTAATTATAAGTTTATTTAATATATCTTGTCAAAATAATTCATCATCTTCTATTGGTGGTATTGGAGAAATAGTAGTTGATCCTTATGGCTTAACACCGTTATCAGCAGTTTATACAACAGAAACAGTTAATACAGCACCAATAACAGTTAAGGTTAAAGGGCTTTATGGTGAGCCAGATATAATACATACTTATCCAGCAGGATACGGCACAGAATTTGAAATACATGGTATGTTTCCAGAATCTGATAATACTATAGAAGTTAATGATGGCGGACGCATTATAACCAAAAATGTTAACGTAGGTAGTATACAAGCAAATGGTGTTGCTATACAAAAGAAATATGATGTGGCAGTTAATAATTTACCAGAAGAAAAATATACTAATAATCCTGAGTTATATTTTGTTAGTTACTATATGAACTCTTTAGGATGGATATGTTTTTTAGGTATATCTTCTAATGGATATTTAAGGTATATTAATACTAAACCAACATCTATTGCTAGATTATCTATATATAATTCAAAAGTTGTTTTCTATACTACTGATAGTTATGATAAAAATAGTGGTATATTTGATCTATTAGGTACTGGTTTAATAAAATATTCTACGGAACCACATCATGATGTTATAAAAATTAATAATAACTATGCATATTTGTCATGGTCTACATGGGGATATCAAGATAGATTAATAGAAATGAATTCATCAGGAATTCAATTAAAAGAATTAGCTTTTGGAAAGTTAATAGAAAATTCTTTAGATTTAGTAAAATATCCAGAGGATAAAGCTATATTCAAACAGATAGTATTTGGAGAAGATGTTGATAATATATATGTTGAAAATGGAAATCAAAAATTTGCAGATTGGTTTCATGGAAATTCTTTAGTATATGATTCTTCAGATGATATTTTATATGTATCATCAAGGCATAGGGGGGTATTAGCAATAGATTATAGTGAATGGAAATTAATATGGTGGATGGCTGATGAAACGTTATCTACAGAAATATTGATTGGTCATGGTGGAATACCTTATAATATTTATTTTAAAGATTTAAAATCTTTAACTGATTATAGAGTTAAAGGAGATGGTTTAAATAATGGTCCAAAAAATCAACATGCATTATTTTTGCATAAAAATGGTAATTTAGGAATGTTTGATAATCAAGGAGATGAACTTACTAATCCTAATGGTTCTAGATATGTAGAATATAAAATAACAGGAACTCATGGTAATTATATGGCTCAAAAAATTGATGAATATAGAGATAGTTCTTTATATTCAAGAACTATGAGTGATTTAGATTTTACAGGAGAAAATTATCAAAATTTATTGCTTTGTTATGCTGAGCCTACCGCTAGAATTTTAGAAGTAGAAAAAAATACTAAAAATATTTTATTTAGATTAAATTTACCGTTTATGACATATAGGGTAGATAAGATGCCTTTATATTATGATGAGGGAAGAGTTTACTCAGAAGATTGCAATTTGAAGAATACTAATTAATTATAAGATTATTAAATTAGATTTTATAAAGAGCTCGATTACTATGTTGTGATTGAGCTTTTTTATAATACTGTATATAATAATTGTACAAAAATCATTGACAATTTATGTGTTTTATGATATACTACATAACTGTATAATTTCTAACAAAATTCAAAAAATAGGGTAAGTATATGAAATACGAAATTTTAGCTCAAAATGCCCGCTTTTTTACAATATCAGCGGCAATTCTAACCTTAGCTTTTGCATTCTATTTCTACAAATGGATGCGTAAGCAAGATGAAGGTACAGACAAAATGAAAGAAATCGCTTCACATGTTCGCTCTGGTGCTATAGCTTATCTTAAACAACAATATAGAGTTATAGCTTTTTTCTTTGCTGGAGCTTTCATTGTTTTTGCTATTCTTTCTTATGCTTTAAAAGTACAAAATCCTTTCATTCCTATAGGTTTCTTAACAGGAGGTTTCTTCTCAACACTTTCTGGATTCTTAGGTATGAAAACTGCTACTTATGCATCAGCAAGAACTGCTAATGCAGCTAGCAAATCACTAAACCAAGGTTTAACTATAGCTTTCCGTTCTGGTGCTGTTATGGGTCTTACTGTTGTTGGTTTAGCTTTATTTGATATATCTATGTGGTTTATAATACTTAATGCTTGGCTTGATAATAGTTGGTTTAATACTGACTTCTTAGCTTTAGGTAATATTGCTCGTGATTCTTCAGAGTTTATTTCTGCTAAGATGCACTTTGTTACTACTACAATGCTTAGCTTTGGTGTAGGTGCTTCTTTCCAAGCTTTATTTGCTCGTGTTGGTGGTGGTATATTTACAAAAGCTGCTGACGTTGGTGCTGACTTGGTAGGTAAAGTTGAAGCTGGAATACCAGAAGATGACCCTAGAAACCCTGCTGTTATAGCTGATAACGTTGGTGATAATGTTGGTGACGTTGCTGGTATGGGTGCTGACCTATATGAATCTTATGCAGGTTCTATACTTGCTGCTATGAGTTTAGGTTCTGCTGCTTTTGGTTATATTAATCCTGATATTAGCCCTATATATGCTGTATCTCTTCCTATGATACTTGCTGCTATAGGTACTCTTTCTTCTATAATAGGTGTATTCTTCGTTAAAACTAAAGAAGGTGCTACTATGGGAGAATTGTTAAAATCTTTAAGAGTTGGTGTTTATGTAAGCAGTGCTATAATAATAGTTGTTGCTTTTATATTAGTAAAAATGCTTCTTCCAAACAATTTGGGATTATTTGTTTCTATAATTGTAGGACTTATAGCTGGTAACGTAGTTGGTTTCTTTACAGAATACTATACTGCTGCTGAATATAAACCTACTCAATGGGTTGCTGAACAATCTAAAACTGGTCCTGCTACTGTTATCATCGGCGGACTTGCTGTTGGTATGCAATCTACTTTAATACCTGTTGTTACAGTAGTTGTTTCTATTATATTAGCATTTGGTTTTGCAGGCGGTTTTGGTGCTGGTGCTTCTGCATTCTCTCAAGGTTTATATGGTATTGCTTTAGCTTCTGTTGGTATGTTATCTACTTTAGGTATTACATTAGCTACAGATGCTTATGGTCCTATAGCTGACAATGCTGGCGGTAACGCTGAGATGTCTGGTCTTCCTGAGAGTGTTAGAGAGAGAACTGATGCTTTAGACTCTTTAGGTAATACTACTGCTGCTACTGGTAAAGGTTTTGCTATTTGTTCTGCTGCTTTAACTGCTATGGCTTTAATTGCTGGTTATATAGAAGAGATTAAAGTTTCTTTAGGCAGAATGATTAATTCTGGTAATTTAACTTCTATTAATATAGGTAGTATAGAATATACTGCTAATACACCTGCAGAATTATATCAGAAAATAGTTTACAGCTTACATATGAATGAGTTTATGAATGCTTTCAATATTCACTTGATGAACCCTAAAGTATTAGTTGGTATATTTATCGGTGCTATGTTAGTATTCTTCTTCTGTGCTTTAACTATGAAAGCTGTTGGACGTGCTGCTGCTGGAGTTGTTGAGGAAGTTAGAAGACAATTTAGAGAGATTAAAGGTTTATTAGCTGGAGAGGCTGGAGTAAAAGCTGATTACGAAAAAGCTGTTGAAATCTGTACTAAATCTGCTCAAAAAGAGATGATTGTTCCTTCTGTACTTGCTATAGTTGTACCTGTTGTTGTTGGCTTTATATTTGGAGTACCTGCTGTTATAGGTATGTTAGTTGGCGGTTTAACTTCTGGTTTTGCTATGGCTGTTATGATGTCTAATGCAGGCGGTGCTTGGGACAATGCTAAAAAATATATTGAAGCTGGTAATTTAGGCGGTAAAAAGATACTTGATGAAAATGGCAATAAAATCACTAACCCTAATCATGCTGCTGCTGTTATAGGTGATACTGTTGGTGACCCATTCAAAGATACTTCTGGACCAAGCTTAAACATTCTTATTAAACTTATGAGCTTAATAAGTGTTGTATTTGCTGGTGCTGTTGTTGCTTTCTCACCAAAAATTCAAGCTTTACTTGGAATAGCTGACCAAATTATTAAGTAATAAATTTTATTAAATATATTATAAGCTGTCTGACTTTAATTAGTTAGGCAGCTTTTTTATTATAAAAATGAATTATATATTTTTTGATAATTTTATCTTTTTTGTATAATAAACTCAAAAATCAATTTGGATAAAATAAATATTATTTAAATATATAAATATAATTCAATATGTTTATACTATTGCAAAAATATACTTTATATTTTAGTATATATAAAATGTTTTTTAGGAGATTAAAGTTTATGAGAATTATCAATATTAATACTAACAAATTACATTCTATACTTTTCATACTGCTTCCTATTGTTTTAATAGTAGGTTTTTTAATTTTTTCTAGCGTTACAATAGTATCAACAGGTGAGGTTGGTATAAGAAGCAGATTAGGTAAGGCTATATCAGAAGAAGAACCTGGACTTCATTTTAGAATACCTTTTATAGATAGTATTAGAACTATGGAAGTGAGAGAGCAAACTGTTGAAAAAACTTATGCTGTATCTTCTAAGGATATGCAAACTATATCAATGACTTTGAATGTTCAATATTCTATAACTGGCGATGCTTTAGAATTATATAAAAAATTTGGTACAGATTATAAAAATAAATTAGTTAATCCAAGAATATCAGAGAGTCTTAATGCTGTTTCTGCAAGATACACAATAGAAGAGTTTATTACAAAAAGAAACGAAATGGCCGGAGAACTTTTAAAAGAGGTTATGGCAGATTTTGAGAATTACGGCATTACAGTTGCAGCTTGTTCTATTATAGAGCATGATTTTTCAGATGAGTTTGACCAGGCAATAGAGAGAAAATTAATAGCTTCTCAAAATGCTCTTACTGCTCAAAATGATTTGGAAAAAGTTAAATATGAGGCAGAAGCTGAAATTACTAAAGCTAAGGGTATAGCTGAAGCTAATAGAATAATGCAGGAATCTTTAACACCTCTTTTAATACAGAGAATGTATATAGAGAAATGGGACGGTAAAATGCCTCAAGTTTCTGGTTCTGGTGTTACTCCTATGATACAAGTAAAATAATTTTTACAATTTAATATAAAAAAATCTTACTTTTTTTGTAAAGTTTATGTATTTTTCTAAAAAATTATTATATAATAATTTTATAATAATTTTTTGGAGTTTTATATGGGACAAGCTATTGTTATAGTAATAGTATACCTAATAGCTATGCTTTTTATAGGTGTATATTCTAGCAAAAAGATTAGTAATAGTAATGATTTTGCCTTGGCGGGTAGGAATTTAGGACCAATACTTTTGGCAGGAACTTTGGCTGCTACAAATATTGGAGGTGGTACTTCGCTTGGTTTGGCAGAACAGGCTTTTGGTAAATGGGGTTTTTCTGCTGTTTGGTATGTAATTACGGCATCTTTGGCATATTTAGTACTTGCTTTTTTGGCTCAGAGGTTTAGAAATGCTATGGTTACTACTGTATCTGAATATTTTTATAATAGATACGGTAAAGCAAATGCATTAGTTACTTCTATTATTATGGGGCTTCCTATGATAGGTATTACTGCTGCTCAGATTATAGCTTCTGCAAGTATTTTAACTGTTATGACAGGTTGGAATTATAAAGTATCTGTTGTAATAGTTACAGTTGTAGTTACAGCATATTCTTCTATGGGCGGACTTTGGGGTGTTGCTTTTACTGATTTAATACAAGGTTCGTTAGTATTCATTGGAAGTTTGGTTGCTATACCTTTTGCTTTGAATTATGCTGGAGGTTTTGAACATGTAATTTCTAATCTCACACCTGCACAAAAATCACTTACTGCTGGTATGGGTTGGCCTACTATAATATCACTTACTATAATGTATATAGCATCATATTCTGTTGGACCTGAAATTAGTCAGAGATTCTTTTCTGCAAGAGATTCTAAATCACTTATGATAGGGTCTTTAATGGGTGGGTTAGTTTGTATATTATATTCTTTATTTCCTGCTTTTTTGGGGTTGATCGCTTCTAGCGTTGTAAAAGATGGCCTTCTCACTTCAGAATTATTAACTTCTGAGGGAAGCAGATATATTTTACCAGTGCTTGCAATTCATACTATGCCTCCTGTTATAGTTGGATTATTATTTTCTGCTTTAATATCTGCTACTATGTCTTCGGCTGACTCTGATATGCTTGCAGTTTCTGTAATAGCAACAAACGATATATATAAAAAATACATAAATAAAGATGCTACAGATAAACAGCTTCTTTTCTTGGGAAGAGCTTGTATGGTTGTAGTGGGACTTATATCTATGTTTATAGCTTTTAGGGCTGCTAATTTAATAACTATACTTATGTTTTCATTTAGTTTGCGTGCTGCTGGAGTATTTATACCATATTTATTTGGAAACTATACTAAGAAAAAATTATCAGCAGTAGCTAGTATGGGTTCATTGATAGCTGGAAGTGTTGTTACAATATTTTTCCAATACAATAAAAATATTAATCTATTTGGAGTAGATCCTATAATACCTGGTATTGTTGCTAGTTTAATAGTATTTTTAATTCTATCTACATTAATACAGCCAAAACCTAATGCTTCAAATATTAATAATTAATTAAACAATAAAAAAAGAGGAGTATATTAAAAAAATATATTCCTCTTAGTTTTTTACAATTTTTATTATTTAAAATCTAGCATTCAAATAAGGCATAGGGTTTTTATGGTCGCCTGCTATTCTCACTTCAAAGTGACAGTGTATACCAGTTGTTCTTCCAGTATTTCCAATCATAGCAATTTTTTGTCCTCTTTTTACTTGCTGACCTCCATGTACCAAAAGCTCTGAATTATGACCATAACCTGTTTGATATCCATTAGCATGTTCTATAAGTACAAACCAACCATAACCATTTTTCCAACCTGCAAAAACAACTTTACCATCAGCAGCTGCTAATATTGGTGTACCATAAGGACCTGCAATATCAACACCATAGTGATAACTTTTTTCCTGAGTAAAAGGAGAAAGTCTAGCACCAAATCCGCTTGATATTCTTCCGCCGCCTGCAACAGGCCAGCCTACTGGTATTTCTTTATGTATTATAGAAGATACGTCCATAAATGTTAAAATATTTTTTTGATATCTATCTATTTCATTTAAAGTTTTATTTATATCATTATCATTGTTGCTATTATTATTAAAAGAAGAGTTGTTATTATAATCTATCAAATAAGAAATATTTTTTATAGTATCATTATAGTCTTTTAAAGATTTTGAATATCTGTTAAGTGAATCTTTATATTCTGTAATTAAACTATAAGTTTTAGCCTCTGTAGCTGATAATGTATTATAAAAATCTCTTGCTTCTTTTTGTTTATAATATGCATCAAAACCTGTATAGATTAAAGATGCAAAAATTAATACAAAAAATAGTATCATAAAATTATTAATAGGTAAGCTTAAGCCTTTTTCTTCATTATTGTAAAATATTAATATGCTTCTTTCATGATTACCTTTTTTCATGATAGCTGATATTATTTTATTGAAGAAATTTCTTATAGGCAAAGTTGAATCATATATTTTAGAAATAGATATTTTCAAATGATAAAGCTTATTATGATTTTTTTTGTATGTTGTTTTTTTATTATAATATTTTGGATATTTCGCAGCTTGTTTTTTATTATTAGATTTAAAATTATTTACAAATTTATTAGCTACTTTACTTTTATCTTTAGATGTTTCCTGTATATAATATTCGTCTAATTTGATATTAGATTTTGTCTCAAAAGTATCTCGCGTTTGAATAATAGACCTCCAGCTTATAAATCAAATAAAGTATTCTCTTTATAATTATCGTTATTTTTTACATTAATATTTAAATAGCTATACGCTTTTATTGTAGCAACTCTTCCTTTTGGTGTTCTTTTAATAAAACCAGATTGTATTAAATATGGCTCTATTACATCTTCTATAGTTTCTATCTGCTCAGATAATGAAACAGATATAGTATCTACACCAACAGGTCCTCCATTATAATTTTTTATTATAGTATCTAAGTACTGTTTGTCAAGGGCTTCAAAGCCATTTTTGTCAACACCCAACTTCTCTAAAGATTCGGATGCAAACTTTTCATCTATTTTTAAAACATCAGAAACCGTAGCAAAGTCAAACACTCTTCTAAGTAATCTATTAACTATTCTAGGTGTTCCTCTAGACCTTGATGCTATAGAAATTGCAGCCGAGTCTGTTATATCGATATTAAGAAACTTTGAGCTTCTTTTTACTATATCTGCTAAATCTTCGTTTGTATAAAACTCAAGTCTCTCCACTATTCCAAATCTATCATATAAAGGAGTGCTTAATAGTCCGCTTCTTGTTGTAGCTCCTATTAGAGTGAACTTTGGAAGTTTTACTCTAAAACTCTTGGCACTTGTACCTTCTCCGACCTTTATATCAACAAAAAAATCTTCCATCGCAGAATAAAGTACTTCTTCAACAACGGTTCTAAGTCTATGTATTTCATCTATAAATAATATATCTTTTTCGCCTAATGTTGTTAGTATAGATGCTAAATCACCTGGACGTTCTATTACTGGGGCAGAAGTTGCTTTGATGTTGCTTCCTAATTCTTCTGCTATTATTTGAGCTAGAGTAGTTTTGCCTAAACCAGGAGGTCCGTAAAATAATATATGATCCAAAGAAACATCTCTTTTTTTAGCACTATCTATAAAAACTTTTAATTTCGATTTTATATTTTCTTGCCCTATAAAATCATTGAATCCTTTTGGTCTTATAGAAGAATTATTAACATCATAAGAGTTTTCATTGGAGTTAGTTATACTTTCTTTATCCAATATTTAAAATCCATATTTTTTAAGATGTATTATATTATAAAAAATGATTAATAACAAATTTATTTTTTATATAAAACTACTATTTTATTTAAAAAGTTAACTAATAAGATTTTTTAAAATATATTTAACTTTTATATTTTCTTAAGTGATAATATAAAAATATGGTAAAAAATATATTTCTTTTATATAATGTCATCATATTTGTTTTGGAGTCTATAGTATGACAGAAGAAGATGTAAAACAGAAAATAATAACACCGGCAATTAAAAACTCAGGGTGGAAAGATAATCAAATAAATTATGAGTATTCATTTACTGATGGGCGTTTTATATTGAAGGGTAAAGATGTTGTAAGGGATAAACCAAAAAGAGCAGATTATTTATTATCTTATAAATCAAATATACCTTTGGCCATAATTGAAGCTAAAAGCGATAAACATAGTTTGGGAGATGGAATTCAGCAGGGTATTAATTATGCTGAAATGCTTGATTTGCCTTTTGTATATAGCTCAAATGGTTCTAGATTTTTGGAACATAATATGTTAACTGGTGAAGAGAGAGAAATTTCTTTATATGATTTTCCTAGTCCTGAAGTATTATGGAATAGATATAAACAATATGCGAATATAGATGATGAAAAAGAAAGAATAATTACAACACCTTATTATTACAGACAGGGAGCGAATAGTCCAAGATATTATCAAAGAATAGCAATAAATAGAACTGTTAAAGCTGCATCTGAAGGTAAAAAAAGAATGCTTCTTGTAATGGCAACAGGTACAGGAAAAACTTATACTGCTTTTCAAATAATTCATAGATTTAGAGAAGCTAATTTAGCAAAGAAAATATTATTTTTAGCAGATAGAAATATATTGATTGATCAGACTATGAGTCAGGATTTTAAACCATTTAAAAAGGTAATGACAAAAATTGAAAATAAAAAAATGGATAGTTCTTATGAAGTTTATTTATCTCTCTATCAGCAATTAATAACAAATGAAGATAAAGAAATATTTAGAGAGTTTAGTGAAGATTTTTTTGATTTGATTATAGTTGATGAGTGTCATAGAGGTTCTGCTAAAGATGATTCATTATGGAGAAGAATTTTAGAATATTTTTCTAGTGCCGTTCAAATAGGTATGACAGCCACACCTAAAGAAACCAAAGATGTTTCAAGTATTTCTTATTTTGGAGAGCCTATTTATACCTATAGTTTGAAACAAGGAATAGATGACGGATTTCTTGCACCATTTAAAGTTATAAGGGTAGGACTTAATACAGATTTGGAAGGCTGGCGTCCTTATAAAGGCCAAACAGATATTGAAGGAAATGAAATAGAAGATAGAGAATATAATATAAAAGATTTTGATAAAAACATTGTAATTGAAGAAAGAGATATTGAAATAGCTAAACGCATAATAGAATATATAGAAGAAAATGACAGATTTGCTAAAACTATAGTATTCTGTGATGATATAGAACATGCAGATCGTATGAGAAGAGCTTTAATAAATGAGCATGCTGAGTATTGCAAGAATAATAATAAAACTAATTTGGTAAAAGAAGATAGCAGATATATAATGCGTATTACAGGAGATGACAGCGAAGGAAAGAAACAGCTTGATTCTTTTATAGCAGTTGATAGCGTATATCCTGTTATAGTTACTACTTCAAAACTTTTAACTACCGGAGTAGACTGCAAAACATGTAAGCTTATAGTGTTGAATAATAATATTAATTCTATGACAGAGTTTAAACAAATCATAGGACGCGGAACCCGCATAAAAGAAGATTATGGCAAGAAATATTTTACTATAATGGATTTTAAGAACGTAAGCAGATTATTTGCTGACCCTAAATTTGATGGCGAAGCATTAAGCATTCATGATGAATATTTGAAAAAAGAAGATGATAATGTTGAAGAAAATGTTAATACTGAAGAAGATAATTATGACGGAGAAATTTCAATTAATAATAATGAAAAAGAAGAAAAACAAAAAAGACAAAAGATAGTAGTAAAAGGTGTTGAAGTTGAAATATTAAGTGAAAGGGTGCAGTATTTGGGTAATGACGGAAAAATTATAACAGAAAGTTTGATAGATTATACAAAAAAGAATATACTTGGAGAATATGCTACACTTGATAATTTTCTTCATGATTGGAATAGCGATAAAAGAAAATCTGTAATTTTGGAGGAATTATCAAAAAGAGGAGTATTTTTGGAAGCATTGAGAGAGTATGAACATATTGATGAAAATATAGATGATTTTGATTTAATATGTCATCTTGCTTATGATAAAAAGCCTCTTACAAAAAGTGAAAGAATTAAGAATGTTAAAAAAAGAGGTTATTTAGATAAGTATGAAGGAGTGGCAAGAGAAGTGATAAACGCTTTACTTGAAAAATATATGGATAATAGTATAAATGATATTACAGACAGAAGCATACTATTAAATAGCCCATTTACTAGATTTGGTTCTGCTGTTAAAATATTTTCATTATTCGGAGGAAAAGAAAATTATAATAAGGCAGTTAAGGATTTACAAAAAGAAATTTATATGGCATAAACATATATTTTTTATTTATAATTTTAATTAATGTATTTGTAATTTATTAATAAGAATAAAATTATTATTGTTATATTAGTATGTTTTTAATATATTATAAGACATTTATAAAAATGCAGTTCTTTTGGTTCTTTTATACCAATAAAAGAACTGGGGTGCGGGGCAAAGCCCTGCAAATATTATAACTAAAAAAAATAAAAAAATTAAAAATTTTTAATATAAATAGAAAACGGAGTGAGATAAATGAGTTTAAATAATTTAGTAAAAAGACTTCAAGATATCATGCGTAATGATGCAGGCATAAACGGTGATGCTCAGCGTATAGAACAAATGGTATGGATAATATTTTTAAAGATTTTTAATTATAAAGAACAGCAATGGGAAGCGGTTTATGATGATTATGAATCTGTAATACCAGAGAATTTAAAATGGGATAATTGGGCAGTTGATAATAGGGACGGAAAAGCATTAACCGGAGATGAGCTTTTAAATTTTGTTAATACAGAACTTTTTCCTGATCTTAAGAAATTAGAAATAGATGATAGTTCTTTAAAAGTTAAATCTATAGTAAAATCGGCATTTGAAGATAATAATAATTACATGAAAGACGGCATACTTTTAAGACAGGTTATCAATGTAATAAATGAAATAGATTTTGAAGATTATAAAGAGCGTCATGCATTCGGTGAAATATATGAAACTATATTAAGGAGTTTGCAAAGTGCAGGAAATGCCGGAGAGTTTTATACACCTAGAGCCGTAACAGATTTTATAATGAAGATTATTAATCCAAAACTAGGCGAGAGAATGGCAGATTTTGCATGCGGTACCGGAGGATTTTTAACTTCTGCTTTAAATATAATTTATAATGATTTGCAGGGTCCTGAAAAAAGAGAACTTTATAATAATTTTATTTATGGTATAGAAAAGAAAGCACTTCCTTTTTTATTATGTATTACAAATATGTTTATACATGATGTTGATAATCCTAGCATTTTTCATGACAATGCACTTGAATATGATGTGAGAGGCTATAAAGAAAACGATAAATTTGATATTATAGTAATGAATCCGCCTTATGGAGGAAATGAAAAAGATAATATAAAAATGAATTTCCCTGCAGATTTAAGAAGCAGTGAAACGGCTGATTTATTTGTTACTCTTATAATGTATAGACTAAAACTTAATGGAAGAAGTGCAGTAATACTTCCGGACGGATTTTTATTCGGTACTGATAATATGAAAGTATCTATAAAGAAAAAATTATTTAAAGAGTTTAATTTGCATACTATAGTGCGTATGCCTCATAGTGTTTTTGCTCCTTATACATCAATTACAACTAATATATTATTCTTTGATAAAACTCATTCCACAAAAGAAACTTGGGTTTATAGACTTGATATGCCGGAAGGATATAAAAACTTTTCAAAAACTAAACCTATGAAACTTGAACATTTTAATGAAGTCTTTGAATGGTGGGATAATAGAAAAGAGATTAGCTTAGACGGTTTTGATAAGAGCAAGAAATACAGTATTGATGAGATAATAGAAAGGAATTATAATATAGACTTATGCGGATACCCACATGAGGAGGAGGAAATACTCCCGCCAGATGAACTCATAAAACAGTATCAAGAACGCAGAGCCAGTTTGGATGCAGACATAGACAGAGTACTTGAGAGCATAATGAATATATTGAAATAATTAAAAAATAAGGAAAAATAAAAACTAAATTCATCAATTGTTTGTTGTTCTTTTTCCCGCAGCAAAAAGAACCAAAAAGTGCAAGTACAAAATTAATACTAAATAATAATAATTGTGTCTTACACATGTAAGAATGAATTATTGGATTTTAGCTAAAATATATCCTTTTTGCTTCTTTGTGGCAACAAAAGAAGTGGGGGTGTGGGGGCTAGTCCCCACAAATATATAATTTGAATAAAACTTTAATAGATATAATAATAAAAGGCATTGCGACATGACAGCATCGGAATTAAAAAAATCAATACTTCAAATGGCAGTTGAAGGCAAACTCACAGAACAAAGCGAGAAAGATGAGCCAATAGAAGAACTCTTGAAACGCATAAAAGAAGAAAAAGAGAGCTTAATAAAAGAAGGCAAGATAAAGAAAGAAAAGACAATAAGCGAGATATATAAGAAAGACGGTTCATATTATGAAAGAGTTTCAGACGGCAAAAATATTTTGAAAGATGCTTGTATAGATGAAGAACTCCCATTTGAAATACCAGATACTTGGACTTGGGTAAGACTTGGAAATCTAATATTATTGACATCTGGACAAGATTTATCTAATAATAAATATAATTCTTTAGAAAAAGGAATTCCATATATTACAGGTGCCAGCAGTATTGAAAATGAAGAAGTAATTATAAATAGATGGACAGAATATCCAACCACTATAGCATATAAAAATAGTTTACTATTAACATGTAAAGGTACTGTTGGAACAATGGCTTTTTTAAATTGTGAGAAAGCACATATTGCTCGTCAGATTATGGCTATTTTTCCATTGTTTAAAATGAATTTAAATTATATAAAAATATTTTTAGAATCATTTGTAAATATATTAAAGTCTAGTGCCAAAAGTATGATACCTGGTATAACTCGTGATAATGTATTAAGTATATTGTTTCCGCTACCGCCGATAGAAGAACAAAAACGCATTGTTGAAAAAATCAATCTTTTAATGCCTCTTATAAATGAGTATGATGAGCTTGAAAAAAGCATTACGAAATTGAATAAAGAATTCCCTGATAATATAAAGAAATCTATTCTTCAATACGCTATAGAGGGCAAACTTACAGAGCAAAGCCAAGAAGATGAGCCAGTTGAAGAACTCTTGAAACGCATAAAAGAAGAGAGAGAAAAATTAATAAAAGAAGGCAAGATAAAAAAAGATAAAACTACAAGCGAGATATACAAGAAAGACGGCTCGTATTATGAAAGAGTTTTTGAGGGGGACAATATTGTAAAAGATGTTTGTATAGATGATGAGCTTCCTTTTGAAATACCTGATAGTTGGTGTTGGTGTAATGTTTCCGATATAGCAAATATATATACTGGAAATAGCATAAATGAAAATGAGAAAAAAACTAAATATATGGGTGTAACTTCTGGATATTGTTATATTGCTACTAAAGATGTAGGATTTGATAATATTATTAATTATGATAATGGAGTAAAAATTCCTAACACTGATAACAAATTTCGTATAGCACCAAAGAACAGTGTTTTATTATGTATTGAAGGTGGTAGTGCTGGAAAAAAAATATCAGTAACAGATAAAGATGTATGTTTTGGAAATAAATTATGCTGTTTTTCTACAATTAGAGTAAATGTATTTTTTCTGTATTATTATTTGCAAAGTCCAGTATTTAATTTGATATTTAAAGAAAATATTAATGGGATTATTGGAGGAGTTAGTATAAACAAATTGAAACAATTAAAAATTCCATTGCCGCCGATTGAGGAGCAGAAACGTATTGTTGATAAAATTAATAGGGTCAATGAAGTTATTAATACTATTAAAATATAAGATTTTTATAAATAAAAAGGCTTCATTAAATTAATAAGGAAGCCTTTTATTATTATTGATTAAATATTATCTTCTTCTTTTTTTAGATTTCTTTTTTTCTTTTCTGCTTTTGTTTTTAAAAGGTTTAGATTTTTTTGAGTATATTTCTTTTTTATTCTTACTGCCTTTCTTCTTCTTTAAAAAATCTCTGCTGTCTATTATATCTCTGTCATCTAATGCATTATCAAATTCGCTTGCAGGCAAAAAGTCTATAAATAGCTCTTCTATATTTACTCTATGAACAACTATTCTTATTTTATCTCCAAGCGTATACCATTTAGCTTCTTCATTGCTGTATGCTGCCTGCTCATTTTCATCATAATGATAATGATGTCTCAAATCTGCATATCTTATTAAGCCCTCTATTCCTCTATCTTCTATTTCAACAAATATACCAAATTTAGTAATTCCGCTTATGATGCCGTTGTATTCTTTGCCTACTTTTTCTTTCATAAATCTTGCAGCTTTTACTTTATACAAACTTCTCTCGCATTCCACAGCAACTCTCTCTGTTTTAGAACACCATTTAGCACAATTATCAAACATCTTTTGCATAGAAGGTTTTATGTTTTCAGCTCCTTCTAATGATAGTTTTAAAAGTCTATGTGTAAGTAAGTCAGTATATCTTCTTATAGGCGAAGTGAAGTGAGTATAATATTCAAAACCTAACCCAAAATGCCCTATATTATTAATATCATATATAGCTTGCCTCATAGAGCGTAAGAGTAAGGTAAGCAGAAGTTTTTCATCAGGCTTTCCAATAATGGATTCTATAAATGAATGAAAATCCAAATTACCTTCAGTGTCGCTTGTAAGTCTGTAGCCTCTGTTAAATGCTATTCTTCTAAATGTGTCTAGCTTTTCAGAATCTGGACTGTCATGCACTCTATAAATAGCACCCTTTATATTTTTTAACCTCTTAGCAACTTCGCAGTTTGCAAGAAGCATAAACTCTTCTATTATCTTATGAGTCTCTTTTCTCTCGCCTATAAAAAAGTCTTTTGGGTTACCGCCTTTATCTAATATTATTTGCGTTTCATTTAGATTAAACTCTATGCTTCCGTTATCTATTCTTTTTTGAAGAAGTATTTTTTTTATGTCATCAGCATTTTTTAAAAGTTCTAATAGCCAATCTTCATCTTGTTCTACACCGTCCAAAACATCTTGTGCATAATCGTAAGTTAATCTTCTGCTTGACTTTATAACGCTTTTGTGAAAAGTGCTTTCTTTTATATTTCCTTTATTATCTATTGTGATAAACACTGTCATTGTGAATCTGCTTACACCTTCATTAAGTGAACATATTCCATTTGAAAGCTCATGCGGAAACATTGGATATACTGTATCAATTAAGTAAACGCTATTTCCTCTTTTTCTAGCTTCCCTGTCTAATGAAGAACCTTCAGCTACAAAAAAACTTACATCGGCAATGTGTACGCCTATTTTGTATCCGTCATTTAATTTCTCTACACTTATAGCATCATCAAAATCTTTAGAATCAGCTCCGTCTATTGTTACAGTTCTTATATCTCTTAAATCTATTCTGTCAAACTCAAGCCCTACATTTTCCATACTGTCTGGAAGAATCTTTGCCTCTTTAAGACATTTCTTTGGAAAATCAGTAGGTATATTATATGCATTAGCTACTATCTCAGCATCTTTTTTTGCATTGTTTATTTCTACTTCTATGTCAGGTTTTTCTATAACATTAGTTTTAGTGCTGTTTTCTTTTTTAGATGTTTTTTTGGAAGAGGATTTTTTAAACTCTTGTTTTTTTGAACTTTGTCTTTCATCTCTTTCATTACTGCTTGAATCTAAATAGTATTTTCCTTCTTTTGTGAGTTTTAATATATCACCTTTTTTTATGATAAGCCCCATAGAACTAGCCTTATGAAGCATTTTATCGAATCTTAATTTATCTTTTTTATTTTCAACATATTCAGCTTTATAGTCTTTTATGCTTACTTGACCTTTTTTATCTATTCTTCTTAACAATTTAATCACTTTCATAATATTTTTATTATAGCAGTAAAAGAGATAATGTCAAATAAATGTTTTTGTTTGATGTTAATAAAAAATTAGCACCCCTACTATTTGTAAAGGTGCCAAAACAGTTTAATTAAATGAAGGTTATAAAATATATTGTATCAATTTAAGGATACAAAAAGAATTTGCTTAAAACAACTATAGTCTCTAACTATTTGTTAGTTTATTCTAACATATTTTTAGAACATGTCAATACTTTATTTTGAATTTATTTTAAAAATTCTTATTTTTTTTATATATTTAATTTCTTTTTCCAGAAGCATATTCAAGAGTATTAATATCTAATACCTCTCTATACGGTTTAGTTAAAGATTTTTCGTATCTGCATAACCATTTTACGCCATTAAATATACTCTCTATTTCATCATTACTTTTTATAATGTTGCCATTTTCAAATATATAAGCAGCAATATTCATAGCATGCTGTATTATATTGTTTGGGTTCAAATCATGAAAATGGTACTGAATATCAGAAAGCCCTATAGAATAAAGCCCAAAGGTATCAACTATCATATCATTAGTGTTTTGCACTTTAAAAAATCTAATATTTAATCCTGAATATAAGAATCTTAAATTTTTTGGGTATTGATTTTTTAATAATTGTTCTCTAAGTAAAATTTTACCGCTTTGTTCGTTATATACGGCAATAGCATCAGGAAATATATTCAATGCTATATTAAGCCAATTGTTAAGTAGGGTAGTTCTGTCTTTGTAATCTAATCTGCCAGCCAAAAAGTCGCTTAACATTACTTGATATTTGCACTCTTTTAATAGTTCTTTAGCATCTTTTATATCCCAAGCCTGATTATAAACTTCATCGCTTATGCCATTATAATCAAACTCTATAGGCTCATACATAAAAACTTGAACGCCCAATTCTTTATCATCTTGAAATTTTACTTTAAGGTCATTAATCATTATGCTGTATAGGTTTTTATCTTCAGAGATTGTTTCTATATTATTATATAGAGCTCTTAATTTTTGTTTTATCAATTCTATATTTGGCAGCTGTGGTTTCTCTTTAAATAAAATTTTATAAAAATATACATGAGAAAAAAGAGCCTCTTCAGTGCTTTCTAATTTTTTGTTATCCATTTTTATTCCTATTTTTTATATAAAATTAAATACAAAAGTTATTATATTTAAACATATTGGTTTTGTCAATTTATATATTTTTATAAAGGTATTATTAATTTTTTACAATAACTTTATAAAAAAGCTATATCAATTTGGAGCATAAATGCAGTTCTTCGCGAAGCGTATCCGAAGGATATAAGGTTCTTTTATACCAATACCGAAAGGTACCTACTTGGTAAAAGAACTGGGGTGCTACCCTACGAGTACGCTTCGCAGGGGGCAAAGCCCTGCAAATAATTAAAATAAAAAAACGTTTTTGAAAAAATATAATTGTTTATGTATATATTCAACTCTATCACAAAATAAAAATATTTTAAATAAAAAATTATAATATAGCATTCATTGACTTTTTGTATTTGTCTTATATACTATAAATAATAATATGTAAGCTTATATTTTAAATTAGAGATTTTAATTAAATGTTTATTTATATATTGACTATTATATTTTTTCTATATGTCATATTAATAGCAATAAAAATGCTTCTTGAAAATAGACCGCCTTATTCTTTTATAGCTTGGCTTACTGTGTTGGTGTTTTTACCATATGTTGGGGCTATTTTTTATTTATTCTTGGGTGTAAATTGGAAAAAATCTAGAAAAAAACTTTCTGCAAGACTTCCTGAAGATATGATAAGAAAACATTTCTCTTCTTTGCTCGAAGAACAAATGAATATCATAGATAATATGGGCGGTAATTATGCAAAACATACTAATTTAGTAAAACTTGCAATAAAAAGCGGATACTCTCCAATTACTGTTCAAAATCAAGTTTATGTTTTTGATGATGGTAAAGATTTATTTGATGATTTAATTAATAATTTAAAACTCGCTGAAAAAACAATACATATGGAATATTTTATATGGAGAAGCGATAAATTAGGAAATAAAATAAAAGATATACTAATAAAAAAATCTAAAGAGGGTGTTAAAGTTAGGCTTATATTTGACGGACTTGGCTCTATGCTTAGAATAAGCAGAAAATATAAAAAAGAGCTTAAAAAAAATGGTATAGAGTTTTTATATTATCATGACCCATTTTCTATATTCTGGACTAGATATGTTAATTACCGCAATCACAGAAAGATAGTAGTTATAGACGGAATAGTTGCTTATATGGGCGGAATGAATTTAGGGCAGGAATATATTGACGGCGGAAAGAGATTTGCTTCTTGGCGAGATACTCATATGCGTATAGTAGGTGATGCATGTAATCTTATACAGAATGTTTTTGTATGTGATTGGCATAATGCAGGAGGAAGAGATTTAGATAATTTAATGGATAATGGCTCTTCACTTATGCAGGAATTATTTCCTTCTTCTACTACAGATAAATATCTCCCTATGCAAATAATATCTTCTGGTCCTGATTCTAAATGGGATTCTATACAAAAGATTTATTCAAAAATGATAGCCGATGCTAAAGAAAGTATTTATATAGAAAGTCCTTATTTTGTGCCTGATGATGGATTTTTGCATGATTTGGAAAATGCTGCTTTATCTGGAATAAATGTTAATTTAATGATTACGGGTAAGCCTGATAAATTAGTAGCTTGGTGGGTTGCTCAAACTTATTTTGAAACTTTACTTAAAGCGGGGGTTAATATTTATTTATATGAGAGCGGTTTTTTGCATAGTAAGTTTTGTGCTATAGACGGAAGGATTGTGTCTTGTGGTACTTGTAATATGGATATAAGAAGTTTTTATTTGCATTATGAGATGAATGCGGTTATATATGATATAGATACAGCTTTGAAATTTGAAAGAATTTTTAAAGATGATGTTTCAAGGTCTCATAAAATAACTATGGAAGAATATAAAAAGCAATCTATTCTTATTAGACTTAGAAATTCAGCTTGTAGAATTATTGCCCCTGTGCTTTAATTTTTATTAAATGGAGGAATTATGAAAAACGTAAAAATCTCATCATTAAATGAAAATGATTTATTAGAATTAAAAACTTCCAAAGAGAGAATATCTTTATTTATAGATAATAGCGGCATATCAAAAGACATGATACCTTTTTTAAATGATGTATTAAAAGAGAGACCTGATTTCTTTTTAAATATTTCTTCAGAAAAAGACAGCGGTTCTAATTTATCTGGAGAAGACATTATTAAATTTATACCAGAAGTAAGAAATTTAATATTTTATGCTTCTCTAAAAAATCCTATAAGTAATTTAAATCTTTTTTCAAGACTTGGCAATTTGATAAGTTTGCATATCAACGGAAATATTGATAAAGATGTTGCTTTAAGTCCGCTTGACAGTATTGAAACACTTAGCAGTTTTTATTTGGAAAATGGTTTTAGTCTTAAGCATTCTGTTTATATAGAAAGTAGAAAAAGTTTTTGCGATATAGGGGCTTCAAATATTAGAGTGGAGCATTTTACTAAGATGAGTCAGCTAAAAAAATTATCAATACTCTCATCTGCTACTCATATTGATGAGATTCCAAAGAGAATGCCTAATTTAGAAGAAATATATATTGAAAAAGGGAAGGGTATAAATACTTTAGATTTTTTAAATGAGCTAAAGAATTTAAGAGTAATAGAATTAAACTCTATATCAGAATTAAAATATATTCCAGATTTATCAAAATTAGAGAACTTAGAAAAAGTAATACTAAGAAATTTGAGAAGCTTAGAAGATTTAGAGCCAATATTTAATAATAAAAAAATTAAAATACTTATACTAGAAAATGTTAGAGGTTTTAATATAGAAAAATTATCTAGTATGGATAGTTTAAAATATATCACAGTTACAACTGATGATAAATTAGAAACGAATAAAATAAAAAAATCTCTATTAGATAAAGGTTATTTAGAAGCTTAAAAAGCCTTTATTTTTAGAATATCATGTATATGAACTATACCTATAGGTTTTTTGCCGTCTTTAGTATCTTCAACCACTACAAGATTAGTAATTTTTCCTTCCATTAAATGCAAGGCTTCACCTATAAGTGTATCTTGATATATTACTTTAGGGTTGTTATTCATTATATCTTTTACTTTGATTTTTAGAATGTTTTCTATTTGTTTGTCTTTTACCAATAATCTTTTTAAATCACCATCTACAATAATGCCTTTAAGAATACCATTATCATCTGTAATAATTGCAATTCCTAATTTACATTCTATGATTTTAAATAAAGCATCATATAGAGATGTTTCCAAATTTATAATTGGCAAGTTATCGGTATGCATAATAGTTTTTACTTTAGCTAATTGCCTTCCTAAACTTCCGCCTGGGTGAAATATAGCAAAGTCTTCAGCTTTAAATCCTCTAAGTTCCATTAAAGCAGTAGCCAAAGCATCAGATAAAGCTAAAGAAGCTGTTGTACTAACAGTTGGTGCCAATTTTAAAGGACAAGCTTCTTCTTTTACATGTGTGAGTAATGTTATTTTTGCATTTTTTGATAGAGTAGAAGACTCATCATTGGTAATTGCTATATATGGTATATTTTGTCTGCAAGACCAATTTACCAATTCTATTATCTCTCTTGACTCTCCGCCTTTAGAATATAATACTAAATAATCATTTTTAGTTATCATACCAAAGTCGCCATGCAAACATTCATTAGGATCAACGAAAAAACTAGGTGTTCCGGTTGAAGCGAAAGTTGAAGCTGCTTTTCTTGCAATATGTCCGCTCTTACCAACTCCAGAGGTTATTACTCTGCCTTTAATATTAAATAACTCATTAACTGCTTTTTCAAAATTATCATCTAATTTTTCTGATAATAATTTTAAGCTTTCACTTTCTAATAATAAAGTTAATTTACCTCTGTCTATTATATTCATTTTATACCCTTAATTATATTAATCTATAACAGCACTAATTAAGTGTCCAGCAAGCCTTTCTATAGCTTTATCTACATACTTTTTATCTTTTAATTTCTTTTTATAAATTTCTATTTTTTCATAATTTATTTTAACAGCCGTTTTCATACAATACCCCTATATAAAAATGTCTTCTACAAAAGAAATTTCTCTACTATAGTTGGTATCGTCTATTAAAACTGCCCCAAAGGAACATTTTTGACTTAAACTTAATCCTTTTTTAATTAAGTATTCCTCAGCTGTCTCATAGAGCTTTTGTTTCTTACGCTCTGTGATAGCATCAGCTGCATATCCAAAACTTCCCTGTCTTCGATATTTTACTTCTACAAACACAATAACAACTCCTTTTGTCATTATTAAATCTATCTCGCCTCTTGTTATGCTGCTTTTATAATTTCTTTCTAATAATTCATACCCAAGATTTTCGAGATAATTTAAGGCAATATCTTCTCCAAGATTGCCTATTTCTTTTTTACTTTTCATTTAATTGCCATCATTATTTTCTTTTTTATCCAATAGTCTTGACTTTACCTCCTCTAGAATATTACTATCTTTATCTACCCCGCTTATTAATAATTTATTAGTTTCTATCAAATTAATTACTTCTCCGTCTTCAATAAAATTATCATTTTCATCGGATACTATTTTTATTATTGGCCTAATAGGATAACTAATATTAGTAGCAAATACTAAGCCCTTCCTATTGTCATTCAAAACCACAACTGTTCCTACAGGATAAACACTAAAAGTTCCTACAACAAGCTTTGCTATTATAGGGTCAAATTTAATATTAGCTCCTTTTATTATTTCTCTTACAGCATCAGATAATGTTTTATTTTCAACTGTTTTAACACCATTAACAATTTTTGCATATGTAGGTGTTCTTTTACTGCCTTTTGATATTCTTATAGGTTTTAATATTTTTTCTAAAGAATGTGCAACAGCAACGATTTTTGGATATAAATGTATTTGATTGCCGCTAATTCCTCTTGGATATCCTTTGCCGTTATAATGTTCATGATGTTCTAGAGGAATAACTGCTATCTCTTCTTCTAATCTAAAATTAGTTTTTATTATTTTATAGCCGAATACTGTATGTTTTTTTATTTCAATATATTCTTCTGGAGTAAACTGTTCATGTTTATTTAAAACTTTATCTTGTATTCTAATCAGTCCTATATCATATAATATAGCACCTAAACCTAATTTTTGTAATTTATCTTCTGGGAATTTCATTACTTTGCCAAGCATTAAAGATATCATAGATACATTTAATGACCTTATATAATAATAATCATCTCTGCTTAAATTTTCAATGTTTAATAACTCTATAGCAGCATTCATGTTTTTGTTAATAAGGTCTAATATACTGTCTATTATTGATTTTAAATTGGATATATTAACTATATTATTATATCTAAAATCTCCTAAGCTTGTTTTTACTTTTTCTAATATATTAAAATATATATTTTTGTATACAAGGCATTCTCGAGCAAACTTCTCAAAATCTTCCGGTGTTTGATATCCATAAGCATTAGCATCAGAATCTTTAATGAATACTTCTTCTATGTCCCATTTTTTTAGTCTTTTAATATCTTCGTCTATAGATTTTATATATTTGCTAATAGCCATAAAACCATTATATATATAAATATCCTGCTTATCAATTTTGGTCTTGATATCATCTACTTTAATGCTAGTAATCTTGTCCATAATTATTTTTTTACTCTGCCTTTAATTTATATACATATTTTAATATTATACTAACTGCTTCATAAACTGAATATGGTATCTCTTCTCCTATTTCTAAATGCATAAGTTCTTTTACAGTATCTTCATCTGATACTATAGGCACTTTATTTTTTTTAGCTATTTCTATCATTCTTTTAGCTAAAAGTTTTTCACCTTTTGATATCACTATTGGAGCATTATGTATCTCTCTCTCATAAAGCAAAGCAACAGCATTTTCAATCTCTTTTTTCATAATTTATCTCCAATTCTATATTATCAAACTTTTCTAATTCTTTATCTATATTTGTTTTTATATTTTGGCATTTTAAAAATAATTTTTTATCAAATAAAAACAAATTAATAATATATTTATTATCCTTTACAATTTCTATTTTGCATAGTTCTTTATTATTATCATAAGCTATAAACTCTAAATTTTTAGCTTTATTATCTTTTCTATTTATATAAAGAAGTACCTCTTTTAATTCATTATTAACCATAAAAGGTATTGGTATTAAAAAAGAACCTTCTCTAAAAGTTTTATTTCTCCTATTGGAGGATAATATCTTTAAAAGAAGATTAAGCATATTAGAACTATCAGAAGATAATTCATCTTGAAGCATATCAAAGAGCATAAACCATACACTCAAATTTCCATTTGAAGATATATAGTTTTTTAGGCTTTTGTCAGTATCATTAATTTCTTTTAAAAGCGTTAGTAATATTTCGGTTTTTTCAATATTTTTGTTAGAGTTTTTTATAATAGAATGCAAATTATTAAATTTTGAAAAAATATTCTCAAACATTTCTAATTCATCTATACTAAAATATATTCCATTAGACATAGAATGCAGTATAAACTTCATTTTTTTATCATCTAATTGAGGTATATATTTAATAATTCTCTCTAAATATGTGATATTTTCAGGGCTTTGTTTAATAGAATTTTTTAATAGTATAGAAGAGATTTCAGTATTATTTTCTTTATTGCTATTTAAAACTAAAGTATCTTTCAGAGCATTGTTATTTATAGCCTCTCTTGCTTCTTTAATGCTGTTTACATCTTTAAGAAGCTTTAATACTATTTTGCCATTTTCTTTGTTAATGACTGCAAATCCTTTATCTTGCATTCCATCTTTGAATAATGCCACAACCTTATTGCCCATTATATTAATAATAGCTTTATTGTTATCCAATTTACGCATGAGAGAATATCTTACAATATCTCCATCTTTAATGTTTTGAGAGTTTTTGCTATTTATTATTATGTTTGAGTATTTATTATTAATGTTTAGCATTTTATATAAAAAAACTATTTTCTTCTTTTATAGATTTTATAGGTTCAAATGATAATCTATGTAAATCGCTTGCACCATATTTTTTTATAGCTTCAATATGCTCTTTTGTACCGTAGCCTTTGTTTTTTGATATTTTGTATTTATCATATTCTTTATTTTTCTCTGATAATCTATCCATAGCTTTATCTCTGCTTACTTTTGCAACTATACTTGCACATGCTATAGAATATGATTTTAAATCGCCTTTTATTATGGACTCTTGTTTTATTTCAGTATCGATTTTCATGGCATCTATTAATAATATATCAGGTTTTATGCTTAAACCTTCAACTGCTTTAAGCATAGCTAGTTTTGTGGCATTATATATATTAATTTTGTCTATAGTATTTGCAGCTACAGAATATACTGAATATGATAATGCTTTTTGTATGATAATTTTATATAGCTCTTCTCTTTTTTTTGCGGTAAGTTTTTTGGAATCGTTTGCCTCTTTTATTATATCATCATCTAAAGGCATTATAACAGCACAGGCAGTAACCTCTCCAAAAAGCGAACCGCGTCCAACTTCATCTATACCGCAAATATATTTATAGCCCAAGTCTAAATAATATTTCTCATAGTGCAGTTTATCTATTTCTTCATTTTCTTCATTATCAAAAAAGTACATAATTTATAGTATCTGTAAAGCTATAACAACTACTATAACTACAGCAGCCAAAGAACCCATAATTATAGCGAAATTATTTGCTTTGTTTTTTGATGATAATTCTGCTTCTTTTTGTCTTATGAGCATTGCATCAGTTGTCTTAAACATATTATCATATTGTCTAGCCATATCATCTCTAAACTCTTTATTTTTTTGCTCTTGTTTTTCTATTTGTCTGTCTGTATATTCTTTTAATTTTTCTTTGTCGCTATTAAACTCATTTATAATATTTTTAGCATTGTTTAGAGTTGTTATGTAATTACTATTTTTTATGCTGTTTTCTTCTATTTTTTTATTTGTATAATCTATCAATGTTTCATAATTTCTATCATATTTTTTGAGCATATCATTCATTCTTGTTTCCATACTGTTGCTGAAATCTCTATTTTTTCTATCCTGCTCTTCCATTTTTAAGTTAACAGCATTATTAATATTTTTTACAAGCTCATTATTTTTATTATTTTGTTCTTCAATCTTTTTATTTGTGTACTCTATCAATGTGTCATAGTTTTTATCATATTTCTCAAGCATATTATTTGTTTTTGATAATATTTCGCTATGATTTTTATTCATCAAGTCATTAAACTCTTTATTTTTTTTGTCTTGTTCTTCAAGTTTTTCATTTATTGACTTATTCATTGTATTAAAGAATTCTTTATTTTTAATATCTTGTTCTTCTATTTTTTTATTAGTATAATCAATCAATACTTCATGGCTTTTGTCATATTTCTCAAGCATATTATTTGCTTTAGAAAGTATTTCATCATAATTTTTATTGATTAACTGATTGAACTCATTATTTTTCTTCTCTTGCTCTTGCAATTTATCATTCATTGCATTATTTAGAGTTTTTAAGAACTCTTTATTTTTTATATCATTTTCTTCAATTTTTTTATTTGTATAATCTATAATAGCCTCATGACTTTTGTCGTATTTTTCAAGCATGCTATTTGTTCTTGCTAATATTTCATTATGATTTTTATTTATTAAGTCATTGAACTCTTTATTTTTTTTGTCCTGTTCTTCAAGTTTTGTATTTACAGAATTATTAATAGTTTTAATTAATTCATTATTTTTAATATTCTGCTCTTCTAACTTTTTATTAGTATAATCAATTAATACCTCATGACTTTTATCATATTTTTCAAGCATCTCATTTGTTGTTTTTATTATTTCATTATGGTTTTTGTTTATTAAATCATTAAACTCTTTATTTTTTTTGTCCTGCTCTTCAAATCTTATATTTATAGAGTTATTAATAGTTTTGAGAAACTCATCATTCTTTTTAACTTGTTCTTCTAGCTTTTTATTAGTATAGTCAATTAATACCTCATGGCTTTTGTCATATTTCTCAAGAATTTCATTTGTTGTTTTTATGATATTTTCATTTATGTCTTTAGCTTTTTTACTATTTTCTTCTAACTTAATATCATTTCTTTTATCTTGTTCTTCTAATTTTGTATTCATAATCTCATTAAGAGTTTTTATGAATTGTTCATTTTTAATATTTTGCTCTTTTAATTTTTCTTTTATTTCATCATTGATATTATTTATAAGTTCGCTGCCTTGTTCTTCTAGCTTTTTATTTGCATTTTGTATTAATATTTCATTTTTCTTAGTATTTTCTTCTAATAGTTCTGCTGTTTTCTTTAATAGCTCTTCATTTAATTTAGTATTTTTTACGTTATTATCTTCTAATTTTAGATTTATTACTTCATTAATATTTTTTATAATATCATGATTTTTAATATTTTGTTCTTCTAGTTTTTCTTTAAACTTTTCGTTTATAGATTTTTCAAATTCACTATTTTGTTCTTCTAATTTTTTATTAGCATTTTGTATTAGTATTTCATTTTTTTGAATATTTTCTTCTATTAGCTCATTTGCCTTTTCTAATAGAATTTCTATTTTTAAGTCTATGTCATTTATAGAATCTAGGTTTCTATTTAAGGCTTCTATATGATATTGTAAATTATTTATTCCTTCTTCGGCATTATCTAATCTTTCAGAGTTTAATAATATTTTTTTGAATAATCTCTTATTCTTTTTTTCCATTTCTTCTAAATCTTCTCTTGATATATTATTATTGTTATTTTCTAATGACATAATAAAATCCTTAAAAATTTATTTATTTATATATATAATATATAACATATATGTAAAATATCAAATTTATATTGCTATAAATTTTGTTATAATTTATAAATTAAATATAAAAAAATGGAGAGAGATAATTGGCTAAAGTATTAGGGCAAACAACCCCTTTAAAAATAATGGCTGGTATATATAAAAGCGGCAGACTTCATCATGCCTATTTGTTTTATGGAGAAGAGGGAGTTGGGAAATATGAAAGTGCTTTAAATTATGCTAAAGTTCTTTTGTGCGAGAGAAATAACGGCACTTACTGTGATGAATGTGAATCTTGCAAGATGATAGATAATTATAAGCACCCTGATGTAGTAGTTGCCGGAACTGATGAGAGGTTTAGAAACGCTGAAATATATTTTAATCAGTATTTAGAATATAAACTTCCTCATTTATTTAATAATTTTTATACCGAATGCCGTTCTATACTTTATAAAGTAGAATCTATGCTTTTTGATAGTTATGATAATTATCCATCAAGCGAGCCTAAAGAGTATATGCTTGGAAACAAAAAAGAAAGTTCTAGATATGCTTTAATAGAGCCTTACTATTTGGCTGTTAATTATACTTTAAATGAGCTTAATGAGGATAATGTTGAGTTTATAGATTCTATTTTTAGGACTAAATCCAAAGATGCACTTAATATAGTAAAAGCAAAAGGCGGCAAAAAGAAATATTCTATAGATGGTGATTTTTTTACAGCATTGAAGAAGATACATTATAATATAATTCATACAGTTATACCATTAGATACTATTAGAAATATAATAGAAATGACATACAGAAAACCAAGATTAGGCAGAAAGAGGGTAGTGATAATTGAAGGTATAGAATTAATGGATAAAAGAGCTCCTAATATATTTTTGCGTACATTAGAAGAGCCGTCTGATAACAATATATTTATTTTGATAACTTCAGATACAAACAAATTAGTTCAAGATGGAATGAAGCCTTTAATATCACGTATGATGGAGCTTAGGTTTTCATCTCTTTCAGAAAACACTTTAAGGTCTATACTAATGAAAAGATTAAGGCTAAGCGAAGAGAAAACAGCCCTAGCACTTCAATATTCTTCAGGAAGTATGTCTAAAGCTATAAAATATTTGCTTGACAAAAAATCAAATACAAGCGATAATATTAGGGAAGTATTATTGTCTTTCATAGATGCAAGCTTAAAGAATAATGCCTCAAAAGTGTCTTCTATCATTACACTCCTCTCAGAAGGCGAGTATGATATTATAGATACCATAAGAGAATTAATTAATATTCTTAAAAAATCTCTGGAAGATAAATATTTGGAAATAGAAGAAAGAAGCTATATACTTCCTAATTCCGTTTCCGATATAAGTATTATATGGGCTATAGATGAATTAGATTCTTTAATTAATACTTTATTAAATACTAATAGTCAGCCAAAAATGATACTTTATAAGGCTTTAAGCAACATTTATATATGGCTAAATAATTATTAAAAAACTATAGGAGTTATACATGAAAAAGTTATTTCTTGTATTAAGTGTAATGATTTTATCATTAAATCTTGTTTATGCTCAGGATGAAGCACAACAAACTACTGAACAGCAGACAACAACTCAAGAGCAAAATACTGATACTGCAGAAAATACTAATACTGTAGAAGGTATAGTGCCTTTCTCACCTAATTTTGCTGATTTGAGAAATGTAGATGATGCTAATTTAGATAAAGAGTATAATATTCTTCAAACTAATTTAAATATTATAAGAGATGATTATCTTTTTAGAGTATTATATAAAGCTAATAAAATATTACAAAATTATACTAACGTTAATTTTACTGATACTAATGAAATGTTCTACAATGCTATTAATTATTATGATTTAGTAGCTAGACCTATTTCTACTGATAACAATGTTGATTTGGGCCTTAGAGAAATTTATAAAGCTATAGATTTATATAATAGCATACGTCCTACTTATGAAATATTAGGAAAAACTAATGAACTTGCTAAAACTGATTATGAATTAAATCTTTATGCTGGTATACTTAATTTATTTAAAGGTTCTCCTAGCTATTATTCAATGAGCAGATATCACTTTAATAAAGCTTTAGAAAATGAAGTAAATAATCAGAACTCTGCTAGCAATTTAATAATGCTTAATACTTATTTAGCTGGAGTTAATTATTTATTAGCTAATAATGGAAATACTGGAGATATTAGAAAAGTTTATTATCTTAATGAAATGTTCAATAACTTATGGGATTTAACTACTTTGAAAAACGAAGATGAAAATATTAAATCTGCTAAGTATAAACTTCTTATCACTAAATATCATAAAGTGTTATATACAACTTCTGATAGATTTAAAGCTATATATTCTAAATATTATGATGAGTTAGGTTTTGTATATGCTAATACAGAAGATGAGGTATTATCTAGAGATGTAGCTCCTGTTTATAAAGAGGGAGAAGCAAACGAAGCTAATACAGCAAATAACACTACTACAGAAAATACAGAAACAGCACAATAATAAAATAAAAAAAATAACTTAAGGCATGTCAGTTTTAATTGGCATGCCTTATTAATATATATTACTAATAAGTTAATTATATTATTTAATAAATAAGCTTGACATAAATGAAAAATAGTTTAATATTTTTATGTTTAATAAATAAAGGAGATGAAATATGTTTGAATTAATGAAATTGCCTTATGGTAAAGAGGACTTAGCACCATATATGTCTTCAAATACTTTAGACTTCCATCATGGCAAACACTTAAATGCTTATGTAACAACAGTTAATGATTTGGTATCTAAGGATAAGTCATTAGAAGGAAAAAGTATAGAAGAGTTAATACTTCTTTCTCATAACAATAGTGAAAAGCAAGCATTATTTAACAATGCTGGTCAGGTTTATAATCATGAAGAGTTTTTCAAGATGTTAAAGAAAGATGTTGCTATACCTGCTGAAGTAAAAAGTAAAATAGAAGCAGATTTTGGTAGTTTTGATGCTTTTAAAGAAGCATTTACTACAGGGGGTAAAACACAATTTGGTTCTGGCTGGGTTTGGTTGGTATTAAATAACGGTAAATTAGAAGTGAGAAAATATGCTAATGCTATGAACCCTATTGCTGATAAAGTACATGGCGTTTTAACTTGTGATGTTTGGGAACATGCTTATTATTTAGATTATCAAAACAGAAGACCTGATTTCCTTACTACTTTTGTAGAGCATTTAGTAAATTGGGATTATGTTGCAGAGAGATTAAATAAGGCAAAATAATTTGATTTTTTAATTATACAATTTAAGGAGAAACAAAAATGAAAGATTTGAAAGGAACAAAAACAGAAAAGAACTTACATGATGCTTTTGCTGGCGAATCTATGGCTAGGAACAAGTATACATATTTTGCAAGCGTTGCTAGAAATGAAGGTTATGAGCAAATAGCTGCAATATTCCTTGAAACTGCAGAAAATGAAAGAGAACACGCTAAAGTTCATTTTAAATATCTTAATGGTATAGGTGATACTCTTCAAAACTTACAATCTGCTTGGGAAGGCGAGAACTATGAGTATGAAGAAATGTATCCTACTATGTCTAAAGAAGCTGCTGCTGAAGGTTTCGATGAGATTGCTCATTCTATGAAATTAATCGGTGACGTTGAAAGAGAACATAGAGAGCGTTATGCTAAATTAAGAGAAGCTGTAAAAAATGGTACAGTTTTCAAAAGAAATACTAAAGTTCAATGGAAATGCAGAAACTGCGGATATATATATGAAGGCGAAGCTGCTCCTGAAATTTGTCCTGCTTGTAAACATGCTAAAAAATTCTTTGAAGTTAGAGTTGAAAGCTATTAATTTATAATAATTAATTAAAAATAATAGGGGGCTTGAATAAGGCCTCCTTTTTTATTTTTATTTTAAAATATTATATTGAAAATATTTAAATTGAGTTTATTATATTTCAAAAATTTAAAATGGAATATTAATTAACTTATGTCAAACAATAACAATAAATCTATTTTTCTTGCGGCTAGTGCTTATATAATGTGGGGGCTTCTTCCTATATATTGGAAGGCTGTTCAGAACTTTGATTCCGCTTTTGTGCTTGGAGTGAGAGTTATCACTACTTTTATATTTACTCTTATTATAATAATATTTAAAAAAGCTAATTTATACAGAGGCATGAAGTCTTTAGTTTTAATTTTTATAGCGGGTATTTTTCTTGGGGTTAATTGGTATTTATATATTTATACTGTAAACTCTGGTAATGTATTAGAGGCAGGTCTTGCTTATTATATAGCTCCTATTTTAAGCATATTAATAGGCATAATATTTTTTAGAGAGAAAAAGACTGTATTAGAATATTTAGCTATTGTTTTAATGTTTATTGGTATGATATATCAAACTATTACATTGGGCAAGCCTCCTATAATGGCATTTTTTATAGGTTTAACTTTTTCTGTATATGGAATATTAAAAAAGATGACTATATATTCTGGTTGGGAGAGTTTATTTCTGGAGACTTTATCTATATTAATACCTTCAATTATTATATCTAAACTTTATTTTCCAGCTACGCCTCAGCCTACTAATACTTGGATAACTTTAATGTTTGCAGGAATTGCAACAGGCATACCATTATACTTATATGCAAAAGCTGCTAAATCTTTAGAGGTTTCTACTTTAGGTTTTTTGCAATTTTTTGTTCCTTTGCTTGCAACGTTGCTTGCTATATTTGTATATAAAGAAGAGTTGAATTTTAATAGAGCTATTACATTAGCAATTATTATATTAGCAGCTATTCTTTACGCTGTGTCAATATTTAGAAAATCTAAAGCTAATAAAAAATTATAACTTTATAAATAATTTAAAAAATAAAAAGGGCCATACAAAAAGTAAAGCCCTTAATTAATAATTTGTTTATTATAAAAAATTATATTTCTACATCTTTAGAATAATCTATTCCCTCAACTTCAAATCCATGCATATTCATATAATCTTTTCTAAACATAGACATATCAGCCAACTCTTTTAAATTATCCTGATTAAGTATTTTCCAAGCATTCAATACTTCTTCTTGAACATCTTTTTTAAGCTCCCAATCATCAAGCCTAATTCTATTAACAGAGTCTAAAGGTATATCGCCTCCATTATATAATTTATCACTTAATAATCTATACATCTGTTCAATACAGCCTTCATGTAAGCCTTTATTCCTCATTATTTTAAATAATATTCCAATATAAAGAGGAACAGTAGGTATAACAGAAGAAGCTCTTGTTACAACAGCCTTGTTAACAGATATATAAGCATGTCCGTTTATCTTTTTTTGCATATTTTTATCAAGTCTATGAGCTGTGCTTTCTATATCATCTTTAGCTCTTCCAATAGTTCCTTCTCTATAAACTGCTTTAGTTATTTCTGGTCCTATATAAGAATAAGCTATATTAATAGCATTTTCTGCAAGCATATCTGCTTCAAGTAAAGCATTAGTCCAAAGCTCCCAGTCTTCACCGCCCATAACTTTTACAGTATTTTTTATATCATCATCATTTGCAGGTTCTATAGAAACATTTAATAACTCTTCAGTCATAAAATCTATTCCCATACCCTCATATTTTTTACCTATAGGCTTTAATGCAGAACGATATAAAGTACCTGTTTTTTCATCTGTTCTCACAGGAGCAGCCAAACTATATATAAATAAATCTATCTTTCCGTCAAAAAACTTTTTAGCCTCTTTTATTACCTCTTCTTTTGAAGCATTTAAAAAAGCGTCCAAATTAAGACTTAACTCTTCTATACCATCTCTTTTAGCAAACTCACTGAAAGCCATATTATTATACCAGCCAGGTGTAGCTGTTCTTCTTTCTGTAGCTGCTTTCTCTAATGAAACTCCCATAGTTTTAGCTCCAAGTCCATAAGCTATAGCAATTCTGCTTGCAAGACCATATCCTCCAGAGCTTCCTAATATAAGAGCATTTTTTACATTTGATTTTATTTTTCCTTTAGATTTTACATAGTTTATTTGATTTTCTACCTCTTTCCTGCATCCTAATGGGTGAGCTGTAGTACATATATTATTCAATATTTTAGGTGCTACTATCATTTATGCATCTCCTTTAATAGTATTATTATCTTAAATATACATATACTTTATAATAGAATTGTATTTTTTTCAATAAAATAAAATTTATAATAATAGTTAGATAAATATTTTTTATATGTTATACTATAAGAAAAACTTTTATGGCATTTTTATGAGTGTATCTAATGAATTATTAACTGATTGCAGAAAAAAGCTTGGAAACAAATTTACAAAAGAGTTTATAGAAGAAAAAGAAAATAGCGACAGTTTTATAAAGGCATTGATTAATACAGATAATTTTGATATTTTTTATAGTATGCTTGGAGAAGATTATTCTAAGAATATTTTTAAAAAAATTGTATTATACAGATATATGCTTTCTTTTAATCCTAAGGTGCATAAAAAATTAATAAAAGAAATATTATTTAGTTTTAAATATGGTATCATATCAACATTTGAATGGCTTATAAAAATGATATCTTTTTTAATAGTCAAGAGATTTAAGCTTCCTAAAGAAATAGGTTCTTGGGCATTATATTATATATTTTGCTTAGAGCAGTATAATGTAAAAGATGTATTTGAAGTAAAAGGAGATAATATACTTTTTGATGTTGGTGCTTGGAAGGGAGACAGCACTTACTTTTTTTCTAAGAGAAGCTCTAATAATGCTAAAATATATGCTTTTGAACCTGATGATAATGCTTACAATGTTCTTAAAAATATTAAAGATAAATATAATCTTAATAATGTAATACTTCAAAATGAGATTTTTTTAGATTATGAGAGAGATATAGATTTTGTTTCTATGACGCCTAACACTCCTACAATAAAAAAGCATGCTATTACTTTGGATATGTTTGCAGAGAGAAATAACATAAAAAAAATTGATTATATAAAGATGGATGTTGAAGGAGCCGAACAGAAAATTTTAGAGGGTGCTGTAAACACAATAAAAAAATATAGACCAAGTTTAGCAGTTGCAATTTATCATGGAGGTGAGCTTTTTATGGAAGATTTCTTTAAGATTCCAGTATTTATAAAAACTATTGCTGATGATTATGAGTATTATATAAGAAGCTATTCACCTTGGGGAGGGGAGACTATTCTTTTTTGTAAGCCTAAAGAAAAATAAATAAAAAAATATATATATCTTAATACAATATTTTTATTAGAATTTAGAGATTATCCACATTATAAAAGATAATACTATACTCGCTATTATAGAAGTTACTATTGGGAAGACAAAGGTGAAATTTTCTTTTTTTATTACAATATCACCAGGAAGTTTTCCAATTGGAATTTTTAATAATATTAATATGCCTATTATTATAGCAATGATTCCTACAACAATAAGCATTTTTGCAAAGTAGTTATTCATTATATTGCTCTTTAAATTATATATAAAAAATTATTCAGAAAGTTTTCTATTTAATTTTTCTATATCTTTATCATGTCCGGCTATTACAAGTATATCTCCCTCAACCATAGACTCATCAGGGTCTGGAGTACAATCAACTATAATCTTTTTCTCTCCTAATATACTAGTTGTTTCTTTTTTTATAGCTACAACATTGATTTTATATTTTTTTCTCAAATCAAGTTCTTTTAAGTTTTTACCTGCAAGCCCAGCATGCACAGGAAACTCTACTATAGAGTGATATTCGGTTAAATCATATAAAAGCAGAGAATCCCCAACTTCAAGCTGTTCTGCTATATGTATACCCATAGATTCTTCTGGGCTTACAAGGTGTGTGATTCCTATTTTACTTAATATTGCTTTATGCCTTTCATCAGAATATCTTGCTATTATATTTTTTACATTTAATTCTTTTAATATTAGTGAAGTTAATATGCTTGTCATAATGTCTTCACCTATAGTAACTATAACAGCATCGAATTTATTAATTTCTATAGCCTCTAATGCTTCTCTTTGAGTAGAATCTAATTTCATAGCCTGAGTAACACTATTTTTTATAGCTTCTATTTCATTGATGTCATTATCTATTGCCAATACTTCTATTGAAGGTTTATTCATTAATCTATTTATTAGAGCCTTACCTAAAGTACCAACTCCTATAACAGCATATTGTAGCATTTGAATACCTCTATAAAAATAATTTTTTTAATTTTAAAATTTAGTTTAAATATGTTTTTATTATAGTTTAATATAAAAAATTGTCAAAAACAAAATTAAAATATAAGTGTTATATGTGTAATTATACAATATTAAATTTTGATTTACACTATTGCAATCATATTATTAATATATATAATATTAGATATAGTTATATTATGAAAGAATTGGAGGTACACTATATGAAAAATAAACAATTATACTTGATTATAACTATTATGATGATGATAGTATTATCTTCTTGCGGAACTGGAGTTAGCAGAAACAATCCTGAAGGTTGGATAAATGATGATACTTTTAGAGTAATGGGAATGGGTTCTCCTAGTGAAGATATAGATACTGATGATAAGTTTAGAAGAGAAGTTGCATCAAGACAGGCTGCAGAGCTAGATGCTAAAAATAAAATAGTAGCTAAAATAGTTGGTTCTTATGTAGAATCTTTAAGCTCTACAGAAAAAGGTATGATAGATGAGTATGTAATACAAGAGAGAGTTGCAGGAAGAGTGAGAGGGGTATCTATAGTTGAGAGCAAATGGGATTCTAAACAAAATTGTACTGTTGTTGCTGAATTATATTCAAAAGGCTTAAAAAAACAAATGGATACTTTAATTTCAAAATATCTTCAAGAGGTTGGTATGCAATATACTGCTGAAGATGTTGCTGGCAGAATAAGAACTTATGAGTAATAAATAATTATAAAGGCAGCTTTTATGTATAAAGAGGATATTAAAGGAAGATTAGCTTTTATATCTGGAGCTAGTGCTGGTATTGGTGAAGCGGTTGCTAAGATGCTTGCTTCTAATGGCGTTAATCTTATTTTAACAGCTAGGAGAATTGAGAAATTAGAGTCTCTAAAAAGTATGTTGGAAAAAGATTATAATGTAAAAGTAAAGGTTATAAAAGTAGATTATGCTGATACCAATAGTATAAAAAATGCTGTATCTTCATTAGAAAATGAATGGAAGAATATAGATATACTTATTAATAATGCAGGACTTGCTTTAGGTAAGGATTATTTTTATAACAATGATATAGAAGACAGCTTACAGATGATAAGAGTAAACTGCGAAGGCTTAATAGTATTAACTAGAATGATAATACCTTTAATGCTTAACAGTAAAAATGCTGATATCATTAATTTAGCTTCCACTGCTGCAGATGAAGCATATTTTGGCGGAGCTATTTATTGTTCTAGTAAATCTTTTGTAGAGATGTTTGGAGATGTTTTAAGAGTTGAATTAATAGACAAGCCTATAAGGGTAACAAATATAAAGCCAGGTGCGGTAAACACAGAGTTTTCTACAGTTAGATTTAAAGGAGATAAAGAGAAGGCTGATAATGTTTACAAGGGTTTTGATCCTTTATATGCAGAAGATATAGCCGATAATATAGAATACGTTATTACTAGAAAAAGACATGTTCAAATATCTAGTATGACTATTTTAGCGGGTAATCAGGCTACAGCCACTATGATACATAGGGGTAAATAAAATATATTATATTTTTAGGAGTTATTTTCTATGGGTGATATAGATAATACTAGAAATAGATTAAAGCTGGATAATCTTAAAGAAGATGACAGAAGAAATTTATTTAATAAATTTGTAGATGCAGGCGGTGAGGTAGTAACTAATAGAAAAAAACAAACCGCTTCAGATTCTTCATCTAGCAGAAAAACTACTCCTAATAATTATAATAAGCCTAAAAATAATTATCCTAATAATAATACGCCAAGAGGAAATTACGTTTATACTAATACACCTCAATCTACTAAAAAAGAAAAGCCAAATAATACATTAATTGTAAAAAAACAAAAAAGTATGTTTTTAGGTTTAAAATTATGGTTAGATGCTTTATCTAGTAAAACAATAACAACATTTGGCGGAAATGTACATAATAAGTTTTTGGGATTTATAGATAAGAGTGTTATTTCAGCATTTTTAGAAATGGATACTCTTATATTCAATGCTTTAAATCCAATAGATGATAATTCTTTAGAGCCTAAAAGTAAAAAAGAAAAAATATTAGCTCAATTTTCTAATGATTTAGAAGATATTGAACTTTTGGAACGTATAAGAGACCAGTATGATGAAAATATTTATAAAACTTTTTTAAGACAATATAAAGATTTACATTCTCCTACAAAAGCAAGCAGTTATGTTAATGAACTTAAAGCTATGTTTAAGCCTCTATATATTTTACATGCTTATTCTTCAAAATTAAAACTAGCTGGTGAAAAGGCTTTAATTGCATATTCTATAGTTGATAATATTAGCAAAGGTGTTATTAATCCTAGAATATCTAATTTTAAAAAAGATGTTGATTTAATATATTCAAAATATTATCCAAAATTATTTTCTTTACTTCAGTATGCCTGCAAAGAAAAGTTAGAAACATTATCTGATATTAATAATTTTCTAGGAATTACAGAAACAGATATAGTTGGATATTATACTAAATTAAAAAAAGAAAGAGATTTAAAGCTTAAAGAAGAAACTACAAAACAGCAGAAAGAAGAAACAAAAGATACTAAAACTTCTGAAGATAATGAAGAAGAGAAATTAATGAAAATAGAATCTATTGGTGTAAAACTTATAGAGAAAGTAGTTTCATTTAGAAAGGCAGATAATAATATAGAGATAGAAGGCGACCCTTTTTTCAATGTATCAGATGATGATAAAATATACAGAATAAAAGTGTTATTAGATTTTTTAGATAGAGAGTATTCTGTATTATTTGTTTCTAATAAAGTAAAGTATAATTTGCTTTATGATAATTTGGTTAGAACAGATTATAAGAGTGATTTTAATAATATCTTTTTATCATTATCAGATTCTAATTCTAGATTTTTAGAGTATAGTGATATGTGTAAGAATGCTTTAAAAGTAGAACGAGATACATCTCTTAGATTTGAGCAGAGGGTATCAATGTTAGCTGAAAAAAATGGACAAATATCTTATACTGCTAAAAACTTAAAATCGCATATAGTTTCTATTATATCATCTTTAAAAAAGAAATTAGATAAATTATTATTAGATAAAGTAGAGAGAGAGAGAATAATAGCAAACCCTAATGATATATTAACTTTCTTTTCTGATGTCAGCGGCAGTAAAAAAAGGATACAAGGATATAATGTATTAAAAGCTTTAACAGAGGCTTATTATTTTGTATCTGGTTTTTATTATTTAATTACATCAGGGGAATTATCTGGTGCTGGAATATTAATAGAAGGCTCTAAAAAAGCAGAAGAATATAATAATAAAAAAGATGAAGATAATAATGTTAATAATGATGAAAAAAAAGATGATTTAGACGATAATTTAAAAAGGTTAGAAAAAGAATATACAAATGATGAGGTATCTGAGTCAAAAGAAGAAAATAGTGATGATGCTAGCGGAAATAGTCAGGAGTAGGAATTGGCTTACAAATCGAAAAAAATTATTATGCTTGAATATATTCCATTAAGAGTTTTAATGGAGTTTATATCATTTTTTCCTTATATTTTTGTGATATTTTTTGCAAAGATTATAGGGGTTTTGATGTTTTATGTAGCTCCAGGAAGCAGAAAGGTTGCTTTAATTAATTTGAAGCAGGCTTTTCCAGAAAAATCTTATTTGGAGAGAAGGCTTATTGCTAGGCGTTCTATGAAATCTATGATGATGACTTTTGCTGAGTTTATAAAGGCTTCAAGAATGTCTGATGAAGAGATATTAAAACGTATAAAGATAGAAGGCAAAGATATATTTGATAAGGCTCTTGAGGAAAATAAGGGTATAGTAGCAATTACTGGACATATTGGCAATTGGGAATATATAGCTTCATATTTTGGTATTAAGGGGTATAATCCTAGTGTTATAGTGAGACCTTTAGATAACCCTAAATTAGATGTTTATATGAAGTCATGGAGAGAGAAGAGGGGAGTTAAATGTATTGCTAGAAAAGGGAATTTAAAAGAGATATTTTACACATTGAGAGAGAATAAGCCTGTTGCTTTTTTGTGCGATCAGAATTATATAGATGGAATTTATGTTGATTTTTTTGGAGAGAAATGTGCTACTGCAGTTGGACCTATTGCAATGGCTATGAAGACTAAGGCTCCTATAGCTATACTTTATGATGTTCCCGATAGGTATGGTCATCATAAGATAATTGTATCTGAGATAATGTATATAGAAGAGAAAGCAACTAAAGAGGAGACTTTATATCATAATACTCAAAGATATACTAAGAAGTTAGAGGATATTATAAGGAAATATCCTGAGAATTGGCTTTGGGTGCATCCTAGATGGAATACTCGTCCTAATGGAGAGCCTGAAATTTTTTACAAGCATAATAATTATAGATAAGTTTTTACTTTACTTTTTTATAATAGGTTTATATAGTGAAATCATCATTCAATCAATATAGTGAAATTAATTATATAGAAAACCACAATTATAGGAGGTAGTTATATATATGAATCAAAATAAAAAATCATTTATGTTTTTTCTCAATCTTGGTCTTACATTTACTTTATTAGGAATAATAATATCATTTTTTATATTTTCTTATGAAAAGAATTCTAAAGACGGCGATTTTGTTGTACATGCTCAAGCTGCACCAGAGAAGGCTGCTTTTAATGGTTCTTTAGACGGGGCTTTAGAGGTTGAGAGTGCTATTAGAGAAGTTGTTGATAAGAATATGCCTGCAGTTGTTAATATATCTACAGAAATTGAATCTGGACAAACTTATGAAGATAGATATGCTGATGAGTTTTTTAGATTTTTCTTTGGAGACCAAGTGCCTAGACAAAGAAGAAGTCAAAAATCTTTAGGAAGCGGTTTCATAGTTAATGATGAAGGATATGTTCTTTCTAATTACCATGTTGTTAAGGGTGCTACTAAGATTATGGTGCTTTTATATGGTGAAGATGAGGAGTTGCCTGCTAAATTAATAGGCTATGATGAGGCTTATGATTTAGCTTTATTAAAAATTGAATCTGACAGAGTATTTCCTTATGTAGCTTTGGGTGACAGTGATGCTATTGAGCCTGGTGAGTTTGCTATTGCTATTGGTAACCCTTATGGTTTAAACAATACTGTTACTTTTGGTATAGTTAGTGCTAAAGGTAGAAGCGATGTTGGTGCTAATAGATATCAGAGATATATTCAAACAGATGTTGCTATAAACCCAGGTAACTCTGGCGGTCCATTATTTAATATACATGGTCAAGTTATAGGTATTAATACTTTGATATATTCTACTTCTGGCGGAAGCATTGGTATAGGATTTGCTACTCCTATTAATATTGCTACTTCTGTTATGAAGGATTTAAAAGAGAATGGAAAAGTTACTAGAGGATATTTAGGAATATATTTACAAGATATTGATGAAAATCTTTCTAGAGGTTTAAATGTTAAACAAAACTCTGGTGTTTATGTAAGTGAGGTTATACCTAATTCTCCTGCTTCTAAGGGCGGTTTACAAGATGGTGATATTATTGTAGAGTTTGACGGCGAGAGAATGACTAAGAGTGTTGATTTATTTAATAAAGTTGCTACTACTAAAGTTGGAAGCAAAGTTGAAGTTAAATATTTAAGAAACGGAAAAGAAAAAATCACAAGAATTACAATAGAGGCTAGAGAAGAAGATGAAGATGTTGTACCTAGTTCTAATTCATCACAAAGCTCAAGAGATGCTAATGCTTGGATGGGCTTAGATGTTTCTGATGTTACTCCAGAGATATCTCAAAGACTTCAGATTAGAAGCAATGAGAGAGGTGTTGTTGTAGTAAATATGACTCAAAACTCTAAAGCTTATTCTGCAGGACTTAGACCTGGCGATGTAATTAAAGCTATTAATGGAATAACAATATCTAATATTGATGATTATAATAAGTTTGTTAAATCTTATGGTGAAGATAAGTCATTTACAATTACAATAAAACGTTCTAGAATGACTTATGTTATAATTATAGAAGAATAAAACTTATAAAGATATTATTAATTTAGAGCTGGGATATTATGATTTCTCAGCTCTTTTTTTATTATAATTATAATTAATGATAAAATTATAATATATAAGACTTGTTTCAAAACTAAATTAATAGATAGTTATACTGTTTAATTTTTAGTATTTTAAATTTATAATTTGGGCTTTGCCCCCTGCGAAACGTACCCGTAGGGTAAAACCCCACTTCTTTTGCGACTGAAAGGAGTCCTTCAGGGCAACCGCAGGAAGTACATTCCGGTATTGGCACAGGCGAAGCCCGCCTACGGCGAGAAGCAAAAAGACTGCTATACATTTAAATTTATTATTATACAACATATAAAACATTGTATTGTAAGTAAAATTATTTTTATTTTTTTAACTAATTTTATCAAGTACTTTTGAAACAAGTTTATAATTGTTTGTATAATAATTTGACTTAATTTATTATTATAGTATGATTACTCAAATATAATTTTTAATAGTAATAATAATAATAATGACAAACATAAAAATAACAATACAATATGACGGTACAGATTTTTTTGGCTGGCAGATACAGCCTAATTTGAGAACAGTTCAGGGAGAAATTTACAAAGCGGTTCAAAAAATATATTCAAAAAAAAGCACTATATATGGCTGCGGACGTACTGATGCTGGGGTGCATGCTTTGGGGCAGGTTGCTAATTTTAGAGTTGAAAAAATGCTTGTGCCTATAGAAAGAGTAACCAGGGCTTTAAATTCTGCTCTTCCAAAAGATATAAGAATAATTAAATCTGAAGTTGTAGATGATAGTTTTAATGCGAGAGCTTCTGCTACTTTTAGAGAATATATATATGTAGTTCAAAATAGTGATATATCAGTTCCTTTTTATGAGAGATATTCTTGGTTTTATAGAAAGAACATCATAAACGAAAAACTTATAAATGAATATGCTAAATATCTTGTAGGAGAGCATAATTTTACATCTTTTTGCTCTACTGAAGATGAGAATGATTCTAAGTTTAGGTATATTGAGAGAGTGCGTGCTATAAGAAAGAAAGATACTATATATTTTATTATAAGGGGTAATGCTTTTTTACATAATATGGTTCGCATTATAGTTGGTACATTGGTTGAGGGGCAAAGAAAGAATATGCCTGTTAATTTTATAGAAGAGATACTAAAAAAAGAGGATAGAACTCTTGCTTTTGTTACTGCTCCTGCTCATGGACTTTATTTTAGAAGGGCTTTTTTTAAATAGAAAATATATATAAATAATATTATTTTTTAAGGAGATTTTTTATGATAGTAGTAATGAAACCAAATGCCAAAGAAGAGCATGTAGAAAGTATTATAGAAAGACTAAAAAATGCTGGACTCGGAATACATAAAAGTGTTGGTGTGGATTATACAGTAATAGGAATGGTAGGAGATACTTCTAAAATAGACAGGGAGTTAATAGCATCTTTACCAGGAGTATCAAAAGTTTTAAAGGTACAAGAACCATTCAAAAGAGCGAATAGGGTATTTAAAAAAGAAGATACTATAGTAGAAGTGTCTGGGGTAAAAATAGGAGGAGAGAAACCTGTAATAATAGCAGGTCCTTGTTCTGTGGAAAGTGAGGAGCAATTAATAAGCATAGCAAAAAGTGTAAAAGCATCAGGAGCTTCGATACTTAGAGGTGGAGCTTTTAAGCCTAGAACTTCTCCTTATGCTTTTCAGGGTTTGGCACTTGACGGACTTAAAATATTAAAACTTGCAAGAGAAGAGGTAGGCATACCTATTGTAAGTGAAATAGTATCCATAAGACACTTAGAAGATTTTGAAAATACTGTAGATATGATTCAAATAGGTGCAAGAAACATGCAGAACTTCGAGCTTTTAAAAGAGGTTGGTAAATTAAAAAAGCCAATACTTTTAAAAAGAGGCTTAGCCAACACTATAGAAGAATGGCTTATGAGTGCTGAGTATATACTTAATCAGGGCAATGACAATGTGGTATTATGTGAGAGAGGGGTGAGAACATTTGAAACTTATACAAGAAATACTTTTGATGTATCAGCAATACCAGCAATAAAGCGTTTGAGCCATTTACCTGTGATAGGTGACCCTTCGCATGCAAGCGGCAAATCTTGGATGGCACTTCCTTTAACTCTTGCAGCAATTTCTGCAGGTGCTGACGGTATGATTATAGAAGTACATAATGACCCTGAGCATGCTTTATGTGATGGGGCACAGTCTATAAAGCCTGAGGTGTTTGATGATATTATGCAGTCTGTTAATATGATATCTGATACTGTTGCAAAAATAAAAGAAAAACATAATGGTAAAATTTACACTAAATAATTAATTATATGATTTTTAATATAAAAATATGAAATGTGATTAATATATTATTGTTTTTGTAATTTAAATAAAAAGTATAGAATTTGTAAATTTATGTGAAGTAAACTATAAAAAAATTTGACTTCATTAGGTATTTGTGTTATAATTAATCACTCGTTACATTTTAGAATAAAACCACAATATTTAAAAACGTTTAGAAGGTGTATTATGGATAAGAAAACTTTAAAAACAAAAGATAGTACTTATGTTTTATCCCAAAAAGATATAAAACAAAACTGGCTTATTATAGATGCTAAAGGTAAATCTTTAGGAAGAGTTGCAAGCAGAGCAGCTTATTTATTAAAAGGAAAACATAAAGTTGATTATGCCTACAACTTGGATAATGGCGACTATGTTATTATTATAAATGCTAAAGATATAGTATTAACTGGAAATAAAAAGAAAGGCAAAATACATTACAGACACACAGGTTACCCTGGTGGTATAAAATCTGTAAGCTATGGTGAATTATTAGAAAGAAATCCTGAAAGAATGGTTAAAATAGCTGTTAAGGGTATGCTTTCACATAATCCATTAGGCAGACAGCATCTTAAAAAATTAAAAGTATATGCTGGCAGCGAACATCAGCATGAAGCTAATAAACCTACAGTTGTAAATATATAATTAGGAGTTAAAAAATGGCATCTAAACAATTAACTATATTCACAGGTAAAAGAAAAACTGCTAATGCTAGAGTTCGTATAGCTTTAGGAAGCGGTAAAATTTTAATAAATGGTAAAAATTATGCTGAATATTTCTGTAACAGAGCAGCTTTGCTTAAAGTTGTAGAAGACGCTCTAAAAGTAACAGGAAATTTAGGCAAATATGATGTATATGCTAATGTACGCGGAGGCGGAGTTTCTGCTCAAGCTGATGCAGTTAGACATGGTATAGCTAAAGCCTTAATAGGTGAGAGTCAAGACTTTAGAACTACTTTAAAACGTAATGGTTTCCTTACAAGAGACTCTCGTGTTGTTGAACGTAAAAAATATGGTAGATCTGGTGCTAGAAAGCTATTCCAATTCTCAAAACGTTAATTATATATTATTCGCTTAAAATATTATATAAGGTGTTTAAGAAATGAATGCTAAAAAATTAAAGAAATTTAAAGATTTAATCTTGGAAGAAAAAAGAAAGACTTTAGATGAACTATTAAGCGGTAATGAATCTTATGAAACACTTAAAGAAGAAGCTCATGGAGATTTGGCTGATATAGCTTTTCAGGCATATGAGAAACAAAGTTTAGTATCTTTTTCGCAAAAAGAAAGAGATAAATTAGATATGCTTAATAATGCTCTTAAAAGAATTGAAGATGGTTCTTATGGTAAATGTATAGATTGTAAAGAAGAGATTAATGAAGAGAGATTAACTGCTATACCATATACTTTAAGATGTATTAATTGTATGTCTAAATATGAAGATAAAAAACGCCGTGAAAAAATGTAATGTATGTTAAAGTCGTTTTTAACCTTCCTATAGATAAGGTACTTACATACAAAAAACCCGATGATATAAATGATAGTTTGATAGGTTGTAGGGTTATAGCTCCTATAAGAAATAGAGGAACTAAAGGTATTGTAATAGAAGAAACCGATAGCCTTGATGGAGATTATAAAGTACTGCCTATCACAACTAGAATAGATCTTGAACCTATATGCTCTGAAAATGAATTTAATTTAGCTAAATGGATGAGCAGATATTATCATTCTTCCTATGGTGAGGCATTATTTGCTGCTTTGCCTGCTGGAAATCCTTCAAAAAAGAAAACCACTCCAAAACCAATAAAAGTAAAACAAAAGCCTTATTTAAAGCTTAATGATGAGCAAGAAAGTGTTTTAAATACAATATTAAAAAGCATAGAAGAAGAAAAAAAATCTAAAAGTTTCTTGCTTCATGGTGTTACTGGAAGCGGTAAGACAGAAGTTTATTTGCAGGCTATTAAAAGGGTAGTAGATTTAGGTAAACAGGCTATTGTAATACTTCCAGAAATATCACTCACACCTCAAACTATAAAAAGATTTGCTGAAAGATTTGAAGGAAAAATTGCTGTACTTCACAGTAAATTATCTCCAACTGCTAAATATAGATATTGGCAGATGATAAGAAATAATGAGATAAAAATTGTGATAGGGGCAAGAAGTGCTATATTTTCTCCTACTCCTAATCTTGGTATTATAGTGATAGATGAAGAGCATGAAACTAGTTATAAATCTAATGAAACTCCAAGGTATCATGCTAGGCAAATTGCTTTTTATAGAAAAGAGAGAGAAAATGCAACGCTTATTTTAGGAAGTGCTACTCCTTCTCTTGAAAGCTATTATCATGCTTTAAATGGTACTATAGAGCTTCTTACTCTCACTAAAAGAGCAGCATCAATTAATATGCCTGAAGTTAAGATTTTGGATTTAAAAAAAGAAAAGAGGGCTGATTCTTTTCCAATGCTTACCCAAACACTGGTGGAAGAGATTAATAAAAAATTGGAATTAAAAGAGCAAATAATATTATTTCTAAACAGAAAAGGATATGCACCAGTGGTGAGCTGTTCTCATTGCGGAGTGGTGTTGGAATGCCCTAATTGTTCTGTTTCGCTTACCTATCATAAAAAAAAGAATGTTGTTATGTGTCATTACTGCGGTTATACTCAATTTGTAGAGGAGCTATGCGATAAATGTAATATTGGGCATTTTGAGAGAATTGGAACAGGTACAGAAAAAGTTGAGGAGAATCTTAATACTTTATTTCCAAATGCTGTTATAGAGAGAATGGACCAAGAAACTGTCGGCGGCACAAAGAAATACGAAGATATATTTAAAAGATTTGCTGATAGAGAAATAGATATTTTAATTGGCACTCAAATGATAGCTAAGGGGCTTGATTTTCCTAATGTTACTTTGGTTGGCGTGCTGCTTGCCGATATGTCTCTTCATATACCTGATTTTAGAAGTGCTGAGAGAACTTTTAATTTAATAACTCAGGTTGCTGGAAGAAGCGGAAGAGGAGATAAAAAAGGTGTTGTTTATATTCAGGCATTTAATACCAATCATTATGCAGTACTTTATGCTAAAGAGCATGATTATATTTCCTTTTACAATAGAGAAATAGAAAATAGAAAGCATACCGCAGGACTGCCTTATCCTCCTTTTTTGAGACTAGTAAGAATTGTTGTACGTGGAATAGATGCCAAAAAAGTAGAAAGTGATGCCAACATTATAGCAGATTTATCTAGAACTCTCACTTATCAATATACAGAAAAAGTAGAAGTGTTGGGTGCTGTTCCTTGTACTATGAGTAAACTAAATAAATATTATAGATGGAATATATTAATAAAAACAGCTTCTCATTCACTTCTAAAAGAGTTTTTTGAAAGTTTAAATAAATCCTTTATAGCTCAAAAAGGTAACTATATAGAAATTGATATAGACCCTGTTAATATGCTTTAAACATCTATATAAAATCTTAATGCATTTTTTATTCTTGCATTTAATTCATTTTGTCCAACAGGTTTTTGCACATAATCGCAAGCACCCTTTTCAAGACCATTAACTACATCATCTTCATTATATTTTTTAGTGATTATAATAATAAGTGCCATTCTTAAGCTTATTTCTTTTTTTATCTCATCTAATAAATAAAAATAATCCTTATCATCAGATAAATTAATATCCATTAAAATAATATCTGGAAGTATCTTTTTTAATTCATTTAATGGATTTGTTAAATTAGATACTATTGAAACTTCATAATCATTTCTAAGCCATTGTAAATAATTCTTTCTTGTAATTTCAATAGGTTCTATAATTGCTATTTTATATTTAGAGACTTTTCTTTTTAATTTAGCTCTCTTATCTCTTTTGTTGAATGCTAAAAATACTTTTAAATCAGCATATCTAATTTTATATCTTTTTCCAGGTGTAACATCAGCTTTAAGTCCATAATGTCTTACCCAATAATTTACAGTTGTTCTCGATACTCCTAATATTTTTGACACGTCTATTGGAGAGAGCAAATCATCGTCTTCATATATAACATTTTTATCAAAGTCCATTAACCTTCCTTTAATTTTTAATAAATAATATAAAAAAGATAGAATAATATATAGCTATATATTTGTCAATAAAGATAATAATATATAGTTATATTTTAAATTTAAAAAAGTTTTTTAATATTTCCAATAAGATTTTCTATTTTTTCTAAAATATTGTTGTTATTTATAATGTCTTCTATGTCTTTATCAAAATTATTTGGCAATTTGCTACATAATTTTTTAGCATAGTCTATAAGTTTTTTCTCTCCAACATGAAGTTCTTCATTTATAGCAAATAATATGTCAAAATATGATGCTAATATAGCACTTGTTCTATGATTAATGCTAACAATATCTTTTCTTTTTATTGCATTTTTTAATTGTTCATAGAATGAAGCTGATTGTTTTGCGTACATAACATTATAATTTTTTTCTATTATATTATCTTTAAGCTGTTTCGGATAATCTTTATTTAGTTCTTTTTGAAAATTTCTAAAATAATCATTACTTTCATAAAGTATTTTTGAGTTTTTTATATTGTATAAAAATGCTGTAGTATATCCTATTTTTGAATTGCACTTTCTCCACACATAATCAATTTCATTTTCTATATAAGAGATATCTCTATACATAAAATCTAAACAAATATTGTTTTCTTTTAATATAATCTCATCTCCATATTCAAAATAATTGTTTCCTAGTTCATAATTTATAGAATATTTTTTTGCAAATTTTTCTCTCATTTCTATATTTACTTTTTCTTTTGAATATACATAAATATCATAATCTGACATATTATCATTAATTAAGCTTGTTTGAGAGCCTGAAAGAACTATAGCATCTATATTATTTTTTTGTGTTACGTATTCTATATAATCTTTTATGATTTTGTTTATATTGGTGTTCATATAATAAATATCCTAATTTGTTTCTAAATATTATAATATAATTTTTATAAAAATATAAGAAATCTATTAGAAAAAATAATTATCTTATCTATATATAAATTTTACCGAATATAATAAACAGGATTATATTAATATAGGATTGGTTTCGTGCTTTTAGGAAATGATGCTTATAACAAATTTACAGAATATGTTGAAAATAATATTAATTTTGAGTTTCTATCACATATACCTGGATATGATAAGAGTTATGAAGTTCAAAAAGAATCTATCATTAAACTTATAAAAAAATCTAATAATAATGAAGCTTTTATAGATTATGCGGCATATACTTATCAAACTCTAAAAAGTGATATAATAAAACAAATAATTTCAATTCGTTTAAAAAATGAAAATGGAGAGGAATATTCTTTTATTAATGATGATAAATTTAATCTTTCAGATGATGAATTAGTTAATTATTTATCTGTGCTTTTAATATTAAAAGATATAATGCATACAAGTTATATAGCATATCTTCCTATTTACAATGAGTATAAATATGATGTAAAAGAGTTTAGAGATAAAGCAAAAGAAATGATAGATAATTCAATTGACAATATATCTACTTTAGAAAATATTAATCCAATATTTATAGCAATAGCTGCTAAGAGTATATTACCATATTCTATAAAAAATAATGAATTATCTTCTTCATCAAGGCTTATATCAATATTGTTTAATATATCTAGGATAATATCGTCATATCCATATGTTGAAGAAAATATATTATATACGCAGCCTATATTTGTAAGTGCTATATATAATTTAGTTAATAATGCTTCATTTTTAGGATTGGATTATAATATGATTAAAAAATTGTATGATATAGTAAAAATAGGGGAAATAGAGTGGAAAAACTAATTAAACATAATATTAATTTTATAGTAGCGGCAATATCTTCTTTAACTATTATATCTATGTGTGCATATATGATACTTGATATTAATAAATATGTAATGAATATATTAATTTGTCTGGAGTTTTTATGTTCATTTTATTTTGTATGTATATTTTTCTATAATGTTAAAAAATATTCTAGAATTGAGTTGTTTTTTTATTTGGTTGTTTATTTGATGCCTTTTATATTATCTATATTTGGATTATTTTATGCTTTTAATTTCTTTTCGCTTGATAGGATATTTTTAAGAGAAAGTATAATTGCTTCTTTTTTAACTAGGATTTATCATGTGATATTTATTTTTTATATTAGTCATATAATATATTTTTTCTATTTATTTAGCATTGAAAATAACAATACTTTTTTCTCTTCTTTATCCTCAAATTTTGTAGTATGTGTATCAATAGTTGTAGCTTTTATATTTATAATATTATACAGCATTTTGAATTGGGCATTTGACGGCAAGATTTCTAGTTCTTATAATGACATAAGAGATAATATTATATATGAGGCACAGACTACTTTTTCTTTAGAATCTGATAATGTAGAATATGAAGGATTTGCAAATACTTATGATGCAGCTTTAATATATTATGATAATGAACTTAAATATCAGATTGAAGATTGGAATACTTTTAAGAAAAAACATTTATTATTTGAGACAGCTATATATCAGGGAGAGGGATTCTTTATACTTGGCAGCGGAAAGAAGTTTGTTTATTCTTATTATATTTTTATTTTGGCTTATGTTATAGTTAATTCTTTAATTTTAGTATTTTCTATATTTTTCTTTAAGACATTTTTGGAGAAAAAATTTAATGGTTATATGAAGATTATGATTAAAGGTTTCAAAGAAGATAGCTATATTTATGCAATAGACACAGATAAAATGGATAATACAGAAATAAAAGAGCTTTCTGAGTTGTATAACAAAAAACTATTAAGCTACAAATATAGAGAAAGATACGTTAAGATGTTTACAAGATAATTTATCCGCACGGTGAGTTAGGTTAAAAATATAATATTATTTATAATGATAATTTTATTTTTTATATAAAATTCATTCATCGTGCGGTTTTTAATTTAATAAATTTTTTTAAACAATTTCAATTATAATCATATAAAAAGTTGACAAAATAATTATGTAAAGTATAATATTTTTATATGAAAAACTTTATTTTATTAACAAGACAAGACAAGACAAGACAAGACAAGACAAGACAAGACAATGAGATAAGTTTAAACTTTTCAAATAATTTTTTATCATATATTTTATATTATTTTCAACCGATATTTTCTTTGCACAATTTTTTTAATCATATAGTTTTTAATAACATTTCAATAATTTCAACTATTAATCAAAGTATTTTAAAAGAGCTTAAAACCCTTGTTTTTGAGGGGAGTATGGCTTATAGCAATAGTACGAATATAGACTGTCTTCTACACGGGCTTGAAACCCTTGCTTTTGAGAGTAAGCATTTTTTAAGAATGTTTATAATAAAATTAATTTTAAGGAGAGTTCATTATGAACAAAAAAATCTTATCAATAATTTTTAGTTTATTTTTAGTAGGTGTCTTTAGTATAAGCTGTTCCAGTAAAGAAGATCCAAAAGGCATAGAGCAGTATAATGGAAATATTTATGCTTCAGAAAGTAAAGATATTTTTGACTATTATTTGTGGCTACAAGTAAAAGGTAAGCAAATAGCTTTTGTTAGTCTTAGTAACAATACTTCTATGCCAGATTTTAGTGGTGAAACATATTTTGATGTGGAAGGTTCTGGCAGTTCATATACAGTTAAGATCCCTGATAGTGTTGGTATGCCAAAATTTACACTAGAATTTTCAGCTGATGGCTCTACTGTTAATGCTGAAATTACTTATCTTATAAACAGTGGTACAAAACCACATAATGAAAAATATCAATGTGTTAAAAAAAATTAAAGTTGATTAACAAAAAAGGCTTTGCTTGGAATTTTTAAAAAATTTCAGGTGGAGCTTTTATTTTGAATTGTATTTAATCAGGAGGCAAAAATGAAATTAAAAATTTTCTTATTAGCTTTATTATCAATATTCGTATTTATATCCTGCGAAAGTAAAGAAGAAGGTTGGTATAAAAATGTAAGTTATAAATTCTATACTAACGGCAATGAATCCCTACTATTTGTAGGAGATAAGGTTTTAGTAGGGGATGAAGAAGCCGTAATAAACCCTCTAGCTTCGATTCTAACATTATTAACCACTTCTGCAAGTGAAATAAAAAATAAAAACGAGGCTGTTTATACTATGGATTTGTTTGTTACAAAATCATATTTAAATTTCAAATTAAAAGGTAATACTCTTAATTGTTCTATAGATGGAGATGAAGAAGAAAGCTATTATTATAATGATGAATTAACTAAAAAATATTATACAAATATAGTCGAAATAAAAAAATGGTGGGAAGAATATAGTTCTACAAATAAATAATAATGAAAAAGTTTTATTGTAGCTTTTTAGTTAAACAGTTTTATTTTTCAAAATATAAAAATTATGACAGTTTTTGTTGCAATCATTTTTTATAATTAATAATAATTTATATTAAAGGAGGCTTTTTATGGCTCAAAATTTTTACTGTGAATATTGCGGAGCGAAATATTCTTCAATATCTTCATTAACCAATGGTTACTGTCCTAGGCATCCAAACGGCACAAATAAAGGAAAACATAAACTTTATGAGGGAGGAGAAAAGTCAGAATATTTCTGTAAGTATTGCGGAACTAAAAACAAATCTTTACAATCATTAACTAATGGTTATTGTCCTAGACACCCTAATGGTACTAATAAAGGTAAGCATGCACCTGCTTTATAATAGGGAGTTTATTAATGAACTATAGAATTGAAGATTTAAAAAATACTTGGCAATTTCCATTCAATAAATCTAAAGAAATCATAAAAGATATTTTTTCCATTATACAAAAATATGCTAAAGATGATATACTTAAGAAATATCGTGATTATATTAAAAAAAATACTTTTAAAGAAGATTATCCTTTTAATATATTTGAACTTATTTCTGATACATATTACAAAGAAAATTTTCATTCTGATATAATAGCAAGACTTTTAGAACATGAAACTGTATTAAAATATTTTCTTGATTTTATAGATGTTGATGCTTCTAAATATTTAAATAATGATTATTCAGTCGTTAGAGAAGAAAATAATATTGATATTTTAATCAAAACTGACACAAACTGTATAATCATAGAAAACAAACTTAGATGGGCTAAAGATATGAAAGAGCAATTATCAAGATATTATAATGATTGCTTAAAAAATAATTTAGAACCTGATAAAGTAATATATTTATCTCCTAATACATTAAAACAGCCTACATCTCAAAGTATTGGAAATATACCAAAAGATAAAATCAAAATCATATATGGATATGATGGAGAAAATGAAGATTTTTATACTAAAGTAATAGAAAATAGTTTAAATGATTTTATAAAAAATAATGAAGCTAAGGAATGGATATTATTAGCAGAGCATTATTTAAAAATATTAAGAGAAACAGGAGTAACTAAAATGGATAAATTAACACAAGATTTTTATAATGAAATAATAAATAATACTGATGAATACGAAAAAATAAAATTAATAGCAGATATGTATAATAATTTAATTGTAACTCGTATTAATAACTTGGTTTCAAGATTTAAAGGTGATAATTGGAAAAATGAATGTTTTTACAGAGACTTTGAAAGCAAGAAAAGAGGACTTAATTATGCTATAGCTATATACTTAGATAATGATTATTATTGGTTCAATTTATTTTCAAGAGGTGAAGATACTGGAGATGATCCAAAATTAATAAAAAAATGGGAGCAGGATAATAAAGATATAGAAGCTTGGCTTAAAAAACATAATTTATTTGACGATACTTTTTATTTTGACGGCAGATGGTCAAAAGAATTTAAATTTCCACAGCAGGAAAAAGAATTATACGACTTTACTGAAAAAGTTATACAACTTCTAGAAAAAGATGTTGAAAGTATATGCAGTAAATAATTACATATATAAAGAGCTGGTATTTTTTATACTGGCTCTATATATTAGCAAGCTTTATAAAATCATCGGCTTCCATTATTTGAATGCCTAATTCTTGAGCTTTTTTTAATTTGCTTCCTGCTTTTTCACCTACGATTAAAATGTCTGTGTTTTTTGATACTGCAGATTGAACAGTTGCACCTAATCTCTCGGCAGCCTCTTTTGCAGAATTTCTTGTAAAACCTTCTATAGAGCCTGTTATTACAACATTTTTTCCAGTGAGAGGTGATTCTACAGTTGTAAGTTTTTCAAATACAGGATTAACCCCTGCATCAAGCAAATCATCTATCAATTTCAATGTCTTTTTATTATGAAGAAAATCGTAAATACTTTTAGCACTGATTTCTCCTATGCCCTCAATATTTTGTAAATCATCAATAGTAGCTTTTTTGAAATTCTCTACCGAAGTAAAATATTTAGCAAGCAAGTCAGCAGTAGTCTCTCCCACCTGACGAATACCTAATGCATATATAAATCTTTTTAAAGTAGTGTTTTTACTGTTTTCAATAGATTCAAGCATATAAGAAGCTAATTTTTCTCCCATTCTCTCAAACTTAAATAAATCATCTCTTGTTATTTTATAGAGGTCAGCTGGAGTTTTAACAAGCCCGCTTTTTGTAAATACTGCAATCCACTCTTTACCTATTCTCTCCATATTCATAGCAGGCTTTGAAACAAAATATTCTATATATCTTGTAATCTTGCTTGGACATTCTTCATTAATACATCTTACAATTACATCTCCATCAGTTACAGCAGTTTCTCCTCCGCAAACAGGACATTTTTTAGGAAACTCAAAAACTTTGCTGTCTGAAGGTCTTTTTTCTAATACTACTCTCACAATTTTTGGTATAACATCTCCCGAACGTATAACTACAACAGTATCTCCTATTCTTATATCTTTTGATTTTATCTCGTTAGGGTTATGAAGTGTAACATTTGAAACAGTAACCCCTCCAACTTGAACAGGCTCTAATTTAGCAACAGGTGTTAATGCCCCAGTACGTCCAACCTGAACCTCAATATTTTTTAATACAGTTTCTTTCTCTTCTGGCTTAAACTTAAACGCAACCGCAAACCTTGGAGCTCGTGATAAAAATCCTAATTTCTCCTGATACTTAACATCATCAACTTTTATTACAAGTCCGTCAATCTCATAATCCATTTTGCTTCTTTTTTCTTGTATATCATAATAAGTTTCTAATACTTTTTTGGCATCAATATTTGGGTGAACGCCTTCTACTGTAAAGCCTAATTCTGATAAAAACTCCATTGATTTATATTCATTAGTTAAATCAAAATCTTTATAATTAGCAATCTGATAAGCAAAGAATTTTAATCTTCTTTTTTTACTTTCAGAACTGTCTAATTGTCTTAATCCTCCTGATGCTGCATTTCTTGCATTAGCAAAAGGTATCTCTTCGAGTTCTTCTCTCTCTTTGTTTAAGATTTCAAAATCTTTTTTTGTTATTAGTGCCTCTCCGCGTACAATGAGTTTTTTTGTATCTTTTATGCTTTTTGGAACATTATTCATCATCTTTACATTATTGGTAACATTCTCTCCAACCTGTCCGTCTCCTCTAGTGCTAGCAACAGTAAGTTTTCCTTTTTCGTATATTAACTCTAAAGCAAGACCGTCAAATTTATTTTCAACAGTATATTTGATTTTACTAGTATTGAGTTCTTTTTGCATTCTGTTGTCGAATTCCAAAAACTCTTCTTCATTCATAACATTAGAAAGAGAGTACATTGCAATAGGGTGTTCAAATTTCTCAAACTTTTCTAGTATAGTGCCTCCAACCTTGTTAGTAGGGCTATCATCTTTTTTTAACTCTGGAAACTCTCTCTCAAGATTTTCTAATTCTCTAAATAGTTTATCATATTCATAGTCTTCTATTTCAGGGTTATCATCTGTATAGTAAAGTTTATTGTGATAGTTAATAGTTGCAGTTAATTGTTCTATTTTTTTTCTAGCTTCTTCTAAGTTCATAATTTACCCCTTAAAGAATTATAATTTTTTATTGTATTAATTAGAATTATTTATATTTTAAAATTTATTGTATAACAGTTTTATTATAATATAAAATTGTTTGAATTCAATAGTTAAATTTCTAGGAGATAAATATGGTATTAGATTTGCCTTCAACATTAAAAAAAATATAGAAAATATTGATAAAGAAAAAATATATCAGAAAATAAATTAATAGAAAATGCTATCATAGAATATTTAGAGGATTATTATTGATTATGAAATTATTTTAGAAGCAGAATATAAATTAAAAAATGTAGAAGAGTTATATTCTATTGATGAAATGAAAAAGATTTAAATATAAAATAAATATTATAAAATCAGTTAAAAAATCTTTAGAAAAATTAGATAGAACTATTCAAAAAAGAATATTGGCATTATAGAGTAGGAGATTATAGAATTCTAAGCAAAATTATTGATAATGAATTAATTATTATGGTTATAGATATTGGACATAGAAAAAACATTTATAATGATTAATTTTCTATGCCCATAAAACATATAAACTTATTTACTATAATCAATACCATTTTTAGACAGAACTCTATACCTACACCGTCATTTTCTTTTGCAAGCTTTATCAAATATTTTTCCATTTTTGTTTTTTATATAGTTGTATTTGTTTTGATTATACTACAAATTTAAAATACCAGAAAAATAAACATTCTAGAGGGTGGGGAGTGTAATTAAATTTAAAAACTTTTATTACATTTCCATATTTTTTATATTTTATAATTTCATGTATAACAAATCAATAATTTATATTATTAAACAAGATTGATATGCAAAGTATTAAAATTTATCATTTTTTTTAAAAGCGGTAAATATCTTAATATTCCAATAACTCCCCATCTATTCTTAAAATAATCCGCATAATTATAGCTATTTATAAATCTTATATGACTACTTAATTTTTCTATATCTGATGGTACATCTAATCCCCATCTAAATACAGCATTTGTTTCTTTTACTGTTTCATGATGTTTTGTATTTTTAGCTGCAATTGTAGGTATAATATCAAATATAAAATGACTGTTAATAAAATTCTCAGATAATTTTTCTATTAATTCCCTTATATAAGTTTCTTCTATATACATCAAAACACCTTCAGATATTATTATTACAGTACCTCTTACTTTAATATTTTTTATCCACCTATAATCTAATATAGACGATGATATGCATTCATAATTTTTATTATTTTCAAGTTCTGAAAAAAACTGTTTTCTCAAAGAAATAACATCTTCAAAATCTATATCATACCAATATATGTTATCTTTTATAAATCTAATTGCCCTTGTATCAAGCCCTGCTCCTAAATTAATAATAGTAAAACTTTCTGACATGCTTTTTTCAATAATATCTTTTATTATATCATCAATTATTTTTGTTCTTATACAAGTACCTACTTGACTTCCTTTGGAGTTTTTAAACTTTGAAAAATCATAATCAACTTTATTTAATATATCTATAGATTTAGAATCTACTATAATAGCATCTTTTCTTTTACTCTCCTCTGCTTTTGCCCATAATGTAATTAATAAAGTTTCAGATACACCATTTAAATTAATATTCATAATATAATCTCCTTAAATGTTAGAATGCTCTAACTTTTTTAAAAATTATATAACTTTATATGTTTTTTGTCAAATATTATTAATAAAATAACTTACAGCCACACTTTATTCTATAATAAATAAATTTTAAAGTTTAATATAAACTATCTTTATAACTTATTTAGAAATTGCTGCCCCCGACCAAGCATTAATTAAGTTTAGAATTTTCTCTAACGCATGTTTAACTAAATTTCAAATATAGTAAAATTATAAATAATTTGTTTTTTATTTTGTAATTGATTTTTTTATAAAACTTAATATAATAATAGGCTGTGAGTTTAAAACAATTAGGAGTAATTTATGGATTTAAAAAATTACATAAGAAACATACAAGATTATCCTAAAGAGGGTATATTATTTAGAGATATCACAACCTTATTAAAAGATAAAGATGCTTTTAAGTTTGCAATAGATGCTATGGCTAAGCAAGTTGAAGATAAAAAAATAGATTATATAGTAGGAGCTGAGAGCAGAGGATTTTTAATAGGTTCTGCTTTAGCTTATAGATTAAACTGCGGATTTGTGCCTGTTAGAAAGAAAGGTAAATTGCCTTGCAAAACTATATCAGAAGAATATGCATTAGAGTATGGTACAGACTCTTTATATATGCATGAAGATGCTATAAATAAAGGAGCTAATGTACTTATAGTAGATGATTTAATTGCTACAGGAGGAACTGCTTTAGCTATGATGAAAATGGTTGAAAGACTTGGAGGCAATATAGTTGGTTCTTCTTTTTTAATAGAATTAAAAGAATTAAATGGAAGGAAAGATATAGGCAAATATCCTGTTAATGTTTTAATAGAATATTAAACTTTTTTATTTAAAAAAATAAATATAAAAAATAAAGAATAGGAATTATAATATAACTCCTATTCTTTTTTATTGCATATTTTATTATTTACAAAATTTATTTAGCTAATTTAGCATAATAAAACTTATGAGCACCAAGCGGGTCAAATATTATACCAGATAATTTTTTGCTAATCATAATAGGATCAGTATAGAAATAAAGAGGAATTAACCCCATATCATTCATAAGTATATCTTCTGCTTCATGCATAGCTTTCATTCTCACATCTTGGTCTATAGTAGACATAGCAAGTTTTAGTTTATCATCATAATTTTTATTAGAATAACCGCCATTGTTTTGTACGCTATAGCTTAAGAATACTCCAAGAAAACTCATAGGGTCATTATAATCAGCTATCCAACCATGGCGAGCAATCATATAATTTTTATTTTGTCTAGTATCTTGGAAAGTAGCCCATTCTTCTTGAGCTATAGTAGAATCTATATTTAAATTCTCTTTCCACATCTGCTGTACTGCTTCAAATATCTGTATATGTTCACCAGAATTTGATTTGAACTCTATTACAGGAAATCCATCACCATTAGGATAACCAGCTTCAGCAAGCAATTTTTTTGCCTCTTCTACATTCTTTTTATAATCTTCAGGTTTTATGCCGTAATAATCGCCTCCAACTTCTCTAAAATCTCCATTAACATCATTAACACCGCTAGGAACCCAAGCACTTGCAGGAAGCTGTCCGCCTCTTGTAACTTGCTCTACTAAATAATTTCTATCTATTGCCAAAGTTAAAGTCTTTCTTACTCTCACATCTTTTAATACACTATTTGTAATATTAATACAATAATAATATGTGCCTAAATATGGTGATATATGCATTAAACCTTCGCTTTGTAATGTTTCTATATCCTGAAGAGGAGGGTTGTTTCCAAAATGTATAGAACCTTCTTTTATACCAGCTACAGCAGCAGTACCATTTTGCATAAGTATAAATACTAATTTTTCTGGTATTATATTTTCACTATTCCAATAGTTAGTGTTTTTTATCATTACAAGTCTGTCGTCAGTTCTTCTTTCTACCAAAGTGAAAGGACCATTGCCTATATATGTATCTGGTGAAAGAGTCCAATTATCTTTATTTTCTTCTATTATATCTTTTCTAACAGGGTAGAATGTAGGAAAAGCAGCAAGTTCTAAAAAATAAGCAGTAGGTGCATTTAATTTTACTTCAAGAGTGTTTTCATCTATAGCTTTAATACCCAAATCTGTAACAGGTTTTTTTCCAGAATTAATATCCATAGCATTTAATACAGGCTCAAATTGATAAGCATATTCAGAAGCTGTAATTGGATCAACAGCTCTCTGCCAAGAATAAACAAAGTCTTCAGCTGTAATCTTTTTACCGTCAGACCATTTAGCATTTTCTCTTATATGGAATGTGTAAGTTAAACCGTCTTCACTTATATCCCAGCTTTCTGCAACGCCTGGTATTATTTTATTATCTTTATCTCTAGTAGCTAAACCTTCAAAAGCATGCTGAATATATATGCTTCCATCTACTGTAGAGTTTAATGCAGGGTCTATAGTTTTAGGCTCTGGACCTACATTAATATATATTGCTCCTTCATCTGCTTTATTTCCGCCGCAAGAGATTGATACAATCATTAAAACAGATAAGAGTAATAAAGTTAAATGTTTCATAATTTTTATTCTCCTATTTTTTTATATTAATTTTTATTATATTTTGTATGATGATATTGTCAATTATTTTATGAAATTATTATGTATTTTTATAATTCATTATTTTTTATTTTTTCTTCAGCATTTTTAAAATATCTATCATAAGCTTTTTTACAATAGTTTTCATGTTTGCTTTTTTGATTTATTGGAGGGTTTTCAAATTTATAAGGTCCGTTTACTTTCCAAGCAGTAAGTATTCCTATATTGATTGCATCTACTGGACATCTAAAAGCACAGCTTGCACACATAACACATTTATTTTTAAACTTAATGTTTCCATTATCATCATTATAAATATTGTTAACAGGGCATTTTTTTACGCATAAATTACAATGAGTACATATGTTTTTTACTTTAAAAAGGTTGCCATTAACTTTCATAGCAGGGTGCTCTATTCTAAAAAGAAAAGCAATAAATCTTCCGAATGGAAATTTTTTAAGAAATACTTGTTTATTTTCTAATATCTCTTTTAAATCTATAGCACATAATTGTTTGGCAGCTTTCCACATCTTTGAAGCCATCTCATCAGTATGTCTAAATACCAAATTATAAGGCATAACATAATGATACTCATTCGTAAGTATATAGCCTTTTTTATTTAATCTAGCCATTAAAGGTTCTGATGAAATGTTGTTTATTGATAGAGGTTCTCCGGAAGTTTTTAATATAAAGATTTTTTTATCTTTACTTTGAGGAAATAATTTTATTAAATCAAAAATTGGATATGGAGCATTAAAACCATGAATAGGGTAGGCTAATCCTACATAATCATAATCATTTGGATTTGGTAAATTATCAAAATTGTCTGTAACTTTATATATAGTGATATTTATATTATTTTCTTCAAAATTTTTTTTATATTCATTTACAATTTTTTCTGTATTACCTGTACCAGAAAAATAATATATTATTGCATTTTTATTCATATTATAAACGCCTTTATATTTTTAATTTTATTTATTATAACAAAAAAATATAATATTTAAAGTTTAATTATTATTTAAGATTTTTACATATTTGCTCTGTTTGACTTTTGCTAATAAATAGTTAAAATATAAATAAAGATTAGGATATACTTTATATTATGAATTTCAAATTAATTTTTATAACACTCATCAGTTCAATTTTAATTTCTTGTTATAGTCCATTTTTTCTTACAGATACTGAGGGCTTTTCTGTATATAGATCTTCTTCATCTGGAAACGGATTATCTTCAGATTTTATAAAAGCAACTATCGCAAAAGAAACAGAAAACTTAATTGTATATGTAGAAAAAGGTGAGAGTTATAATTCCAGCAGTTTAGATTTAGTTTGTAATGAATTTGAAAAACATTATGCAAAAGAAAAATCAATTTACGGCAATCATACAGATGTTGATGATAATGGTAAGATTATTATTTTATTTTTAGATTTAAATCCTGAATCTGGAAATGGTTCTATACTTAATGGATATTTTAACCCTGCTGATTTAATAGATGGTCAGGGTAATAATGCTGATATGCTTTATATGGATTTAGGCGGACTTAATAATAATCCATATTATATGGCTGGAACAATATTACATGAATTGCAGCACTTAATAAATTATAATGTTAATGTATTAGGAAATGGAAGAGATATGGAGGTATGGCTTAATGAGGCTTTATCAGAATCTACTTCTGTTTTGTTTAATAAAACAACAGTTAATAGCAGAAATATTGAGTTTAATAGTATAAGTTATTATTGTTTTTATACTTGGGATTTGCCTATAAATGTATTTGCTAATTATCCTTCTGCTTCTGTTTTTATGAATTGGCTATATATTAAAAGCGGTTATAATGATAATATATTTAAGAATATTGCTGCTTCAAAAGAAGTTAATGCATATAGAAGAGTTTTATCTACAGTAAATACAATATCTTCATCTTGGGATAGTTTGCTTATTCAATGGATAGAAGATGTTAATAATGGTCTTGTTTCAGGGGCTAAAATTAATAAGATTAAGAACACTTATGCTAATACATATATACCTTTATTTCCTGGTGCTTTAATAGTTTTTAATTCATCTAGTATAGGAAGTGTTGACACTGGCAATACTCTTCTAAAAACTAAGCAGAATGGTAATTCGTTGATATTATTAAATAGTGATACATATACAGGAAATAATCCTACTGCTATAAATATTACATTAGCTCCTACTAGCAGTTCTATTTTAAGAAGTGCAAAATCATCTATAGCAGAGAGTTCATATTCAGATAATTCATATTTAGAAGTAATAAGTAATACTAAGCCTAAATATAGAAACATATTATTAAAATAAATTATAGTAAATAATTATATATTAAAAAAGGAGCTTCAATTAATATTGAAACTCCTTTATTATTTCTTAATAATTTATTAATAACTTATAGTTTCGCCTCTTTCATGAACTTCTAAGAATCTAAGCAGTTCAGCTTTTACTTCTTCTGCTGTAGATAAAGTTAGAACTCTTCTAGCAAGCATAGCACATTCGCTTTTGTCTAAAGATATAATCATTTTCTTAACTTCAGGCACAGATATAGCTGACATAGAAAATACATCAAGTCCTAAACCAAATAGCAAAGGTACAGCAAGTAAATCACCGGCAAGCTCTCCGCACATTGATATTATAATACCATTAGCATGAGCACCATCTATAGCCATTTTTATAGCAATAAGCACAGAAGGGTTATAAGGGTCACATATAGAAGCAATTTTTTCATTACCTCTATCAGAAGCTAAAGTATATTGAGTTAAATCATTTGTACCTATAGAGAAGAAATCAGATTCTCTAGCAAAAGCTTCAGCTCTAAATACTACAGAAGGAGTTTCTATCATCATTCCAAGCTCTAAAGCTTCATTAAATGCTATATTTTCCTTCATTAGTTCTAATTTACATTCATTGAATATATTTTTAGCCTTTCTTAATTCTTCTATGGATACAATCATAGGAAGCATAACTTTTATTTTACCGAAAGCAGAAGCTCTAAGTAAAGCCCTAAATTGAGTTTTAATAATAGCAGGCTTATCCAAACATATTCTCAAAGCTCTCCAACCTAAAGCAGGGTTTTCTTCTTTCGGCATTTCCAAATAAGGCAAATATTTATCTCCGCCAATATCCATAGTTCTTATTGTAACAGTATGTCCGCTCATAGCTTCGGCAACTTCTTTATATGCTTTGAATTGCTCTTCTTCTGTAGGAAAGTTTGTGTTTTCCATAAAAAGAAACTCTGTTCTATAAAGCCCAATACCATCAGCACCGTTTTTTAATACACCGCCTAAATCTGCAGGAGAACCGATATTAGCATAAACTCTTATTTTTGTGCCGTCTTTTGATATAGCATCTCTATGAGCATATTCTTTTAATAAAGCCCTCTGCTTATCAAATTCTTCTTTTAACTTTTCACACTCTTCTATAGATTTTTCTGTTGGATTTATAATTACTCCGCCAGTATTACCGTTTAATATAATAATGTCTTCATTTTTTATATCATTTATTAGTTCGCCAATACCAACAACAGCAGGAATCTCTAATGATCTAGCCATAATAGAAGTATGAGAAGTACGTCCGCCTATTTCTGTAATAAAACCTAATGTATTCTCCAAATCTAAATTAGCAGTGTCTGATGGTGTCAAATCTCTTGCTACAACTATTGAGTTTTCAGGAAGTGCAGATAAATCTAAAATTTTCTCGCCTCTAATATTTCTTATCCATCTTTCTGCTATATCAGTTAAATCATTAGCTCTTTCTCTTAAATATTCGTCCTCTACTTCAGACAAAATTTGTTTGTATACTTCTACTCCTTTCGATAAAGCATAATCAGCAGCAACTTTATCATCAGTAATAATACCATTTACTTCCTCTAATAAATCCTCGTCCTCAAGTAAAGTAATATGTGCATCAAATATGCTAGCCTTTTCTGCAGAAACTTTTTTAGATGCTATTTCTCTTATCTTTTCAAGCTGCTCTTTAGTTTTATTTCTAGCCTCAAGGAGTTTGATTTTTTCTTTCTCTGGATCTTTACATGGACATTTATTAAGCTCTATTTTTTTAGGGTTAAATATATAAATTTTACCTATTGCTATACCGGGAGATACCCCAATACCAGTTATTCTTTTTTCCATAAGTTATTTCCAAATAATATTAATCTTTTAAATTAGCTAAAAACTCTTCTATTTTCTTTAAAGCTTCTTGTTCATTTTCTCCGTCACAATATACAGTTAAAACAGAACCTTTCTTTACACCTAGTGATAATACTTTTAAAAGTGATGAAGCATTAACCTTTTTACCTGCTTCATTTTCTATTTCTACTTTACAATTAGTTAAAGTTTTTATAAATGTAACAAATTCATTACCAGGTCTTGCATGAAGCCCTGTTTCATTTTGTATAGTAACTTGTCCTTTTATCATACAAACTCCTTTTTTGATATTATATTTTTAAAGTATAGCAGTTTTTTGTGTTTTGTCAAATCATATATATACTAAAAAGTATGTTTTATATACTAAAGACATACTTTTTAGATTTTATAAAATTAATATTATTACAAAATTTCTCCATTAGACTCTATTACTTTTTTATACCAATAAAAAGATTTTTTTCTAAATCTATTATAAGTTCCGTTACCTAAATCATCTAAATCTACATATATAAAACCATATCTTTTAGAAATCTGAGATGTAGAAGCACTTATAATATCAATACATCCCCAAGAAGTATAACCCATACATTCTACACCTTCATCTATAGCCTCAGCTATCTGTTCAAAGTGTTTTCTAAAATACTCTATTCTATAATCATCATTTATGCTTCCATCTTCTTCTACTTTATCAATAGCCCCTATACCATTTTCTACTATCCATAAAGGTAAATGATATCTATCATATAAATCTATAAGAGATATTTTAAGTCCTACTGGATCTATTTGCCAACCCCAATCACTTATATCTAAATAAGGATTTTTTACACCTGTTAATAAATTTCCTCCTACTTTTTCTCTCTGCTCGGCATGTATGCTTTGAACCATAGACATATAATAACTAAATGATATAAAATCTACTGTATGCTGCTTTAATAATTCTTCATCTCCTTCTTTCATTTTTATATCAAAATTATTTTTTTCAAAATATCTTAATATATGTTTTGGATACTCTCCAAAAACTTGCACATCTGTGTAGAAAGAATTAGTTCTGTTATCTTTTTGAGCCAAATAAACATCTAATGGATTACAAGTTTCAGGATATGTTATAGTTTTTGTTACCATACAGCCAACTTTTGCTTCTGGTATGATTTGATGTATATATTTTGTTGCTATTGCACTTGCTACAAACTGATTATGTAAAGCCTGATATATTGCTTCTTCAGCTTCCTTTTTGCTCTTATAATTTTCTTCAATTACTCCTACTGTAGTGAATGGATGTCTAAAAACGCTGTCTATTTCATTGAAAGTAAGCCAATATTTAACTAAATGTTTATATCTTGATATACATATCTTAGCAAATTTAACAAACATATCTGTAACTTCTCTTGATACCCATCCGCCATAATTTTCAACTATATATATAGGCATCTCATAATGTGATAAAGTTACCAAAGGCTCTATATTATATTCTTTCATAGTTTTAAATAAATCATCATAATATTTTAACCCCAATTCATTTGGTTCATCTTCTATACCTTTAGGAAATATTCTTGTCCATGCTATAGAAGTTCTTAATGCTTTAAATCCCATCTCAGCAAATAATTTAATATCTTCTTTATATCTATGATAAAAATCTATTCCCCTTCTTTTTGGATAATAAACTTCATCATCAGTATTCATAGCAGCTTTCATCTCTTGAGGACTAACATGCCATTGAGATACATAATCTTTTTTATCTATATTTGGTTTATATAAAGCAACATCAGCAACTGACATTCCTTTACCATCTACATTCCAAGCACCCTCAGCTTGATTAGCAGCTATTGCTCCGCCCCACATAAAATTATCTGGAAATCTTCCCATTTTATTTTCTCCTTTTTTTTATATATATTATTTTTTATTATCTTTCTATAAATAAATATTTTTCTTTATTATAAACTTTTTTAAAATCATTCATATTTGTAATGATAGTAATAATAGATGTATCATAATTTAATTCTTTTAATAACTTCAAATCAACTTCCATCAATTTTTGACCTTGATGTATTTTGTCTCCTTCTTTTACCAAAAGATTAAACCCTTTTCCATTTAAATTAACTGTATTTATTCCTACATGAATAAGTAATTCAATGCCATTATCTAATTCAATTCCAATAGCATGTTTACTGTCAGGTGCTGCAGTTATTGTACCATCTGCTGGTGCAGTTATTATACCTGAACTTGGAATTATAGCATAACCATCGCCTAAAGCTTTAGAAGAAAAAGCCTCATCTTTTACATCTTTAAGTTCTATTATCTCGCCTTCAGCAGGAGGTGACAATTTTACAACTTCTTCTTTGTTTATTGTTTTTTCTTTGTTATCATCAGATATATCTTCATCAAAACCTAATATGTATGTAAATAATGCTGATAAAATAAATGAAATTGATATACCTATGCAGTAAAATTTAAAAGTATCTCCAAAAAAAGCAGGTAATGTAGTTAAAGCAGGAAAAACATAAACTATAGCTTTAGTTTGTGTAGCACCCATAAACCCACCAGCTATTGCCCCTGCTATTATTTGAGCAATAAACGGCTTTTTATATTTTATGGAAATACCATATATTATAGGCTCTGTTATTCCTCCGAAAAGTGATGGTAAAAGAGATGATAAGGCAAATGCTTTTGTTTTTTTATTTTTTGATTTTAAAAATACTCCGAATGCCGCTCCTGAACTTGCAAATGTCGCTGCTGCTATCATAGGTCTTATAACATCATATCCTAATCTCGATATATTATTAATCATTATAGGAACAACCCCCCAATGTATTCCCAACATTACTAAAAGTGTCCAAGTAGCTCCTATTAATGCTCCTGCCAATAAACCGCTCTTAGTGCTCATAATATTAATAATATTTCCTATTCCGTCACCTAAAAATACTCCTATAGGCCCTATTACTATTATTGTTAAAGGAACCATTACCATTAATGCTATCATAGGTAGTAAAAATATCTCTAAACTTTTAGGTACTATTTTCTTTAAAATAATTTCAAATTTGGAATATACATATATAGATATTAAAGCAGGTATTAATGTTCCTGTATATGACATAAGAACTACAGGCACCATAAAAAAGTTTACTATATCACCATTGCTTTTTATCATAGATGTGAAATTAGGTTCCATTAATGAAGCCATTATTCCTAATGATATAAAAATATTACAATTAAATGCTTTTGCACAGCTTACTGCCAAAAATAATGGAAGAAAATAAAATACACTGTTGCCAGCCGCACTCAATATTTTAAATGTGGAATCAGATGTGGATAATAAATTATATGTTTGCAATATAACTAAAATAGCCTTAAGCATACCAGCACCAGCAAGAGCAGGTACAATAGGATTAAATATTATTGTTAGTTTATTTAAAATATTCATCAATATGTTTTTTTTATTATTATCTTTGCTGCCGCTTGAAGATGTATTAGAATTATTAATGTTATAAGTTTTTATAATAGCATTGTAAACATTCTCTACTTCATTACCTATGACTATTTGAAATTGATTATTACCTTCAACTATTGATAATACAACATTAAGCTTTTTTATATTATCCCTGTTTACTATGCTATAATCTTTTAACTGAAATCTTAATCTAGTAACACAATGAGTTAAGCTGCTTATATTATCTAGACCGCCAATATTATTAATGATTTCTTTTATATCATTTGTATAGTCTTTAGCCATAAATATATCTCCTTTTTTGATTTATATAAATATTAATACTTTTTGGAAAAAATTTCAATTAAAATTATATTTTTTGGGAATTTTTTTAAAACAATACATATTGACTATTCTATATATATGTGTATGATTAAAATTAGTATAATGATAAGTTTGTTTTATGAATATAATTGATAATATAGAGATTAATAAGTCTAATTTTACAAAAGCAGAACTAAAATTTTATGAGCTTTTAAAAGAGAATATAAAATATATAGAATCACATTCTATAGTGATGGTAGCAAAGAAATGTGGGGCATCGAAATCGGCAATATTAAGATTTTGTCAAAAAATAGGATATAGCGGATATAGTGAGTTTAGATTTGATTTAATGAAATATACTCATTCTCAAATAAAAATAAACAATGATATATCAATATTATCTATGACTACTTCGCTTTTCAATAAAGCTATAGACAAAATGAAAAATATAGATGAAAATAAAATAAAAAATTGTGTAAAAAAAATATATGATGCTAATATAATAAAAGCAATAGGGGTAATGGATTCATCTTTAATTGCAAAGAAATTTTTTTATGATTTCACAAAATTAGGGAAGAATATATTTACTATAACTGACATTATGGAAATAAATTTTTCTATAAACACTATAGTAGAAAATGAACTTATAATTTTATTTTCTGTAGATGGATATTTAAATAATTTAGAAGATTTTTTTAAGGATATAAAAGAAAAAAACATAGAAATTATTTTAATAACATGCAATAAAAATGCAAAGTTCATAAAATATTCAAGTGAATATATTGTTATTTCATGTGATGACAATTCATCTATAATAGATGAGCATGTATTGCTTTTTGTATTTTTGAACATACTAATAGAATACTACAAAGAATATATATAAAAATACATATAAAATATATAATAATAACTATATATTTTTAATGAAAAAGAAAAGCATATTTTATGTTTTATAAACTTATTAATATTATTTTCTTCCATAACTAGTATCTATCATATTAAAATATATTCCCTGCAATACTAAATATGGATATATTTTGCATTTTAATAGTTTCAAATTTGATATTCCGCCTGTAAGAAATATTTTACTTTTTATGTTATATTTTTCTTTTATTGCTTTTTTTATTTCTGAAGCACTATAATTTACAGCACCTATTGTGTTATAAATAGAACCTGCAACTAATGCATCTTGAACATTATTATTAATAGGATTTGGAAGGTCTGTAATTTCTCCTATTTGAAAATATGGCAGAGAAGTTTTTCTTGATAATGCAAAGGAACTAGTTTTAGTACCTGGCATAATCATACCGCCTAAAAATACAAAATCTGAAAGCATAACACTTATTGTAGTAGCTGTACCCATATCTATAACAACAGAGGCATATTTATTTTCTTCATTAGAGCCTTCTAAACATATTGAAGCATAGGTTGAGAGTATTCTATCTATACCAACTGCATCTTTTGGTTCATACATATTGTCTTTTAATTGTATATCTTTGTGTGTAACTCTATATACATCTTTTTTTAATATGTCTTTAACTGATGAAACAAACATATCATTTACTTTAAAAGATACGCTGCTGTAAAAAACTTTATCAATTTTTCCGTCAAAATTTTCTTTTATCTCTCTTAAAGTTTTAAATAGCCCCAAAGCATTATGTTCATTAGCATTAAAATATATTGGATTATGGTCATCATCAAATATAGCTGATTTTATTCTAGTATTTCCAATATCTCCTATCAAATACATAGCTAAGCCTCATTATTAATATTATTGCTTTCTAAAAAAATTCTAGTTTTCTCTATTAAAATGTCTTTTTCATTTAAATCAGGTTCATCTAATATTAAATCTAAGAGATAATTAAGTATTTTACCTATCATAGGGCCTTGCTTCAAATTAAACTCTCTAATTAAATCATTTCCGTCAATTTTTAAATCTTTTACAGTAATAGCATTTTCTGCTTCTATAATTTTATCTATTCTAGCTAAAAGTTTTGGTATAGCCTTGCTTTCTTTATCTTTTCTATTACCGCTTCCAATTCTGTCAGCTTCTCTCAATTTTAATAAAGGCTTAATATTTTCAACTCCCACCGCACGCATAAACCTTCTAACAGCTCCGTCAGTCCACTCATCTTGATAATAAAACATATGCTGTCTTACCAAAAGTGTAACAAACTCTATTTCAGCATTAGAATATTTTAATCTTTTCATTATTTTTTTAGCAACAGAAGAACCAACAACCTCATGATTATAATAAACAGGGTCATCTTGCTTTGATACTTTCTTTTGAACCATAGGTTTAGCAATATCATGGAATAATGCAGCAAGTCTCACTAATAAAGTTAATTGGTCATTTTCTAATGGTTCTACAGCCTGTATAGTATGAAGTATATGATAATAAACGTCATATTTATGAAATTTATTTTGATTAACACCAAAGCCCTGCATTAGCTCTGGCATAATTAAAGGAAGAACTCCTGTTTTTCTAAGAAGTTCTATACCTCTAAAAGGGTTATTTGATAAGAGTATTCCGTTAAACTCTTCTCTTATTCTTTCAGATGCAATAGAAGCAAGCATACCTGTAGAATGACATATAGCTTCAAAAGTTTCTTTTTCTATATCAAAATTAAGCTTTGTAGCAAATCTAATAGCCCTCATTATTCTAAGACCATCTTCGCTAAATCTTTCATAAGGATTTCCAACAGAACGCACAATTTTTCTTTTTATATCTTTCATTCCGTCAAACATATCTATAAGCGTGCCGTCTAATACATTATATGCCATAGCATTAATGGTTAAATCTCTTCTAGGCAAATCTTCTTCTATACTAGATGCATATTCTACTTTATCTGGGTGTCTTCCATCGCTATAGTTTCCGTCGTTTCTAAAAGTAGTTATTTCTACATGCATGTCTTCTATTATTACTAATACAGTTCCATGTTTTATACCTGTTGGAACGGTGTATTTAAACATTCTCTGCACATCTTCTGGTTTTGCATCTGTGGTGATGTCGTATTCATGAGGTGTTATTCCCATTATAGAGTCTCTAACGGCACCTCCTACAAGGAAACATTTGAAACCTTCTATGTGTAAGATTCTAGCTATTTCTTTTACTGCATGCGGTATGTTTGTAAATATTTTTTTCACTAATTGCTATCCAACTTTTTTACTTTTTATTCTTTATAGTATATACAATTTTTATCTTATTACAACTTTATAAACTAATAAAACGAAATCATTATATTGATAAAATAATAAAAGTCAAATATATATTAATAAAAAATTATTTTTTAATTTCAATATTTCTAGAAGCAACTATATCAACTCCAACAACATTTTTAACAATAATATCTCCTATATGAATAGGTGCTTGAACTTCTATATTTTTTAAAGCCTCAAGACATTCTTTAATTTTTGATTTGTCTATAGGCTCTTTAGTTTTTACAGGAAGCATTTTTAATTGTCCATTTTTTACTTTTACTATAGAAGTAACCATTCTTACAGGACGCACAACTTCATCTCTAGCATAAGTGTCGCCTCTTTTGCAAGTATTTCCTTTTACAGTTAAAACATTACTTCCTTCTAATTCTACAGACAAAGCACAGCCCATAGGGCAGCATATACAAGTTAATTCTTTTTTTCCCATAATTAATTACTTCCTTATATATTTTTATTGTTTTTTATTTTTTAGTTATTAAGCTCATTAAATAAACTCAAATCAGCCATCATATTTTTAAGCATTATCTCAACTCTTGGCATATGTTCTGCTATAGTAAAGCCGACAATATCTTTTTCTTTTGATATATCGTTTATTATTTTCACTGCTTCATTTATCTTCATTCCATTTGGAGAAACGCCGACAGCAGCTATTATTTCATTAGGGTCAAGCACATCTAAATCAAAATGTATCAAAATCTTAGAAGCATTAGATTTTTTAAGCCAATTTATTATATTTTCGCTTGAAGCTTCTTGAGGAGCAAAATGAGATATCCCGTATTTTTCTTGGCGTTTTTTTATCTCATCTCTTTCCCAATCTCTAAGCCCTACAAATAATATTTTATCAGCTGAAATTCTGCTTGGAAGTATAGAGCTTATATTTTTATCAACATTACCCATACAAGCACTAACTGCCATAGCATGATATCCGGCATAAGTATTATCTTCAGGCAAAGTAATATCAGGGTGAGCATCTATCCAAATTAAAGCAACATCATTATCATATTTTTTATTCAAGTATGTGAAAGGCACTACACTAACAGAACATTCTCCGCCGAAAGTTATTATTTTATCAGGATTATTTTTGCTTAAAATATCTAAAGCATTTTTAGTTTGAGATACTATAAAATCATAATCCATAATGCCGTTTTTTATCTCTCTTTTTTCTATATCTAAAGAAACAGGAACTTCTATACTTTCATGGTTATTATTTTTTGGTGCAAGAATGCTAAGCAGTTTTGCACCAATATAATAACCTCTTGAAGAATCTTCAGCTTTTAGTTCAGGTATCCAATGAGAAATAATTCCGCCCTGCCATTGCGGATAAATAAGTCTTATAGTTTTACTCATATAAATAAACTTCCTTTTTATGTTTTTAATGCTTTTATTATATATCATAAAAATTGTTATTTCAAACTTTAATTATCCTCTATCTTAAACTCTATATTCTTTAAGCCCTCTTTTGAAAGCATAGCCTTATCAAGCTTTACTGTCTCCATTTCTCCCGGAGCAAATATCAAATGCTTTTTATGTATTACTCTCTCACCATCAAAATAAACATTTAAAAATTTATTCTGAAATATATTGCTTACTCTAAATCTCACCATCACATGGTCATCTACATTTTGAGCATTAATCATAGAAGGGACAGTATATCTCACTCCATTAGAACCTTTTAGTGAAATAGAGTTTTTATCATCTCTTCTTTTGTTTTTAAGAACATAAGAAGCAGCACTTCTGCCTGCAGTTTCAGCTTCTTCAGATACAAAGTCTACCAAGTCATGAACATGAAGTACATTGCCGCAAGAAAATACTCCTTCAATATTAGTTTCCAAGCTTTCATTAACTATAGCCCCAGAAGTAATAGGATTAATCTCAACACCAATCTCTTTTGAAAGCTCATTTTCAGGTATAAGTCCAACAGATAAAAGCAAAGTATCGCAAGAATAATATTCTTCAGTGCCTTTAATAGGCTTCATATTCTCATCAACTTTAGCTATAGTAACGCCTTCAAGCCTCTCTTTTCCTTTAATATCAACAACTGTATGACTAAGTTTAAGAGGAATTCCAAAATCGTCCAAACATTGAACTATATTTCTTTTAAGTCCTCCAGAGAATGGAAGTATCTCAGCTACTACTTTTACTTTAGCTCCTTCAAAAGTCATTCTCCTAGCCATAATAAGACCAATATCTCCAGAACCAAGTATAACAACTTCTTTTCCCGGCATATATCCTTCAATATTAACTAAATGCTGAGCAGCACCGGCAGAAAATATTCCGGCAGGTCTAAATCCTGGTATATTCAAAGCTCCTCTTGAACGCTCACGGCAGCCCATAGCAAGTATTACAGCTTTGGCATTAATCTCAACTAAACCTTCTTCTTTATTTATATAAGTAATTTTTTTAGTTTTATCATTATTGAGTACAATATCCAAAACCATAGTATTAAGTTTATAATTGATATTTAAATCATAAACTTTTTCTATAAATCTATAAGCATATTCAGGTCCTGTAAGCTCCTCACCAAATCTATGAAGTCCAAAACCATTATGTATGCATTGATTGAGTATGCCTCCAAGTACGGCATCTCTTTCCAACATAAGTAAATTATCTATTCCATTTTCTTTAGCAGAAATGGCAGCGGCAAGTCCGGCAGGTCCCCCGCCTATAACAATAACATCATAAGATTCCATTTTTACTCCTTAAATCAAAACAAATAATTATATTGTTTTTAATTTAAATACTAACAAACTTTAAATCAAAAAGTTTCCTTGTCATAACCAATAACTATTTCAGAACCCTTACCGCATTTTGTAATAGTTATAGGTGAAACATTAAGTTCTCTAGCTAATATCTCTATTATCTTAGGAGAACAGAATCCTCCCTGACATCTTCCAAGTCCAGCACGTACACGCCTTTTAACTCCGTCAATAGATTTAGCTCCTATAGGACTTTTTATAGCTTCTACTATTTCACCTTCTGTTACTTTCTCGCATCTGCAAATAATATGCCCGTATAAAGGATTTTCTTTTATAAGTTTATTTTTCTCTTCATTAGGAAGTGCATTAAAATGAGTTATTCCTTTTCTCTTTTCTATAAAGTTTTCTTTCTTCTCGAAGTTTCCTTTTTTACTTACTATATCAGCAACCATCACTCCTATAGCAGGAGAAGAAACAAGTCCAGGAGATTCTATTCCTGCACAGTCAAAAAATCCTTCGCAGTCTTCAATCTCTTTTATAATAAACTCATGATTATCTTCATGAGGACGAAGCCCGCAAAATGATGTAATAACTTTATTGTAAGGAATATTTTTTACTGTCATTTTTGATTTTTCTATAATTTGTGCAAGTCCTTCAGCAGTAGTGTTTAATCCCTCTTTATCTTCTATATCAATTGCAGTAGGTCCAAGCATTATATTGCCATGAGCAGTTGGAGTAACTAAAATACCTTTACCTAGTTTTGTAGGAAGAGCAAATATTGTAGAAGTAACAAGATTATCAACTTCTTTGTCTAACAAAATATAATCGCCTCTTCTAGGAGTTATATGTATTTTATTTTTACTCATCATATTATGAAACTTATCAGCATAAACACCTGCAGCATTTACAATATATTTTGCTTTTATAGTGCCTTTATTAGTTTCAGCTTCAAAAGTGCCGTCAGAGAGTTTTTTAATATTAATTACTTCAGTATAGAATTTAAACTCAACCCCATTAGCATGGGCATTTTCAGCATAAGCAATATTTAATATAAAAGGATCAACTATACCGCCAGTAGGAGCATACAATGCCGCACATACATTATCATTTAAATTTGGCTCTCTTTTATGAACTTCCTCTCTGTTTAATATCTGAAGCCCCTCAACTCCATTTTTGATTCCTCTTTCATATATAGCCTGTAAATTAGGCATATCCTCTTCATTAGTACAAACTACCAATGAACCATTTTGTTTGAAAGGCACATCAAGGTCTTCTGCTATTTTTTTCATCATCTTATTGCCTAATACATTTAGCTTAGCCATAAGTGAACCATTAGCAGCATCAAACCCAGCATGCACTATTCCGCTATTAGATTTTGAAGTACCAGAGCAAACATCTTCACCTCTCTCAACAACACATATATTAGCTTTATATCTTGAAAGCTCGCGTGCCGCAGAAGTACCAGATACACCAGCACCTATAATCAATACATCATACATAATATATATTTCCTCTATTAATTAATAAATAATCATATTAATAAAAAATATAATTAATAAAAATGATTATTATTTGCATATTTATTACTAAATATGCAAATAAAATAATAAAAAATTATAAAGCCCAGCCTTTAGCTCTTTCAACAGCCTTTTTCCAGCCCATATATTTTCTATTGCTTTCCTCTTCAGAAAGTGAAGGAGTAAACTCTCTTTCTAATTTCCACTTATTAGATATTTCATCTTTATCTTTCCAGAATCCTACAGCAAGACCTGCTAAATAAGCAGCACCCAAAGCAGTAGTTTCTGTAATTTGAGGACGAAGCACTTTTGTGTGAATAATATCAGCTTGAAACTGCATCAAGAAATTATCTCTGCAAGCGCCACCGTCTACCTTTAATGAAGAGAGTTTTACTTTACTGTCTGCTACCATAGCATCAATTACATCTTTACTTTGATAAGCAATAGCCTCTTCTGCAGCTCTTATTATATGGCTTCTATTAACACCCCTTGTAATACCAACCAAACAACCCCTAGCATACATGTCCCAATAAGGAGCACCTAAGCCAACAAATGCAGGCACCAAATAAACTCCGTTTGTATCTTTTACTTTGGTAGCAAAATATTCAGTGTCTTTTGCATCATGAAGAAGTCTTAATTCATCACGTACCCACTGTATAACAGCACCAGCTATAAATACAGAACCTTCCAAAGCATATTCAATTTTTCCTTTATATCCAATTCCTATAGTTGTGATTAGTCCATTTTTACTTAAAATGAAGTTATCTCCAATATTCATTAAAATAAAACTTCCTGTACCATAAGTGTTTTTTGTATCTCCCTTATTAAATCCAGCCTGTCCGAATAATGCAGATTGTTGGTCTCCTGCTATTCCTGCTATAGGAACTTCTTTTCCGTTAATATTAGCATATCCATAAACACATGAAGAGTCTTTTACTTCTGGAAGCATGTTCATAGGTATATCTAATTCTCTTAAAATATTCTCGTCCCATTTTAAGTCTTTTATGTTATATATCATAGTCCTTGATGCATTAGTATAATCTGTAACATGCACCTTTCCGCCTGTAAGTTTCCATACTAGCCAAGTGTCTATTGTACCGAATAATAATTCACCTTTATTAGCCTTCTCTCTAGCACCAGGAACATTATCAAGTATCCATTTAATTTTAGTACCTGAGAAATAAGCATCAACAACTAAACCTGTATTTTCTCTTATATATGTATCAAGACCTTTTTTCTTAAGTTCATCACAAATAGGAGCAGTTCTTCTGCATTGCCAAACTATAGCATTATAAATAGGTTCTCCTGTGTTCTTATCCCAAACAACTGTAGTTTCTCTTTGATTAGTGATGCCAATTGCAGCTATTTCTTCTGGTTTTACTCCTGCAATTTGTATAGCTTCCTGTAATACCCCAAACTGTGTAGCCCATATTTCAGAAGCATTATGTTCAACCCAGCCTTCATGCGGATAAATTTGTGTAAACTCTTTTTGAGCAACTGATACCATGTTTTGTTCATAATCAAATACTATTGCTCTGCTGCTAGTGGTTCCTTGGTCTATCGCAACTACATATTTTGACATAATAATGAATCTCCTTTTATAAATTATTTAAAATTATTATTTTTTAGAAAATATATTTCCTATTGTAACATCATAAACAATAGCTCCAAATATTCCTCCTACTATAGGTCCTACTATTGGAACTATCCAAACATTACTGCCGTCTGTAAGTCCGTTATTTTTAAAACCTACTAAAACTGCAAAAAGTCTAGGTCCTAAATCACGTGCAGGATTAATAGCATAACCATGCATAAATCCAAATGATGTACCTATAGCAACTATTATAAGTCCTACTATTATAGGTCCTAAATTTGCACCTGCTGGCGTATTATTGGCATCTCCTGTAGTAAGTATTAAAAATATCAATATAAATGTTCCTACAACTTGGTCTATAAATCCATATAAAAAACCAGGAACTGCTGGAAAAGTTGCAAAAACTCCCGCAGTGTTTTCAAAATTAGGATCAACTTCTATCCATTTCCCATAATAAACAGCAAATACTATAGCAGCCCCTATAAAAAAGCCTATCATCTGTGCTACTATATAATACCAAACTTTAGACCATTGAAATCTTCCTGTAACAGCTAATGCCAAAGTAACAGCAGGATTTAAATGTGCCCCACTTATTTTTCCGGAAGCATATATACCAAATGTTACAGCAAGCCCCCAAGCAATATGTATGTTTATAGGAGCACCATTGTTTCCTACAACTACAGATGCTACAACTCCACATCCGAATAATGCTATAAACATAGAGCCAATTATTTCTGCTAAAAATTCTGATTTTTTAGTATACATAATATATAACCCCCATAAATTTAATTTGTAATTATTTATTATTAATTTATTCCGCCAACTCTATATTGTTCGCATACAGGGCATCTTTTTGGTGCTTTACTCTCTGTGTGTATATATCCGCATTTTTGACATTGCCATTTTGGTGCCTCTTTACTTTTATCACCTAAAAAACTTTCAAACATCTTTTTATGACCTTCTTCTATTTTTGCTACATGCTCAAATAGTATTGCTATGTCATTAAATCCCTCTTCTTTTGCAGTTTTTGCAAAGTTTAAATACATTTCTGTAGATTCATAAGTCTCTCCTGCAATTGCATCTTGTAGATTTTCTTCTTTCGATAATATTCCATGATAACGCTCAAACCATAATTTTCCATGTTCCTGTTCATTTCTCGATGCCTTCTCAAAAGCTAATGCTAAACTCTCCATTCCATCTTCTCTTGCTTTTTCAGCATAGTATATATATTTGCATCTTGCCATTGCCTCTCCAATAAATGCCGTCTTTAAATTTTCACTAGTTTTTGAGTTCTTTAAATCCATATTATTATCCTCCATTAAAAAATATTAATATTTCATAGTTAATAGTATAGAAATTTTATAACTGAAATAAATATTCATAGACAAAAAATAATTTTTTTATTATTTTTTATTTATAAATAAAATTGAAGAATAATGACTTTTAAATATTTATATACATAACGGCGGTATAGTTTATTTGAATGAAAATTTATTGAAAATTAATATAAAGGCATATTTGTTATAATTATAAACATATATATACTTATACCTACTATATCTATATTGCTAAAACTCTTAAATAATTGTAATTATACATTTTATACGTTTTTGTTTCTCTTACAGCAGCATTTCTTAGATTCTCCAGAACAGTTACATTCTTTCTTTACTATTTTCTTTCTTAACGAAAAAAACATTATAATTATTGCTATTAATATTATTATGGGTATTGCTATTAAATCTATCATTATTAAATATGCTCCTTATTTGTTAGTATATTCTAACAAAATATCGAGGCTTGTCAATATTTAAATAAAATTTTTACAATATTAATAATAAACATTTTACTATTTTTAAAATAGTAGTATAATTAACATAAATTTTTATTTAAGGATTTTTATTATGATAGATGTAAAATTAATAAGAGAGAACATTGAATTAGTAGAAGAGAATTTAAGAAAGAGAAGGAGTAAAGTTTCTCTTGACAAATTAAGAGCTTTAGAACATGAGAGATTAGACCTTTTAAAAGAAGTAGAGCAAGACAGAGCTAAAAAAAATGAATCTTCAAAAAAAGTCGGTGAATGTATGAAAGCCGGCAAAAAAGAAGAGGCAGAAAAAATAAAAGAAGAGATGAAAACATTTACTGAATCCTTAAATAAAAAAGAAGAAAAATTAGCAGAATTAGAAGAGGCAGTTAATAACGAAATACTTTATTTGCCAAATATGCTTTCTGAAGATGTACCTGATGGCGATGATGAGAAGGCAAACAAAGAAATAATAAGATGGGGAGAGCCTCGTAAGTTTGATTTTGAAGTAAAAGACCATGTGGATATAGCTGTAGGGCTTGATATACTTGACATTGAAAGAGCTGTAAGAATGGCTAGAACTCGTTTTTCACTTATGAAAGGAAAAGGAGCGGCATTAGAGAGAGCATTGATTAACTTTATGCTTAAGAAACATACAAGCGAGCATGGTTATACAGAATATGTGCCTCCTATGCTTGTTAATGGCAGAACTATGACAGGTACTGGTCAGCTTCCAAAGTTTGAAGAAGATTTATTTAAAACTACAGATGACCCTGCTTTATACCTCATACCTACTGCAGAAGTTCCTCTTACAAACATATACAGAGAAGAGATTATACCAGAGAATATGCTTCCATTATATTGTACTGCTTATACACCATGTTTCCGTTCTGAGGCTGGTTCTTATGGTAAGGACATGAGAGGTTTAATAAGACAGCACCAATTTGACAAAGTTGAACTCGTAAAAATATGTGCTGCTGATAAGTCTAAAGAAGAACATGAGAAAATGCTTAAAGATGCTGAAAGTATTTTACAGGCATTAGAGCTTCCATATAGAGTAGTTGTTCTTTCTTCTGGAGATATAGGAAATGCTGCATACAAAACTTTTGATATAGAAGTTTGGCTTCCTTCACAAAACATGTATAGAGAAATTTCAAGTGTAAGCAACTGTTGGGATTATCAGGCAAGAAGAATGCAGATGAGAACTAGAAGAAACGGTAAAACTGAATTAGTACACACATTAAATGGTTCTGGTATTGCTGTTGGAAGAACTTGGATAGCTATACTTGAAAACTATCAGCAGGCAGATGGAAGCGTAATAATTCCAGATGCTTTAAGACCGTTTACTGGTTTCGACAAGATAGAAAAGGTTAATTAATGCCATCATCTAAAGACTTTCTTAATATAGTATTAAATAAACTAGAATCTTTAGATGATATTAATTATAAACAGATGATGGGTGAATACATAATCTATTATAAGAAAAAAATAATAGCTTATGTATGTGATAATCATCTTTTTATAAAGGCTACTGATAAGGCAAAAACTTTAATAAAGGATTATATATTAAAGCCGCCTTATGAAAATGCTAAAGATATGATATTTATAGAAGATATCAATAAATATGATAATGATTTCTTTGAGTATTTATTCAAAGAGATTTATGATGAGCTTCCTTATATAAAGAAAAAAGCTAAAAAGTAAAAAATAAATAAAAACATTAAAGTGCATATCTTAATTTAAGGTTTGCACTTTTTTATTGCATCAAAGCTCATAGAATTTTTTTATTGTTCTTTTTTCCGCAGCACGCCACAGGCGGGCTTCGCCAAGAACCAAAAAGTGCGAGTAGTATAGTTTTATATGTTTGGAATATATAAAACTAAAATAATATTTATATTTTGTTATATATAAAAATCTATACTTTATTAAATGCAGTTCTTTTGCTTCTTTTATACCAATACCGAGTAGGTGCCTTGCCTACGGCACGCAGAGCGTCGGCAAAAGAACTGGGGTGCTACCCTACGGGCACGCTTCGCAGGTGACAAAGCCACCACAAAAATAAAAATTTCTTTAACGCACGATAAATGAAATTTTTAATATAAGTTGCTTAATTAATATTATTTTTATTATATATAAAATCATCTAAGCGTGCGTTTAATATAATCAAACTACTCTAAATAAGCATTAAAAAATCTGTATAACCCCTGAGAATCGTATTCTACTCCTTTTAATTTTGGTGAAACTAATAATGCTTCAGAATAAAAATATATTGGTATTATAGCATTGTCATTCATAAAAATATTTTCTGCTGAATGAAGGGCAGGCATTCTTATATCATTATTTTTGTTTGTGGAAGCTATGTCTATATAATCATCAAAAGTTTTATTTGAATATGAGCCGTAATTGTTTGGAGCATCACTTTTAAAAATGTTTAAAAAGTTTATAGGGTCATTATAATCGGCATACCATAGATAAACAGCCAAATCAAAGTTTCTGTCATACATATTTTGAAGATAAGAAGCCCATTCATGCTTAACTATTCTTACATCAATGTTTAAATTCTCTTTAAGCATACTCTGAACAGCATCAGCTATATTTATATCAAACTCTCTTGTAGCTATAAGCAAATCAATTACAGGAAAATTTCTGCCGTTTTCGTATCCTGCTTGAGATAATAATTTTTTAGCTTCTTCTATGTTTTTCTTATAGTTGGAAGATATTATATATTCTCCTCCTTTAGTTCTGAAATCTCCGTCTATGTCATTAATACCATAAGGAACTAAACTTCCAGCAGGTCGCTCTCCGCATCTTGTAATTGATTTTACTATATAGTCTCTGTCAATGGCTAAAGATATAGCTTTTCTTACCTTTTCATCTTTTAAAACTTCTTTGTTTAGATTAAATCTGTAATAATATGATGCAGCCACTGGTACAATATGAACTATTCCTTTTTGCTTTAGGCTTTCAATATCATTTCTAGGAAAAGGCTTTGCAAAATGAATTGAATTATTAAGCACACCAGCAAGAGAAGTATTAGGCTCTTCCATTAAAAGAAAAGTTAATTTATTAGGCTTTGTGTTTTCATTATTCCAATAGTTGGTATTTCTTTCTAATATTATGCTTTTATCGAAATTTCTTTCTGTCATTTTAAAAGCACCATTTCCAATATATGTTGCAGGCTTTAGAGTCCATTTATCACCATATTTATTTATTATATCTTCTCGAACGGGATAAAAAGGAGGATAAGCAGCAAGCTCTAAAAAGTATGCAGTAGGGCTATTTAATTCTACTTCAAATGTATAATCATCTATTGCTTTAACTCCAAGCTCTTCTACAGTCTTTTCACCGCTTATAACTTCTTTTGCATTTTTTATCACTTCAAAATAATAGCTGTATTTATTGGCAGTTTTTGGATCAACGGCTCTCCTCCAAGTATAAACAAAGTCCTCTGCTTTAACTTCTTTACCATCGCTCCATTTTGCATTGGTTCTCAAATGAAAAGTATAAATATTTCCTTCTTTATTAATATCCCATGTTTCAGCAGCTCCGCCTATTATTTTATTATTGGCGTCTTTTTTTGTAAGTCCCTCAAAAGCATGAAGAATATATATCATAGTGAGATTATCAGTGTTTAAAGTAGGGTCCATAGTTAGAGGTTCAGGAGCAAGATTTATAACAATTTCATTATTTGTAATTATTTCTTTTTTAGAACATGATATGATTAATAGTATTAATAAAATAGCAGTAATTATTTTTTTGAACATTTGTTTTTCCTTTGCATTAATTTATAAAAGTACAATTCTATTATGGTTATAATATATTTTTGTTCCCAATAGATTTAGGATTAAATAAATTTGCATTATAATTTTTTAATTAGTATTTAGTATATCATTTATAGAAGATACACATAAATCAACAGCCTTATCTATTTCCTCTTCATTTATTATCAAAGGCGGGTTAAAATAAATAACATTTCCTAAAGGTCTTAATAGAAGTCCTCTTTGAAGTGCCTTTTTATATATTTGATAACCCATTCTAAGTTTAGAGTCAAATCCTTCTTTTGTATTTTTATTTATAACTAATTCCATAGCATTTATAAGCCCTATATTTCTAATCTCTCCTATATTATGGTGATTAAGTAATTTTTCTTTTAATTTATTATTTAAATATTTTGCTCTTACTTGTGCTTTATTTATAATATCATCTTCTCTTAAAACTTTTTGTACAGCTAAAGCAGCAGAACAGCCTAAAGGATTTCCGCTATAGGTGTGACTATGCATGAAAGCTTTTCCTTCATTGTAGTCAGCATAAAATGCATTGTATATTTTATCTGTTGTTATAGTTATTGCCATAGGCATATATCCGCCTGTTAAACCTTTTGAAATGCACATTATATCTGGTGTGATATTGGCATGATCGCATGCAAACATTTTTCCAGTGCGTCCAAAATTTGTAGCTATCTCATCAACAATAAAAACTACATTGTATTTATCGCAAAGCTCTCTTAATTTTTTCAAGTATAGTGGAGGATATATTCTCATTCCAGCACTTGCCTGAAGCAAAGGCTCTACTATCACAGCGCAGGTTTCTTCTCCGTACATTTCAAATTTTTTCTCGGCATATTCAAAACATTCGCATTTGCAAGTATCTCTGTTTTGATTGTATTTACATCTGTAGCAGTCAGGGGCTTCTATATGTATAGTGTCCATGAGCATTGGCTTGTATATTTTTGCATACAAGTCCAAACTTCCAACGGATAATGCCCCAATAGTTTCACCATGATAACCGTCAGTAAAACACATGAATCTTGTTCTTTTTGTATTTCCTATTTGATGCTGATATTGAAAAGCCATTTTTAATGCAGCTTCTACAGATGAAGAACCATTATCAGAAAAATTAAATTTAGTTAATCCTTTTGGAATTATTTTTATAAGCTCTTCACATAATTTAATAGCTCCTTCATGAGAGAAGTTTGCAAATATTACATGTTCTAATCTGTCAAGCTGTGCTTTGATATTGGCATTTATTTTTTCATTGCAATGCCCAAGTAAATTGCACCACCAAGAACTTACAATATCAATATACTCTTTTCCGTCTTTATCGTATAAATAAACTCCTTTTCCTCTGTCTATTATTATAGGCGGAAGCTCCTCATAATCTTTCATCTGCGAGCATGGGTGCCAAATATATTTTAAATCCTTTTCTTCTAATGTCATAATTAGTCCTTTATTAAGTACATATATTGAAAATAAAAAATATTATTCAAATAGTGTTTCTATATTTTCTTTATGTAATTTTAATATACCATCTATAACAACACCTATAATTTTTACTCCTGTCATTTTCTCTACCATTTTTTGATTGTCTTCATGCATTTTATTTGCCATTTCAAATCTATTTAATATCACACCATTAATTTTTAAATTTTTACTTCTCATATATTCTATAGTTAAAACTGTAGAATTGATTGTTCCAAGTCCTGCATCTGCTATTATAAGAGAAGGTATATTTAATTCTTTTATGATATCTTCTAAAAATATTTTTTGATTACTATCATAACGAATAGGGCATATTATACCGCCGCTTCCTTCTACTATCATATAATCATGTTTTTTAGATATATCTTTATAAGCATTTTTTATGATTTTTATATCTGGAGGATTACCTTCAATTTGTGCTGCCAAATGAGGTGAATAGGCATGCTTATAAGTGTATGACACCATTTCATCATAAGAATCTAATAAATCTGCCTGCTGTTTTACATACCAAGCATCGCTGTCTTTTATATCATTACTTCCGCTTAATGCTGCTTTATAGTATCCAATATTCAAACCTTTATCTTTTATATGTTTTGCAATTAATCCTGATACATAAGTTTTACCTATATCGGTACCTGTTGCTGTTATAAAAATTGTTTTAGCCATAATAATTTTCTCTTTTATTTTTTATATAATCAATCTTCTGTTAATTGAATTTTATATCCTAATTCTTCAACCATTTCTTTATCTGTTTCTATTGAAATGCCTGCGGTTGTAAGCATGTCTCCTGTTATAGCTGCATTTGCTCCAGATAAAAAGCAGGATTTTCCTTTATCTTTCATAAGTCCTCTTCCGCCTGCAAGTCTTATGAATGCTTTTGGGTTAATTAATCTGTATATTGCAACTATTCTTCTCATGTCATCTTCAGTAAGAGGCTTAATATTTTCAAAAGGAGTGCTTGCTATAGGATTAAGCATATTAACAGGTATTGACATTATTCCAAGTTCTCTAAGCTCTATTGCCATATCAATTCTGTCTTCCCAAGTTTCGCCCATTCCCATAATACCTCCGCTGCATACCACCATTCCTGCTTTTTGAGCTCTCTTTATAGCATTGATTTTATCATCATAAGTATGAGTAGTGCATACTTTATTGAAGAAATTTCTTGAAGCTTCTAAATTATTATGTACTCTTCTAAGTCCTGCTTTTTTCATTTTGCTGAATCCTTCTTCATCAAGTAAACCTAAAGAAGCACATACATAGCCGTTAGTTTCTTTATTGAGTGTTTCTATTGCATCATAAACTTCATCAATCTCTTTTCCGTATAAAGCTCTTCCTGATGTTACTATAGAATATCTTAAAACTCCTTTATTAAAATCGCTTTTTCCTTGTTCTAATATTTTTTCTTTATTTAGAATATCATACTCTTCGCAATTAGTATCATAATGAGATGACTGTGCACAGAATTTACAGTTTTCAGAGCATTTTCCGCTTTTAGCATTGATTATTGAACACATATCGAATATATTAGAGCATAAATATTTTCTTATACTATCAGCCGAAGAGCATAAATCTTCTAATGGTGCTTCAACTAATTGCATAGCTTCTTCTTTTGTTATATCATAACCTTTTATTATTTTATCTCTTAATTCTTCTAAAGATATTTCTTTTTTTAAATCTATATTACTCATATATTATAATCTCCTATTTATGATAATCTCTTATTTATACTTCTTTATACTTCCTGAAACTATTTTGTCTATTTTACCGTCCTGAAATTTCGCTACAAGAGCAAAAGTTTTATCTATATCTAGTACTTTTACTATATGTTCTTTATTATTTATATTAATAGAAACTTTTTTTCCTATTAAAAATGAGCGTTTTTTATATTCTTCATAAAAGTTAACATCATTAAAATAATAATCATATAAATTTTCTAATATTTTAGCTACTAGAATATTTCTTATATCGCTTTTAGTATTTGAATTAGCATTATTTTTAGAATTTATTGATGCTGCTATATTGTTCAATTCTTTAGGAAAACCATTTTTAGGAAAATTAACATTAACACCTATTCCTATAACAGCATAATCCAATTTACCGTCTTCAAAACTGAAAGCTCCTTCAGTAAGTATTCCGCATACTTTTTTACCATTTATAAATACATCATTAACCCATTTAATCTGTGTATTTTCATTTGAAATTTCTTCTATTGATTTTGACACAGCCATAGCTGCAGCGGTAGTGATAAATGAGCTATTAAAAATCTTTTTCTCTTTTTTTAGATTAAGTATAATACTCATATATATACCTGTACCATAAGGTGAGAAGAAAGATTTTCCGTTTCTTCCGTATCCGCTTGTTTGTTCTTCTGCAATTACTACAGTTCCGCTTTCTGCTCCATTAATTGCTAATTCTCTTGCTATAATGTTTGTTGATGCTACTGTTTTATGTATAATGAAATTAAATTTATCAGCGTATTTCAGCATATTATTTTTTATAACTTTTGATGACAATATATCTGTTTCTTTAGATAGGGCATATCCTTTATTTGAAACGGAGTGAATATTATAGCCATCATTTTTTAATGATTTTATTGCTTTCCATATAGCTGTTCTGCTTACTTTTAAATCATTGGCTATTTTTTCACCTGATATAAATAATCCTTTATTTGACTCTAATATTGATATTATATTCTCTTTTATGTTGCTTATCATTTAAAAATGATAACATAATTATTAAGATTGTCAACCTTAAAATTTAATAAGGTTAACAATTATTTAGTAATTATTTAAAAATATTATTTATTTAAAATTACTAACCATTTCAAAATTATTAACCGCACGCAGAGTAAAACTAAAAATATAAGCTAAATTATTCATTCATATTAAATAATATATTAAATAAAATTCAACGTGCGGAGAAAGATTAATAAAATTAAAAAAATCTTGGGCGGGTGTTATAATTACATAGTAGATTAAAAAAGAAATGTTATGCAAAAAGAACAAATTATATTAAAAAGTGAAAAGGGCGGGGAGTGTGATTAAAATTTTAATGGAATATATAAAAAATTAAGTATCAGCGTATATGCTATTAAAAACATATACGCTTTTTTAATTATAATTTTAATATTTATTTAATTTATACGTTTTGATGAACATTAAAAAATAAATTATACCTATAATAGATGGTACAACACTTGATACAGCCATGGAAATATATATTCCAATAAAACCAATACTGATTTCTAGTATCATAGATAATATTACTTTAAAAATAATTGAATCTATAAAAGAATTAATAAAAGCCAAATATGATTTTTGAATACCTATTAAAAAACTATCAAGCACATACATAAGAGCATATGCTATACCATTAAATGAAGCACAAACTCTTAAATAAAATATAATATCATTTATTGTTTTATCATCACCATTATAAAATATAGATATAATGTTTTTAGCAAATATATGTATAAATATAACAGCTGTCATAGTAATAGAAATATTAAAAAACATAGCAAATATAACAGTGTTTTTTATTTTTATATAATTTCTTTCTCCCATATTTTTTGCAACTAATATACTCAAAGTTTCTCCTATAGACCATGATATCATACCAATAAAAGTATTAATTTTAAGTCCTATAGTAAAACCTGTTATTACATCATATTTATTCATCATTATATTAATAATAAAAAAAGAAATATTTATAATGAGCATTTGAAATATACATGGAAAGGATATTAATATTAATTCTTTTATTATTTTTATATCTATACTAAAAACTATATCTTTTCTTATAAAATATAATGATAATAAAAAACTTAAAGCCTGAGATATTACAGTAGCAAAAGCAGCACCTTTTACTGATAATTTAAAAACATATACAAACAGAAAATCTAATAGTATATTAGTGATGGAAGCAATAATTATAAAACATAATGATACTTTCTCTTTTCCGCTTGATTTTATTACTGATGATATAGAGCTGTATAAGAAGATGAAAAACACACCAGAAAAAATTATTCTAATATAGTCATAAGCATAATTAAAAGACTCTTTCGGTACATTCATAAATATTAATATATATTTAGAAAATATTATTCCTAATACTGAAATTATTATAGAAAATAGTGCTGATAAAAATAATAGAGTTGTAATACTTTGTTTATATTTTATAGAGTCATTAGCTCCTTTATATTTAGAGATTATAATAGAGCCTCCTATTGATAATCCTAAAGATACAGAAGTTATAATAAACATAAGTGAAGCACTATTTCCTAATGCTACAACTCCATAATCTCCAACTATATGCGAAATAAATATTATATCTATAATACTATATAAGTATTGTAGTATATTTGAAATAAATAGTATAAACGAAAATTTTATTAAATACATGAAACTTTCCTTGAATAAAGATTAAAAATACAATGCATACTAAATAAATTAAAAAGCTACAAAGAACCATAGCATAATATTTTTTAGTATGCCCCAAACAATAAATAAAAAAATATTGCTGGAGCTTTATTCAATAACAAGTTTCATATTTAGATATTATTTCTATTTTTGTTTAATGTCAATAATCTTATTATTTAGATTTTAAAAAATCATTAAACGCACGGTTATCCTGATTTTTAATATGATGAAATTTGAACTATAAGAAAATCTATATTTTTAATTTTGCTCTGCGTGCGGTTGCACAAAGCCACCATAAATAAGAACTTAAAATATATTTTTTACAAACTTAAAAATTTTTATTGTATATTGAAACAATAATTTTTTATCAACTTTTTTGTCGCTCAAAAAAGTTGCAAAAAACGCACATACTATAGCTAATGTTTTAGGAATATGTATTAAGTATAAAATAATACATTTACTTTAAGCTAAAAAATCCAGCTTTTTTGATTCTTTGGGGCATACACACAGGCACTTCCTACGGTCGCCAAAAGAAGTGGGGGTGTGGGGGCTAGTCCTCGCAAATAAATAAAATAATACTAATTAATTTTATATGTATTTACTTTAATAAAAAAGGCATGCATCATAAAATGCACGCCTTAAAAATAATTAGCTCTTATGTTTTTTATATATTGTTATACATTAGAATAAATAGCCTCTGATGAAGTTCCTTTATTATTCTTTTCTTCTTCCAATGCCTTTCTTTTCATTTTCTGATAAATGTAAATATACATTATACTTGCCATTAAAACTGTAACTATATCGGCTATAGGCTGTGCCCATATAATACCTTTTATGCCGAATAATTTTGTACCTATTAATATAGTAGGTATAAATGCTATCCCCTGTCTGCTTATAGAAAGTATTAAAGAAGGAATTGATTTTCCTAATGCTTGGAATGTTGACATAAATACAAATTGAAAGCCTATTATAGGAGCTATTGAATAACTTGCTACCAAAAATCTCACTCCATAATCAATGACTTCTTCATTATTAATAAATACTTGAACAGAAGCTCTTCCAAATATTAAAGATAAAATTAAAAGTAAAAATCCTATTACTACACTTACAAGACAAGATATCTTTATAGCAGCATTCATTCTCTTATAATTTCTAGAAGCAAAATTATAACCTACAAATGGCTGAAGACCTTGAGCAAGTCCAATAAATACCAATACTACAAGAGTGAATATTCTTTGTGCTACACCTAAACCCGCTACCACATTATCACTATATCCAGCAGCCAAGTTGTTTATAAGTATGTTTGAAGCACTCATAAGTATGTTGTTAATAGAAACAGGTATACCTATTGCAAATACATTTGAAAGTATATCAGACTTCATAGAAAAATCTTTGAAGTTTATTGATAAGAAAGATTTTTTTCTTAAAATATGGTATATGTAGTAAAGAGTAGAACAAGCATTACCAATTATTGTAGCTAAAGCAGCACCAGCAACTCCCATATTCATATGAAGAATCATTATAGGGTCTAATACTATATTTACCACAGTACCAATCATCATACCAATCATAGCTTCTTTTGAAGAACCCTCAGACCTTACAATTTGACCCATAGCCATCTGATTAACTACAAAAGGAGCTCCAAATGCTACTATTATTAAATAGTCCTTAGAAAATTGATAAGTATTGCTGCTTGCACCTGATATTTTTAATATGTCTTTCATAAATATCAAGTATACAGCCATAGAAATAAATCCTACTATAATGCTTGCATAAAAAGCAAATGCTGATATTTTTTTTACAGATTCATAATCTTTAGAACCTAATTTTCTAGATATGTAAGAACCGCCTCCTATACCAAATATATTACCAAAAGCCATAAGAAGTAAATATATAGGCATACATAATGATACAGCAGCAACCTGATTAGGATCTCCTGTTTGTCCTACAAAGAAAGTATCTCTACCATATTATAAAAAACATTGACTAACATTCCTAATATTGTTGGAAGTGCTAGCGTAATTATAGCTTTGTGTACAGGATAATTTTCAAACAATTCGATTTTTTTATCTGTCATACGTCTGACCTCCTATTATAGATTGTTAAATTAGAGAGTATACCAAATAAAAAAATATATCAAGCAATAAAAAAAAGGAATTTTTGATATTTATATAGATTTTTTTTATATTTAAAGTTGTATATAGACTACATTTTATACATTATAAGGGTTGTAAATTTGTTGTAAATATATTTTATAGAATTAATAATAATTAATTAAAAAACTTAATTTACAAATCCCGCCCTATATATTTACTGTTTTATTTGAGTTTTTTATTTTTAATATTTTTGCAATTTATATAGAATTTTTAGCACCCGCCCTAAATTTTTAAAAGATAAAAAATGTATATACGCACGCAGAATAAAATTTATTATATTAATAAACTTATAATTTGAATTTTATTATATAAAAAAGTTTATTCCACCGTGCGGTAATAATTTTTTAAATTTGTTAATTGTTTTCACCATACCAATCAACATTTCGTGTGAAGTACATTGCAAGAGCAATAACAGCAAACAGCCCTAATGTACCCATGAGTAATGCATAATCAGTAAGCTGAAGTATTCCAAACAAGAATATGTAAATCAAAGACTCTACTATAGCCATTGAAATAGTGTATCTTGGAGATTTTATAATGTATCCTATATATATAGAAGTTAAAGCTGTAACCATTAAGGCACTAAGAAAATAACTAATATTAAAATTGATATGCTCAGATATTGCTAAAAGCAGAAGATAAAATATTGCATTAGCTATTCCTATGAGTATATATTGCACAGGGTGTATGCGTTTTTTTGAAAGCACTTCGCATAAAAATAATACAAAAAACGGAATAAATATAAACAATATAGCATATTTTACGCTTCTTGAAGTTTTCTGATAATTGTCATTGAGAAGCAAAAATGATATTAAAACATTATTAGATTCTTGATTGCTGGTATAATATTGGTTATTGTCTATATTGTTTAACCTATTAGAATTTTCATCGCTAGTCCAATATTTTGTAAATGAAGTATTAAAGCTTGCTATGTTCCATTCAGCATTAAATCCATTATTATTAACTTCCCTTTTTGTAGGTAAAAATCCTCCTGTAAAACTAGGGTCTTTCCATTTTGAAGAGATTTTAAAAGTGTTCTCAGAAGCTAATGGAGTTATTATAAGAGAGTTTCCTCCTTGAATATCCATTGTAATATTAAAATTAAAACCGTTTAATATACTATCTCTTGAAATAGTGTATAAAAACTTATTGTTAAACATATTTAAATCTATATTAATATTTTTCTCATAATATTTAAGCTCTTCATTTTGATTAATTAATATATTAGGAAGCTTCATAAGATTTTTTTTGTTTCCTATACCTAATATAATCATAGCCTCATCATAAAGTATAATAGTGTTATTTTCATCTAGATTATATATTTCATCATTATATTTATCGAATCTTCCTGTAATATTTAGCTTAGAATTAAAAATAGGAGCTTTAAAAATACCTCTGCTTAAACTTGTCACTTCAACATCACCAGTAACATTATATTCATTAGGCATATAAAAAATATATTTTCTTGTGTAGCCTATTTCTTTAGTATCACTGTCAATAAACTTTTCTAAATACGGTATAGCAATAACTACACCTTGAATATTAGCACTATCACCAACAGGCTCTATTATAGAAGATATAGCCTCATTTTGATAACGAATTCTATCTTTTACAACACTATTTATAAAAGTCATAGGTATTAAAAGCAATAGTCCTAATACCACTATTATTATTATTTTGAATCCTAAAGTTTTAGTTACTTCATTTATATTTTTTATCATATTTTCAGCCTTTTATTTTTTATTAATAATATAAACTAAAAATTTTAGATTTTGTCAATTTTTGTGATTTAGTGTATATTAATTATAATTCTTATAATATAAAAATGCAGCCTTTTTGCTTCTTTGTGGCACGCCGCAAGGGCACTTCCTTCGGTCGCAAAAGAACTGGGGGTGTGTACCCTAAGGGCACGCTTCGCAGGGGGCTAGTCCCCACAAACAAAAATATAAAAATTATTATTAATTTGATTTAAATACGGCACAGTTGTATAATTTAAACTATTCATCATTATTTATTAAAAAATAGGAGCTATATTATGGATTTTAATTTTTATATGCCAAGTAAAGTTATATTCGGTACAGGTTCTCTAAATAAACTGCATAAACAAAAGCTTCCGGGCAAAAAAGCATTAATTGTTACAGGCGGTACTTCTATAAAGAAATATGGTTATTTGAATAGATTAGAAGAAGAATTAAAAAAAGCAGATGTAGGCTATGTTTTATTTGATAAAATTTTACCAAATCCAATAAAAGACCATGTAATGGAAGGGGCTGCTTTGGCAAAAAAAGAAAATTGTGATTTTGTAATAGGTATAGGCGGAGGAAGCAGTATTGACTCTTCAAAATCTATTGCTGTAATGGCTGCTAATGACGGAGATTATTGGGATTATATATTCGGCGGTACTGGTAAAGGTAAAGCAGTTCCAAATGACCCTCTTCCAGTGGTAGCAATAACTACAACAGCAGGCACAGGTACAGAGGCTGACCCTTGGACTGTAATTACTAATGGAAATGAAAAAATAGGTTTTGGTTATGAGAAAACTTATCCTTATCTTTCCATAGTAGACCCAGAACTCATGAAAACAGTTCCTCCTAAACTTACTGCTTATCAGGGTTTTGATGCGTTGTTTCATAGTACAGAAGGATATATTAATAAAATTGCAAGCGATATGAGTGATTTGTTTGCTTTAAAAGCAATAGAGCTTATAGGCAAAAGTTTGGCTGATGCTGTTAAAGATGGAAACAACATGAAAGCAAGAGAAGATGTTGCTATGGCTAATACTTTATCTGGAATAGTTGAAAGTACTTCAAGCTGTACATCAGAACATTCTATGGAGCATGCTTTAAGTGCTTATTATCCAAAGCTTGAGCATGGTGCGGGGCTTATTATAATAAGTAAAGAATATTATACTACAATAGCAAATGCTCATGATTGCGATGAAAAAATGGTTAATATGGCTAAGGCTTTAGGTAAAAAAGATGCCTCTAAGGCTATGGATTTTGTAGAAGCTTTGGTTGATTTACAGAAGGCTTGCGGTGTAGATAATCTAAAACTTTCCGATTATGGTATTAGCAAAGATGACTTGCCAAAAATAGCTAAAAATGCTAGATTTGCTATGGGCGGATTGTTTGAATGTGATCCTCATAACTTTACAGATGAAGAAGTATTAACTATATTAGAAAAATCTTATAGATAATATTTTTTATTAAAAAACATTTAAAAGCTATAGTATTACATTCATTTAATACTATAGCTTTTTTATTATAATTATTTTATAATATTTCTTATTTTTATAATAAACAATATAAGAATATTAGGAGTTGTTGAATTATGAAGAAAGTAAATAGTTTAGGTTTTAAAATACCATTTGTAATATGTTCTATAGTTGTTTTGATTATAATAGTAATGCTGATATCTTCTGTTAATATAGCAAGCAGCGGTATTAGTAAGAGCAGATTAGGCGGTTTTAACAGCACTATTGCTGGATATGCATCGGTTTTAGATACTTGGTTTGATTTACAGACATCTATAATAAGTACATATTCAGTTACTCCTACAGTTGTTAAATATTTAGAAAATGATGTTAATTTTACTGAAGAATTATTATCTGAGACTATAAATAAATTCAAAAATAATAATCTTTATCTCATTAATTTTGGTATAGCCGATTCTGAAGGAGATATATTTTTAGATTCAATGTCTTCTTCTGCTTTAGGTAAAAATCTTAAAGATTATATTCCAGATGCTTGGAACAGATTTGTTGCTTCAAATACAGATGGAGTTGTATATGCTGATAAACTAGTTCAATCTGAAATTACTTCTAAATGGGCTATGCCTGCTATAAAGCCAGTTAAAGATTCATATAATGTTACAATAGGATATATTTATATTTTTCTAGATTGGTATATGCTTCATCAAACTCATTTTGCTAATATTGATTTGGGAAAAACAGGAGGACTTTTTATAACTACTGACAAATTATATAATATAATGGATTCTTTATATGAGAATATAGCAGTTATGAAAATAAATCCTATATATGAGGAAGCTTTTAAAAGCGGTAATATAAGCGGTAACCTTACATATAATCTTGGCGGACAAAAAAGAACTGCTGCATATCATAAATTAAAAAATCAGCCTTGGATAATAGCTCTTGCTATGATGAATTATGAGATATATGAACAAAACATGAAATTGATAATAGCTATAAGTATAATAGGAATAATATCTATTGTTATTTTGGCTATACTTGTTAATTTGTTTATAAGAACAATTACTAAACCATTAGAAATAGTGGTAGAAGAGGCATCAAAGATAGAACAAGGTGATTTAAGCCGTTCAGAGCAGCGCATAAAATCTAGAAAAGATGAGATAGGTATTTTATCAAAATCTTTTGTTAGTATGAGAAATAAATTAATAGAAACTATAACAGAAGTTAATGAAGCTTCTAATAATATAGTTAATGCGGCAAAAGAGCTTTCAAGCAGTAATACAGATTTATCAAGAAGAACAGAATCGCAAGCGGCAAGCTTGGAGGAAACTGCTAGTTCTATGGAAGAGATGGCTTCTACAATAAAATCTTCTACTGATTATGCTATAACAGGAAATAATATGATGGTTTCTTCAAAAGAAGCTATAGAGAGTGCCGGAAGTATTATTACAGAAACAACTAAGAATATAGAAGCAGTATATGAAGCTAGCACAAAGATAAAAAATATTACAAAGATAATAGAAGATATTGCTTTTCAAACTAATATATTAGCACTTAATGCTGCTGTTGAAGCTGCAAGGGCAGGGGACCAGGGTAAAGGTTTTGCTGTTGTTGCGAGCGAGGTTAGAAATTTGGCTCAAACTACTCAATCATCTGTAAAAGATATTACTGATTTGGTAGATAATACAAATGAAAAAATAAATAAAGCAACAGAAACAGCTCATCAATCGCAAGAAATATTTATTGACATTCAGCAAAAAATAGATGATACAGCTAAAATAATGCAAAATATTAGTTCTACAGCTATGGAGCAGCAGGCTGGTGTTGATCAGGTCAATATTGCTGTTTCAGAGATGGATACTGTTACTCAGCATAATGCTTCTTTGGTTCAAGAGAGTGCTTATACTTCTGAAGATTTGCTTAATCAGGCAAGAAGTCTTCAAGAGGCTATTAGTTTTTTCAAATTAAGCAGTTCTGATATAAAGATATCAAAAGAAGATAAGCCTAATAAAAAAGCAGATACCCCTCCAAAAAAAGATGATATTAAAAAAGTGAATATACAAACAAAACCAGCTAAAAAAGATGTAAGTATCTCTAGTGATAGAGAATTTGGCGAAACATTTTCTAGTTCTGATAATGTAACTGATGATGGTTTTAGTACTTTTTAATTAATATGATTATTTAATTGCATAATGGGAGATTATATTTCCATTATGCAATTTATTTCTTCTTTTGTTAAATATTCAAACTTTCCTTCTTTAAGTTCATTTAAAAATATATTATTAATTCTTAGTCTTTTTAATATAATTACTTCAAAACCAACTTTCTCACACATTCTTCTTATTTGCCTATTTCTTCCTTCTGTAAGAATTATGTTAAATGAATTTTTTGTTATTCTTTTTGTTTTAGCAGGCTTTAATTTTTTTCCGTCTAAAGATATTCCGTATTCTAACTTTTTTAATGCACCATCTGGTATATTATCATTTACTTTAACATAATACTCTTTTTCGCAATTAGAGTTTTCACCTATTATTTTTTTAGCAAATACACCATCATTTGTAAGCAGTATAAGCCCGTTGCTGTCTTTATCTAATCTTCCTACAGGATAAACTCCTTTTAATTTATTATTTAATAGTTCGTAAATAGTCTTGCCTTCATCTTTATTTGTAGATACAACATATCCTCTAGGCTTGTTTAGTTTTATATATATTTTATTTTTTTCATCTTTATCGCATTCTACTTTATCGGTTTCAGATACTTGTGTTGCAGGATTAAGTATTATTTCACCGTTTACTTTAACTTTACCGTCTTTAATAAGATTGTCTGCCTCTCTTCTGCTTGCTATGTTTAGAGAGGCTATATATTTGTTTAGTCTCATATTTTCTTATTTCTTTCATTAAAAAATTAAAAATAATATTATCATAATATGTATTTAAATCAAATGCTGTAAATATTATGTTATTGCAATACGATATATTAAGTTATTGTAAGTTATAATTTTATATTTTATAGTTGACAATTTTTATTATTAATAATATAATTGTGTAAGTTATTGGATATAATTGCTTAGCTATAAATATTAAGGAGAGTGCGCTATGAAATTCTATAGAAGTATGCGAGACAGTTCTCGCTACCTCATAATCATTTGTCTATTCATATGCTTAGGTTCATTTGCTGTTTATGGACAAAGTACTAGTGTTTATTTAGAAACAAGAGTGCTTTATAATTTTGAAACATTAGATGAATGGCAGCCTATATCAAATGGAAGTCGTTTCATGTTTACAGGCGATAGAACAAATGAAAATGGTGTTGTAATGAAATACCCAAATATGAGATTGTTTGCAACTAAACCTTTTGGTATGGGTAATCAAGGTTACAATTCCACTAATTCATTATCAGTAAGTGTATCATTCTTTAGAAAAGGATACAATTTCTTTGATTTAGTACCAACAGTACAAAAAATTATCCCTGGTAAAGCTCAGACTTTTGATGTATGGGTATGGGGTGGAAATTATGATTACACTATGGAAATGTTATTTGAAGATTATCGCGGTTATACTTATACATTGCCTATTGGTTCTTTAAAATATATCGGTTGGAAAAATTTAAGCACATCAGTTCCTGCTTTCTTACCTCAGGAAGAGCCTTATGTTCCTAGAGCTAAAGGTTTAAGATTCTTGAATTTCCGTTTCTGGGCTTCACCTGAAGAAAGAGCTGATAACTTCGTTGTATTATTAGACTATTTCCAAACAGTTACAGATACATTTAGAGAAGCTTATGACGGTTCTGATATAGAAACTACTCTTGGTCAAGAAATCGGCGGAAGTTCTGCAGAGCAGTATTCTGAAGGCGGTGCAAAAGTTGTAGGTGAAGACGGTGGTACTACTACTACTGGTGATACTACTCAACAAGAAGTGCAACAATAAGGTTTAATAAGGAGAAAAAATACAATGAAAAGATTAAGTATTTTGATAACAATGTTGATTTTGACTGTTGCATTTTTGTTGTTCGCACAAGATGCAGCACAAGATAATGGTCAAGAAGGAAATAATTTCGTTACTGAATCTTATACTAATTTCTTAATAGATGATTTTGAATTTGCTAACACTTGGCAAGCATCTATGCCTAGAGATTATGGTGTTATTAGTATAATTCGTCGTGAAGGCGGTCCTGCTGATGTTACTGCTGAAAATGCTGATGCTAATAAATATATTTTAGGTGCTAAAGTAGAGTATTTCAAAACTGGTTATCCTTGGTTTTCTGTTACTCCTCCTAGACCTGTAAAAATCCCTGGTTTCACTAAAGAAATTAGCGTTTGGGTAGCTGGAAGAAATCATAACAATAGAATGAGCTTCTACGTTTATGATATTAATGGTAAACCTCAAAATATTGGTAATGAACCTCTTAACTTTATGGGTTGGAAAAAAATTACTGTACAAGTGCCTGCTAAAGTTAAACAAGAAGATTTTAGAGGTCAAGCTGAACAAGGTATAAGCTTCATGGGTATCAATGTTAAAGTTGATCCTAGAGATTCTTATGGTAAATATTATATTTACTTCGATAACTTGGAAGCTAGAACTGATATGTATTTAGAAACTTATAAAGAAGCTGATGACCCAAGAGATACTTGGTAATTAGAATTCTTTTAGATATAATAAAAGGTGGGGTGTTATTACTTCACCTTTTATTTTTATATAGATTTTTTATTATGGAGAAATTATGATAAATAAACTCTTACTTATAGGATTTGTACTTCTTTGCATTTATGCTATTACTACAAGAATTGTTAATAACAGAAAAGATAAAAATGATAATAATAAAGATTAATTCTCTCTTTTATTAATTTTTATTATTTTTCTTTTTCTTATATTATTTTGCTTATTTTTTCTTTGGGATTCTATATTAGCATCTGCCAAACTTTTTTCTTTGCTTTTGTCTTTATTTTCTTCTTCGCTTTCTATTTCTAATATTACTTCACTTACCTTATTTATTTTCCAAATTAAACTATCATCTACTACTGGTATTATTAATTGATTGAGATTCTCTTTATCAAAATAAACTCCAGAACCTTCTAAAGAAACTAATTTTGAAACCTTCTTAGCATCTATTTTAGAGTATTTATCAAGTTTTATATACATATTATAATGTCCTTCTATCACTGATAATACTCTCACTCTTTTTAGTATCACTTTCAATTTTGCTATACTAAATATATCTTCCATTTCTTTAGGCATTTTTCCATATTTATCTATTATATATTCTTTGGCAGTGTCAATGTCTTCATCACTTTGAGAACGCATTATTAATTTATATACTGATATTTTCTCTTTTGGGTCTGATATATATTCATCTGGTATAAACAAATTATGTTTAAAATCTATAACCGTATCAAAAGTAACTTCTTTTATTTCACCCTTATATTCATTGGTAGCCTCTTCAAGCATTTGAGTATAAAGCTCATAACCAACTTGATAAATCATACCAGATTGTTCTTTTCCTAATATATTGCCAGCTCCTCTTATTTCCAAGTCCCTCATTGCTATCTTAAAACCAGCACCTAAATCTGTATGTTCTGATATGGCTTGAAGTCTTTTATAGGCTACTTCTGTTAATGCTAAGTTTTCAGGATAAAACATATAAGCATAAGCCTCTCTGTCGCTCCTTCCAACTCTTCCTCTTAATTGATAAAGTTCAGAAAGACCTAGTTTATTAGCACTATCTATTAATATAGTGTTTGCATTAGGTATATCAATTCCATTTTCTATTATTGTTGTAGATACTAATATGTCATATTTATGATTAATAAAATCCGACATAATTTTCTCTAACTGAATACCTGTCATTCTTCCATGTGCTACACATATTGAAGCTTTTGGGCATAGTTTTTTTATCATCAAAGCAAATGATTCTATAGTATCTATTCTGTTATACAAATAAAATACTTGGCCGTTTCTTTTTAATTCTCTTTCTATTGCGTTTACAACAGTCTTTTCGTTAAACTCCATTACATAAGTTTTTACAGGTATTCTATTTAATGGAGGTGTTTCTATTATGCTTATATCTCTTATACCTGTTAATGCCATATTTAATGTTCTTGGTATTGGTGTTGCCGATAGTGTAAGTACATCAGTTTCAAATCTAAGTTTTTTTAACGCTTCTTTATGTTTTACACCAAATCTCTGCTCTTCATCTATCACTATTAAGCCTAAGTTTTTAAACTTAATATCATCAGATAAAAGCATATGCGTACCTATGATAATATCGCAAGAACCATTTGCTAACATCTCTTTATTTTTTTTAGCCTGTCTTGATGAGATAAATCTATTTAATACTTCTATACGAACAGGGAAATCTTCAAATCTTTTTTTGGCATTATTATAGTGCTGCTGAGAGAGTATTGTAGTAGGGCAGAGTATTGCACATTGTTTACCAGCCATAACAGCTTTAAATATAGCTCTAAAAGCAACCTCAGTCTTTCCAAATCCAACATCTCCGCAAACAAGTCTGTCCATCATCTTATCACTTTCCATGTCTGACTTTATATCATTGATAGCTCTTAATTGATCAACAGTTTCCTCATAGTTAAATGAAGCTTCGAAGTCATCTTGCCATTGAGTGTCTGGTCCGTAAATATTTCCATGAACATTAGAGCGAATTGCATATATTTTTATAAGGTCTCTTGCTGTAGCTAAAGCATCTTCTCTTGCCTTACTTTTTATTTTATCCCAAGCACTTCCGCCTAATGCTGTTAATTTTGGCTTTTCTCCGCTTCCAGATATGTATTTCTGCACAAAGTTCATCTGTTCTACTGGTATATAGAGTTTATCTCCTTTGGCATACTCTAATGTTAGATAGTCTTTTTCTTTTCCGTTTGATAATTTGCGGGTTAATCCTAAATATTTACCTATTCCATAATTTACATGAACAGCATAGTCGCCTATATTCAAATCAACAAATGTTTCTATTATATTCTTATTTACTTTTGGTATTTTTTTTACTCTTTTTCTTTTTCTTCCAAATACTTCCCAGTCTGCTATAAATATTGTTTTTATATCATCTTTAATAAAGCCCGATGCAGATTGAGTTGTTATTATATAGAAGTTATTTTTGTTATTAGAGAAATCAAGTTTTTCTTCGCTATCTATTATATTATTTTCTTCTGCTATTTTACTCTCTTCATTATTATCATTTTCTTCTGATGCAATTAATTTTGGCTCTAAATTATCCATTATTTTATAGAATCTTTTTGCCTGGTCATAATGGCTTGTAGAGAGTATAATAAAATAATCTTTCTTTCTATAATCTTTAATATAATCCAAAAACTCTGTTAGTTTTGATTTAAAAGAAACTCCTTCTTCAAAACTAAATTTATGAATATTATTATCCACTATAAAAGGGCTTAAATTAATTGTATTTTTTGCTATCTCTTCAAAATAATTTGTATCTATATAAAGAGAGTTTATATTATCATAAAAAGATTTAAATATATTGTCTATATCATTAAAATTCTCTTCTGTAGTTGATAAAACATTTATAAGTTTATTTTTTAGTTTTAATATATCATCTGTAAATATAATATTTTCATTAGTATAATCAAATATTGTTTGTAAATCTTTATTAAATACTCCAAGTAAGTTTTCACTTCCAGCAAAATATTTACTTTTTTGTATATCATCTTTTAACTCACTATCATTATTTAAAAACTCTTCTACAAGTGAATCTTTGTAAATAGCTTCTCTTACAGGATATATTGTAATCTCTTCAACGTTTTTATATGACTTTCCATCTTCTATATCAAAAAATCTTATACTCTCAACTTCATCATCAAACAACTCTATTCTAATAGGATTATTATAAAGAATAGAATATATATCTATTATACTGCCCCTCACAGCACAAGTTCCAACCTCAGAAACTTCTCTCTCTATCACATATCCTAAATCATATAAATTGAGCCTCAAAGAATCAATATTTAATTTATCATTAACTTTTATATTAATTGTATTATTTTTTAATGTTTCTTTGTTTGGAAGTTTTCTTGAAATAGCTTTTATTGTTGTTATTAAAATAAATTTATCTTCATTAATTAGTTTATATAAAATACTTAATCTGTCTTGCACTATATCTGTAATAGGAGACATTTTAGTAAAAGGTACACTGTCATAATCTGGAAAATAATAATTCTCAATATTATAAAAGTTTAAAGCTTGACTTAAGAGCATAGCTTCATTTTCATCGTCTTTTATAATCATTAAACTTTTATTTTTATCTTTAAAAAGAGCAGCAAAAAAAAGAGAATCTCCTCCGCCTTTTATGCCATATATATTTTTTACAGTGTTTAAATCAAAAGATTTATATTCTTCGCTGTTTATAAATTTTTCTATTAAGAGATTTGATATTTCAGTATTTTCCATAAATCTAAAACTACAACAAAAATAAATTATTCTATAAATATAAACAATATTTTATTAAATAGCAATATATTATAATATTTGTAATTCTAAATTTTTATTGTATAATTTTATTAATTTTTTGATTTTATTATATTAGAGTTTGTATGTTAAACGAGATAAAAAAAAATATATGTATAATAACTGATATTAATGGTATATATGGCTATGGACATTTTACACGTATGAATCTTATAGCTAATAGATTGGCTGATATATATGATTTTACTTTTTCTTCTATAAACAATAAAAGCGAATTATATAAAAGAGCTGATATAAAAACTATTGAGTTTAATAAGATAGGAGAAATAAAGCCATACATTATAATTGTTGATTCAAGAGAGGTTGAAGAGAAATATATAAGTTATTTAAAAAAGATATCATCTGTTATAATAGTAGATAGTGTTGGAAGTGAGAGGAGGTTGGCTGATATTGTAATAGAGATGCTTCCAAATTTAGATAATTCTAAAGAGGTAAATATTAAGCCATTTATTGCTACAATATTAAATAATTCTATAAAACCTATATATAATGAAGACTCTCCAATACTTGTTTATTTAGGTTTTAATAAACAACTAAAAGATAAAGCTATTCAAATAATTTCAAAGATAACTAATAAAAAATTTGTAGTAATAGATTTTAAAAGAGAAAGTGAGTTTTCTAATATAGAGTATATTGATTTTTCTAAGGATATATTTGCTAATTCATATTCTGGAGTTATAACATATTTTGGGCTTACTGCTTTTGAATGTATAGAGTCAAAGATTCCTACTATTTTATTTTCACCTACTAAGTATCATGATGAATTGGCTAATAAATGCGATGATATATTTTTTAATTTGGGATTTTTTGAAGATGCTGATATTGATGAAAGTGCTAAAAAAATAGAAGCTTTTATAAGCGATAAAGAAAAGCAAAATAGTTTAATAGAGAATGCCGAGCAAATAAATACTGATGAATCTATAGAAAGACTAAAGACTATTTTTTCTAATATAAAAGATTTTAAAGATATAAAATGCCCATTTTGTAAAAGCTCTAATATAGAGAGAAAAAACAGAAATTTGGAATCTAATTTATATAAATGTGGTCATTGTAACACTTTATTTAGAAAATATTTTTTATCGCCTTTTACAGATTATTCATCAAAATATTTTGTAGAAGATTATAAAAAACAATACGGCAAAACTTATGAAGAAGATGTTGATAATTTAAGCCGATTGGCAAAGAGAAGAATAGAAAAGATAAAAAAAATAAAACCAAATGGAAAAGTATTAGATATTGGAAGTGCTATGGGTTTTTTTCTTAAAGAGGCTTCTAATTATGGATATATCACTGAAGGTATAGAGATAAGTGAGTATGCTTCAAATTACTGCGTTAATACTTTAAACTTAAATGTGCATAATTGTTCTTTGCTTGATTTTAACTATAAAGAAAAAGAGTATGATATAATTACAGCTTGGTATGTTGTAGAGCATATTTATAATTTTGATAAAATTTTTGAAAATATATTATATTCTCTAAAAGATGATGGTATATTTGCTTTGGCTATGCCTAATGGTTATGGGGTAAGCGGAAGGTTTAATAAAAATTATTATTCTATAGTTCCAAGCGACCATGCATTTGAGGCTAATCCTAAATCTTTGGATATGTTTTTTGCTAAATATTCACTTAAAAGAATTAGTTTAGAAAATCAAAGTATTTATTATAATAGATTTACAGATGTATTTAAGATTTTTAAAAACTCTAAACTATCAGAAAAATTATATAAAAAACTCGCACAGAAATTTAATCTTGGAGATACATTTGAGTGTATATATCAAAAGGTAAAATAGTATATTGCAATAATCATTTTATTGTTTATAATAAAAGTTAACATATTAATTTTAAAATGGTGAAAAATGGAAGAAGATAAATATATTTTAGAAAAATTAAAATTAAATTTAGACAGAAACTTTCCTGTAGAAAATGATAATCATATAGATAATGATAAAGAATATTCTAATAATAATTTTAATAATTCTAATGATGAAAGTTTAGTAATATTGGAAACAAAAAGAAATATAGAAAAAATAAAAGAGTATTCAAAAGAAATTAATGATGCTGATATTAATCCTGCTTTGGAAGAGATGATTTCTATACTTGATAATATGGTTGCTTATTCTAAGGCCAACAAAGAAGGCGAAAAAAAACTTCAAAAGATAAATGAATATCATCTTCCAACTGCTATAAAAATGCTTAAGTATTATATTGATTTTTGTAATTTGCCTGTGAAAAATGATAATATAGAAAAAACTTCTTTAGAGATAGAAGATGCTATAATAAAATTAAATGAAGCTTTAAAAAAAATGCTTCTTGAAATGAATGAAAATAAATTAATTGATATAAATAGCGATATAGATGTATTAAAAAACATGCTTGAAAAAGATGGATTAATATAATTTTTTTTGGAGGTTTTGATTTATGCAAGAAAATAATAATAATAATTCTTTAAGTTTAGATATTCAAAAAAGTATAGATTCTAAAATAAGTGAGAGTGACAATAGCAAAATAAAAGAGTTATCTGATAGTATAAATTTAGAAGATTCTATTTCTATAATGTCTTATGGCTCTGCGGCACAAAATAAAATGGTGCAATTTTCTGAAAATACATTAAGTACTGTGATGAATAAAGATTTAGGAGATATAGGAAACACCATTAGTGATTTAATAGTAGAGCTTAAAGGTTTTGATATATAAAAAGAGTCTAAAGGGATATTTGGATTTTTTAGAAAGGGTATTAATAATTTGAGTAAGTTAAAAACTAAATATTCTAAAGTAGAAGTTAATATTGACGGTATAATAAAGATATTAGAAAATCATCAAAGAACATTATTAAAAGATATTAGTATATTAGACCAAATGTATGATTATAATTTGGATTATTTAAAAGAGCTTGAATTATATATTAAAGCTGGAAAAGAAAAGTTAAATAATGATATAAATAAAAAAATATTGGAACTTGAAGAAAAAGCAAGACAAACTAACACACCCGAAGATGCACAAGCAGCAAGAGATTATAAAGATTTAGCTAATAGATTTGAAAAAAGACTGCATGATTTAGAGCTAACTAAAACAGTATCAATACAAACTATACCACAAATAAGAATGGTTCAAAATAATAATGTAGTGATGAGCGAAAAGATACAATCTACACTTGTTAATACTATACCTTTGTGGAAGAATCAAATGGTTTTAGCTATAGGGCTTCATCATTCTAATGAGGCAGCAAAAGCACAAAGAGCTGTTACTGACACTACTAATGAACTTCTTAGAAAAAATGCTGATATGCTAAAAACTTCTACTATAGAAACAGCAAAAGAATCTGAAAGAGCTATAGTTGATATTGAAACATTAAAACATACAAATGAACAATTAATTTCTACATTGGACGAAGTGATAAAAATACAAAATGAGGGCAGAGAAAAAAGAAAAAATGCTGAAATGGAATTAGTCAATATTGAAAATGAACTTAAAAATAAAATATTAAGCATGAAAGAGTAATTATGATATACTTAAAATATGTTTTTAATAATGAATATAATGGCAATATAGAAAGTTTATCAAAAGAGATGGCTAATAAACATTATAATAAAGATAGTTTAATAATAAAAAGAAATAATAATGGTAAGCCTTATTTTGAAAATGAAGATAATATATTTTTTAATGGTTCGCATAGTAAAGATTTAATTTGTGTTGGAATGTCTGACAGCCTTATAGGTCTTGATGCTGAGTTTATTAAAGAGAGAAAATTTTTTGATATTGCAGGCGAATATTTTTCTTTTAAAGAGCGTAAATTTTTAAAGTCTTCAAAGAAATTAGAAATAGATTTTTTTACTTTATGGACATTAAAAGAGGCTTATATAAAAAAATTTGGTAAGGTTATTTTTGATATAAAAGATTCTATAGAGATAGATTTAGATGAAAGAGTTATATATAATGCTGATAATCTATTTTTTGCTACATTTATTCTTGATGATTCTTATATAATAAGTTTATGCTCTGATATGAAAAATAAAGATGTGATAATAACAACAGATGATTTTAATCTTAATATGTTGTTTTCTTATCCTGTTCTTCCTCAAATAGATATTTCTATATAGTAGTTTAATTTTTAATGCTATTGACTTTTTTTATTCTAGTGTATACAATTATATTACTTGGCGGAGCTTTGAATTTCGCCGAGGAGTTTGAGTATGAAAATAATTACACTAATTTTACTGAATATATTTATACTCTTTAGCAGTAATACACTTTTTTCTCAAGATATAACCTTTAGAGTTACAGGTATATCTGGGGTAGCTTTCATAGAAAAATCTGATAAGTCATTAAGAGTTTTCAGAGGCAGTGAAATACATGAAGGCTATAAATTAACCACAAAAAGTAATACAACAGTAGAGATTACTGTATTAAAAGACGGAAATAATATTGGAAGTGTGTCTTTAAATGAAAAAAGTATTATGATGGTTAATTCTTCTATTTCAGATGAATATTCTTATATATCATTATCTTTACTTCATGGATATTTTACTGTAAGTATAGAAGATGATTATCAAGTACATACAGCAAATGTTTCTTCTATGGTTACATATAATAATGCTGCTGCAAAGATTGAGGTGGCATTTTCTGAAGATGGTTCTACAATTGTTATTCCTATTAACACTAAAGTAAATGTTTATGCTGATAATGATGAACGTATTGTTAATCCTAGAGAGGTTTATATAGCTGAATTTAATGGTAATAATAGAGTGGTAAAACAAGGTAGTGATACAGACCCTTTAGTTTTTTTGAATAATGGCGAAGAAAATGCAAGACTAGATTCTACTTCTACTATAGAAAGCTTAATTTCTGCTATGGAAGATATTTCTCAAAGTGATGCAGCTTCAGTTTCTAGAGTATCTCTTACAGATGTAGATAATGGAGAAAAAGATATTTATGCTTTAGAGATGAAAAGAAATAGAATGATAGCAGGCAATGAAGGATATTATAGCTCTATAGTAAGACTTATTAATTCTGATTCTGTAAGTAAGAATGAGATGATACCTTATGCAAGAAAGTCATTGGGGTTATACAGTGCAAATCAAAGAGCTATTAATAAAATGGATTCTGCATTAACTAGAACACGTGATAAATTTAACAGAATTAAAAAAGAATTTGACAGCAAAATGTACGGCGTTTCTGAATAGTTATAATAATTTTTTTAAGCTTATAATTTTTTATTTCTAATATTTATTAAAAAATCGTTATATTATAAAGGGATTAGATGAGTAAGGTAGTTATAATTAAATGTGATAATTATGATTTGGATATGGTTAAATCTGCCATTAATCGCGGTATAGATTTACTTGGCGGTATAGATTTATTTGTTCAAAGTAATGATAAGGTATTATTAAAACCGAATTTATTAGCAGCGGAAACAGCTGATAAATCTGTAACAACTCACCCTGTAGTTTTTGAGGCTATAGCATCAATTTTGCAAGAGAGGGGCTGTAAAGTTTCTTATGGTGATTCACCTGGAGTTGGGAAGGGAAGCAGTGTTGCTTTGAAAGCTGGTATTGATGAAGTTGCTAGCAGACTTAATGTAGAATATGCTGATTTTGATGAGCCTGTTGGTGTTAATTTTCCTGATGGTGTTCAAGAGAAGAGTTTTACTGTAGCAAAGCCTGTTACAGAGGCTGATGTTATAATTAGTTTGCCAAAATTAAAATCTCATGCTTTAACTGTGATGACTGGTGCTGTAAAAAACCAATTTGGATGCATACCAGGTTTTAGAAAGGCTGAATATCATTTGAAGCTTCCTGATTTTGAAGATTTTTCTACTATGCTTTTGGATTTAAATAAATATATAAATCCAAAATTATATATAATGGACGCTATACTTGCTATGGAAGGTAACGGACCAAGAAGTGGTAATCCTAGAAAGGTAAATGCATTATTATTTTCTACTGATGCTGTTGCTTTAGATTATATTGCTTCACAGATTATATCTTTTGATTATAATAATATACCTACTATAAAAATGGGTTTTAAGCATAATTTCTCTAATAAAGATGATATAGAAGTTTTGGGAGATGATATAGAAAGTATTAAGGTTGTTGATTTTAAAAAGCCGCATAAGAGAATAGGCATAGGAAGAAGTTTAATGAAGTTTGCTAATTTTCCTATTGTGAAAAAGATATTTTCTTTTATTATACCTAAGCCTGTTATAGATAAAAATAAATGTGTAAAATGCGGGGTATGTGTTAAGGTTTGCCCTGTTACTCCTTTAGCTTTAAACTTTGATAAAAAAGGTAAAAATTATCCTCCTGAATATTATTATGATAAATGTATTACTTGCTACTGTTGTCAAGAATTATGTCCGCATAAGGCTATATTTTTAAAAAGAAAGTTTTAAATTGCTTGAAGTTTAGTTAATATTATGGTATCATTATACTATATATAATAATAAGTAGAATTTTTTTAAAAAGGTAATGATAAATGGAAAATATTAATATAACTAAAATAATGGAGCTTCTTCCGCATAGATATCCTTTTTTACTTGTAGATAAAGTAATAAGCATAGAAGAAGGTAAAATACATTCTCTAAAAAATGTTACTTTCAATGAACCTCAATTTACAGGTCATTTTCCAGAAAGTCCTATAATGCCTGGTGTTTTAATGGTTGAGGCATTGGCACAAACTTCTGGAATATATTGCTATATGAAATTATTAAAACCTGAAGAAATTGGCAATAAATTTATGTTTTTTGCTAAAATAGATAATGTTAAGTTTAAAAATCCTGTTATACCAGGAGACGTAATGGATATGTTTGTTGCTGTTGAGGCTTTTAATGGAACTTTACTTAAAACACATGGTGAAGTTAGAGTAGGGGATAGTTTAGCTTGTTCTGCTGATTTGGGATTATTTTTAGTAGATAGAGAAGCTATGAAAATTAATAAATAATTGGATAACAAAAAGATGAAAAAAGATATACATGAAACTGCTATTATTTCAGAGTCTGCTAAAATAGCGGATAATGTAAAAATAGGTCCTTATGCTGTAATAGAAGGCAATGCAACTATAGGAGAGAACACTGTAATAGGTGCTCATAGTGTTATAAAAGAATACACTAATATAGGTAAGAACAATATAATTCATGATAATGTTGTTTTGGGTGATTTGCCTCAGGATATACATTTTGATAGGAATACTGTTACATTTTTAGAGATTGGTGATAATAATCAGATAAGAGAGTTCGCCAATTTGCATAGAGCATCAAAAGAAAATGCAAAGACTATAATAAAAAATAATTGTTATATAATGGCTACTGGGCATGTTGCTCATGATTGTGAGATTAATGATAATGTTATTATATGTAATGGTGCTTTGGTTGCTGGACATGTAAAGGTAGGAAAGGGAGCTTTTATTTCTGGTAACTGTGTTGTGCATCAATTTTGTTCTATAGGCGAATATGCTATGATTAGCGGAATGTCTGCTGTTGGAAGGGATATTTTGCCATATGCTTTAACTGCTCATGCTGGCGAAGCTATTATATATAAACTTAATTTAGTTGGAATGAGAAGAGCTGGTTTTACTTCAGAACAGATTAGTCAAGCTGAAGAGGCCTATGACTTATGGTATAATTGGAATAAAACAAAGCAAGAGTTTTTAGACACATACTTAAACGATAATAGTTTAAATGATATAGCTAAAAAAATAGTTGTTTTTATATCAGAGTCTAGAAGAGGCATAACGCCAAGAAAAACAGTATAAAAGATAGTAAATAAAATAATATATGCGAATATTTATAGCTACAGGAGAAGTATCTGGCGACATTCAGGGAGCCTTGATTGCAAATGAGATAAAAAAATTAGCACCTCAAACCATAATAGATGGATTTGGCGGTGTTGAGATGAAAAAGGCTAATGTTAATATTTTATCTGATATGTCAACATTATCTACTATGGGTATATTTGAAGGTATTAATCCAAAATTTGCTTTCAAAAAACTTGGAGCTTTCAATATATTAAAAGAATATCTTAAAAATAATAAAGTTGATATAATGCTTCTTGTAGATAATCAGGGAGTTAATCTTATATTGGCTAAATATTGTAAAAAAAATAATATTCCTTATATTTATTACTTTCCGCCTCATGTTGGTATATGGGGAGAATGGAATGCTAAAAGATTATTGTCTGCTAAAAAAATAATTACACCTTTTCAATTTGATTATGATGTTTATAAGAAGTATAATTGTAATGTGGTTTACAGCGGACACCCTTTTGCTGATATTAATTATAATAGGGAAGTTTCTCCATTAAATATGGATAAAAAAGAATATACTGTTGGTGTATTATTTGGAAGCAGGTATCAGGAAATTAAAAAACTTGCTCCGGTGTTTATCAAATCTATGAAGATACTTAATGATATGCTATTTGGAAATATAAGGTTTATTATACCTGTTGCTTATCCTGAATATAGAGAGCCTATAGAGAATATTATTGATAATTATAAAGATTTGTTAAATGGAATATGTTATTCTGTGATAGAAAATAAAGATGATGTTTATATATATTCTGATGCTCTTATAATGTCCAGCGGTACAGCTAGTTTGATAGCAGCTTGTTATGGAAAGCCTATGGTTATATGTTATAAGATATCTCATTTAACTTTTTTGCTTGGTAAGTTTTTTACTAATATAAAATATGTTGGCATGCCTAATGTTATGCTTAATGAGGAAGCTGCTCCTGAACTTCTTCAGAGAGATTGCAATCCAAATGCTATTAGCAGTCATATAATAAAATATTTAACAGATAAAGAATATTATGATAAAACTAGTTCTAATTTAATTAGGGTAAGAGAATTACTTGGAGATAAAAATGTATTAGAACGTGTTGCAAAAGAGATTATTAATTAAAAATGATAGACGATGATTTTTTTAATAATATAGAAGAATATATAAAAAAAACTGATATAGAGTTTGATATTCTTTTTGTTGATTCAATTACTAAAGATAAAATTGCTTTATTAGTAAATAAGATATTAATAAAATACAAAATAGAAAAATATTATGAAGATGTTATTTATATATTAATGGAGCTTATTACTAATGCTATTAAGGCTAGATATTTACATTTAATTAGTTTAAAAGTACTTAATGAAATGTATCCTAATTATTCTTTAGATGAATATTATAGTAATCCTGATATAATGAAAAAATATTCTGATATATTTAGAGATGATGAAAGCAGAGAAAAATTAAAAAATATATTAAAAAATGAAAATAAATTTCTATCTGACAATAACAATAATATAGATAATTTTTATAATGATGTTTTATTATTAAATGAAAACACTAAAAGCAAATTTATTATAAAATTATTTATTCATATTACAAAAAATAATGTAGAGTTTGATATAGTTAATGATTCACCACTCATTATGCTAGGAAGAACAAGAATAGATAGTAAGAGACTCACTTTTAAAGAATATTATAATAACGATATGGTGGAGAGTTTTTTCTTAGAACAATTAGATAATACTGAAAGTGCCGGTTTTGGTTTAGCTTTATGCGACCTTAGATTATACAATATAGGTCTTGAGCCTACAAAACATTTAGAAATATATAATGACAATAATAAAACACATTCAAAATTAATAATACCTATAAAAGGTGTATTTAGTCATTTGATATTTCATAATAAATATTAAAGTTCTTGAGTGATTTCTTCTATCTTAAATATCTCTAATAAATCACCTTTTTTGATATCATTAAAGTTTTCTATAGAAGCACCGCATTCATATCCAGTAGCAACTTCTTTAACATCATCTTTAACACGTCTCAAGCTAGATATTTTACTAGTATAAATAAGCACGTTATCTCTCATTACTCTAACACCAGCATTTCTTTCTATTTTTCCGCTAGTTACATAACAACCGGCAATAGTTCCAACTCTAGGTACATGGAATACATCTCTAACCTCAACAGTACCAATATCCACTTCTTTTTTAAGTCTTTCAAGAGAACCTTTCATAGCATTTTGTATAGATTCTATTGCTTCATAAATAATGTCGTATCTCTCTATAGGTATTCCAAGTTTCTCAGCAAGTTCTCTAGCCTTTCCAGAAGGACGAACTCTGTATGCGATTATTATAGCATTAGAAGCATGTGCTAAGTTTACATCACTCTCAGTAACCGCTCCTGATGCACTATATATTGAAACAAATCTTATCTTATCACTTTGTATTTTGTTTAGAGCATCTCTTAAAGCCTCAGCACTGCCTTGAACATCTGCTTTAATTATAACCTTAAACTCTTTCATAGCATCTGAAGCTATTTTCTCATAAAGGTTTTCTAAAGTAACTTTAACATTAGCCTTCAAAGCTTCCTGCTGTTTTAATTGTACTCTCTTATCAGCTATAGCTTTAGCCTCTTTTTCATCAAGCATAACATTGAAAGATTCACCAGCTTCAGGAGTCTTTTCAAAACCTAAAACTTCAACAGGTGTAGAAGGTAAAGCCTTTGTAACTCTTTGACCTAAATCATTAACCATAGCTCTTACTTTACCAACAGAAAGTCCGCAAACAAAATAGTCTCCAATTTTTAAAGTACCATTTTGTACAAGTACAGTACCAACAGGACCTCTTCCCTGGTCAAGTGAAGCCTCTAATACTATACCAATAGCTTCTCTATTAGGATTAGCTTTTAATTCTAGCATTTCAGCTTGAAGTATTATAGCTTCCAAAAGGTCATTAATTCCTTGTTTAGTTAAAGCACTTACACCTATATATTGAGTATCTCCTCCCCATTCTTCAGGAGTAAGACCATGTTCAGATAAAGCAGCTTTTACTTTATCCATAGAAGCATTAGGTAAATCCATTTTATTAACAGCAACAATAATAGGCACATTAGCTTCTTTAGCATGGTTTAAAGCTTCCAAAGTTTGAGGCATAACACCGTCATCTGAAGCAACAACAAGTATTACTATATCAGTACTTTTAGCACCTCTTGCTCTCATCATAGTAAATGCAGCGTGACCTGGAGTATCAATAAAAGCTATCTCTCCGCTAGGAATTTTTACTTTATAAGCACCTATATTTTGAGTAATACCGCCGCTTTCTTTAGAAGTGATATTACTATGTCTTATAGCATCAAGAAGCGAAGTTTTACCATGGTCAACGTGTCCCATAATTGTTACAACAGGAGGACGAGGTTTTAAGTCTTCTGGTTTGTCTTCTTTTATCTCTATAGTAGCTTCTTCTTGTAATGATATAACATTAACCTTACAGCCAAAATCATCAGCAATAATTGTAGCTGTATCAGAGTCAATTATATCATTAACTCTAGCCATAGTACCCATACCCATAAGTTTAGATATTATGTCTGAAGCTCTTAAGTTCATCTTTTTAGCTAAATCTCCAACAGTAATAGTTTCCATTATGCTAATTTCTTTTTCAACACTTGCAAGTCTTTGTTCCTGCTGAAGTTTTTTAGCTTGTAATTTATTAAATATTTTATTTTCTTGTCTTTGAGCAGCTTCTGCTTTAGAATCTTTTTGAGAAGACTTTTTATCGTATTCTTTTTCTTTCTTCTCATAATCTCTTTTTTTGTTATCTTTCTTATTATCTTTTTTAAATGATACCTCTTCTACAGGAGGCGGAGTAATTTGAGTGTTTTTATATTGCTTATCTCTAGAGAAATCTCTATTGTTTGATTCTTTATTAAAACCCTTATTATATCTTTCTCTATTATTATTGCTATTATCTCTGTTATTATTAAATTTATTATTATTAAAAGGTTTTCTCTGCTCTGGAGTTTGAACATTTTCTGTTTTTGCAGAGTCTTGTTTTTCTATTTTATTATGTATAATAATTTTTTTTACTACAACTTTTTTTATCTTTTTAACAGTAGCACTAGCTTGACTTTCTTCAGTATTATTAGAATTATTAGATTTTTTGTTAATAATTACTTTTTTAGGTTTATTATCAGAAGATAAGTTTTGTTGATTTTTGTCATTACTCTCATTTATTTGAGGCATCATTTTCCTTCTTTTTTAAAGTATTCACTTGCAAGATAAATTATATGTTATCTTACAAGTGTTTATTTATATTTATTAATTTGTTGCTCTAGGTAATAAGTTATTTGTTACTTGTCCTTGTGTGTTAGGCATAGTAGTAGGAGGTACTATAGTTGGTTCTCCTAATACAGTATTATTTCTTTCTATTACTGCTTTGTCTTTTAAATCAATAATTTCTCTTTGAACGTTTTGTTCTGCATAAACTCTTTTATAAATATCAGCTATATATGGAGCTGTTTGAGTATTATATTCTGTGATACCATATTGAGCTAATTGTAATTGGTCTTTTGCTTGGTCAAAGAATGCTTTAGCTTGCTCTGGAGTTGGAGCTGGTACATTGCTTGCTGCTTGTTCTATTAATTTTTGATAATAGTACTGAGCTTTAATATTTCTGATAGTAGCATCTATTGTAGATTTAGCTTCTTCTGTTTCAAAGAATTTATCTGTTTCTGCTTTTTTTAGCAAAAGTATTTGGTTAATTAAATCTTCTGCGTAGTTTTGTTTATATCTATTATCGCTCTCTATCATAGCTATTTGTTCAGGAGTTGCTCCTTGTGCTTTCATAGAGTTTAAGAATACTTTATAATCTTTATTAAAATTAGTTTGATTTATTGTAAAATCATCTACTTTTAAAACCCATTCACCTTCACCGCCTTGAAGATAAGCTAATGAATCTGAAGAGTTAGTAGTTTTTGTGTTTGAACAAGATACAAAAAATATCGATAAAACTATTAATGATAAAAATACTTTTTTAATATACATAAAAAATACTCCTTAATTTACAATACAACTTAATAGTTGCAATAGTTTATCATATATGTATTATTAGTGCAAGCTATTTTATAAATATTTATTTCTTACCAGAATACATATTTATCACTAAATTATTAAGTTCTTTTTCTAATATACCATACCAAATAGATTTTCTTCTTTTTAGAGCATTACTATCTAAGGCATATTTCATTAATTTATTATAAGTTTCATTTGCTTTTTGCACATTTTGAAATATAGGAACATGATTAGCAGGAAATATCTCTGTTAAGTTCATTTCTATTTCTTTTTTAATTACTATATCATATATAGGTAAAACTTTTTCGTAGCCATTGCATATACTCTCGGCATATTCTAATACCATAGGGTCAAAGTCAGGAATTGTTTTCAATAGTTTTATTATAAGAGCAAAAGTATCTATAGCTTCTTTATAATTTTCTTTAACTACATAAGCTCCATTTGCACTATTGCATAAATCATATATAGTTTTATTATCATAAGCAGATATATATTCATTAACTCTTTTGTTGATTTGAAATTTAGGCATAGAGCTAACTGCTTTTGAAATTAAATCTAATATGCTTGTAAATAATCTCTGCTTCCACAAATTTCCTTTTATACTTTTTACAAGTTCTTCCATTTCATTAAAGAAAGCTTCTTTATATTTTTCATTAGGATTAAATATTGCTTCAACTATAGGAATCTCAGTTCCCTTAAAAGATATCATACCATTATCATAGAAAGATATAATATTTTTTTCAAATATTTCACTTTTTATTTTGCTATTTTCTTTAAGAAAGTTAAATTGTAAATTTTTTGTAACAATTATTTTTGTATCTTTTGGAGATAACATGTTTGCTCTAGCTTGCATTCTTGCTGCATTGTTAATAAGAAAACCAGATAAATCTCCATCTTCTGTGATAATAAGAGAATTATTGCTCATTCCTCCAGCTATACCAGCACTTACTTTGAACTCTGGAAATATTGAAGTATCTATATCAGGACATTCTGTTAATATTCTTTTTTTGCTCAAAGCTCCAATAATAGCCATAGTAGCACTTAATGCATCAGTTGCCGATGGGCACATCATTACTATTTCATCGCCCTGCTTTCTGTGAGATATAACATTATAAAATCTTGTAAGTTCGCTTATTTTATTTTGAAGCAAATCATCTAAAGCATGCATCTTAGAAAGGTTGTTTTTATTTTCTTCACAAAATTTAGTATATCCATGAATATCAAGCATTGCTATATAAATATCAGCTATAGTTAAACTAAGTTTTAAATCTCCAGCAAAACTATATTTAGGATTTTCTATAACAAATTGATCCCACAATTTTGGATACATTTCTTTATCCAAGTTATTAAAGAATCCCCAATTAATTTTTCTTATAAGATTAAATAATCCTTTTAAAATATTATTATGATCATTAATCTTCTCAAAATTAACATTACTAGCATAAGTAAATATTTCTGAAAAAGTTCTTATTTTTCCAGATACTATTTGTTCGCTTAAATGAGTGTATAACTCATATTTTGAAGTGGTGGGGGTATATTCTTCTATAGTGTTCACATTGTTTCCTTAAAAAATATTAATATATATATCAAACCCATTTAAAACTTTAACTTATAAATAAAAAAAAGCAATAGTTGTTACATCATAATTTTATGTAAAAAATCTAGCATATATTCCTGATGGAAGTATCAAATCAGTATTTTCTATAGGAAGAGCTATTTCTCCGCTTTCAAAAAAAACATTATTTTTTATTTGAGTTTGCAAAATGTTTTTAAGAGATATATGAGAAAAACTTGCAGTATAGCAGTTAATTAAAAATAGAATAGGGGAGGGAGATAATAGTTTAACGCATTCTTCTACCAATCTTGTTAAACTTGTCTCTATTTGCCAAAGCTCTCCATTAGGACCTCTGCCGTATACTGGAGGGTCCATTATAATAACATCATATTTTCTCTCTCTTCTCACTTCTCTTAAAACAAATTTAATAACATCTTCTATAATAAATCTTACTTTTTTATTTTGAAAATTATTAATTTCGATATTTGTTTTAGCATGTCCAACAATTTTTTTTGAAGCATCAACATGCACTATTTCATCACAATCTGCATAAGCACAAGCTACAGTAGCTCCTCCTGTATATGCAAATAAATTAAGAGCTTTTATTTCTTTATTTTTATGAGTAGATGATTTTTTTTCTTTGATTTTATCTATTATAAATTGCCAATTAACAGCCTGTTCAGGAAAAAGCCCAATATGTTTGAAGTTTGTGAACTCTATTTTAAATGATAAGTCTTTATATTTTATGATAAAGTTTTCTTTCGGACTGTTAATATATTGCCAATAACCGCCTCCCTTATCAGAGCGATGATATATGGCATCTAAATTATTCCATTTATTTAATTGTTTTTGCCAAATAATTTGAGAATCAGGACGCGATACTAAAAATCCTCCTATATTCTCAAATTTTTCGCCATTTCCAGCATCTAAAATTTTATAATCTTTCCAATCTCTTGCTACAATCATACAGTCTATTATTTTTGATTATAGTAAGTTACATCATTACGAACTACAACTATATCAACTCTTCTATTTAAAGCTCTTCCATCTGGCAAATCATTAGACGCAACCGGTCTAGTATCAGCATATCCAGCAACAGAATATTTATTTATATCTAACTTTCCTGTTTGGTCGCTTTCAAATAATTTTTCTAATACAACAATAGCTCTTGCAGTAGAAAGCCCCCAGTTGTTTCCAAACCATTGTTCTGTAATACTTCCTTCTAATATTGCACCAGAGTCTGTATGACCTTCTATTCTAATATCATTTGGTAATGTGCTAAGTACTGAAGCTATTTTTATAAAAGTTTCTGTATTATTTTGAGTGTTTACTATATTTGTAGAAGCTGATTCAAAATATTGGTCTGCTCCTAATGTGATAACAAAACCTCTTTCATCTTCAGATACTCTTACTTTATTGTTTTTTATTTCTGATTCTAATACTGATACTGCTTTATCCACACTTCTGCCCATAGAGTATCCTCTGTCCATAGCAGGCAAAGCATCTACATTAGCACCACCAGCAACTAATTTACTCTGCGATAAAGTAACCCCTCCAGATAAATTACCGAAAGAGCCCTGAAAAGCAGTAGCTAATAATTGCATAGTAGAATCACTAATAGATTCAGACATAGTAGAAAGCAGTAATACGAAGAACGTAAGTACCAAAGTAACGAAGTCTCCATATGTTTGAAGCCATAATGGAGCAGAAGGACCTGGTACTTGTGCTTTATCACCAGCTTTTTTAGCTTTTTTACCAAATTTAATAGTAGCCATTATATATCCTTAAATTATTTATCTGTCTCCAACCTGCTCATTAACTTTTTGACGTTGAGGAGGAGGTAAGAAAGATACTAATTTATCTTTAACAATTCTAGGGTTATCACCAGCCTGTATAGATAATATACCTTCAAGCATAATGCTCTGTACAATAGCCTCAGAAGCATGTCTTGCAGCAAGTCTACCAGCTATAGGCAAAGCAAAACCGTTAGCGATAACTGAACCGTAGTAAGTAGTAATAAGTGCTACCGCCATACCAGAACCGATGGCTTCAACACCACCGCCGCCGCCCAAACTTCTAAGCATGATTACAAGACCAATTAATGTACCAATCATACCCCAAGCAGGATATAATGAAGCAGCATCTTCAAATACCTTTCTTACTGTATCGTGTCTTGCTTCTACGTTATCTATTTCTGTATTCAAAATATTTTTTACTAGTTCTGGGTCTGTTCCGTCTACTACAAGCTGCATACCTTTTTTAAGAAATGGGTCTGAAACTTCTTGTATATCATCTTCAAGTACAAGCAAACCTTCTCTTCTTGCCTTTTCAGAAAAGCTTATTAAAGTAATAATTATTTGTGCTTCATCATAGTTAGGTTTGTTCAAGAGAACTTTTATTGCTTTAGGTACGCCCAATATAGTTCCTATGTCATTTGCAACAAAAAGAGAAGTAGTTCCTCCTAAACCTGTTACAACTGCTGAAGCAATGTCCACCATGTGACCAACATTACCACCACCTGAAATTATACCAAATAAATTGATACCTATAACTAATAAAAAACCTAAAGGTACTATAATATCCATATTTTTTACTCTCTAATATTTTATTTATTTTTTATTTTCTTTCTAATCTTCATTACCATAGAAAGAAGGTTTTTTAGTAGAATCTTCATTTACTATTCTAGTTCTATATTCCACTATTCTATTTAATACAGTTTCATAACTATCTTTAGTTAGCACTTTTCTTCCAGATAGCATAGTGATTACCAAATCAGGAGTTTCCTCCATAAACTCTATTTGATGTGGATTAATATATAAAACGCTTCCGTCAAATCTAGTTACATATATCATAATATTAAGAAACTCCTAACCATTATATTATACTAAAAAAAAACAAAAAGTCTAATATTTTATTTATCTCTTAAGTGCTATAACTTCTTGAAGCAACTGGTCAGCTGTAGTTATAGTTCTAGCATTAGCTTGGAAACCTCTTTGAGTTACTATCATATCAGTAAATTGTTCACTTAAATCAACGTTAGACATCTCTAAAGTACCAGCTTTAATAGAACCTCTTCCTTCAGCAGCAGCAACACCAATATTAGCAGCACCAGAGTTATTGCTTTCTACAAATAAAGTGTCTCCTGCTTTCTCTAAACCGCCGGCATTTGCAAATTTAGCCAAAGCAACCTGTCCTAAAGTTTTTCTATTTCCATTTGTAAATACGCCAGTAATTTGACCGCTGTCATCAAAGCTGAATCCTTCAAGCATACCCATAGTATAACCATCTTGTTCTATAGCTTTAGTTGTAGAAGGTGATTCAAATTGTGTAATACCATTAAATAAACCAACTTCTCCCATAGTAAGGTTAATAGTTTGATTTACTTCTCCGTCTGTACCTGTATAAGTGAAAGATACATTAGGCATTAATACGCCTTCAGTTTGAGTATTAGTACCATCGCTTACAGAAATTAAAGAACCAGCATCATTGAATACTAATTGGAAAGTATTATTTCCTCCATTTTCAACAGGGTCTCCAGCAGAAACACTTACGCTTCCTTCTGTTGCTTCTGGTATCTCTATTACCATATCCCATCTATTAACATCTGTTCTATTAAATGTTGCTCTTAATTGACGAGGTATTCCTGTAGAATCATAAATAGTTAAATCTGCTTGGTGAGTATCACTATTTTTTTGTAGGTTACAGAAGAACTTAGTGTTTTGTGTAGCACGTGCTGGGTCTTTTGAACCTACTGGTATAATTAAATCTTCTACGCCGGCAGCAGTATTTAATTCCATCATTCCTGTTTCTGGATTAAGTACAGCATTCCAACCTTGTACTTTATAACCATTTGAAGGGTTAACTAAATAACCATTTTTATCTATAGAGAAAGCTCCATTTCTTGTATAGTAAGAACTATTTCCTTTCTTCTCAATAAAGAAACCTTCTCCTTGAATAGCTAAATCTGTATTTACACCAGTAACTTGTAAAGCTCCTTGTGTATGTATTGTATCTATAGTAGCTACCTGCATACCAAGACCAACCTGCTGAGGATTGATACCGCCTCTATCTTCCTGCGGCTTAGCTGCTCCGCTCAAAGATTGGCTTATCATATCCTTGAAAGTTACTCTACCTTTTTTAAAACCGTATGTATTTACATTGGATATGTTATTACCAACAACATCCATTCTAGTTTGGTGATTCTGTAATCCAGATACACCTGCAAATAATGAACGCATCATAAGGCGAATTCCTCCATAAAGTAATTATTATTGTATTTATTAAATATTTATTATTTTCTTATAATATTTTCGGTATAATTAAAATTTGCTTAATATTTTTTTATTAGCATTTAATTTTTATAATCTAAAAAATAATGAGAAAAATTATTGTTTTAATTAATTGATAATAATGAGAAATAAAAATCTTTCTTGAAATGTTGTAAAGAATAATAACTTTTTAAACATAAAAAAAGATGCTACATTTCGCAGCACCTTTTAAAAATAATACTTTTCATAAACCTTTTATATAATTAATCATCAAATTGCTGTCCCATTAATGATCCATCAGATGATATAAACATTTCCATCATGTTGTTGAGTTTTATTTTATAATTTCCCCACTCTTTTTCTACACTTGTAATCATAGCTTGAGGATATGTCTTTTTTACTGTGTTAGCAACAGCTTGAGGCAATACACTGAAAGGTACACCGTTATATTCTCCGTCTATATTTACCCAGTCGCCATTAGTTAAAAAATCTATACTAGCACCATTTGATAATTCAACATCAAATTTTCCGCCGTCTCTTTCTACTTTCCATATTTGAGCATTAGGATATATTTTTTTGATAAATGTTGCTGCTTGTTTAGGCAATGCTGAAGCTGGAACTACCATATCAGCAAATAAAATTGATGTAGAAAAAATTGCTAATACTATTAATGAAGATAATATTTTTTTTATCATATTAAACTCCTCTATAATTTACTGCTATATTTTTTATATACTTGTAAATTATCTTTACAAGATTAATATAAACAAAATTTTAATTTATGTCAATATATTTTATGATTTTATTCTGTTAAATCTACTTCTATATTTGAAATTTTATTCATTATAAATAACATAATATTAATTTATCTATTATTGACATATTCTTTTATAAATATATAATGAATATATATTTGATTATAGGCTTTTTAATGAACACAACACAACACAACACAACACAACACAACACAACACAACACAACACAACACAAC
>OARM01000028.1_pt1 | contig 116925 bp, 120 predicted proteins | sample 1475591 | NCBI WGS metagenome assembly OARM01 (sample SAMEA3360676, study PRJEB22359) | human gut metagenome | biome: ENVO:urban biome; feature: ENVO:human-associated habitat; material: ENVO:feces | place: Bangladesh | collected 2011
TTTACTGCGTTTCATACTTAAATTTTAACAAATTTAAGTTATCTAGGACAGCCCCAATATTTTTATAATGAATTATACTAGAAAAAATTATTTTATAATTAGACATATTTTATTTTCCCAAAAAATTATTATTTAATAATAATACTATATTTTATAAAAATGTATATACTAAAAATTTTTAAGTTTATCATACCTTATACATTATATAGATATTATCAACTTTTTTTCCGCACAAAAAAGTTGCAAAAAACGCAAATATTAGAACTTTATATAAAAATATGTTTTAAATGTATAGTAAATTATATATTTAAGTTAAAATAAAAAACTTGACTTGTATTAACAAACATAAGCCAAGTTTTTTATTACTATTTGTAATCCAAACAATTTTATTTCATAAATTTTAATTTTATGTAAATGAAATCTCATCAATAAAATATACTCAAAAATATTGTAATATATTTATTTTGTTACAAATGCAGTTCTTTTGCTTCTTTTATACCAATAAAAGAAGTAGGGGTTCGGGGACTAGTCCCCGAAAATAATAAAATATAAATTTAACAACTAACATTATAGAGAAGATAAAACTTCCTCTATACCTTTTAATTTATCTTCAAACTCTTTTTTCTTTCTGTTTTCTGTGTCTATAGCTTCTTGTCTAGCTTTACTCATAAAGTTTTCATTAGAAAGTTTTTTGTTTACAGCTTCTAAATCTTTTTTGTAGCCAGCTGCTTCTTTTTCTAATCTCTTCTTCTCTGCTTCTAAATCTATTATGCCTACAAGATTAACATTTATCTCACCGCCTTCAAATACTTTAACAAATGAGCCCTTGTTTCTTTCACTATCTTTTGAAGAAACTATGTTCAATGACTCTGTAAGTGAAAGTGCTGATATAATATCTTTATAGCTTTCTGCAGTATTTTTGAAATAATCTGAAGTATAGCGAATTATTACATCAAGTTTTTTGTTTGGAGGCAAATTAAATGATGAGCGAGAATTTCTTATTCCAGACACTATGTCCTGAATCAAGTTGAAATCTTTTTCTATATCTTCAAATATGTATTTATTATTAGATTTTGGATACTCTCTAATCATCAATGCTTTTGAATCAATATTATGCTTTGGTAAATTAGAATAAATTTCTTCTGTTATGAATGGCATAAATGGGTGAATCATAGCCATTGATTCTTCAAGTACATATAAAAGAACAGCAATAGTTTTTTCTTTTTTGCTTTCATCTTTCAAATCGAATTTACTTATCTCTATGTACCAATCACAGAATTCATTCCAATAGAATTTATAAATTGTCTGAGAAGCCTCATCAAATCTATACTCTTTTAATTTTTGAGTAGTTGATTCAATAGCCTTCTGAAGTCTTGACAATATCCATTTATCTTTATTTTCAAGAGTGTAAGTATCTAAATCTTTTATATTAGCATTATCTTCAATGTTTCCAAAAATATATTTAGCACTGTTGTATATTTTATTAGCAAACTTTCCGCCCATTTTGAAAAGTTCTCTGTCAAGCCAAATATCCTGTCCGCCTAATGAAGTTATGAATGATAAAGTAAATCTAAATGCATCAGCTCCATGTTCGTCTATGATTTCTATAGGGTCAATGCCGTTTCCTAAACTCTTAGACATTTTTCTTCCGATTTTATCTCTTATAAGACCATTAAGATAAACATCTTTGAAAGGCACATCATTCATAAAATGAGTTCCTGCCATAATCATTCTAGCAACCCAGAAGAATAATATATCATAACCTGTAACAAGTGCAGTAGTAGGGTAGAAATATTTTAACTCTTCATTAACTTCAGGCCAGCCGAAAGTAGAGAAAGGCCATAACCAAGAAGAAAACCAAGTATCAAGTACATCTTCATCTTGATGAATATTTTTGCTTTTACATTTACTGCATTCTGTAACATCAGTTTTTGATACCATCATCTCACCGCAATCATCACAGTACCAAACAGGTATCCTATGTCCCCACCATAATTGTCTGCTTATACACCAATCTCTAATATCAGTCATCCAGTGATTATAAGTGTTAATCCATCTTTCAGGATATATTTTTGTATTGCCGTCATTAACAGCCTTGTAAGCTTTTTCTGCTAAAGGCTTCATTTTTACAAACCATTGATCGCTGTAATAAGGCTCTACAACATTATGACATCTGTAACAGTGTCCTACTTGGTGCTTGATGTTATCTTTTCCAACGAATGCACCTATTTCTTCAAGTTCTTTTATAATTAAATCTCTTGCTTCTTTTACATTTTTACCTTGATAATTAGCAGGTGTATTTTCATTGAACGTGCCGTCTGCATTAAGTATATTTATTATTTCTAAATTATGTCTTTGAGCTATAGCAAAGTCATTAGGGTCATGTGCTGGAGTGATTTTTAAAGCTCCTGTACCAAACTCTTTATCAACATAAGTATCTTTTACTAGTCTTAATTTTCTGCCTACTATAGGAAGTATTAAAACATCTTGTTCTGTAAGATGAGCATATCTTTCATCATCTGGGTGAACAGCAATAGCAACGTCAGCTAAAATAGTTTCAGGTCTTGTAGTAGCTATTTCAATATATTCATCTTTTCCTTCTATTTGGTATTTAATATGATATAAAGCACCAGCAACTTCTTCGTGTTCTACTTCATCATTAGCCAAAGCAGTACCGCAGCTAGGACAATAGTTAATAAGATATTTTCCTCTATATATTAAACCTTGATTATAAAGTTCAACAAATACTTCTCTAACAGCATTGCTTAAACCTTCATCAAGAGTAAATCTTTCTCTATCCCAATCGCAAGAACAGCCTATTTTTTCCAACTGTTTTACTATGATAGAGTGATGCTCATTAGCTACTTCCCAAGTTTTTTTAACAAAAGCCTCTCTTCCCAAATCATGTTTGTTTTTGCCTTCTGTTTTTAATCTTCTTTCAACAACGTTTTGAGTAGCAATACCAGCATGATCAGTACCAGGCATCCATAAAGTACATTTACCTAGCATTCTATGGAATCTTATAAGTATATCCTGAAGCGTATTATTAAGACCATGTCCCATATGAAGTACGCCTGTAACATTTGGAGGAGGTATGACTATAGAATATGGTTCTTTATTTTTATCCATAACAGCATGGAAAAATCCGCTAGTTTTCCAAAAATTATATAATTTGTCTTCGATGTTCTTAGGGGTATATGGCCCTTCTAAAGTATGTTTCATACTCTCTTTCCTCCAATTAATCAATATAATAATCTTAAAAATTGATATTTTATTTTATACTATATACAATATTTTTCAATTCTAATTTATATATTATTTGCTATTCATTATCAATCAAATTTAGAAATAAAAAATAATTTGTTATAATAAATAGTTACAGCTATAATGCCGATGATATAAAAGATACTTTATATATAATTTAGTATAGTTTAAATATATTTGTTTATAGTATATAATAGAGTAATTAAGGTTTTGTAAATTATGAATTATTTTTTTCATAGCGTAATTATAGAATTTGGTGTATCCACAATAGCAGCTGTTATAGCATTTGTTGCTATAATAGTGCATTTTTATATATTTTTCAAACTATATGAAGAAACTCAGTTAATAGCATTGTTTCTTTCTATATTATGCTTTATTTTTACGCTTTCAGAAACAATAAATATAATAGTTTCGTTATCTATACAAAATGTAAAATTATCTCTATTAATGTATAAAATAGAACAAATAGCCATATCATTAACCATACTCCCTTGGATTAGATATACTAAAAATACTTTAAAACTGAATGATAAATTGCATTCTTTTCTAGATAAGGCAGAAAGTGTGGCTATATTTTTATTTATGGTAATATTAGTTATTGCTTTAATTTATTCTCAGTTGTTTGTTTCTACAACAGAGGTTACTGCTACATTAAATAGTTCTGCTGTTAATAGTGTAAAAGTGAGAGGAGCAATAGGACCTATATATATTTTTAGAGATTTTATATTCTCTGTTTATAGTGTAATAATAATATGTATGTTTCTTTATGAAATATTTGTTAATAAAATATATAAAGTTAATATAGGTACATTAGTATTAATATCTATGATATCATTAGCGTTTTTTGATGATTTTAATGGAATTTCTACTTATTCAAAATATTCTAGTAATTATTTGTTGTTGCCGTCTTTTTCTTTTTCTAGATTTTCTTTAGTTTATATGATTTTTAATATTTTTTCAGTTTATGGTTATATTGTTAATTTTATTGATGCGGTATACAAAAGGTCTGATACTAAATATTATGACTTGGAATCAATTAAAGCTCAAGACGCTGTTATTATTAACACAGCAATGAATACTTCATCAAAATTGCTTGAGTTAAGAGAACATTTTAATAGTCTTGTGGGTACTTTGGTAGATAAAGTAAAAAATACAAACTTATCTGTTAATAATTTAAAAACAGACATATCTAAAATAATAGATAATACAAATGAATTTATCACTATAGAAAATTTCCAAGTAAATGACGGTAATACTAATATAGAAAAAATAGAACAGCTAATAGAAACTTATCCTAATTTACAAGTTAGTTCTGAAATGCAAAAAAATATGCTTGAAGAGTATATTAATATATTGCAAGAATCAGTAAAAGAAGTTTATATTTTACAATCTGAAAGTGTTAATATATTAAAAAGTTTTGAAGAGTTTCAATTAAATATAGAAAAAGAAAGAAATGATATAATAAAAATCTTAGATAAAACTTTAGTGTTTAACCAGCTATCTTTTCAGATAAATAAGATATTATCATTTATGACTAATATGCAAGATAAAGTAAAAACACTCTCAATTAATTCAAGCATACAGGCATCTAAATCTGGAGAATGGTATCATAACTTTAATGTAGTATCTAAAGAGGTTTCTGAGTTAGTTGTAGAGACAGGTAATATTACTCAAAAGATGCAAAAACTTTTATTTCAAATAGAAGAAATTTTTAAAAATTACAACTATGCTAGCAATAGTATAAAAGCTGGTACTATGGAATTAATGCGTGAAACTTCTTCTTATCATAATAGATTAACAAAATTCAATAATAGTATGGAAAGACAAAATGATTATAATATTAATATAATAAAGAGTACAGATAAAATGTATAATTCTATATCTGATATGAGTACTATTATAGTTAATGAAGAAAATGACTTTATGAATATAAAAACAAAAATAGAAGAGTTTAATGATTATATATCAGATATATCACAAAATGCTAACAATCAAAATATTGAAATAAAAAATATTATGAAAGATATGAATAAATTGCTTGCTACTAGTGAAGATTTTGAAGATATAACTAATAAGCTTGATGAAGAAACTAAAAAATTATTGGAATATTCAGATAATCTCAAAAAGGTTATTAATGAATATTCTAAAGTAATATAAGGGCATAAAAATATATGAATATATTAACTAATTTTATACCAGGATATAATGTTTCGATTATAGAATTACTAGTACCTATCATTGGTACTTCCATGGTTTTTATATTTATTATGCTTTATACAATATTAATTGTAAAAACCAGACAGCGTACTTATATTATGGTAGCCTTAGCACTTTTGCTTTTACTTTTATATAATATAATATCTTTTATTATAATATTTTTAGGTATGTCTGGTAATGATGTTGTATTAGCTTCTAATTTATATATAATTAATCATATAATATTTTTGCTTATTATTGCTTTGCTTCCAATTAATAATAGAGTTTTCTTAAAAAATGAAAAAATAGTTAGTAATATTAGTAATTTAATTATATTTATTACTATCTTAATTATAGCTTCTCTTGTTGTTGTAAGTATAATAAATAAAAATACATTTTTTAGTACAACTTTAAAAAGGTTCCCAGATAATGCATTTACTGTTTTAGGTAATGGTACTTTCTTTGTTTATCTTACTTATTTAAGTTTGATTATATATGCTATGGCTTTTGTACCTATGGTAATTGATATATTTTTAGGATACAGCATAGTTGGAAATAGTATTATTATACTTTCTAATCTTTTATCTTTTGTTTTAGTTATTACAAATATAGAGTTTTTTAATATAAGAAAAGATATATATTTTGATAAATTAGATTTAGCGGTTATATTGTCTTATTTGATTAGTTCTGTTGCTATATTTTCTTCTTTTACAAGAAATGCTTTGGAATCTATAAGAAAGGATACTATATTAAATAACAGATTAAAATCTAATTTAAATATTGTAACTGAGATAAATAATATATCAGAAAAGTTAAATAATATAGATAGAAATTTTATGGATTCTTCTATGTTTGTTTTAGAAGTAGATAAAGAGAATAAAGATGCTTTAAACATTATAGAAAATAAAATAAATACTGTTATAGATTCAAAAAACAAATTAGGAGATACGAAAGAGAGTAAAAAACATCTTATTAGAGATGGTATAAAGTTTACTAATACTATATTTACTTTTTTTGACAAATATAAAAATCAAATGCAAGAACATTTTAGAGCTTTATCTCAGACTATGTCTAATATGAATGTATCTAATTTATCTTATGAGCAAATATCTTCTTTAAATGAAGATTTAAAAGAAATAAAAAAGAATATAGAAGAGAGTTCTAATAATACTATTGCTGATATAAAACAGCATTTTGAAAATTTTAAAGATGTAAACAAAGTAACAGAAGATATATATGATACTATAGAATATATAAAAAATATGACTAATAAAACAAATTTGCTTTCTATCAATGCCGGTATACAAGCATCTAAGGCTGGTGTTTTGGGTAAGAGTTTTTCTGTTGTATCTAAAGAAATAGGGGTATTATCTTTTGAGATTTCAAAGGGTACTGCATCTATAGAGAGTATGCTTACAGATATATTTGGCGGATTGGTTTTAATAGAGAACTCTTCATTTTATATAGATGAGCATTGTAAGAATATAGAAAATGAAACTAAGAAAATTGTTGAAAATATAGATGCTTATATTAAAAATATAGAAGAGCGTATTAGTAAAATTTCTACAGAGTTTGACAATTTTAAATTATTAGAGAAATATAATAATGTTATGTATAATATAGTAGAAGAGCAAAGTGATATAGTATCTTCTGTAAGAGAAAATATTGTAGCTATGCTTGATATTCAAAATAGCTTAAACTTAAAAATAGATTCTCAGGGTGCTGATATAATTAAAATTTTAGGAAGCTTTAGCAGAATTATAGAAGTAAAAGATGAGCTTAATGATGTTATAAAGAAAATAGGTAATTACTCATCTGCTTCGCATACTTATATAGAAACTCTTTCAAATATTATAAGCACTCATAGAAATAAAAGCAGTATGGCTTTTAAACCTATAATAACTTTATTGAAAAAATAGTGTATGTTTAATAATATTGATATAGTTGTAATAATATTTTTAGTATTTATATTTATTTATGGTTTTTATAGAGGTATTATATCAATTACAATACCAGTGATAGCTATAATATCTACTTTTATCATAGCACCAATTATATATAATCATGCTTCTAAATATTTTGACCATTCTATTATATTAAAAATAGTGTCATTTCTTATAAGTTATTCTGTAATAAGGATAATACTTTCAAAGGCGGCAGATAGCATAAAAAAAGTTTTGAAGATGATATTTTTATCTTGGGTGGATAGAATTCTTGGGGCAATAGTTATGCTATTTATAGTTTCTCTTATAATTTCTCTTGTATCATATTTTGTACTAAATATGACAGAGTATGGCGGTATTATATATAGCTCAAAAGTTTTAATGTTTATATATAATATATTTAACACTAATAATTACATGAACAATTTTGTATAAAAATACTAAAAATTTTGTGTTTTGACAAAATATATTTTTTGCTAAAATAGATTTTTTATTCTGTCAATTTTCTTACCCATCTTTCTTTTTTAAGCATTATGACACCTATAGTAATTTTTGCAAAGTCAGTTAATTTCGCTATACCAAACATAGCAACAGGACCTACTGTAGTAAACTTTGCAAGTATCAAAGCCAAAGGTGCAAACATAAGTAAAGACACAGGCACATCTACCGCAAAACCAAACACTGTATCACCTCCAGCTCTCGAAACAGCAAATTGAGCATTAATATAAGTCCAAACAGGCATATATGAAGCTATTAATATTACTAAACTTCTAGTTATACCCTGAGCATCTGGAGTTAATTTTGAAAATATAAAAGGTATTAATAGGGTAGAAGACATTTGCACTAGCCCAACTACAGCCCCCGCTATAACAGACCCATTTAATATCCACCTTGCTTTATTTTTTGCATCTTCAAGTTCACCCCTTCCAAGTGTTCCTCCAACCACAACCATAGTAGATACAAATATTCCCTGAAACACTAAATAAAATATATTAGCTATAGTAAAACCAGAAGCCATACCCGCAACAGTTTCAGCACCACCTCTGCTGTTGTAGAGTGCTGTCATAAACATCTCGCTAAGTCCCCAGCTTATTTCACTTAAAAATATTAAACTAGATTTCTTTAGCATAGAATAAAATACATTAAGTTTTACTTTTAAAATTTCTCTAGTTCTTACATAAAACTTTTCTTTATGCAATTTGATATACACTATAAATAATATCATCTCTATTATTCTAGCAATAAGAGTTGCAATAGCAGCGCCAGTTTCTTCAAGTCTAGGAGCTCCAAAGTTTCCGTATATTAAAATATAGTTTCCAAATGTATTACAGAATGTTGCTATTACTGATATTATAAGTGGTATATGCGGTTTACCTATTTCTCTGTAAGAAGTTCCTATTGCACCAGAAATTGATATTGGTATAAATGTAAAAGCTATTATACTCATATATTTAGTACTTGAAGCTAAAATTGCCTCTTGTGAATTGTTTCCATTTGTCATTAAACGCATGAATATTTCTGGATTTATAAGCATTAATATCATATATATAGCTGATATAGTAAAAGGAAGTATTACTTTAAATCTAAATGCCTGCTGCATACCTTCTTTATTGTCAGCACCGGCATTTTGTGCCATATATATTCCGCCCGCACCATAACAAGTGTTGAGTATTACTAAATATATAAAATTAAGCTGATTAGATACATTTACGGCAGCCATTTTTATATCACCGAGTTCTGCCACCATAAAATTATCTATTAATGATACCATTCCCATTATAAGCTGCTGAAGCATTACAGGTACAGCTATTGAAATGCATAATTTGTAAAAATCTAAATTCCCAAATAATTTATTTTTAATCAAATGATTATTGTTCATGTTTTTGCTCAAAAAATTAATATATATTTTAGTGCAGTATTATATATTATAGATTGATTACTTGTCAATATATTATATTAAGCAAAGTTAATTTAAAAAAATATCCTTATTATTATAAATAATAAGGATATAAAAAATAATAAATTATTAATATAAAATTATTTTTCTAAATATGAATAAGAAAATTTATATTGAGCAAAAGGTATATAGAACACATCTTTTAATTTAGGGCTTTTTAATACAGCAGGTTCAAAATACGCTATAGGTATAATAACAGCTTCATCTTCTATAAGTATTTTTTCTGCTTTGTGTAATTCTCTCATTCTAATATTTTGGTCAGTAGTTTTTGATGCTATACTAATTGCTTCATCAAAAGCTTGGTTTGTAAATAGAGAGTGGTTTTTATATGAATAGCTAACAAACATACCTAAAAAAGTAGTAGGGTCGTTATAGCTTCCAGTCCAACTTGCAGCCGCCATAGTATAATTTCTCTCTGTTCTAAATGCATGAATAAACGGTGCAAACTCCATTTGTGTAAGTTTAACATCTATACCAAGATTCTCTTTCCACATATTCTGTACAGCTTCAAACATAGGTATATCATTACTAAATGTAAGATAAAACTCTAATACAGGAAAACCCTCTCCGTTTGGATATCCTGCTTCTGCCATTAACCTTTTAGCTTCTTCTACATTTTTTTGATAATCTGCTTTATTTGTGCTTATATATTCACCAGCATTATCTCTAAAATATCCTTCAACATCTGTAACACCCCAAGGTACTAATGCACCAGCTGGCTTACCAGATTTTATAATATTATCTACTATATAATTTCTGTCTATAGCAAGTGATAATGCTTTTCTTACTCTTTTGTCTTTTAGAGTTTCGTTTGTAGTGTTGAGTGCATAATATTGAGTACCTATTCTTGTTGCTGTATCTATTAAACCTTCAGCTCTTAATGTGTCTACATCTTGATATGGAAATTGGTCAGAGAAATGAAGAGAGCCTTCTTTAACACCAGCAACTGCAGAATTAGGATTATCCATAAGAACGAATTTAATTCTTTCAGCCACTATTGTATCAGCTCCCCAATAATTAGTATTTTTTACAACAGTAATGCTTTCATCTGGTTTTCTCTCTTTCAACATAAAAGCACCATTACCAATACAAGTTTTAGGGTCTCTAGTCCAATTATCAGGATTTTTTTCAACCATATCTTTTCTTACAGGTGAAAATACAGGAAGATTTACAAGCTCCAAAAAATAAGCAGTAGGATATTCTAGTTTTACTTCTAATGTATAATCATCTAAAGCTTTTATACCAAACTCATCAACAGGCATATATCCAGCATTTACATTAGAAAAGTTAAGTATAGGCTCAAATAAATAACTAGGCTCGCTTGCTGTATTTGGATCAACAACTCTCTTCCAAGAATATTCAAAATCTTTTGCTGTTAGAGGTTTTCCGTCAGACCATTTACCGTTGGTTCTTAAATGAAATATATATGTAAGACCGTCTTCAGATATATCCCAACTTTCTGCAGCACCTGGCTGAATGGCTATATCTTTATATTTTGTAGTTAAGCATTCAAATAAATGTGTTACATAAGTAGAGCCTTGTAATGTAATATTTAGAGCAGGGTCTATAGTTTTTGGTTCTGCTCCAAGATTTACATAAATAGTGTTTTCGTCGATAGTCTTTTTATTTGTACAAGATAAAATAGATAAGAATAAAGCGGTAAGAATAATAATATATTTTTTCATATTACCCACCCTTAGTATGGATTTTTTAGAAAGATTATATTTTATAATATAATCTTGTCAATAAGTTTTTTTATTATTTATAAAATATTATATTATCTATGCATTCCCATTGGGAAATTATCTCTTTGAAGGTAGGTTTTATATATATTCATTATTTGCAATGTAAGCCCTATTGCAATACAAGATTCATCTACATCAAACAAACCGCTATGGGCATTAGGTGTTATTGATTTTTTATTGTTTCTAGCACCAAGATTAAAAAAAGCTCCTGGCTTATTTAATATAAAATAAGAAAAATCTTCAGCTCCTAAAGACGGTTTTATATTTAATACGTTTTTCTCTCCTAATAAATCTATAGCATTTTCTCTTATAATATTTGCAGCTTCTTTCCAGTTAATTAATCCAGGAAAATAAGTGGTTTCTATAAACTCTCCGTCTGCTTCCATTGATATAGCTATGTTTTTAATTATTTTTTTCATTTTATTTATTATGCTGTTAATGGTGGTGTCTCTTAATGCCCTAATAGTTCCAGTCATTTCCACATAATCACATATTACATTTGTAGCTTTTCCTCCATTAATAGTGCCTATTGTAATAACTGCATTTTCTCCAACATATGTGCTTCTGCTTATGATAGTTTGTATGGCGTTTATAATATTTGCTGATACTACTATAGCATCTACTCCGTCAGCAGGATTAGCTCCATGAGATTTTTTGCCGTATATTTTTATTTTGAAATCTAAACAGCTTGCATTAACTATACTGTCAGTTATTTTGATATTTCCTACGTTAGAATTTACATCTACATGAAGAGCATAAGTGATATTAACATTATGCAAGGCATTTTCTTTTATCATATTAGAAGCTCCGCCTGTTGTTTCTTCTGCAGGCTGAAATATTAGTCTTATATTGCATGGAGGAATGAAGTTTTTATCTTTGTTTGAAAATATTCTTGCTATACCCATATTTATTGCAGTATGTACATCATGTCCGCAAGCATGACAGACTCCTTTATTTTTTGATGCATAGCTGCAATGTTTTAAATCCTCTATAGGCAAAGCGTCCATATCTGCCCTAAATGCAATAGTAAAACTTTTATCTTCTCCCAAAATATCTGCTATAATTCCAGTATTTGCTATTTTTGTTTTATGTTTTATTTCATGTAAGTTTAAATAATTTGATATAAACTCCATAGTGTTAAATTCTTGATTGCTTAATTCTGGATATGAATGTATATGTCTTCTTATGTTTATAAGTTCATTTTCTATTTCTTTTATTTTTGTTTTTATGTTATCTAAAATATTGAGGCCTTCTTGTTTCATAAAATTAAAATACCATTTGAATATTATTTTGAGTAGAAATACTATCTTTATATTATAAATTATATAAGTTTTTTTGACAAATGATTTATTTTTTACTATACTTGAAATTAAAACTATAAAATTATTAAAACGGAGTATTTTATGAAACCTATTATAGGTATAAGCGGCAGTATATTGGCTATTGAAAATGACGGAGTTTTTTCGGGTTATGAGAGAGCTTATGTAAACGATGATTATGTACTTTCTGTTACAAGAGCTGGCGGCATACCATTTATTATTCCGATGATAGATGATGATGATGATATAAAAGCACAAATTTCTAATGTTGATGGAATTGTTCTTTCTGGAGGATATGATATTGACCCTATATATTGGGGAGAGGAAGTTAACTCTAAACTCGGAAGAATATTTCCAAGAAGAGATAATCATGAATTAAAAATAATAAAATATGCTTTAGAAATGAAAAAACCTATACTTGGTATATGCAGAGGCTGTCAAATTATTAATGTTGCTTTTGGCGGAAGTTTATATCAGGATTTATCTTTTATAAAAGATTGTTATATAAAACATTCTCAATCTGCTAAGCCTTATGAACCTACACATAATATTACAACTAAAGAAGGCAGTATTATTAGAGAGATAGTAGGGGATAGTTTAAGAGTTAATTCTTTTCACCATTTAGCTATTAAAGATTTGGGTAAAGGCTTAATTGCTACAAGTCATTCTACAGATGGTATAGTTGAAAGTGTAGAGTATACTGAAAACGGCAATTTTGTATTTGGGGTACAATTTCACCCAGAAATGATGCATTCTCACTATGATTTCGCTTTAAATATTTTCAAAAAATTGATATCTGTTTGTAAGAGATAATTGTTTACCTCTTATATTGTTTTTTAAAAAATATTTTTTAAGGAGTTTTTTATGTCGGGTAATAAGTTAGGGCTCTTTAGTATAGTATTACTTGGTATTAATGCTATAGTTGGAACTGGTATTTTTTTGCTTCCCAATCAGGCTTATGCTGAAGTTGGGGTTATGAGTATAGGGGTAATTATCTTTGATGCTTTTTTAGTTATTTCTATAGCATTATGTTTTGCTGAAATGGGCGGAATGTATAAAAACAATGGCGGACCTTATCTTTATGCAAAAGATGCTTTTGGCGAGTTTGTTGGCTTTGAAGTTGGTATAATGAAATGGGCTATAAGTATAATTGCTTGGGCTGCTATGGCTATGGGATTTCCTACAGCATTGGGAGCAGTTTGGGCACCAGCTCAAAATCCTTTAGTTCAAAAAGTTATTGCTATAAGCATACTTGTTTTACTTGGTATAATGAACATCATGGGAGTTAAAATATCTAAAATAATGAACAATATAGTAACAACAGGTAAATTAATACCTTTAATATTGTTTGTTACAGTTGGTATTTTCTTTATAAAGGGTGAAAACTTTGTAAATCCTGTAGCTGAAAATGGTGAAGTTGTATTAAAAGGTACATTTGGAAGTGCTGCTTTACTTATATTTTATGCTTTTACAGGTTTTGAATCTATAGGTGTTGCAGCAGGAGACATGGATAATGCTAAAAAGAATGTTCCTTTGGCTATATGTGTAGTTTTGGTATTAGTAGCTATAATATATATACTTATTCAGGTAAACAGTATAGGTATATTAGGAGCTTCTCTAGCAACAACAAGCACACCAGTTGCCACTGCAGCAGAAAAGTTCTTGGGTAAATGGGCTGGAGCTATGGTAACAGCTGGTACTTTGATTTCTATAGGCGGTATTAACGTAGCTTCTTCATTTTTAACTCCTCGTGCTGGTGTTGCTATGTCTGATGAAAATCAGCTTCCAAGCTTTATTTCAAAAAGAAACTCTAAAGATGTTCCTTATGTAGCTGTAATAATATCTGTTGTATTAACAGCATTAGTAACACTTACAGGAAGTTTCACTACATTAGCAGCTATTAGTGTAGTATCACGTTTTGCTCAGTATATTCCTACTTGTTTGGCAGTGCCAGTAATGAGAAAAAAAGCTCCAGATATGGAGAGAGGTTTTACTCTTCCTCTTGGACCTGTTATTCCTATAATTGCTATAGTTGTTAGTTTGTGGTTATTATCACAATCAGATTTAAAGAAAATTATATTTGGTTTGGGCGGTCTTGTAGTAGGAGCTATTATTTATTTTATAATGAAATTATCAAATAAAAGATAATCTTTTTATTATAGTTCTTTTATTTCATAATAAATACATATTTATGTTTTAAATAACTGTAAGATGTAATATTATAAATAGTAATTCTGTTTTTTAAGCCTTTTTTGTTTAAAAAAATAGAATGATGATGTAATAATATATTGACAAATGAAGAAAATAATATATATTATATAGAGTATGAATTGTATTGTTGTAACCAATAATCCAAAGATTTTTGAACAAGTAAGAAGTAAGAATGCAGAAATAATTTATATGTCAGACTCAGATTTTATGGAAGTTCTTTGTAAAGTTAGAGATTTCGTACATTCAGGTTATCAATTATTAACTCATCCTATAGTTAGTAGTATAAAACCTTATGAAACTCCATACAAAAGCGTTGCTTTGTCTAAAGGTTCAGAATTGGATTTATATTCTCTAGAATTAATAGAGAATGCCATTGAGCTTACAAAAAACTTTTTGGATAAACCAAGAAGAAAATTAACAAAAGAAATTGATGAAGATTTTAGATTAATAGATTATAAATTAGTTATTGGAGCAATAGAAAATATTTTGTAGTATCAAATAATGGAGATTTTGTATGAGTAATTTATATGATTGTATTATAATAGGCGGTGGACCATCTGGTTTGGCTGCTGGAGTTTATTCTGCTAGAGCTAGATTAAAGACAATTCTTTTTGAGAAAGCTAGTTTTGGCGGACAGATTAGTATTACTGATGAGATTGCTAATTATCCTGGTTTTTATGAGCCAGATGAAGAGGCAAGACATCCTAAAAATCTTATTGGTAAAATGATAGAACAGGCTAAAGCTTTTGGTGCTGAAATAGAGCATAAAGAAGTAGTTGATGTAAAATTAGACGGCAAGGTTAAAGAAGTTAAAACTGCTGACGGAGAAGTTTATACATCAAAGACTGTAATAATTGCTACAGGTGCTCAGCCTAGAAAATTAGGTTGTAAGGGTGAATTAGAATACACTGGTAAGGGTGTTTCTTATTGTGCTACTTGCGATGCTAACTTCTTTGAAGGTATGGAAGTTTTCTGTATAGGCGGAGGAGATACTGCTGTAGAAGAAGCTATGTACTTATCTAAATTTGCTAGAAAGGTAACTTTGATAGTAAGAAAAGATTATGTTCGCTGTGCTAACTCTATAGAAGAAAAAGCTAAAGCTAATCCTAAAATTGAAATAAAATTTAGAACTGAGCTTTTAGAGCTTAAAGGTGATGGAATAGTTGAGTCTGCAATATTCTTAAATAATGAAACAGGTGAAACTTATGAATATAAAGCAGATGAAGAAGACGGCACATTTGGTGTATTTATATTTGTTGGTTATGTTCCTCTCACAAAATTGTTTGAAGGTAAAGTAGAAATGAAAGACGGTTTCATTATTACAGATGAAGAGATGAAAACAAATGTTGAGGGTGTATTTGCTTGCGGAGATTTAAGACCAAAAATGCTTAAACAGGTTATTACTGCTACAGCTGATGGTGCTATAGCTGGAATTTCTGCTAACAAATATATAGAAGAACATTATTCTTAATTAAGGGGAACAATTTATATATGATAAAAGTTAAAGGCTGAGTAAAAAATATCTCTTGCGTTGCAATGAAAAAATATTCTATTTATAGCGGTATTATTGCATTGTTTGCTTTTCTAGGGATAAATTTATCAGGGATTAAATTGTTTTTATTTAAATTTAAGAGTGGCAGCATATTTTTATATGCTTCTGCTCTTTTTTTATTGCTTATAACTTATATTTATAAATAAAAATAAAAAAATATAAAGGAGACTATATGAAGTTAGAGTTAGGCGAGATTTATATTAAAGATATAAAACTTGACAAAATTTCAAAAGTCGAGAATGGAGTACTCTATGTAAACGTTGATGAGATTACAAAGATGGTACTTGAAGACGACAAGTTGAAAAGTGTAAAAATTGATGTAGCTCGTCCGGGAGAATCTGTTCGTATAACACCTGTAAAAGATGTTATAGAGCCTAGAGTAAAAGTTGAAGGCAAAGGCGGAGTATTCCCTGGAATGATATCTAAAGTAGATACAGTAGGTGAGGGTAAAACTAATGTATTGAAAGGTGCTGCTGTTGTTACTTGTGGTAAAATAGTTGGTTTCCAAGAAGGTATCATTGACATGTCTGGTCCTGGTGCTGATTATACACCATTCTCTAAGCTTAATAATTTATGTTTAGTTATAGAGCCAGTAGACAATTTAGAAAAACATGATTATGAAGCTGCTGTAAGAGGTGCAGGTTTAAAAGTTGCTACTTATTTAGGTCAATTAGCTAAAGAAGTAAAAGCTGACAAAACTTTCACTTATGAAACTAAACCTATATTTGAACAAGCAGCAATGTATCCTAATTTACCAAAAGTAGGTTATGTATACATGCTTCAAACACAAGGCTTATTACATGATACTTATGTTTATGGTGTTGATGCTAAGAAAATAGTTCCAACATTTATTTATCCAACAGAAGTTATGGACGGTGCTATTGTAAGCGGTAACTGTGTATCAGCTTGCGATAAAAACACTACTTATCACCACTTAAATAACCCTGTAATTAAAGCTTTATATGAAAAACATGGTAAAGATATTAACTTTATGGGCGTTATTATAACAAATGAAAACGTATTCTTAGCAGATAAGATGCGTTCATCAGATTGGGCATCAAAATTAGCTAAATATTTCGGATTAGATGCAGTAATCATCTCTGAAGAAGGATTTGGTAACCCAGATGCTGACTTAATAATGAACTGCAGAAAAGCAGAAGCATTCGGAATTAAAACTTGTATTATCACAGATGAATATGCTGGTAGAGACGGTTCATCTCAGTCTTTAGCAGATTCAGATGTATCAGCTAATGCTACAGTAACAGCTGGTAATGCTAATATAGTTATTAACTTACCAAAAATGGACAAAGTAATAGGTATGTTAGATTATACAGATAAGATAGCAGGCGGATTTGATGGTTCATTAAAACCAGATGGTTCTATTGAAGCAGAAATACAGGTTATCACTGGTGCTACAAATGAATTAGGTTTTAATAAATTTAGTGCTACAGGACTATAATTAGTTTTGTGTATTAAATTGTTAGAATATAAAACAAAATTTTTAGGAGGAAAGCCATGAGTATTTTAAATGGTAAAAAAGTAATTATCATTGGCGATAGAGACGGCATTCCTGGAGAAGCTATCAAAGCTTGCGTTGAAACAGTAAGCGACGCAGAAGTTTTGTTTGCTGCTACGGAGTGTTTTGTTTGAACAGCCGCAGGAGCGATGGATTTAGAGAATCAAAAGAGAATTAAAGAGTTTGCAGAAAAATTTGGTAAGGAGAATATAGTAGTATTATTTGGTGCAGCAGAAGCAGAAGCTAGCGGTTTAGCTGCTGAAACAGTAATGTTAGGTGACCCTACATATGCTGGTGCTTTAGCTAATGTTGCTTTACATTTAGATGCTTATCATGCTGTAGAACCAGAGTTCAAAGAGGCAGTAGATGCTTCTGTTTATGATGAACAGATTGGTATGGCAGAAATGACATTAAATGTAGATGAAATAATCGCAGAAATGAAAAGAATGCGTGAAGAAAACAAATAATACAGCTAACTTATAATTTTTTATAAAAAACAAATTCTCTAAAAAATAAAAAAATCCATTGTAAATAAAAACCAGTTTGGTTTTTAAAAACACGGCAGCCTAATATTTATTTATTTGGTTGCCTTAAATTAAAAAATTAGGAGGCTTAAATGCCACAATATAAAATTGTTCATTATATTAATCAGTTCTTCGCTAACATTGGTGGTGAAGAAAAAGCTGATATAGCTCCAGAAAAAAGAGATGGAGTGGTTGGTCCTGGTGCGGGACTTCAAGGTGAGCTTAAAAAACTAGGTGTTGATGCTGAAGTTGTTGGTACTGTTATTTGCGGTGACTCTTACTTTAACGAAAACCTAGATAAAGCTAAAAAAGAAGTTTTAGATATGATTAAAAGCTTTAACCCAGATTTAGTTGTTGCTGGTCCTGCTTTTAATGCTGGTCGTTATGGTACTGCTTGCGGTACTGTTGCTAAAATGGTACAAGATGAATTAAAAGTACCTGCTGTTACTGGTATGTATGTTGAAAACCCTGGTGCAGATATGTTTAAGAAAGATGTTTATATTATTTCTACTAAAGATTCTGCTGCTGGTATGAGAGATGCTTTACCAAAAGTAGCTAAATTGGCTGCTAAACTTCTTAAGAAAGAAGAAATTGGAACTCCTGAAGCTGAAGGTTATATACCTAGAGGAATACGTGTTCCATTATTCAGAGAGAAAAATGGTGCTGAAAGAGCTGTTGATATGCTTATCAAAAAAATTAAAGGTGAAGCATTTACTACAGAATATCCTATGCCAGATTTCGACAGAGTAACTCCTGGTGAAGCTATTAAAGATATTACTAAAGCTAAAATAGCAATAGTAACAAGCGGCGGTATAGTACCAACTGGTAACCCTGACCACATAGAATCTTCTTCTGCTTCAAAATATGGTAGATATTCTATTGATGATATGGGTGAAACAGCTCATGGTGGTTATGACCCTACTTATGCTAACCAAGACCCTAACAGAGTATTACCTGTTGACGTATTAAAAGATTTGCAGAAAGAAGGTAAAATTGGAGAACTTTATCCATACTACTACACTACAGTTGGTAATGGTACTTCAGTTAAAAACTCTAAGGCTTATGCTAGTGAATTTGCTCAAACTTTAGTTAAAGACGGCGTTCAAGCTGTTATTTTAACATCAACCTGAGGAACTTGTACTCGTTGCGGTGCAACGATGGTTAAAGCAATAGAAGCTACTGGAATACCTGTAGTTCATATTTGTACTATTGTTCCTATATCTTTAACAGTTGGTGCTAACAGAATAGTTCCTGCTGTTGCTATACCTCACCCATTAGGTAATCCAAACTTATCTAAAGAGGATGAGAAAAAATTAAGACGTACATTAGTTGAAAGAGCTTTAAAAGCTTTGACAACTCCTGTAGATTCTCAAACAGTTTTTGAAAATTAATTGTTTTATTGAATCATAAAAATAAAAAAGGGGAGTACAAATATTTAATAATACTTGTATGTCCCCTTATTTTAATTAATATAAATATTTTGGAGAATAAAAGATGAGTTTTGCTGTATTAAAAGCTGCTGCTTATAGTTTAGTACATGCACCTGATATGGTTATTAATAATGGTACTACGCAAACAGTGGAAAAAGAAGTTAATCCTAATTCTGATTATCTAAAAAACATTAAAAAACATCTAAGACCTTTTGAAGATGTTGTAAATTATGCCCCTAATCAAACTTATATTGGTAATCTTCACCCTGAAGAATTAAAAAAATTAGCTAGTCAAGTTTCTGAAGAGGTAAAAAAAGCTGGCGGAAGCTGGATTGGGGTGCCTTGTAAAGGTGATAGAAACGGAAAGTTTGGTGAGATTTTTGCTGAAGATGAATTCATTTTTATGATGAAAATTTCTGACACTTTTGAACTTGTATATTTAGAAGCAGAGTTTGAGAAAAAAATGAGAGATGCTTATGTTGCTGTAGAATCTAAATATAAATCAGAAGAAGAAATTAAAAAAGATTTAGCTCAAGTAAAATGCGAAACTAAAATAGAAGAAATTGAAAGATTAATCAAAGAAGAACATGCTGAGGGTTTATACTTCAATGAAAAATTAGTTGGTTGTGTAAAAAGAGCTCATGATGTTGATATTAACTTGAGTGCACATGTTATTTTTGAAAACTTAGCAGTTAAAGCTTCTGGTGTTATGGCTTTAAAAGAACTTATTAGAAAGAAAAATGTTGATCCTAGCAGTATTGATTTAGTAATAGAATGTTCTGAAGAGGCTTGCGGTGATATGAACCAAAGAGGCGGCGGTAACTTTGCTAAGAGTGTTGCAGAAATTGCTGGTATACCAAATGCTACTGGTTTTGATATTAGAGGTTTCTGTGCTGCTCCTTCACATGCTTTAGTAACAGCTGCTTCATTAGTAAAAGCTGGTTCTTATAAAAATGTTGTAATAGTTGCAGGCGGTGCTACTGCTAAATTGGGTATGAATGGTAAAAGCCATGTAACTAAAAATCTTCCTATTATAGAAGATATACTTGGTGCTTTTGCTGTACTTATCAGTGAAAATGACGGAGTACACCCAATCATTAGAACTGATGTACTTGGAAGACACACTGTTGCTACAGGTTCTGCTCCTCAGGCTGTTATGAACTCTTTGGTAGTTAATCCTTTAGAAAAAGCAAACTTAAAAGTTACTGATATAGATAAATATACTGTTGAGATGCAAAACCCTGATGTTACTAAACCTGCTGGTGCTGGTGATGTACCTGAAGCTAATTACAAAATGATAGCTGCTATTGGTGTTAAGAAAGGTGATATTGAAAGAAGTCAATTAGCAGAGTTTGTTGAAAAGCATGGTATGTCTGGTTGGGCTCCTACTCAAGGACATATTCCATCTGGAGTTCCTTATTTGGGTTATGCTATTGAAGACATTATGGCTGGTAAAATTAACCGCATAATGCTTATAGGTAAAGGTTCACTTTTCTTAGGAAGAATGACTAACCTTTTTGATGGTATATCTGTTATTATAGAAAAAAATAATGGTGATAAAGGCACTGGCGAAGGTGTTTCTAAAGAAGAAGTTAATAAACTTATTGCTAATGCTATGAGAGATTTTGCTAAAAGCATGTTAGGTGAATAAGGAGGTATTATATATGAGTGATGCTTCTAATTCAGCTATAAAATCTATGATAGGGGAGACTTTTCTCTCTCTTGCTAATGCTTTGGAAACTGGTCAATTTGGTAAGAAGGTTCGCGTTGGTATAACAAATAGAGGTTCTGAGCATGGTGCAGAAGCTGTATCTCTTGGCGGCGTAATAGCTATGAAGAGAAACAAAAATGTTGAAGTTGTTTTGATTGGTGAAAAAAACTCTACTGGTCTTCAAACAATAGAAACTGATTGCGATGAAAAAGCTCATAAAATAATGGAAGATATGCTTGCTAAAGGAGAGTTAGATGCTTGTGTTACTATGCATTATCCTTTCCCTATAGGAGTATCAACTGTTGGAAGAGTTATTTCTCAGGCTAATGGTAAAGAAACTTTTATTGCTACTACTACTGGTACTTCTGCTACTGTTAGAGACCAGGCTATGTTTAAAAATGCCATTTATGGTATTATCACAGCTAAAGCTTGCGGTATAAAAGAGCCTACTGTTGGTATATTAAATATTGACTCTGCTCGTACTGTTGAGAGAGCTTTAAAAGAGCTTGCTTCTAATGGCTACAATATTAAATTCGGTTCTTCTAATCGTGCTGACGGCGGTGCGGTATTAAGAGGTAATGACCTTATTACTGGTGCTGTTGATGTTGTAGTTTGCGATTCTCTTACAGGAAACATTCTTATAAAGATGTTCTCATCATTCAATAGCGGCGGAAGCTATGAGGCTATAGGTTATGGATATGGTCCTGGTATAGGATTTGGATTTAAAACTCCAATATTCATTATTTCTAGAGCTTCTGGTTCTAATGTTATTGCTGGTGCTATTGAGTATGCTTATCAGTGTATTAGCGGTAATATAATAGATGTTATGAACAAAGAAGAAGAGGAAGTAAAAAAATATGGTTTTGATGCTATATTAGAAAGCTTAAAACCTAAGGCTTCTTCAGTTACTGAAAAAGCTAAACCTACTGTTGCTAAAGAAGTTGTAACTGCTCAAATTCCTGGCGTTGAGGTTATGGACTTGGATGCGGCTGTAGAGTTAGTTATGGAAAATGGTATATATGCTGAGTCTGGTATGGGTTGTACTGGACCTATCATATTGGTTAGTGATAAAAATAAAGAAAATGCAGAAAATATTTTGAGAAAAGGCGGATTTATATCTTAGGTTAAGATTGTCTGCTGCAAAGAATAATTATAGTAACTTTTTTACTAGTTAAAAATATGGAAACATTAGATATAAAAAATAATATCTAGTGTTTCCATTTTTTATTTTATTAATATATTAAAATTATAGGAGTTTATTATGGATGTTATTTCAAACATAGTAGCAAAGGTAAACAGCATTTTATGGGATTATCTATTGATAATCATGCTATGCGGTAGTGGAATTTATTTCACTTTGAGACTTAAATTCGTACAAATAGCAAAGTTTAAAGATGGCTGGAACAGAACTTTTGGAAGTCTTTCTTTAAAAGGTAAAGCTGCTGACAAAGAAGGTATGAGTTCTTTCCAATCTTTAGCAACGGCAATTGCTGCTCAAGTTGGTACTGGTAACTTAGCTGGTGCTGCTACTGCTTTAATTGCCGGCGGTCCTGGTGCTATATTTTGGATGTGGGTGTCTGCTTTCTTTGGTATGGCTACTATATTTGTTGAGGCTTCTTTAGGTCAAAAATATAAAACTACTACTGAAGATGGCCATGTTATAGGAGGACCTGCTTACTATATTACTGCTGCTTATAAAGGTGCTTTTGGTAAATTTTTAGCTGCTTTATTTGCTATATTTATTATATTAGCTTTAGGTTTTATGGGTAATATGGTTCAATCAAACTCTATATCTGGTGCTTTTGTTAATGCTTTCCCTCAAATTAAGCCTATATATGTTGGTATAGTTTGTGCTATAATATCTGCTTTCATCTTTATTGGCGGTTTAAGAAGAATAGCTTCATTTACAGAAAAAATAGTACCTATAATGGCTTTATTCTATATCATTGGTTCTGTAATCATTATAATAATGAATATTAAAAACCTTCCTAGTTCTATAGCTTTAATATTTACTGCTGCTTTTAATCCTCAAGCTGTTATAGGTGGCGGATTAGGTATAGGTATACAACAAGCTATGCGTTTTGGTGTTGCTCGTGGTTTATTCTCTAACGAAGCTGGTATGGGTTCTACTCCTCATGCTCACGCTTTAGCTAAAGTTAAACACCCTTGTGAACAAGGTGTTGTTGCTATGATAGGTGTATTCTTTGATACATTTGTTATTGTTACTTTAACTGCTTTAGTTATATTAACTTCTGACATATTACAAACTAAAATATATCCTTTAGAATCAGCTGCTCTTATACCTGAAGCATTAAAAGGTGTTGGTTTACCTCAAGAAGCTTTCAGAATGGGTTTTGGTTTCTTTGGTGTTATATTTGTTGCTGTATGTTTATTCTTCTTTGCTTTCACTACTATAGTAGGTTGGTATTTCTTTGGTGAACAAAACATTAAATATTTATTTGGTGTTAAAGCTGCTAAGATTTATGCTATTTTAGTTGTTGGCTTTGTACTTTTAGGTTCTACTTTAAAAGTTGATTTAGTATGGGCTTTAGTAGATACTTTCAACGGCTTAATGGTTATACCAAACCTTTTAGGTCTTTTAGCTTTGAGTGGTGTTGTTAGTGTTTTATTTAAAGAATATAATGATTTGAATAAAAAATAATAAACATAATTATTTGATTTATTAATAAAATGTCTGGCAAGTATTACTTTCCAGACATTTTTCATCTAAATAACTCTTATTATTTATAGTAATAAATAATAAAATGATTTTTTATATATTTTTCTTGATAAAATATTTATAAAGATTTATTAAGAATATTTTTTGTATTTTAATTTATTTATAAATGTAATTATTTTTACATTTATTATTAGGAGATATAATGTATCTTATTGAACAATTAGTTTCAAGAATCAATTCATTTTTATGGGATTATACATTACTTATATTTTTATGCGGTACTGGGCTTTATTTTACTATACGATTAAGATTTATACAGATAAGGGAGTTTAAGGATAGCTTTAAGTCAACATTTGGTTCTGTTTCTTTAAAGGGTAATGCTGCTGATGAGCATGGTATGAGTTCTTTCCAATCTTTAGCAACTTCAATAGCTGCTCAGGTTGGTACTGGTAATTTGGCTGGGGCTGCTACTGCTTTAGTTTCTGGAGGACCTGGGGCAATATTTTGGATGTGGGTATCTGCTTTTTTAGGTATGTCTACAATATTTGCTGAAGCTACATTAGCTCAGAAATTTAAAACTTATAAAGATGGTCAAGTGATAGGAGGACCTGCCTATTATATACAGGCTGCTTACAAAGGGGCTTTTGGTAAATTTTTAGCTGGTTTGTTTGCTGTTCTTATTATTTTAGCTTTGGGAATAATGGGAAATATGGTGCAGTCTAATTCTATATCATCTGCCTTTTCTAATTCTTTTCCTGTTAATAACAAAGTTGTAGGAGTGATAGTAGCTATTATTTCTGGATTTATATTTTTAGGCGGTGTTAAGAGAATAGCTTCATTTACAGAGAAGATAGTTCCTATTATGGCTATATCTTATCTTCTTGGTGCTATTATATTAATACTTTTAAATATAACAAAAGTGCCTCATGCTTTTTATATGATATTTGTATCAGCATTTAATCCAGAGGCTATAATTGGAGGTTCTTTAGGAATAGGAATACAGCAGGCTATGCGTTTTGGTATAGCTAGAGGATTATTCTCAAATGAGGCTGGTATGGGTTCTACTCCTCATGCTCATGCTATTGCTAAAGTTGATCATCCTTGCGAGCAGGGTGTTGTTGCTATGATGGGAGTATTCTTTACTTTTATAGTATTAACATTAACTGCATTAGTAATACTTACTTCTGGAATATTAGAAAATCAGGTTTATAATTTAGAATCTCCAAGTTTAATATCTGAATCTTTAAAAGGTATTGGTTTGGCTCAGAGTGCTTTTCAAATGAAATTTGGGCATGTGGGTGTGATATTTATTGCTTTATGTTTGCTATTCTTTGCATTCTCTACAATTATTGCTTGGTATTTCTTTGGTGAGCAGAATATTAAATATTTATTTGGTCAGAAGGCTGCAAAAGTATATGCTTTAGTTGTTGTTGTATTTATATTTATAGGTTCTACTCTTAAAGTTGATTTGGTATGGTCTTTGGCTGACTGTTTTAATGGGCTTATGGTAATACCTAACCTTCTTGGTATATTAGCATTAAGTCCGCTTGTATCCTCACTTGTAAAAGATTATAAGAGGTTCAAAAAAGAGAAAAAAAATAAAGCTAATTGATATGATTCTATAATATATATATAAAAGACTTGTTGGATTTTTTTATAAATTATCTGCAAGTCTTTTTTATTTATTATTTAATTTTTTTAGCTTATCTCTATGGCTTCTATAGGCTATTATAGGCATATCTCCTGGTATTAGTTTTTCTTCTTTCATTCCTAAATATGATTCTTTAGAGCTTTGAGTTTTTACAACATCTTTATCTTGTTTTAATACATAAGCTGAGAATTTTTTACCTATAAAGTTTACTATATTTTTTATTATTGGTATATTTACAACTTTTTGATAAAATCTAATATAAACAACAGTATTTTCATCATAAACCGGAGCAAATGCTGCAAATACTCTCATCTTTTCAAATATATAATTTTGCCAAATATTAGGAAAATAAAAATATAAAAAATATTTAAAATCTTCTTTTTTCATTTCTGATGCACTTAATGCTTTTTGTCCATTATCAATTACATTATTTACATAAAACTTTAATGTATTAGTATCTTCATTTAGTTCAACTAATGGACCATTTACTAAAGTTTTATTTCCTTTGCCTATTGTATTATAATGAACAAAGGCTACATGAACTACATCAAGCTGATTTTCTATGCATCTTGTATAATGATTATGCCACTCATCTCTTATTGTAGAGTAAGAAAACTTTTTATCTTTCAAATCATCAGGAAACATTATTTTATCATTTATTTTATCTTTATCTCCATACCATAACCATATTAAACCATAAAGCTCTCTCACCTCATAGCTTTCAACAAAAAATCTTTCATCAACTTGAGTATTTTTTCCATTAGCAGGAATCATTACAACTTTGCCGTTTTTGTTAAATTGAAAACCATGAAAAGGGCATGCTATATTATTACCGCATACTTTTCCATGAGAAAGAGAAGCTCCTCTATGACAGCATTTATCTTCTATACAGCATATATTATTGTTTTCATCTCTCCAAAATACAAGATTTTTGTTTAATCTTTTAGCGAAAAGAGGTTTATTTTTCTTTACTTCTTTAGAGTCTAACACTCCATACCACATATTGTATATCATATATTTGCCCTTAATTTAATTTCAACATTTCATAATTATATACCTTTATTTTAATAAATAAACATTTTATAAGATGAATTTTATAATAAATTATAGATGTATCGTTGATTTTTTATTATATAAAAGTTTTGTAAAATATTGAAATTAATTATGTTTTATAAATTTCTACATTTTATAGATATATTATCAGCTTTTTATAATTCATTTTGCATGGACTTCATAAAATATAGTTCTTTTGCTTCTTTTATATCAATAAAAGAAGTGGGGTGCGGGGCAAAGTCCTGCAAATATTTTAATTTAAACAAATAATTTTTTTATATTAATGTTTGTTTTATTCAACTTTTTCCTGCCTTCGCTTTGCGGACTTCGTCAAAGTTGCAAAAAGTGCAAATATTTAACTTCATATCTTAGGATATATATAAATATAATACTTATATTTTGCTTAAAAAATGCAGCCTTTTTGGTTCTTTGTGGCTACAAAAGAACTGGGGGTGCGGGGGGCTAGTCCCCGCAAATAGACAAAAAATAATTTTAATAAATTTAAAAATTTTCAGTATATATAAAACATCTTATATAATATAAACAATATAAATTTTATAAAATTACTACAATTATAATCTTTTATATGCTTGTTATTAATATTTTTTAATATATAATACTATAGAAAATAATTCAGGTTTTCAATTTTTTTAAATAAATTAGTTTAAGGAAATAATAATATGGCTTTATCTATAGGAATTGTAGGACTTCCAAACGTAGGAAAATCAACACTTTTTAATGCACTAACAAACGCTCATGCAGAGGCAGCTAATTATCCGTTTTGTACTATAGATAAAAATGAAGCCACTGCAATAATAAAAGATGAAAGAGTAGATAAATTAGCAAATCTTTTTAAATCAAAAAAGAAAGTTTATAACACTACTACATTTGTTGATATTGCCGGACTTGTAAAGGGAGCTTCTAAAGGTGAAGGGCTTGGAAACAAATTCCTTTCGCATATTAGAGAAGTTAATGCTGTTCTTCATGTGGTTAGAGTATTTGAAGATGGAAACATTACTCATATAGGAGATGTTGATCCATTAAGAGATTTGGATATAATATTAACAGAGCTTATGCTTGCAGATATTGAAACACTTAATGCTAGAATGGAGAGACAAAAAAAGGTTGCTAAAGGAAGCAAAGCAAAATCAGTAGAAGAAGAGATTGCATTACTTGAAAAAATACTTCCAGAGTTAAATAATTTTAATCCAATATTTAGTTTAGATTTAACTGATGCAGAAAAAGATATATTAAAACCATTATTTTTATTAACATCAAAAAGCATGATGATAGGTGCTAATTTATCAGAAAATGAATTAGCTAACCCAGAAAAAAATTCTCATTATGTAACACTTCAAAATTATGCCAAAGAAAGAAATATAGAACTCATACCTTTCAGTGCTAAAATAGAGGCAGATTTACAGGATTTGGATGAAGAGGAGAGATTAAGCTATTTAGCAGATTTAGGTGTTAAAGAATCTGGAGTAGAGAGATTAACTAAAGCAGGACATAAATTATTAAAGCTTTTAACATTCCTTACTTCTGGAGAAGATGAAACTAGGGCTTGGACTGTGAGAGAAGGTGCTTATGCTCCAGAGGCTGCTGGAGTTATACACAGTGATTTTGAGAGGGGATTTATTAGTGCTGAGGTTATTAACTGTGATAAACTTTTGGAGCTTGGAAGTTTTGTTAAGGCTAAAGAGGCTGGTGCTATTAGACTTGAGGGTAAACAGTATCTTATGCAAGAGGGTGATGTTGTAACTTTTAGGTTCAATGTTTAATTTTCTTTATATAAGACTTTAAAGAGTTTAATTCCAAATAAAAAATAAGATATAAAATAAAAATATCAAAAAATAATAAAATGAAACCGAATTTTGAAGCTAAATATATCAAATTATATGTACTTTCATCTTTTATAGGTGCTACTGTTGGTTTTATAGTGTCTTTTTATAGAATGATATTATATAGACTAAGCATTAATGTCTTTTATGTTTCAAATTTTATTCTTAGCAAATGGTATTATCCTATAATAATGTTTATAGTTTTAATTTCTCTTGGCTCTCTTATAGGATTAATATTAAGACATTATCCGCAGATAAGAGGTGCTGGAGTTCCGCAGATAAAATATTATCTTTCTCTTAATGAACCAAAAAATATTGTTGTTGAAATAGCATTAAAACTTTTTGGAAGTATGATATCTTTTGCAAGCGGACTTTCACTTGGAAGAGCTGGTCCTTCTATGCATATAGGCACACTTGTTGGGCTTTTTTATCATAAACATTTTTATAGTCATATATCCAAATATAGAAGATATCTTATTATAGCTGGTGCTTGTGCTGGTATGACTGCCACTTTTAGTGCACCATTTACAGGAATTGCTTTCTCTTTTGAAGAGCTTAAAGAAAATAAAAATCATATAGTTTTTGTTTGTATAGCACTCTCTTCAATATTTTCTATACTTGTAATAGAGCATATTTTAGGTCAATCTATGATACTTAATTTTAATTTACCTAGAATACTTGAAGTAAGACATTATATATCTTTACTTCCTTTAGGTTTAATATGCGGACTTCTTGCTTCTTTTCAAAATATACTTATGAATACATTTAGTAAATTTTATCAGAAGATAAAAAATGATATACTTCGTCCTGTGCCTGCTTTTATAGTTGCTGGTATCATGATAATGTTTTTTCCTTATGTATTAGGAAGTGGTGATTTGCTTATAGGAAGTATAGTAATGGATAAGTTTCCTATACATATGTTATTTATACTTATATTTGTTAAGCTTTTTTATACATCAGTATGTTCTACATCTGGAGCTGTGGGCGGAGTATTTTTCCCTACTTTTATTCTTGGCTCTTCTATAGGTTCTTTGTATGATATTTTTTTGGTGCATTATTTTCCGGAATATGCTATGTATGGAGATTTGTTTATAGTGTTGGGTATCACTTCTATGATGTCTGGTATTACAAGAACACCTATAATGGTATGTATATTAATATTAGAGATATCAAGTTCTATTTCAAATTTTGTTGCTCTTATGATAGTAGCTATAATATCATATATGGTAGCTAAGGTTCTTGGAGTAACTTCTATATATGATTTCAAAGAAGATTAAAGAATATTAAATAAATAATAATTAATTAAAAATAAAAAAGCCGCCTAAAAATAATAGACGGCTATAATTTTTTTAGTTAATATTTAAGCTTTTACAACTTTCTTTTTATATATTGTATCCACTATAACACCTAAAGCATTATCACCAGATACATTACAAGCAGTACCGAATGAGTCTTGAGTGATGTATAGAGCAACCATTATAGCACTTAAAGGACTATCAGGACCGCCAAGACCAACAATATAAAGGAATGGTAAAGCTGTCATTATAGAACCGCCAGGAGCACCAGGAGAAGCTATCATAGCAATACCAAGCATAGCAATAAATGGAAGTATAGTATTATAAGAAATAGGAATCTGATTCATCAAACATACTGCTGTGGCACATGCTGTAATTGTAATCATAGAGCCTGCCATGTGAATATTAGCACAAAGAGGTACTACGAAATTTCTTATTTGTTCAGATATACCATCTTTTTCTGCACATTGTAAATTAACAGGTATAGTAGCAGCAGATGATTGTGTACCTAAAGCAGTTGCATATCCTGCAATTTGGTTCTTCATAAGCATAAAAAGATTTTTCTTTCCTATAGTACCAGATACTAAGAAAGCTATTAGAAGATATATTAAATGCATAATAATAACTACTAAGAATACTTTCCATAAATATTCCTAATATTACAAAAGTTTTTCCAGATCTAGTCATATCAACAAAAGTACCGCAAATATAAAGAGGAAGTAAAGGAATTATAGATACACGCAAAACTTTATCAATAATAGTAGATAATTCTTTAAATACATTGTATAAATATTCTCCTATTTCTTTTCCTCTCATAGTAGATATTCCAAGTCCTATTATAAATGCAAATAAAACAGCAGCTAAAGTATCTAATAAAGGTGTTACGGTTATAGATAAATAAGGAGTAACAGAATTACCAGCAGCATCAGCAATTCTCTGAATATCATCAGCACTCATAAAGCTAGGAAATAAATTGTAAGCCACCAAGAATGATGCAGAGCCAGCAATTAATGTAGAGCCATAAGCCAATATACATGTTACAAGCAATAAGAACCCTGAACCTTCTTTCAAATCAGCTATACCCATAGATACATAAGAAACTATCATCAAAGGTATTACAAATTTTAAATAAGAACTAAATATACCAGATGCCGTTACTATGACTCTAGATATTACTTCTGGTATAAATTGCTGTCCAAAAAATATACCAAGCAAAATTCCGATAATCAGCCTAGGCACTAATCCAAGTTTAAATTTTTTTCCATTTTTACTCCTTAAAATATTTAAAAATATTTATAAATACTAATATATACAAAAATCACAATAAGTAAATAAAAAATCACATTTTTTTGTATTTAATAACTATAAGTAGTAATATTATTTGCCATAAATTTGCAATTTTTATGCAATATAATAATATAAATAACATATTGATTTTAATATAAAACTATATATACTTTAAGTTGTATAAAAAATCGGGGGAATAGAAAATGGATAAAAAGCTGTATGATAACTATATTAATATTTTAAAAGAGGAATTAGTTCCTGCTTTGGGTTGTACTGAACCTATAGCTATAGCTTTTGCTGGAGCTAAAGTTAGAGAAGTTTTGGGAGATATGCCGGAATCTGTTGCTGTGAAATGCAGCGGAAATATTATTAAGAATGTTAAAGGGGTTACAGTTCCTAATTCTAATGGATTAAAAGGAATAGACGTTGCGGCTGTTTTAGGAATAGTTGGAGGAGATGCTAGTAAAAATCTTGAGGTATTAAGCAGTATTAAACAAGAGGATATTGATAATACAAAGATATTGCTTAAAACAGATTTTTGTAAATGTGAGCTTATAGAGAACGTTGAAAACTTATATATTATTATTGAAGCTAAAAATAAAAAATCTAATGCTGTAGTTGAAATAAGAAACGGACACACTAATATTACAAAAATAATTAAAGATGGTAAAGAAATTTTTAAATCTGATGATAATTCTTCTTCAGATTCTAATACAGATAGAGAATCTCTCACTGTTAAAGATATATATACTTTTGCTAATGAGGTAAAAATAGAAGATATAAAAGATGTAATATCAAGACAAATAGATATGAATACAGCTATATCCAAAGAAGGTATTAATAATGAATACGGTGCTTCTATTGGAAAGACATTATTAAAATATTATGGAGAAAATGACATAAGAAATAAAGCGAAAGCTTATGCTTCTGCAGGTTCTGATGCTCGTATGGACGGATGTGCTATGCCTGTAGTTACAAATTCTGGAAGCGGAAATCAGGGTATTACTGCTTCTATTCCTGTAATAGAATATGCATCTCATTTAAATGTATCTGAAGAGAAATTATATAGGGCTTTAGTTTTATCAAACTTAATAGCTATCTTACAAAAGAAACATATAGGTAAATTATCAGCATTTTGCGGGGTTGTATGTGCTGCTACTGGTGCTGCTTCCGGTATTGCTTATTTGCATGATGCTACATACAAACAAATATCTGATACTATAATTAATGCTTTAGCTACTATAGGCGGAATGGTTTGCGATGGAGCTAAATCTTCTTGTGCTTCCAAGATTGCTGAGGCCATTGATTGCGGAATACTTGCTTTTAATATGGCTAGAGATGGAAAAGTATTTAAGTCTGGTGATGGACTTGTAAAAGATGATGTTGAGGCTACTATTGACAGCATAGGAAGAATGGCTAAAGATGGCATGAAAGCTACAGATGTTGAAATACTTAATATTATGATAGAAAAATAATTTCCTTTTTTTGTTTATTTATTTTTTAAATATTGTATAATATATTGATTAATTCATAATTAAATTATTAGGGGATTTTAATAATATGCCTGGTTTAAGTGATAAAGAAATTAATGCAACTTTAGCAAAAATTAGAAAAGATTATGCTGAAGGTGCTGAAAAATATGGTGCTAGAATATATAATGTTGATTCTTTTAATAGTAGATATAGAGAGGCTTTAGAAAATAGACAGGATTTATCTAGTTTTTTATTATTGGAAATTAAGATATTAGAAGATATTAAAACAACTTTAATGCAAAAAGAAGAAGAGGCACAAAGAAAGAAAGCTGAAGAAGAAAAAGCAAAAGAAAACTCTTTTATGAAGAAAGTTGATAACATGATAGAGAAATTTAGAAATGCAGTAGAAAAATATCCAGAAGCAAAATTGCATGACAAAGCTGATTATGAACTTCAGCATTTATATGGTGCTTTTAGAGAGTTATATGAATGTTTTTCTGTTGTAAGATATTTTTCAAGCGGTCCTGCTAGTGATTATATAGTAGAAACTGCTTTGAAAGATTATGATAATAAACTTCAAAGATTTGTTACTCCTATAGGCGAGAGACGCATTCCAGAGATGTTTAGTGATTATGTATATGCTTTAGATAAGGGTGATAATTCTAGCAGATTTGAACAGTTTATATTAAAAGAGGCTGGTTTTTTATTACATTCTTTTATTGATAAAATGAGCTCTATTAAAATGATGGTTTTAAAAAATAGCTTTGAAAATAATGTTATATTGCCTGAATCTCTTAGCTCTCAATCTCCGAGAGTATATTCCTTTTTTAAAGGAAAAAATAAAGAAGATATTTATAATGCTACTATAGCTTATGCTTCTGCTATGATTAATGATTTTAGGCTTCAAAGTTTTAGAAAAGATGAAAATTAAAATAGTTATTTTATTTTTACTTCTTTTTAGCTTAAGTTTTACCTATGATGCTTCTAATATTAATAATGCATATAGACTTTATAGAGCTAAAAATTATAAGAAAGCTGCAGAATTGTTAGAAGAAGAGATTAAAACTACACCTATATTAAAAATAGAATATTATGAAATGCTTGCTAATGCATATATGTATATGAAAGATTATAATAATATGCTTAGAGTGGCAAGAGATGGTATTATAGTTAATAGATTTTCTCATAAGCTTTATTTTCAAAAGGGATATGCTTTATATAAATTGGGCAAAACTAATGAGGCTATTGAACCTGTGAGGCATTCTCTTATATTAAATCCTGATGATGCTTATATGAACAATTTTTTAGGTTTGTTATATCTTTATACTGAAGATTATAAATTAGCTGAAGCATCTTTCTTAAAGGCTAATATATATAGTACTAATAATATTGTATATATGATTAATTTGGCTGCTACTTATGAGAGAGATAAAAATTATGTATCTGCTCTAAAGATTTATGAAGATGTTTATAATATAGATAAAACTTATAGAAATGTGGCTGAATCTATAAATAGAGTTAAAAATTATTTAGGATATACAAACGAAGATATTAAAGTTGTTAATACTTCAGAAACTGCTCATAATGAGGATACAGAAGTTAATTTAATAAACCCTATTGAAAATACAAATCAAACTGTTATTACTAATAATATATATACAAATAATATCATTAATACTAATAGTACAGTAAATACTAATGATACTAATTCAAGTACTACGAATCAATAATATTTATGAAAGAGATTATAGACATATTAAATGAATATTCAAATAAAAAAAATAGTAATTTATATTCATATTTAAAAATTGCTAATAAATGGAATATAATTATGGGAGATGTTTTATCTAAGATATGCTATCCTTCATTTTTTAGAAACGGTATTTTAAGTGTTAATGTTATAGATAGTGTATGGGCTAATGAGATTATGATGAATAAAATAAAAATATTTAATAATATAAAAAACGAAACTAATATTGTAGTTTATAATCTTGTTACAAGAATAGATGATATTAATAACAATAATTTTGACAATAATACTAAAAAAAACTATGTAAAAAAAACTGTTACTGAAGAGCATAAAAGATGGGCAGATGAAACTATAAAAGAATCCAATATAGAAGATGAGAAAATGAGGGAAAAGTTTTATAATATTTTACTTGAGGCAGAGGATTGAATAATAAAATGTTTCTTATTGATGATGAGTATATAAAGAAAAATATATCTATTTATAAAGCTACTAGAAGTGCAATTACATTAAAAGATATTAATGAACATTTATCTAGATATATTTATAATTATCCGAGAAAGGCTTTTGGTGTTAATCATGAAAGTGCTTTAGATTTTTATTGCTACTATATGGAGAGAATAGAAAATATTATACTAAAATATAATGAGACTGAAGTGAAGTTTATTACTTGGTTTACTTATACATTAAGAAATAGTTATTTAAATTATGTTGATTATAAAAAAAGAAAAGAAAAATATAATAATGTAGAAGAAGTTTCTATAGATGCTCCGCTTTGTAATAGGGAAGCTTATACTTTGCATGATGTATTGTATGACACAAAAACTTATTCTTTAAGCGATTATGTAGATAGTACTGATGATATAGAAAATATTAGCTTGAAGATGTTTGATTATATAGAGAGTATTTTTAATGCTAGAGATTCTCTAACATTTTTTATGCATAATTTGGAGCTATTTATAAATCTTGTTTCAAAACCATTAATGAATTATTTTAATATTTCTTATGAAGAGGCATATTCTATTATTGAAAAAGCAAGAGCTACTTATATACATAAATATAATGATATAATAAAGCTTCAGGATTCTATAGCCAGTATCAATTTACAAATAGCAGAAAATAATAGAAAAGGAATTTTTACTATACATTTGGCTAGCAAAAAACAACAGAGAATAAAAAAATTGCAGTCTATTAAGGTTACTGTTAGCTATGACTTTTTATCTAAACTTTTTGATATCACTGTTAATGCTGTTACAAAGATTATAAAAAAGATAAAAAATCAATTAAAGGAAAGTTTTAAGCTATGAATAATAATGATGATAAACTTCAAAAATATGAAGAAGAAATTATAAAGTATGTAAGCGGTTTAGAGGTTTCCAAAGAATTTTTATCATTACTTGAAAATGATATTGATATTCAAAATAGAGTTAATAGTTTGAGGTTTGATTTATTTGTAATGGAGAATATAGAAGATTCTAATATGTTTGAGAAATCTATTAATAAGGCTTCTATTAAAATAAAAAATGGAATAATTGAGAGTTTTAATTATTTTTCTATATTAACACCTCTTTTAAGTAGGGGAGAGAATGATACTGAAAAAACTTATATTTATAAAAATATAGAAATAAGTAAATACGAAAACGAATATTATTTAAATATTAGAGATATAAAAAAATATTGTATCATACATAAAAACAAAGAGGAGATAATTAATATTTGGGGTGATAAAGAGAGTTATGAATTAAAATTGGATAATGGAAATTATAATATAAAAACAGATTATTATGAATGTGGTATAAATATAGAATAATATTATAAAAATAGGCTATAGAATGAAAAAAATATGCAAATGGGCTAAAACCGATATAGAAATAAAATATCATAATGATGAATGGTGTAAGGTTTGTCATGATGAAATAAAATTATTTGAAATGCTTATACTTGAAAATATGCAAGCTGGTTTAAGTTGGAGATGTGTATTAAATAAAAGAGAGGCTATGAGAGAAGCTTTTGACAATTTTGATTATAAAAAAATATCTAATTACGATGAAAAAAAAATTGCCTCTCTTTTAGAAAATAAAGCTATTATTAGAAACAAAAGAAAAATAGAAGCCATGATAATAAATGCAAAGAAATTTATAGAAGTTCAAAAAGAGTTTGGAAGCTTCGATAAATATATATGGCATTTTTCAAATAATGAAGTTCTATATAATAAACTAAATTATGATGATGCACTTCCAGCAGAAAATGAATTTTCAAAAACTGTAAGCAAAGATTTAATAAAAAGAGGCTTTAAGTTTGTAGGAAGCATTATAATATACAGCTATTTAGAAGCTATAGGTATTATTAATGACCATTATAAAGATTGCCCTTTTAAATAATAGTTTTTAAAATTATTTATCTTTTCCAGTAATAGCCTCTACTATATTAACCAAGTTTGAAATAGAGCGGTTAAAATAAACAAGTACATCTCCGTATAAATGGGCATTTAATGCTGGTATTAAAGATTTATCAACATTATCATAATGCCTTTGTCTTGCTTCATAATAGAAACCTTTTATTTGATGATATTTCTCCATAGATTCTTCATAAGTTTTTTCTTTGTTTATAGAATAATTATTAAGTATTAGAGTTGATAAATAATCTATAAACTCTTTATTGTTATGAAGCATTTGAAGTATATCTTTCCTTTGTATTTCATTAAATAAAGTTTTTTTCTCATTTCCCTTAATAATGGCTTTACCCAAATCTTTCAAATTATCGCCTAAGTTTTCGTAGTATGTACTAATATTAATTAGAGAGGCAATATCAGCAGAGTTGAGTGTGCTTTTTCCTAGAAGTTTAAGCAAGAATGTATGTATTTCATTGTCTGTATTATCCAGCATTTTTTCATGGTCGCGAATTTTATTAAGAAGTTTTTCACTTGGGCTATCAAATAATTGTTCTATTCTTGACAACATTTTTTGAGCAATTTCTCCCATGTATGCTACTTCTTTTCTTACTTCTATCTCAGCAGAAATAGGCATATGCAAAAGTCTGTCAGATAATAAGCTAATATGTTTTTCTCCGTCTTTATCTTTAATAATTAGGCAAACAATATATTCTAACTTATCAGTGAGGAAGAAGAATACTATAACGTTTACTATATTAAAAATAGTGTGTGCAGCAGCAATATAGAAAGATATATTAACATAATTATTATTAACAACTAAATCAGGTCCTCCAGATACCATAAATCCAACTATAAAATCAACAAGTTTAAGATAGTATGGGAATAGGAAGAACATATAAATTACACCGAATATATTGAATAAACAATGCACCAAAGCAGCTCTTTTAGCATTAATAGAAGCACCTATTGTAGCAAGTACTGCAGTTATAGTAGTACCAATATTTTGACCAAGTATCAAAGCAACAGCAGTAGGGTAGTCAATCAAACCAACAGTAGCAAGTGAAATAGTAACACCTAAAGCAGCACTACTTGATTGTATTATAGCAGTTACAACAGTTCCTATTAATACACAAATAAATCTTCCTTGAAGAGTGTATGCATTTGCCATTAAAAATAAGTTTTTAAAATTCTCAGAATCTCTTACACCCTCAAAAGCCATTTTCATTAAAATAAGCCCATAGAATATCATACCAAAGCCCATTAATATTTCGCCGAAGAATTTTATCTTTCTGCTTTGGCTTGCAAATATTACTATAATAGCACCTATACCCAAAGAAGGTAATGCTAAAATATCTATATCTAATGAAATTATCCAACCAGTAACAGTAGTACCAATATTAGCACCCAATATAATATTTATAGCTTGAGATAAAGTTAATATGTTCGCATTAACAAAGCTAACGGCCATTACAGTAACAGCACTACTAGACTGTACTATAGCAGTAATTGAAAAACCAAGAGCTATACCTAATATTTTATTTTGAGTAACCTTATGAAGTATTTCTTTTAATGTGTTTTCAGTACTTTCTTGAAGACCATCAGAAAACACTTTAAGTCCATACATAAAAAGCCCAAAACCGCCTACCAATGAAAAAAGCAAAGTGAGTATCATATTTCCTCTTTTATTAATTTAACTCAAAATTTAAATTGTGAAACTTCTACAACAATATTTTGAGCTTTATCTAAAGCATTATTGCTGTTTATAGCCCCTTGTTCAGCTATAGCCGAAGTTTCTTGAGTTATATTATTAAGCTCCGCTACTGCAGAGTTTATTTGTGATATACTTTCTTCCTCATTTGTAATAGCATTAGATATACCAACAAGCAAATTTGATACTTCATTAACAGATTTTTCTATTTGGTTTAATATATATGATGAAGCTTTTACCGAAGTGCTTCCAAGTTCAATTTTTCTAACAGTATCATTTATTATATCAGATATATCTTTAGCAGCATTAGCTACATTATTTGCCAAACTTCTAACTTCATTAGCAACAACCGCAAAACCTTTACCTTGCTCTCCCGCACGTGCAGCTTCTACAGATGCATTCAAGGCTAATATATTTGTTTGTAAAGCTATTGATTCAATTATTTTAGTTATATCAGAAACCTTTTTACTAGACTCTGCTATATCTTCCATATTGTGTGAAGTATCCTCTACAGCATCAACACCTCTTTTTGTAGATTCAAATACCTCTTCACTCATTCTTTTAGCATCACTAGCACTGCCAGCTGTTTCTTTTAATGAAGCTGATACAGATTGTATTGAGCTTGCTAATTCTTCTAATGCACTTGCCTGTGAATTAGCTCTGTCAGATAAATTAACACTAGCAGTTGTTATGGAATTAACTGAATTATTGATTTCATTTATTGAGTTAGTGAGATTGTATATTACTTTACCCAAAGTTTTTTGCATTTTACTTAATGCTCTTACCAATTCTCCAGCCTGATCTTTTTTATTTAATTCCTTTTCATTAAATTTTATATCAAAATTACAATCAGACATAGTTTCTATTATTTTTACAGTATTGTTTAATGTAGTAGAGAGCGGTTTAGCTATTAAAATTACAAGAACAGACTCTATTCCTATAAGAAGTATAAATACTACTACAATTAATATGTAAAGCTTGTAGAACATTGCATTAAGTTCTTTTTTAGATATATCAGCTACAAATATCCAATTTGTGTCTTTTATTTTTGATGATATATGTGTAAACTTTGTATTAATATATGTAAAAGTATTATTATTTAATATATTATTTTTATTTTCTGTAAAGTTAGGGTTTGAGAATATATTATTTTTTAATATGCTATTTTTATCAGCATTAAATAAATATAGTCCGGCATCATTAATTATATAAATATTATATCCATACTTGTTATTTTCATTTATTGTAGATTGTATAAACTTGTCAAAATCTATGTCAAACCATAAAACGCCATATACTCTATTATTTTTATATATAGCTTTTGCAAAAGATGCTACTGTTTTATTATTTTTTATATATGGTGTAGCAGTTATAATTTTGTTATTTGTCATAACATCTTTAAACCATTGTGTTGTCATTGGATTGTAGTTTCCTAATGGTTCATTATTGGCATTTATATAAAAACCGCCTTCATTATATGGTATAACATCAGAATAAAATATATTAACTAAATAATTATTATTTTTTAATACATTTTGAAATACTTCTAATGCCTTATCATTATTGTCTTCTTTTTCTAAATATGCAGAAAGTACATTAATTTCAACTATTAAGTTTTCTACATTGTTTTCTAATATATTCTTTAATTGTATTGTATTAGCTTGGCTATTTGTCATGTATGTCTCTCTATATTGCGGAGCATAAATGAAATATATAGCAATACATATTAGTATGATAAAAGTTATATATGGTATTAAAAATTTAAGTATTAAACTATTTTCTTTAAAAATATTATTTATTATTTGCGATAACTTCTTAAACACATTAACCTCTAAAATCTTAAAAACGTCTTTTTTATTATATGAATTAAATTGATTTTATGCAAGTATTTTTATTTATTTGAATATTTCCTATATATAAATTGAGAAAGCCTCATATATGAAGACTTTCCCAATTTTTTTATTTGTATATAGTAGGTATTTTTTATTTGTCTAATTTAATTATTTAGTTAAAAAATCTTTAACTACATTTGCAGCGGCATTACATACTACATTATCTATTGCTGTTCCTATTACAAGTATATTTACACCTGTATTTTTGAAAGCTTTATAATTAGTTATATTAATTCCGCCTTCAGCTAATGTAGGTACTTTAACAGCAGAAACTAAAGCTTTTAATCTTTCTTCTATTTCAGGGTGTATTTCTCCTGCTTTAACGCCTTCATAACTCATTCCAGTCATTAAGCCGATAAAATCAACCCCAATTTTTTCCATTTCTTTAGCAACATTTTTTACATCATCAGGAGTTTTAGCCGGTATACCGAATGTATGTAAATCAGTAGGCTGTCCAATATATGCATCCACTAATAAACCGTATTTATGAGCTTTTTCTACTAATTCTTTTAAATCTTCAATAGATGATTTATGAGTATGTAATCCATCAGCACCTGCTAAAGATATTTTCTGAAAATCACTATCTTCCAATATTATAGGCATAACTTCAGTAAATCCGCCAGGAACACCAACTGTAATATATATATCATCTCCAACTACATTTCTTACCCCAGATACAACCTCAAGCATCTTTTCTAAAGGAAGCTCATGTCTTACTTTTTCAGCATTATGCATATTGTTGATACCTTTATATCCTCTAGCTAATACAACAGCAGGGTGGTTTGGCTCCAATAATTTAGCACCCGCATCTACTACAGCCTTAGCAATTCTAGCATCATCTCCAGTAATTCCTGTACTTAATATTGTATATCCATTTCCTTCTTTTATGGCATCAAGTACTTTTTTTCTAGATATTTCCATCTTTTTAATCATATCATTTCTTATCATTTTATATTCACTCCTTAAATTATTTATCCTGTGCTTTTGATATTTTATTTACTATAACAGTGAGCAAGAAAGCAACCAAAAAACTAGTAAGCATTGCAATTACAAAGCCTATAGGTGTAGTGGAAAGCCCAGGAGCTATTATAGCTGGAACATAAGCAGTACCTCTTACATTAAACAATCCTACCACAGCACCTCCAACAGCAGAAGACACTATAGCACTAGCAAATACCAATTTGTTTGAGAACATAAACGGATAAGAAGCCTCTACAAATGTACCAAAACATACATTGATAAGAAAACCAGGTACAGCTATTGATTTATCATCTTTTCTTCTAGGAGCTATAATATTGGCAAAAGTAATACCAGCAGAACACATAACAAGTCCAACCATATCTATAGAACCTAAAAAGCTGTTTCCAGTAGCTTCCATTTCTAATAGAACTATAGGCAATATTGCAGCATGATATACTCCTCCAATAATAGCAGGCCATATTAATAATCCCCCAACTACACCAGCCAATATAGGTGAGAATGATATAATAGTTTCTAATAACTTTTTTATACCCTCTCCTATAAATAAAGCTACAGGTGCTAGTAAGAAATAAACTAAAAGACCTGCTATAATTCCAGATAAACCTCCTGCAATTATATTAGCAGTAGTAGCCGGCACTCTTAAATCAAAACATTTAGTAATGATAAAATAGCTAAACAACCCAGCTAAAATACCGCCAATAATGCCTCCAATAATGCCTCCCTCAACAGATAATACACCCGATATTACACCCGCAACTATTCCAACTTCATCTAATCCAGATACTTGCTTAGCTGCTATTACAGCAACCATAACAGGGAGAGCCTTTATTAAAATATCAAAAACATCTGTTAGCTTTTCTAAACCAGGTATTTTACTCACAGCAAGTATTAATGCCATAGATATAAATCCTGGCAAAGCCCCCATCATAATTCCTCTAAAATTTATTCTCTTAAATACATTTTCTTTTGTTGATACGCCGGAAGAACTTCCGCTAGAACCTATTACAGGTCTGTATTTTATATTGAAATATTTACTTAAACTTGTAATAGCTGATATTGCTCTGGTTCTATTTGTAGTGCCGGTTGTACCAGAAACTGCTATAACATTTGCACCATTAGATTGCAAATCTGCCATAGAAGCTCCGCCTGTACCAACTATAGGTATTTTTTTGCTTATTGCTGCATCAATACTTTTTTTGTTAATATTTGAAGGGTCGCAGCTCATTAATATTAGTCCGTCTATATTACCACTCTCTATAATATTGGCTAATTCTAAATCATATTTCTTTGCATCTTCATTTATCTCTGATAAAGTTTTTACCTCTGTGCTTACAATCTCACCATTTTCAAGCCTAAATATAGATGCCTTTGCTGTTGGCTTTATATTATCCATAGGAGCATCTGCACCTATAAATAAAATATTAGATATGGCAATTTCTGTAGAGTCTGTTTGTAATTTTATCTCTGATAAAAGTTTTACAGGGTCTTTACCACCTAAATTGTATAAATTTCCCCCACTACTTCCTATGATTGCTATATTTTTCATATATTATATCCTTTGATGTGAGTGTGATATATACGTATATATATTATATAGTATAGTAAAAAATACCTACTTGTCAAATAATAATTAATAAAAATACGTATTTTTTATTCTCGCTGTAATACCGTCGTGAAAATGTATTCGCTTCCTATGTAATTAGCGATAACTGTGTACAATGGAATATTATCTATTGTGAATATTGTGGCATTCATCATCAATATGGCATCTCCATCTTTAATAGAAAGGATTTTTGCCATATCTGATGGGGCATTAATTGCTTCAAAAGTATATTTTCCGTAACTAATTTTTATATTATATTGATTTTCATATAGATTGAATAATGAAGTATTTGGAGATACGTATTTATCTATATCAGGGCAGAGCTTTTCATTTATATATGTTTTTTCATAACATACTACTTTATTTTCAGCAAGTCTTAATCTTTCTATAAAAAATACTGACTCGTTTTTTTTTAATTCCATTTTATTTGCTATATCATCATTTGGAATAATTCTTTCTGCTCTATATACTATACTTCTAGGTGTTTTATTTTCTCTTTTAGAAATTTCACTGAAACTTTCAATAGAAGCTAATTTGTAGTCTAATTTTTTTTCTTTAACATATGTAGCTATACCGCTTTTGGAATATAGAATGCCTTCAAATTTAAGCCTAGATAAAGCTTTTCTTAATGTATCTCGGCTTACATTGTATGATTTTAATAAATCTTTTTCTTTAGGTATTTTATCTCCTCTTTTCCATACTCCATTATCTATCTTTTCTAAAATATCATCATATACCTTTTTATATAGAAAATTATTGCCCATAATAAAACTCTATTTTTTTAATTTTAAAAAATTAATTAATAATATCTAAGCGATATGCTTCCTCTTTTTATTGTAATAGTTACTGTAGAATTGCTTAATTTTAATTCTATCTCATTGTTTCTCTTTTTGTCTTCACCTATAGTCCAAGCTCTATTTTGCGGTTCAAACAATCCTACCTTTGTATTTCCAAATCTATTTTGTTCTCCTAAAAATATTTGAACATCATAATATTTTATTACTATTCCGTCAATTCCTTTTATAGTTTCTTCTGTAATTTTTAAAGGTGCTACTAATGATGAGTTTTTAATTTCATCTTCTGTCATATCTTCTATATTATCAGCACTTAATACATAATATTTTTTGCCGTTTATATATATAGATTGTATTTCAGAATCTTCACCATATTTTAGAGTTTTATCTTTTGAATCATCTTCTTTTAATGGTTCTTCTTTAATGTTATTATTTTCTTTTGTTTCAGATTTATCATTATTTTCGTTGTTATTAATTTCTGTTTTATTATTATTATCTTTTATATTGTTACTTTCTTTGGCAGTTTCTAGAGTTCTGCATCCAACAGTACATAAAATAATAATAAAAGTTATCATCTTTTTGAACATTAATTCTAAACCTCCAAATTATTATATATATAAATCAAAAATAATAACTATTGTAAAAAAATAATATATATATTTTCGGTAAAATATCAAAAATGTATATAATTATTTAAATTTACAATTTTTTAAAAATATATTAAAATATTAATATAGAGGGGTTATTAAATTATGAATAGATATGATAATATGATTTTTAATAGGTGCGGTAAAAGCGGTTTAAAATTACCTATAATATCTCTTGGTTTATGGCACAATTTTGGTGAGAATTGTGATTATAACAATATGAAAGATATTATAAATACTGCTTTTGATAATGGTATAACACATTTTGATTTGGCTAATAATTATGGTCCTCCATATGGAGCTGCTGAAATTAATATGGGTAAAATTTTAAATGACGGCTTTAATAAATATAGAGATGAAATTATCATAAGTACTAAAGCAGGCTATGATATGTGGGACGGACCTTATGGAAATTGGGGAAGTAAAAAATATTTAATAGCTAGTATAAATCAAAGCTTAAAAAGATTAAACCTTGAATATGTTGATATATTTTATCATCATAGAATGGACAGTGAAACTCCTCTTGAAGAGACTATGGAGGCATTAACTAGAATAGTAAAGAGCGGTAAAGCCTTGTACGTTGGTCTTTCTAATTATGACGGAGCTACTATGGAGAGAGCTTCTAAAATATTAACTTATGCTAATGTGCCTTTTATAATCAATCAAAATAGATATTCTATATTTGACAGAACCATAGAAAGTAATGGGCTAAAATTAAAAGCAAAAAAATTGTCAAAAGGAATAATAGCTTATAGTCCTCTTGCTCAGGGACTTCTTACAGACAAATATATTGACGGCATACCTAATGACAGCAGAATAGCAGTAGATGGAAGATATTTAAAAAAAGATGCAATTACGAGAGATAGATTAAGACAGATAAAAGAACTTAATGACTTAGCTAAAGAGAGGGGAGAGACTTTAGCACAAATGGCTTTGAGATGGGTATTAAAAGACGAAGAGATTACAAGCGTTTTAATAGGGGCTTCTAAACCTAGCCAAATAATAGAAAATCTTAAAATAATTAATAAAAATAATTTAACAGATTTAGAGCTTAAAAAAATTGATGATATAACTTTATAAGTAGGGTAGAGATAATATAATTGAAATAGCTAAATAAAAATATTATATAATAAAAGCCTATGATACAAAAAATATATCATAGGCTTTATTATTTAATAGATTTTTACTTCAAATTAAACATAGTTTTTGGTATATAATCATCTATAATAACGCTATTTTTTAAGTTTCTTTTGCTTTGTATAGCCATCATATTATATTTTGAAGCACCAATATTTTGATTGTCTATATTAACAGTTCTTTTTTCAGCCATATCCAAATCTATATTAGATGTTCTTAATTGGTCAAAATATTCACTAGCAACAACAAAATTCTTAAATGCCATCTGTTCATTTTCTATTTTGTTGCTTACAACAGAATTATAAGCATAAGATACACCTATGTTATTATGTAAACTAGCTAAATAGCTAATAAACATAAAGTCTTTTTCTGTACGCATTTCAAATTTGTCTCTTCTGCTTTCTAATGCCTTATTCAAAGCGTTTCTATAAAAACCATTAGCCAAATTAGCTCTATCTAAATGAAGAAGAGAATTACCTAAAGCATATGATACAATGCTGTTATCAGGATTTTTGTAGAATAAATCATTAAATCCTTGAAAAGCTAAATCATATTCTCCATCTAAATAATATAACCAAGATAAATTATAAAGTAATTGGTCGCTTCTCAAATCTGGAGCCAAATTATCATAAGCTATCTTATAATGTTCTTTTGCTTTTTTATAATCATTATCTTGATAAAAATACAAATTAGCTAAATTAAAATTAGCATCTGGATACAAGCTGTTTTTTTCTAATGCTAATTTGAAATTATTAATAGCACTTCCATATTCTTTTAAATTATAATATATTTGTCCAAGCATATTGTATACATATTCCTCTCCAACATTATAAGGATTAGAAGTGTATAGAGGAAGAGCTGAGTTTATTAATATCTCTTTAGCTCTGTCATAATGCTTTAATCTAGCTTCATAATCTGCATATCCAACAATAGATTCTAAATTGTTTGTATATTTTGCTAATAATTTTTCAAACAATTTTCTAGCACCATAGAAATCATCTTTATCTAATAAATATTTTGCTAATTTAGGATAAACATCATCATCTATATATCCGTTTTTTAATCTATTTATATGATTTTGCAAATCTTTAACATCTTGATAATTATCCTGATATATTTTTATAAGCATTACTCTCTTTCTTGGTATAACATTATCTCCAAATTTGTTTATCATTTCTCTGTAGTTTTCATAAGCATTGTTATAATAATTAGGCTCTACTAGAGTTTTAGCTCTGCTTATCATAAGAACACCAAGATCGTCGTATATTCTCTTTAAGTCTTTTTCTTTATCAGTATATGTCATTAAATTATTATACAACTCTTCACCGCTGTTATAATCTTCTTCTGATAATTCTTTTTCACCTTTATTTCTGTAGTAATATCCAAATAAAAGTCTAGTATCAATATTTCTAGGTTTTATATCTACAGAAGTTTCTAATTTTTTTAATGCATAATCAAAAGCAGACCTATCTATATATTCTTTTGCGTATTTGTTGTACCATTTGATTTTTTTAGGAGTTAATCTGTCTCCCTTAGCAAAATTTCTTTCTGCTTCATCAAATTGACTGTTATATATATTTTCTAAACCCATTTTGAAATATCTATTAGCTAAAACAGGCTTATATATAAATTGATATGAAAATAATACTACGCCAACAAATAATACTAAAAATATTGCGGCAATCCTTATTATTTTAGCATATTCTTTTAATGAGCTAGGAATAGGTATAATATCTAATAATCCGCCTCTAGAATCTGAAATACTTAAACCTAATTCATTATTTATAAAATCTGTTATATATTCATTAGACTCGCCTTTCTCTAAAGCTTTTAATAATTTTTGCATAGAGTTTTTGGAGAGTTTTTCATTTAATATCGCATCTAAAACATGATATCTAGTAATAGGAGATAATCTTTTGATGTTGTCTATAACTTCATCATCATTTATGTCTTTGTCAACATCTTCGTATTTTGATTCTCCTAAACTATCAGCAGAATCCGGAGAAGGTAATGTGTTTTCTTCTTCGATTATTCTTACATTACCAGCAACATTTTCAACCATCAAATTATCGTTATTTGATTCTAAGCTATTATTGTCTATGTTGTTTTCTAATTCGTCTGCATTTTGAGTTTTTATATCATCATCTAATGCAGTTTCTAAATTATTATTATTCTCTTCTTTAGTGTTATCATCTAATATACTATCTAAATCGTCTAAATTATCAGTATCTTCTTGTTTAGGTTCTTCTTTTTCATTAGTATCATCATCTAATATACTATCTAAATCATCTAAATTATCAGTATCTTCTTGTTTAGGTTCTTCTTTTTCACTAGTATCATCGTCTAATATACTTTCTAAGTCATCTAAATTATCAGTATCTTCTTGTTTAGGTTCTTCTTTTTCATTAGTATCATCATCTAATATACTTTCTAAGTCGTCTAAATTATCAGTGTCTTCTTGTTTAGGCTCTTCTTTTTCATTAGTATCATCGTCTAATATACTTTCTAAATCGTCTAAATTATCAGTGTCTTCTTGTTTAGATTCTTCTTTTTCACTAGTATCATCGTCTAATATACTTTCTAAGTTATCCAAATCATCTAAATTACTATCATTATTAATAATTTCTTCTTCTAATGTATCATCTAAATCATCTGGTAAATTATCTGCTAAATTGTCAATATCATCTGTTATTGTTTCTTCTATACTATCATTACTGTCATTACTATAATCATCTAAACTTTCAGGTAAAGGTAAATCATCTAATATAGGTAAATCAGGAATATTGTTATTTAATTTACTATTGTAAGAATCATTAATTTCAGAATTAAGCTTGTTTTCTAATTCTTTATCTTTAGGTAAATCTAAATTAGTTAAATCTGTATCATTATCTAATTTTTTATTATCATTTTTTATATCATCTAAATCATCAGGCAATCCCAAGTCATCAGGTAAGCCTAAATCATCATTAATGCTGTTAGGTAAATTATCTAATTCAGTATTATTATTGTCTAAATTATCAGCTGTATTCAACTCTTCAGGCAATCCCAAATCATCAGGTAAACCTAAATCATCATTAGTGCTGTCAGGCAAATTATCTAATTCAGTATTATTATTGTCTAAATTATCAGCTGTATCCAACTCTTCAGGCAACCCTAAATCGTCAGATAAACCTAAATTGTCATTAGTATTATCATCAGGCAAATCTAGGTTATCTAAATTATCTAAATCATCTATAGACGGTACATCATCATCGTTATTTGGTGTAGAATTCGCCATATATTCGTCTGTAAATACTGACTTAAAATTGTTATAGTCTTCTTGTGATAATTCTTTTGGTAAGTTTTTGTTTCCTATTATAAAAGCTAAACTTCCTAATCTTTCTAAATCTTCGATTTTTGGCATATTCAATATCTATAAACTGTATTCACATATTGATTATAGTAAAATATAAAAAATATGTCAACTTCATTATCGGTTAATAAATAAAATTCAATAGAATATTTTATTTATTAACTTTATTAACTATTTCAATTTGTTTTTTACATTTATCTATTTCAATATTGTTTCTTCTCTTCTCTTCAATATTAATAGTCATCTGTTTGCTTAATTTTTCTATCTTCTCATTTAATATTGAAACATCAATGTCTTTTGGATATATAGCTTTTTCCACCAAAACACCAATAACATTTTGTGTTACTTCAGCAATACCGCCTTCTACATATAAATTGATTAATTTGTTCTCTTCATCATATATTCTAAGTTCTCCATAGGATATACTTACTATATATGGACAATGGTCTGTATATATGGAAACATACCCATTTACAGAAGGCAGTTCTATATGTTCTATTTTTATAGACCTTAAAATAGGTCCTTCTTTAGTTATTACCGAACATACTAATGTTTTTTTATTATTTTTTGTAGCCATAATTCTAAACTCTAAATTATTTTTTTATATTTTAAAACAATAATAAAAAATATCAATGATAGTATAAACAAAATAAAAAATATAAAAGATACTATAAGTAGAAATTTTATAACAATTTTTAATGAATTAATCTCTTTGCTGAAATAATCTATATATCCATTCATTTTGGAATCAACTCTTTCAAGCATAAGCTTTTCAGTTTCATCTAGCCTTTTATACATATTTTTGGCTTTATTTTCTAAGCTAGTTCCTTTTATAATATCGCCGACCATATTGGCAGAAGATAAAACAGTAAGTACTATATTAATCCATTTCATCATATTTTTTATTATCCTTTTTATTTTCCTTTAGCCATTATATTATATAAATAATCATCAGGTTTAACTATATCTCCGTTTTTGTTTATGAAAGGATGAAGTGTGTAGCCAGTAGTGTGTAGTATATCAGGGTTATTTTTATTTCTAATTTCATATTTTAGTTTTAATGAAACGTTTTTTAATTTATCTACAGATGTATGAACAACTATTAAATCATCATATTTTATTGATATTTTATAATCTACAAAAACTTCTTTTACAGGCAAATATATTCCATAAGCTTCCATTTCTTTATATGAAATTCCTAATTCTCTTAAAAGCTCTGTTCTTCCTATTTCAAAAAACTTAAGATAATTAGCATGATAAACTATTCCCATTTGGTCGGTATCAGCATATATGATTCTTATTTCAGTTTTGTTAATATGCGGCATATTTTGTTGTATTCTCCTTAAAAAATAGTATTTATAGAGTATATAAAATTATTATAACATAATTATAAAAAATTATAATAGTCATTTATTTGAAATAGAAAAAATATTTTACTATAATAGTATTGTATAATTATTTAAATATGTTATAGTTAATTTAATTGTATATAAGGAGCAAGGAATGGATAAAGTAAAGGCTGTATTAATAGAAAGCGACTCTAATATTGTAGATAAATATAAAAATGGGCTTTCAGAATCTTTTGATATAAGCACTTTTAAAGATACTCATTCATCTATGTCATATATTATCAAAAATAATATAGATATTTATTTTTATATGATTAGATATAATGAAAAAGATGAAAATAGTATTAGTTTTTTTGCTGATAAAATCAAAGATATTAATCCGCAAATAAAATTAGTTATTATAGAAGCGGAAGATGATTTTGATAATAATAAATATCCTTATGCTATAATTTTTAATAAGAAATCTGAAATGAGCCATGTTAATAATGTTCTTTTGCAGCATGTTAATAATAATGATAGTTCTCAGAGAAGACAATATTCTAGAGTAAATTGGCCTTTAAATGTTATTGTGTCATATAAAGATAAAATGCGCGGCACTATGGAGAGAAATATTCTGTCTATTAGCGGTAATGGTGCTTATATTCGTTCTGATATTAATATTCCAAATAAGGGTGATATGTTAGGTCTTACTATTTCTTTTAAGGATTTTAAATTATTCACTGAAGCTAAAGTTGTTTTCATTAATAACGGCACAGAAAGACCAAATTTCCCTAAAGGTTTTGCTGTACAATTTATTGATATAGGTGTTGCTTCTCAAAAGATTATTGACCAGATTATAAGAGATAAATTATTACAAGAAATATTGATAGAATATGAAGATGAAAACTTCTCATCATAATAAAAATTAAAGTGCTTATAAAAGAAGAGAAACAAATTTTAAGAAAATCATTAAAGCTTATACGAAGTAAGTTAGACAGCAGTTTTATAGAGAGTAGGGCTTTAGCAATTACAAATAAATTTTTTAATATAGTAGATATAAATAAATTTAGAGAAGTTTGTTTGTATATAAATTTTGCTAATGAAGTTCCTACTAAAAATATCATTGAAAAACTATTAAATAAAAATATTAAAGTATCTGCTCCATATATAATAGATGACCATAATATGACATTAAAATATATAGAAGATTATAGCAAGGATATTAATTTTAATACAAAGTTTGGTAATGGTGAGCCATTTGCACATTGTAAAGATTGCAATGTAGAAAATGTAACAATGTTTATAATACCAGCTTTAGCTTTTGATGAAAATTGCAACAGACTAGGCTTTGGAAGAGGGTATTATGATAATATTCTAAAAGAGAATAAAAATGCTTTAAGAATAGGGCTTTCGTATGATTATCAAATACTTCCAATATTACCTAAAGATGATAACGATGAAATATTAGATATTATAATAAGTGAAAATAAAGTAATAACAGCAATATTTTAAGCTTCTATATTTTCTTCAGTCTCATCATCATCGCCGACTATTAATTTTTCCAAGTCAAGAACAACCAATAGTTTGTCTTCTAATTTAGCAACACCTTTAATGTATTTTTGACCTATTCCTGACAACATAGGAGGAGGAGGCTGTATGTTAGAAGTGGCAATAGATACTACCTTAGAAATAGCATCTATAATAATACCCATATCTACATCATCTATTTTTACTATAATAATACCAGTATTTTTTTCGCCGTCATTTTCTTCTAAATTAAATCTTTTTTTAAGATCAACTATTGGAATAATATTTCCCCTAAGGTTAATAACTCCCTCAACATAATCTGGGGCATTAGGTATTAATGTAATTTTTTCCATTTTAATAATTTCTTTAGCCTGCATAATGTCTATAGCATATTCATTATGACCCAATCTAAAAGTAACTAGGTTAATACTATTTTCTACATCAACCTTATTTTCGTTATTTTCAATAGGTTGTTGTTCTATTTCAGCCATATATAATGCCTCCATATATTTTTGCAGTTATTAGATTATCGGAAATATATTTGCAAAATTAATAAATATTGTTTTAATCATTAGTGGCATATTTTATTATGTTTTTATTAAAAAGTCAATAAAATATGTTTTGATGATATTGTAGTATGTATTATTAAAAGCTATATGTATTTATGAATATAATAATACCATAGAGATAAAATTTTATCACTATGGTACGGAGTAGTATGATTTATTTGGTTTTTTAAAAAAGTAAATCTCTAAATATGTATATTTTTATAATTAACTATTATAATAACTTTTAAAAATCCTACTATTTTTTATATAAGCTATTAAATTATTTATAAACCCATTTAACACAATTTTATAATCTTTTATTGATTAAGCTTATTTAATTTAGTGCTTAATCTGCATAAATAATAAGTAATAAATATAAATAGTCCCATTATAGCAATATGGTCCATAAAGAAAAATGCAGCAGGCTCATCATAATTATTAAGCTTTGTAATTAAAAATATTACATTGAATAAATCTCTTTTTATGAATGAAACTATTCCATATATAGCTATTAATAAAGCGATTGTTATGCATATTGGTTTTTTTATATTTATAAATTTTTTACTCATATTTATAAATATACCCCAATGCATTCCTAAATGTGCTGACATAAATATAAATCCCCAGTAGCTGCAAATTACATGTAGTTTTTTATTAATTACTTTGATGCTGCTAAGATTAAAAAATTCTACTAAATCTTTATTAAATAATATACCAGTTATAATTAATCCAAGCATACATATAAAAAGCATAACATTTATAAATGTATTAAATGTTCTAGTTAAATTATATTTTCCTTTAAATAGGTTTTTGCACCAATTAAAGTTTAGTATATGATGAACTATAAAGAATGCAAAAATTAAAAAACCTAAATATTCATGTATTGTACGGCATGTTAGATTATATGCTAATAAAATAAAAAAAGAACTGTCATTATTATATCTATAAATATTTTTATTATATTTTTCATCTATAATTTACCTCCTGTTACAAAATTAGTTAATTTGTAAGTTACAAAGTAATTTTTTATTGAGATAATATAGCATGCTATTTACTTTATTAGACGAATTGAATGATTAAAAGTTTCTTATAATTTGTTTTTTTAATAAATTTTGTATAAAAAATTATGATTGTTGTATTAATTTATGATGAATATATTTTTATTTATTTTGATATAGATAAAAAATAAATTTCATTTACATGCCCGCCCTTTTATGTTTTATGCTTAATTTAGAATTATTATTTTAATTTATTTTACTGCTAAATTATAAATTATAGCACCCGCCCAAATATTAATTAAATTTGCATATCTATTAACGCACGGTAAATAAAATTTTATTTTTTATAAAAAATTGAATAATAATTTATTATTATTTATTAATTTCACACTGCGTGCGTTGAACAATATAAAGAATATAAAAAAAATAAAAAAAATAATCCATGTAAATTATCAAATTAAATTCACATGGATTAATGGAGTAAAGTATGAATAAAAACTAAGTATATTAAAAAATAAAGTTATTTACTAGGTTTAAAAAAGTTTAATCTCAAAGCATTAGTAACAACAGAAACAGAACTTAAACTCATAGCAAGAGCAGCAAATATAGGATTTAAAAGCAAATCCTTACCCATAATAGCAGTTAAAAATCCTCCTATAGAAGAAGCTATTAAAGGCTCTCTAAATACATGCAAAACTCCTGCAGCAATTGGTATTCCTATTACGTTGTAGCAAAAAGCCCAGAATAAATTTTGTTTTATATCTCTCATAGTAGCTTTGCTTAATTCTATGGCAGTAACAACATCATTAGTATTTGATTTTACTAATACTATATCAGCACTTTCAATAGCAACATCAGTACCGCTTCCAATGGCAATACCAACATTGGCCTGAGTGAGGGCAGGTGCGTCATTTATACCGTCACCTACCATAGCAACAGTAAAACCTTGTTCCTGAAGTTTTTTTACTTCATTAGACTTCTCTTCTGGAAGAACTTCTGCAAATACAATGTCTATACCAGCTTCTTTTGCTACAGAATTAGCTGTGTTTTTATTATCTCCTGTAATCATTGCAGTTTTTATTCCAAGTTTATGAAGTCTGTTTATTGCTTCTATGCTTTCTTTTTTTAATTTATCAGCAACTGCTATTATTCCTAAAAGTTTATTATCATAGGCAACATACATTGGAGTTTTACCTTCTTTTGAAAGTTTATCCATATATGAATTGTAATTTTCTATATTGATATTTTCTTTATTCATTAGTTTATCATTGCCCATTAAAACTTTTTTATTATCAATATATGTTTCTATACCAAAACCTGATATAGCTTTGAAATTTTCTATACTAAGAAGTTTTATATTTTTTTCTTTAGCTTCTCGCACTATTGCCTCGCCTAAAGGGTGTTCGCTTCCATTTTCAGCACTTGCAGCTATTAAAAGAAGTTTATCTTTATCATCAGAAATAATATCTGTAACATAAGGTTTGCCTTCTGTAAGAGTACCTGTTTTGTCAAACATTACAGCATTTATTTTTTGAGATACCTCTAAAGCCTCAGCATTTTTAAAAAGTATTCCAAGTTCAGCACCTTTTCCAGTACCAACCATTATTGCAGTAGGTGTAGCAAGCCCCAAAGCACAAGGACAAGCTATAACAAGTACTGATACAAATACGGTTAAAGAAAATACAAAATTGTGAAGAGCTATAAACCAAATTATACCTGATATCAAAGCTATAGTTATTACAGCAGGTACAAAGTATGAAGAAACAACATCGGCAATATGTGCTATTGGAGGTTTTGAACCCTGAGCATCTTCTACAAGTTTTATAATCTGAGCTAATGCAGTATCAGCTCCTACTTTTTGAGCTTTGAATTTAAAACTTCCTGTTTTATTTATAGAAGCACCAACCACTTTATCACCAACGTTTTTTTCAACTGGTATACTCTCACCTGTAAGCATTGATTCATCAACACTACTGTATCCTTCTATTATTTCGCCATCAACAGGAATCTTCTCTCCAGGACGAACTAATACTATATCATCAACTTTTACATCTGAAATTTTTATCTCTTTTTCTTCTCCATTTTGTATTATAGTAGCAGTTTTAGGCTGAAGACCCATAAGTTTTTTTATTGCTTCTCCTGTTTTTCCTTTGCTTCTAGCCTCTAAATATTTACCAAACTGTACTAATGTGATTATAACAGCAGCTGACTCATAATAAAGATTATCCCCATGAGGATTAAGTCCCATAAATGCCAAAACAGTAGAATAAATACTATAACTAAATGCGGCAGTTGTTCCTATTGCTACAAGTGAGTCCATATTAGGTGAACCTCTAAAAAGTGCAGGAAAACCTAATGTATAAAATTTATAACCTGATATCATAACAGGTACACATAAAAATATTGCTACTATAGAAAAAACTTGCGGATTAATGTGATGTACCAAAAAACTAGGTATCGGAAACTTAACAAAACTTACCATTGGTGCCATCGATATATAAAACAAAGGTATAGAAAATATTGCTGATACTATAAGTCTTATTTTCTGCTCTTTTATCTCTCTTGCTTTTACGACTGCCGGATCTTCCTCTTTACCTAAAACCTGATATCCTGCCTTTACCACAACATTAACTATATCATCATACTTAAGCTTTTTTTCATCATAATTGAATACTGCTTTTTCAGTAGCTATATTAACATTGGCATCTTCTATGCCTTCTGTTTTTTTTAGAGCTCTTTCTACTGCCCTTGAACATGCAGCACAATGCATTCCTCCTATTTTTAAAGTCATTTTCATATATATAAACCCCTATATAAAACGTAATTAATTTTACTATTTTTTATAAAATGTTACAATAGTCTAACAATATAATTATAATAAATTTCTAATAAAATTCAAGTAGGGTGTATGGGTATATATAAAAATAAATAAAAAAATAGGCTCCATAATAAATATAAAGCCTATTTTTTAGTATTCCTTAATATAATTAATTTTTTCTAATTTTTTCTAATTTTTTCTAATTCTTCAGCTGTAACGTAATATCTGTAATTCTCACCTTTAAATAATATTATAATCTTGAAGTCTTTTATAGAATCATCTCCAACTTTCATTGTTAATGTATAATCACCTCTATCATCAATTGTATAATATGTATGTTCAGCATTATCTAACTGTATATTATCAAAATTGAAAATATTTCTAATATGTACTGAAGCTATCTTTTCTTCTTGATAAATATCAACATATATCTGTATATCTTCAGGACCTTCAAGAGGTATTCCATCTAATCCTTTAATACTTAATTGTGCTTTTCCGCCATATTCTGCAATACCATCTAATGCCTCAATAGTTGGCTTATCACCATGATTATTTATTTCTGTACCTCCATTATTATTAGAAGAAGTGTTACCTGAATTACCGCTTGTATTTCCTGAATTAGCATTATTTTCTGTGTTTTTTGTTTCATTATTATTTTGAACAGGATTGGCTGGATTATTATTTGCACATGATACGGCAAATAAAATTATCATTATTATTAAAAATATTTTTGCTTTCATTTTTTATTTCCTTATGTTTTATATATATTAAATATAAGATTTGTGAATAAAAAGTTTAAAATTTATTTCTTATTTTTATAAATGCGTAAATCAAAATATATTTACATAATATATTAAAAGATTATATGTTTTATAAAATTTGTTAGATTAATATAACATTAATATAATAAATATTTACCAAATTGTAAAATAATTATAAAGATATATAAAAAATAAAAAATTCAACTATTTATATAAAATAAACCTTCATCATACAAATAATACATATAATTTAAAATAATAAAAAAGCCTAATTAAAATAATGAGGGTTTCATAATCTTCTATAATTTGTATAATAGAAAATATTTTTAACTATTATAGTTTAATACCTTCTATTTTTTATATAGGTATAAAAAAAATAGGCTCTATAATTAATATAAAGCCTATTTTTTACTATTTCTTAATATAATTAATTATTTTTTAAATTCTGGCAAATTATCCGCATCAAAATGATATGAATATTCAGTATCTCTTATACTTAATCTAAGATATGCAGTATTATCATCATTAATTTTTAAATATAAATTATATGTAGCATCATTATAATATTCAGTAGATTTATATTCTTTTTCAGATGGCCTTTCTATTTTCTCAAAAAAGAAAGTTGCCCCAGAAGATACAACTATAGAATCATCATATATTTCAACGTATATATTTTCATCTGATGCCTTAGTTACAACAGCATCATCTAATGTTTTTACATAATATTTCGCAGTACCTGTATACATATGTAAATAGTTATCTAGCGGAGGAAGAGGAGGCTTTTCTTCTGTATTATTTCCATTATTACCTGAATTACTGCCATTGTCTGTTGGGTTATTATTATCTGTATTTCCATTATTGTCTGAAGTGCCGCCATTTTCTGTTGGTGTTTCTACATTGCCTAATTCTGTTTTTTCTTTTACTCCTTGGCTATTGTTTGGATTAGTATTATTGTTTGAGCATGAAATTATAAATGCTATTACAATTAATATTAGCAGAGGTATCTTATTGTTCATTTTTTATCCTTAATATGATTATATATTAAAAATATTATAGCATATTTTAAAAAAATCAATTTTGAACATTGTTTTTTAAATAAAATATTTTTAAAATTATTAATTTGAACGCACGTTAAGTTTATTTTTATATATTAATAAAATTATTATTTTAATAGAGCTAAGTTTTTATAATTTTTTTTACCGTGCGGTTAGACTTTTATATAATAAAAGGGCATGCTTATATTATAAACATACCCTTTTTTAATTTATTTTTATAAATTATTCTTCTTCTCTAAGTTTGAAATATTCAATAGAGTCTATTAAATCTTTAGATTCATCTAATAGAGATTGTGAAGCAGCAGTAGCTTCTTCTACTAAAGCAGCATTTTTTTGTACAGAGCTATCCATTTCCATAATAGCTAAGTTTATTTGTTCTACGCCTCTTTTTTGTTCTTGTGAAGCATTATTTATTTTTTGCATAATATCTGCCGCTTTATCCATTTTCTCTTCTAACTCTATAAATATACTTTGAGATTCTTTTACACTTTCAGTAGCCAAAGTAACTTTATCATTACTGTCATTAATAAGATTAGTAATATTTTTTACAGATTCTTGAGCATTCTGTGCTAAGTTTCTTACTTCACTAGCAACAACAGCAAATCCTCTTCCTTGCTCACCAGCACGTGCAGCCTCAACAGAAGCATTCAAAGCAAGTATATTTGTTTGGAAAGCTATATTTTCTATGAGTTTAGTTATATCCATGATTTTGCCGCTAGCTTCATTAACGTCATTCATTTTTATAACACTTTCTTTAACTATATTTCCAACTTTGTTAATATACTGTTTAGCCTCCATAACCATTTGAGAGCTTTTTAATACTCCATCAGCAGACTCATTTATATTGCTTGCTATTTCATTCATAGAAGAAGCAGTCTCTTCCAAGCTTGAAGCTTGCATTTCTGTTCTGCTTGCAAGGTCATTGTTACCGCTTAAAACTTCATTTGCCGCAGTAGATACATGGTCAGCAGAGTTTTTAACAGTATGTACTATTTTATTAAGATTATCTAAGGTAGTTTGTATACCATTAGCTATAATTCCCCATTCATCTGTTAACGCTAAAAACTGTTTTGGAGGACTCCAAGATATATCTCCATTTGATAGTTTAACCATATCTTGTGCTAATAGATAAATAACATTACTTACTTTTTTCTTTATTATAAGAGGTGTAATTAAAAATGCTACAATCATTATAATTAATGAAATAATGATTATTCTATTTCTTATATTATTGCTTTCTCTAAATATAACATTGTTTGGAACAAGTAGTTTTAATCCCCAATATTGTCCTGATGTAAGTTCCAATGGTACAAATGTATATGTAACATTCTTTTTTAATTTTTCACTATAAGCAGAGAAGTTTGTTGCTGTTCCTTTATTAATTACATCTAATACATTATATTGTTTATAATAATCATATGCTGCATATAATTTTTTAGTTACATTATTAGTATCTTGTGCATCATATAATATATTTCCGTCGCTATCAAATAAAGAAGCTTCTGCACCTTCAAAAGGCTGTATATTTGCTACTAAAGAATTAATAGAAGAAACTAATATATCTGTAGTTATAACCCCAATAACATTTCCATTATTTCTAATAGGTACACACCAACTAAATATTTGCTCTTTTTTAGTTCCAAACAACAAATATTCATATATAGGTGTAATATAAGGTTTTCCTGTTGATAATGGTTTTGTTATATAATCTTCTGTTAATTCTTGAGATCTAAAACCTCTAGATTCTTTTTGATTTCCGCTTCTAGCAACATAATAGCTAAATTGACCATTTGCTGCAGAATATTTTGGGTCATTTACGTAATTTATGTCATCTCCTACATAATTTGGTAAGAATGTAATAGACATTCCGCATACATTTGGATGCATTTTATCCAAAAAGTTATTTATCATGTTTTCATATACTGTTCTTGTTCTAGTACCATCATTATATAATGTTTCAACATCATATTGTAAACCTGTTGTATATAATAATTCCTCTCTCAAGAAAAATTGTAATATAGTAGCTTCACCTGTAGAACTTTGTTCAAGAACTTTATATGATAAATCTTTAGTGATAGTGCTTACAGATTTTACATTTATAGCGCCGGAAACAATAATCATCAGCAAAAATGGAATTAAGATAACGGCACTAATCTTTACCTGTAAATTTAATTTTTTAAACATACTTCTCTCCAATATATTTTACTAAAAAATACATATTTATATATTTTCGTCATTAGTTTTTTAAAATAAACTACATCTATTAAATTGTTGTTATTCTAAACTTTTTATCATTTTTTTCAATATTTTTTATAAGTTTTTTAAAGAAAATATAGAACATAGTTACAGTAGTTAATACGGCTATAATATCTGCTATAGGCTCAGCTAAAAGTACAGCCATCACTTTGTTTTCAATAAATATTGGCAATATGAATATTAGAGGTATTAATAGTATAACTTTTCTTAAAATAGCTAAAAAAGCTGAAATTTTAGCATTACCCAAGGCTACAAAAGTCTGCTGACATGCTGATTGATCACCAAGTATAAGGGAGCTTGCCATATATATTCTCAAAGCCCAAATACTATAGTTAATTAAAGTTTCATCGCTTGTAAATATCCTCACAAATAAATATGGAAAAAACATAGAAATTACCCACATTAAAGTAGAAAACATTACACTGCTTATAAGAAGTATTTTGAAAGTAGCTTTTACTCTGTCAATATTGTTAGCTCCATAATTATAGCTTATTATAGGCTGAGAGCCTTGTGTAAGACCATATATTGGAAGAAAAGAAAATTGCATTATACTGCTTAATATAGTCATAGCACCAACAGCCAAATCTCCTCCATATTTAAATAGAGAAGTATTAAAACATACAAATAAAATACTCTCTGTAAATTGCATAATAAAAGGCGAAAAACCTAATGCTAAACATGGAAGTATTACATTAGGAGATATTTTTAAATACTTTATTCTTAATTTTAATATAGTTTTTTTAGAAGTCATGAAATATAATATCCATAAACAAGACACAGCCTGAGATATTATAGTAGCAAGTGCAGCACCTCTCACATTCATATTAAAACCAAATATAAATATAGGGTCTAATATTATGTTACAAATAGCCCCTATTAAAACTGTAAACATACTAGTTTTTGCCTTTCCCTGTGCGGTGATGAATGCATTTAATCCTAATGCTAATTGTACAAATATAGTTCCTATAGAATATATTCTTAAATATCTTAAAGCATATATAATAGTGTTTTCGCTAGCTCCAAAAAACAAAAGAAGCGGCTTAGCAAATATTAATAGAAATATTGTAATAGTAACAGCTATAATTATCAAAGCCATAGCAGAGTTACCTAATATCTCTTCTGCTTTGTCATAACTTTTTTTACCCATCATAATTGAAGAGCGGGGTGCTCCGCCCATACTAATAAGATATGCAAATGCTGATACTGCCATTATTATAGGCATAGTAACTCCAACACCTGTTAAAGCAATAGCTCCAATATCTTCAATATGCCCTATATACATTCTATCAACAACATTATATAAAACATTAATAATCTGTGCTAATATAGCAGGTATTGATAATTTGAATAATAATCTTCCAACAGGTTTAGTGCCTAATTCTATTTGTTTCGTATTTTCCATTAATTTAATATACCTTTATTATTATTTCCAAAAAGCTCCGACTCTTTTTCTAGCATTTTCTTTTAAGTCATTATAGTATAATGCTATATCATATACATGATAATTGCCTTTTTCAAACATACCATCAATATAAAAATCATCTGCGTTAATAGAATCACATTTTATAACGCCTCTTTTTTTGTCAACTTTAGCACTGGCAAAATTTTTTACAATGTTATAATTGGTGCCGGCAAAAAAACAAGAGCCCAAGCTTTTTTCTTTTGTAGCTTCATCCTCTTCTAATGTCCAAGTAATAGGGTTAATAGCTATAGCTCCTTCAAGAAGGGTAGGGTTATAACCATTAAATATTGAACTTTCTGTGTTGTAGGAGATTATTACTCCAGTATCATATTCGCTTCTTGCAAATTTTAAATGCGGATTTTTTTCTAAATCATTTGTTGTAACGGAATATCCTATAATATATGCAGCAACCAATCTATTCATTAAATTTTCATTAGTTTTGAAATAGTCTATTAATATTTCTTTTATCATCATAGCACCTTGTGAATGCCCCATTAATATAAAAGGTTTATTGTTATTATAATTTTTAATAAAATAATCAAATGCGGCTAGTGCATCTTTTTTTGGTATGTCGTTAAAATATTTTTCTTTGTTTTTTATATTATTATTTGTATCTAATATATATAGGGCATCTGCTTGTCTGTAGAAAGGAGCATATATATTTCCTACTTCTTCAAATAAACTGCTTTGAGATATTAAAGCATTAGTAGCATTTTCTCTCATAGGCTTAAAATCTATAGGGCATACAAAGTCTTTATTAGTGCCTTCTCCATACCATACTGTTGGATATAGATAAAATACATCAACTTCATTATTTTTATCTTCTGATATTTGAAGCCAATTATTTTTATCTGAGTAATCTATATTAATTTCTTTACAGCTATATAGTAAAATGCTTAACAGTAGTAATAACAACAATTTCTTCATAAATTAATTTCCTTAAATAAACTTTTTTATTATTATTTTATCGCTATATATTATAAATTATAATTTGATATTTTAAATAATTTTATTTATATAAAATGATTATTTTTTAGTTTTATTTATAATAATATCTTGACAAAATAATGTATTTTTGTACAATATAATAAAATTTATAAATGATATTTAAGTTAATAATTTTTTGGAGAGAATATGGCTACTAAGAAGAAAGAAACAGCTGAAGTAAAAAAAGACGGTAAAAGCGAAGCAATAGAAGCTATTACCGACCAGATAAATAAAAAATACGGACCAGGCTCTTTTATGAGGCTTGGAAGCAATAAAACTGTTAATGTTGATGTTATTTCTACAGGGGCATTAACTTTGGACCATGCTTTAGGAGTAGGGGGAGTTCCTCGCGGTAGAATTATAGAGATTTATGGGCATGAAGCTTCTGGTAAAACTACACTCACTTTACACATTATAGCAGAAGCACAAAAGGCAGGCGGTTATGCTGCTTTTATAGATGCTGAACATGCTTTAGACCCAGTGTATGCCAGTGCTTTGGGTGTTGATATTGATAATTTATATATTTCTCAGCCAAACTCTGGTGAAGAGGCTCTTGAAATATTAGAAAAAGTTGTATCTTCTACTGCTTTTGATATTGTTGTTGTGGACTCTGTTGCAGCACTTGTTTCAAAGGCAGAACTTGCAGGAGATATAGGGGACGCTCATATTGCTTTACAGGCTAGACTTATGAGCCATGCTTTAAGAAAACTTACTGCTATAATAAGCAACACAAATACTGCTGTAATATTTATTAACCAATTAAGACAAAACATTGCTACTACTGGTTATGGTGCCGGTCCTACTGAAACTACTACAGGCGGTAAGGCTTTGAAATTCTATTCTTCTGTAAGGCTTGATATTAGAAGAACTGAATGGATTAAAAAAGGCGATGATACTATAGGTCATAAAGTAAAAATAAAAGTTGTAAAAAATAAATTATCTTCACCGTTTAAAGTGGTTAATCTAGAGATAATATTTGGTAAGGGTATATCTTCTGAGGGACTTTTAATAGATTTAGCTATGGAAGCAAAAATCATCACAAGAAGCGGTGCTTGGTTCTATTATAATGGAGAGCAGATTGCACAAGGTAAAGAGAAAGTGAGAGAACTTCTTGCAGCAGACCCTAAAATGCGTATGGAACTTGAGATACAGATTAGAGAGGCTCTTAATATGGGTGGTGTAGACAAGGTTAAAGAAAAATTAGAAGAATATCTAGAAAATAAAAACCCTGCTGTTGATAAAAATCAAAAAGAAGAGAAAAAAGAAGAAGAAAAGCCTGTTAAAAATACAGATGACACTGACCTTTTAATGAGTGCTGAAGAAGCTTATAACGAATAAATAAAAAATTGAGTAACAATATGAATTTAATTATAAGAAAAGCTAATATAGATGATGTATTTTATATAAGTAAGCTTCATGCTATATGTTGGAAGCAATCTTATAAGGATATTGTATCAGAAGATTTTTTAAAAAAGATATATTTAGATGACTGGTGTGAGGAGTTTTCTGAAGGTATAAAGACAAAGACAAGAGAAGTGCATATTGCTCTATTAGATGATAATATTATAGGTGCTATATCTTGCGGTAATAATAGATACAACATAGAAAACTATGGAGAGATAATGTCTTTATATGTTCACCCAGTTTATCAAGGCTCTGGTATAGGCAGTGAATTATTAAATCATTGTATATCATATATGAGAGATAATGGGTATAAAAACTTATGTCTTTATGTTTTTGATAAGAATGAAGAGGCTAAGAGATTTTATATAAAAAATGGATTTAAAGATTCTGGTCAAAAAAAGATATTAAAAATAGATGATAATAATAATATAGAAGAAGCATTATATATTTATGATAATATATAAATACTTCTTCTATTATTTATTTTTGACAATTAAATATACTTGTTTCAAAACTAAATTAATAAATAATTACACTGTTTATTTTTTAGTATTTTATCTTTATAATTGTGGCTTTGCCCCCTGCGAAGCGTGCCTGTAGGGTAAAACCCCACTTCTTTTGCGACCGTAGGGAGTCCTTTAGGGCGACCGAAAGAAGTGCCCGTGGTATTGGCACAAAGAAGCAAAAAGACTGCAATTATATACATTAAAATTTATTATACAACATGTAAAACATTGTCTTGTAAGTAAAATTATTTTTGTTTTTTTTCAACTAATTTTGTCAAGTACTTTTGAAACAAGTCTAATATTTCAATTCTTAAATTAATCAATTAATTATTAGTATTCAAATTAGTGTTTGGTAAAGTATTATTTGTTGCTGGCACTTGTTGTGTTGTTGGTATATTAGGAGTAGTAGTTGCTTGGTCAAAAGCTGTTTTTTGAGTGCTTATAGCCATAGATATAAGTAAAGCTCCAACGATAAATATTGTAGATAAAATAGTAGTTGCTTTAGTTAGAGCATTTCCTCTTTGGCTTCCAAGTACATTTGCTTGAGCACTAGAAAATAAGCCTTCTGCTTTACCACCTTGTATTATTATAAGTAAAAGTAGTAATACACAAATTATTGAATAAACGATTATTCCTAAAGTTAGTAAAGCATTCATAAATATATATCCTTATAAAAAATTATAATTTTCAGTTTTTAATTAAAGTATTATATCATTTATATAATATTTTTCAAGCATTTTATTTAATAAGATATAACCTTGCCGTCTATGAGTGAGAAATGAATACTTCCAAAGTCTCTGCTGTCGTAGGCATAATCTCTATTGTCTGATAATACAAAATATTCATTATAGCCTATAATATAAGGTCCAAAATTATCCCTCGAAGATATATTACTTTCTAATATTCTATTATCTTTTCCAATATTTGCCCAAGGTTCATTTAATTCAGTTCCATTTATATATACAGTTTTGTTCTTTATTTCTATAGTTTCATTTGGAAGACCTATTACTCTCTTTACTAAATATCTTGTGTTGGATATATTAACATTTCCAAAAGTGAAAAAATAAACTGTATATGATATAAACTTTTTAAAAATATTTTCTTTTTTGCTTCTAGGATCAACTATAAAGACTATATCCCCCCTCTCAGGTCTAGAAAATACTATAGTTTTTCCTGTTAGTTTTGATACGAAAGGCTTTATTGCGAGAGCATATCTTAATTTTGAGGTAATAACAATTTTATTTGGTTCAATGGTATTCATCATAGTTGAACTTTTCATCTTATCAAAACGTACAAAAAGCGTAATGATTCCAAAGAGTATAAATGCTATAATAAAACCTAAAATAAGCCTTGCTATAGTTTTATATAATAAATTATTGCTTCTATAATATATAAATATAAAAGGCTTTAATATAGATTTTAATGCATTTTTCTTTTCTTTTTTTATGCTTTCTCTGTCATCATAAGAATAGTTCATTATGAGTATTTGAAACCTTATTATAAATTATTTTTTAATTAGATTTTTTAGCTTGGTGTTCGCTATTTTCTAAAGCAGCAGGTACGGCAGGAACTACTATATAACCATATTCACCGCTTCTGCATAAATCCATTATCACTTCATTTTTTAAAGTGTCTCCTGCAACATCTTCTCTCAAATATTCAGGCAAATCAATAACATGATATAAAGGATCTATATTATCAACATTTACATCAAATAATTCTTCTATAAAAGCTAAATCTTTATTTAATCTATTTAACATTTCATCTTTTTGATTATCTTCTATTTTTAATCTAGTTTGATATAAAAGAGCTTCTAATTCTTCTCTGTTAGTTGTCATAAAAAAGTCCTTATTTTTAATAATTGAAATAATATTATAATAAAAATGATATTTTTTCAATATTATTATTATAATAATTTACAAACTAAGATATAAACTAATTTGATTTTTTATTATGAATTATTACTAAAAATTAGAAAAAATTATTAATAAAAAATAATTTATAATATAAAAATTCATCTAATATCTTATATACTATATAAGTAAAAGTTATGTAAACTAATACTGAGAGGATTTATGAAAAAATATAAACCGCAAACAAAAGAAGAATTAAAAAATTTAGTATTTACTGATGGTATAAAACTTAGTTGTGTAGATACAAGCCTTATTACAGATATGAGTTATCTTTTTCAGAAAAGTGAAAGAAAAGATTTTGAAGGCATAGAAGATTGGGACGTTTCTAATGTTGAGGATATGTCCTATATGTTTGCATATATGAGCTATGATAGTTTTGAAAGCCGTTCTAAAGCTAAGTTTAATCGTAATCTTAATAATTGGAATGTATCTAAAGTTAAGCATATGAGTTTTATGTTTTATTATTGTAATGATTTTAATCAGCCTTTAGATAAATGGGACGTTTCAAATGTTGAGGATATGTTTAGAATGTTTGATAATTGTAAAAAATTCAATCAGCCTTTAAATAGTTGGAATGTTTCCAATGTAACAAATATGAGCGGTATGTTTCAGGTAGCGGAAAGTTTTAATCAGCCTTTAGATAAGTGGGACGTTTCTAATGTTACAACTATGAGAGCTATGTTTAATTATGCTAAAGCATTTAATCAAGATATAAGTAATTGGAATGTTAGTAAAGTTGAAGATATGGGTTATATGTTTAGTATATGCGTTAATTTTAATCAGTCTCTTAATGATTGGGACGTATCTAAAGTAAAAACTATGGAAGGTATGTTTAGAAGTGCTTTCAAATTCAATCAGCCTTTAGATAAATGGAATACTTCAAAGGTTGAAAACATGCATGAGATGTTTAATGAGGCTTTAAAGTTTAATCAGCCTTTAAATAGCTGGAATGTTTCAAATGTAAAAACTATGGAATGTATGTTTCGCGGTACTGAATCTTTTAATCAGCCTTTGGATAAATGGGATACAAAAAAATTAAAAACAATGTTTGGAATGTTTGACTTTGCCGAAGGTTATAATTGTTTTGACTCATTAGCAAACTGGGATTTAAATAAAGTATCAGAAATGAGTAATTTATGTTTTAAAAGGTATGAAGAACTTCCTTTAAGAATTAAAGCATATCTTCAGGCATTTTATGCTTCTTATAAAGATTATTTAACTATCACAAAAGAGAATGTAAGAGAAGTATATAATGCTATATTAAAAGACACAAATAAAAAAGTTTTGGCATTAAAAAAGAAATTAGAAACAGAGTTTACTGAAGAGCTTTCATCAGTTACTAATAATTATAATTTCAAAACCATAGAAGAAGCAGAAAAGTATGTGGAAGATAATTATAATAAAAAAGATGATAAGAAAGTAAGCTTTATAAATGATTATAATGTTTTGATAAAAGATAAATCGAGAGAAGTTGATAATAAAGTTTTAAAATATATATATTTAGAATATTTGATTCTTAAGAGAGATATTAAAAGATTAACACAAATTGATAATATAATTAATTTGCTTGATAAAGAATCATTTATAGAGTTTATTAAAAATGTTTATGATGAAAATAATAAAGAAACAGCCGCTTTTATTTATGGAATATATGGAGGCGATGATGCTCTGTATAATATATATAAAAAAGAACAAGATACAAAACTTTCTCTTTTAATAATTAAATTAAATAGTGAAAGTAAGTATGCACTTAGGTTATTGTATAAAATATATACAAGTACAAAAAAATCTGAAGTTCGTTATGAAGCTGATAAATTGATTGACGAAGTGATGGAAAAAATGGATATTGACTATAATGAGTTTCAATTAAGATTCTCTTCAAATCTATTATTTAATTCTGAAGGAGAGATTCTTTTAAATAAGGATTATAAATTAATTTTGAATAGTGATTATTCTTTAAGCTTGTTTGATATAAAAAATAATAAAGAATTAAAAAAGATTCCTCAAAACTTTGATGAGAATTTAAAAGAAGAGATAAAAAGTTTAAGAAAAGAAGTTGCTGACTTTATAAAAAATACTTCTCATATTTTAAGTGTTTTACTAATAGAAGGCAGAACATACAGTTATGATTTTTATAAAGATGTTTTTGTTGATAATACAATGATGAATAAGTTTGCTTCAACATTAATATGGAATCTATATGATAAAGATTATAAGTTTTTAACAACTTTTAGATATTCAGGAGACGGAAGCTATTCAAATTGTGATGATGAAGAGATAAAAATTGATGATAATAGTTTTGTGGGTTTAGCAAGTCCTGTAGAAATGGACGATGAAACTATATCTAAATGGAGAAAGCAGCTTGAAGATTATGAATTATCACAACCTTTAGAGCAGTTGTCTCTTATAAAATTAGATAAAGATAATTTGCAAAAAGAAATAGAGAAAATTCAAAATGTGGAAATAAGCTATATTACTTTTAAGAATTTTGGAAGCAGATATGATATGGATGCAGATTTTGTAGGATATAAAGTTATTAAGTCATATTCATTTGAGTCAGATGATGGAGATAGTTTTTTGATAACAGCAGATGTTAATGCTAACACAAACTACAGTGATAAAGTAAAAATAAATGTTTATTTTGAAAATGGAGAAGAGACAAGTAAAAGATTTATTTATAGTTTATTAATATTAATGATTCATGATTTTAGATTAACAGATTTATTTTAATTAAAAAATAATTTGCATATATTTATCTACTGCTGTGTGTATTTTATAGTATTTCAGTTTTTTTACTACCAATTACTATTAATTTGCAATTTTTGCGTAGAGAAAAAGTTAAATAAAAACTTTTATTAATAATATAATTGTTTAGATATATTATTTTATAATAACACTATATAATCTCTTGTAATTAGAGCATCATAGTTCTTGTAGCCTAATATCTCTAATATAGAATCAGAATGTTTGCCTATTATTTTGTTTGTATCTTCAGAATTATAATTAATAATGCCTCTTGCAAACTCTTCACCATCTTCATCTATAATGCTTACAATGTCGCCTTTCTTAAAATTGTTTACAACCTTTGTTACACCAATAGGAAGAAGACTAGATTCTTTTTCTATTATAGCTTTTTTAGCACCAGCATTTACAACAAGTTTTCCTATAATAGTTGTAGCATAAGCAATCCATCTTTTTTTTGTGTTAAGTTCATTATTTTCTTCTACAGGGTAGAATATAGTTTTTTCTTTTGTATTGAATATATTATTTAAAATGTTTGGAGTTTTTCCATTAGCAATAATCAAACCGCAGCCTGACCTTGTAACAATTTTAGCAGCCTGCAATTTTGTTTTCATTCCGCCTCTTCCGCCTTTAGAAGCATCAAGACCTAAACTTTCTATCTCTTTTGTAACCTCAAAAACTTCATGTATAAAATTAGCATTTTGGTTATTTTTAGGGTTATCATCATAAAGCCCATTGATATCAGAAAGTATTATAAGTAAATCAGCATCAAGTTCACTAGCTACTAATGCAGATAGTTTATCATTATCAGAAAAACTTATTTGAGTAACATCATATAATAATTTAAGCTCATCACTAGAAACAGTATCGTTTTCATTTATTATAGGTATTACATTGTATTTTAATAATGTGTCTAAAGTAGAACGCAAATTTAAATATCTTCTTCTGTTTGAAAAGTCTTCTTCTGTAAGTAGAATCTGTGCTGTAACAATATCAAACTTTGAAAATCCATCTTCATAAATAGACATAAGCTGTGATTGCCCAATTGCAGCACATGCTTGTTTTAGTGATACTTCGCTTAAATCTGTTGCATTAATTTTTTTCGCTCCCAAGCCAACAGCTCCAGATGTAACAACTAAAACTTCTTTGCCCATTTTTTTATATTTAGCTATAGCCTCTATAAAAGAATATATTCTAGCTAAAGAAATATATCCTTCATCATTTCTTAATACATTAGTTCCAAATTTGAAAACTATTCTTTTTATGTTGTTTAAATCTATATTTTTCATGCAAAACATTATAATTAAAAAATAAAAAAAATAAAGTTAATAATTATAAATATTTAAAAATTATTGTTAAAAATTAGCACATAATTATATTTTAGTAAATTATTTTCTTATGCTTGAAATTATACTTATATATGTTAAAATAATAGAAAATAATCTTAATTAAATCAGGGTTAAATTAATTATGAAAAATTCTAAAATCTTTATTGATGGAGTATGGAAAAATAATCCTACTTTCGTACAGATTCTTGGAATGTGTCCTAGCTTAGCAGTAACAAATAGTGTTATGAATGCCATTGGTATGTCTGTGGCTACAATATTTGTACTTGTTTGTTCATCAGCTTTAATTTCTATAGTAAAAAAGATTTATGCTAATGAAGTAAGAATTATGGGATACATTGTAGTAATAGCTGCTTTTGTAACTTTAACAGATATAGTTATGAAGGCTAAGTTTTACACTTTATCATTGGCATTAGGTCCATATATACCGCTTATCGTTGTAAACTGTATAATATTAGGAAGAGCAGAGGCTTTTGCTAATAAGAATGGTGTTATACCTAGTATTTTTGATGCTTTAGGTAATGGTGTAGGTTTCTTTATGGCTTTATTATTATTAGGTTCTATCAGAGAGATTTTAGGTAATGGTACTTGGCTTGGATTTGACATAGTTGGAACTGTAAGAGGTTTTGTTGAATCTGCTATGCCTTTTGCTTTGAATGCTTACAACGAAATTACTACTCCTTGGATTGTTATGATATTAGCTCCTGGTGCTTTCTTTACTTTGGGAGTATTAATAGCTATCAAAAGAACTATAGATGCTAGAGTGAGGTAATTATTATGAATTTAGTACTTCTTTTTGTTGCTACTGTATTAGTTAATAATTTTGTATTAACTAAATTTTTAGGGATTTGTCCTTTCTTGGGAGTTTCTAATAAATTAGATTCTGCTGTAAGTATGGGTATTGCGGTTACATTTGTACTTGTGCTTACTGCTGCTGTTAGCTGGATGATACAGTATTATATATTAGTACCATTTAAGATTGAGTTTTTGCAAACTATTTTGTTTATTATAGTAATAGCTGCTTTAGTACAATTTGTAGAGATGGTAGTAAGAAAGACTAGTGAGAGTTTATATTTATCTTTGGGTATTTATCTTCCTCTTATTACTACTAACTGCTGTGTATTAGGTTTGGCTTTATTTGGTGTTTTATATAAATATAATTTTATACAAAATATAGTATTTGCTTTAGGTGCTGGAATTGGTTTTACATTAGCATTAGTAATAATGGCTAGTATTAGAGAGCGTTTAACTACTGCAAACATACCAGAAGCTTTTAAAGGACCTGCTATGCCTTTTATTACAGCTGGTATATTAGCACTTATATTTTATGGTTTTTCAGGTATCATAAAAATCTGATAAAGGATAGTAAAAATGGTTACATCTATATTAGTGGCTTCAATATCTTCTGCTTTAATAGCTTTGATATTGGCTGTTTTATTAATATTTTCTTCTAAAATCTTTAGAGTTGAGGTTGATGAGAGAGTTACAGAAGTGACAGAGATGCTTCCGGGTGCTAATTGCGGAGGATGCGGTTATCCTGGTTGTGCTCAATTTGCTAAGGCTTTAGTTGCTGATGAAGCTCCTGTTGACGGCTGTTCAGTGGGCGGTGCTGCTACTGCTGAAGCTGTTGCTAAATATTTAGGTAAGGTTACGCCGCCTCAAAAAGAGAGAACTAGGGCTTATATATTTTGTCATGGGCATAAGGATATAGCTAAATCTAGTCAGGTTTATAATGGAGCTCAGACTTGTGTTTCTGCTGTTATGGCTGGAGGAAACAAGGACTGTTCTTATGGCTGTGTTGGTTTTTATGATTGTATGAAGGCTTGTGATTTTGGTGCTATTATAAAAGATGAAAAGACTGGTATGCCTGTGATTGTTGAAGATAAATGTGTATCATGTAATGCTTGTGTAAAGGCTTGTCCTCAAAAACTTATAGAGATTCACCCTGTATCACAAAAGTTTCATGTATATTGTAAGTCTAAAGACAAAGGTCCTATTGCTAAAAAGGCTTGCGATAGGGCTTGTATTGGATGCAGTATTTGTGTGAAAAACACTAAAGAGGGCGGTATGAGAATGGACAATAATTTGGCTATAGTTAATTATGAAGATTATGCTATCACAGAAGAGAGTATAGCTAAATGTCCTACTAAAGCTATTACTGACGAGAGAGTTAATTCTGTAGCGAATCTGTAATCAATAATTAATATGAATAAATTGCAAGGGTATGCTTTAAAAAGTGTGCCCTTGTTTTTTATTTATATTATGAAGTATGATATATTTAATACATATTCCTAACATATAAAATTAAAACACTTGCACTTTCGCCGTAGGCGTACTTCGTATTGTTCTTTTGACGAAGTCCGCACCGCGACCGAAGGAAGTCCTTCAGGACGACCGTAGGAAGTACCTTTAGGTATGGGTGCGAAGGCGAGAAAAAGTTTAATAAAATAAAAACATAGATTACAAAATATATTCGTTTAAATTATACTAAAAAAATTAGAAAATATAAAAATTGACAAAACCTCAAATCTTTTGTATAGTTTAAGCACTAAAGGAAATAAATATGTTTAGAGACAGAACTATAACAACCAAAGATATACTAAAATCTGTTAGACAAATAGAAATAAAAACTTCGCGTATAGTAAACTCTTATTTTGCTGGGCAGTATCATTCTGCTTTTAAGGGGCATGGTATAGAGTTTGATGAGGTGAGAAAGTATAATATTGGTGATGATGTGAGGGCTATGGATTGGAAGGTAAGTGCTAGGTATAATGAGCCTTTTATTAAGAGATTTAGAGAAGAGAGAGAGCTTAATGTTGTTATATTAGCTGACTTTTCTGCTTCTACTGATTTTGGACTTACAAAAACTAAACATAATCTTATTGTAGAGCTTAGTGCTTTACTTTCTTTTTCTGCTTTAAAAAACAATGACAAAGTAGGGCTTTTAATATTTACTGATACTGTTGAAAAGTTTATTCCTCTAAACAAAGGAAAAAATCATGTGCTTAGAATTATTAGAGAGCTTATAGAGTTTGAACCTAAAAGTACTGAAACTAATATTGCTAATGCTTTAGAATATTTTAATAAGATACAAAAAAGAGACAGTATTACTTTTCTTATAACTGATGCATGTTCTGATTTGCCGAAAAAACAGATAGATATTATAAGAAAGAGAAATGATTTTGTTGTGTGTTTGGTTAATGATAGATTAGAATATGAAATGCCTCATTTGCTTGGTACATTAGTTTTATCAGATTTAGAGAATGATGAGTATGTTTATTTTGATATGGGTAACAAGAATGTGAGAGAGGCTTATATCAATGAGCAGAGTAAAATGCTTGAAGAGAAATTACAGTTTTTGAAAAGAAACTCTATAGAAAATATAGTATTAGACACATCTAGTAATTATATTAATGAGGTTATGAAATTTTTTATCAAGAGAAGAAGATAGTGATTTTTTTGTTGCTTAGTAGAATCATGTAGTTTATAAAACATAGGAAGTGCCTTCCGTATTGCTACAAAGAAACAAAAATGCTGTATTTTTAATTAGCTTTAATACTATAATATAGGATATCTATTATAAAAAATATTAACTATAATATTTGCGTTTTTTGCAACTTTTTTGAGCGACAAAAAAGTTGAATAAAAAACTTATACAAACAATAAAACTAAAACAATATAAATATTTATTTTAACGAATTTAAAAAGAGTATGGGAAGCGGTACAAGTTTCAAAAATCTTATTTATCAACAAATTAAAAAATCTAATATGTCTTAAAAACATTTTAGATTCTAATCAAAAACAAGTATTACAAATATCGAAAATAAAATCAGATAAAAAGTTTGGCATCAACTTTTATAATAAAAAACAGAATATATTTTATCAATTAGCATTCCTGCTAAAAAATATCAAAAACAAATGCAGTAGAAATTTATTTAAATCTTTAACATCACTCTTTGATGTCATAATATTTATTACTGCAGAAGGAGGAGCATTTTTTAATAATATGGTTATGGGGGGAAGTTTAAAATGATAATTCAAAAAAGAGGAATAAAAGAATTATTAAAATATATAATAAAAAAAATATTTAATAAAAAAGATTTATTACACTTTGAAGAAGAGCATGCATCAAATAATATCATCAGAAGAAAACTTTATGAGCATATTCATAATACAAGTTTTGGAAACATAAAATTAATAAAATTAAGATATGAGATTTTATATACAGAATATTCAAGAATAAAAAAAATTAATCTTCAAAAATTGGCAAAAAATAGAAACATAAAAACTATAGAAATGGCTATTGAGCTTGATAAGAATAACAACACAAGTCATATTAATAACTTGTATGAATTAGCAAAAAAATTATTTCCAGAGGTAGAAAAAAATGCAAACTGAGAACAATAAAACAGAAGTGAAAAATGAATACTTAATAGCAACTTTTGGCGATGCTATGCTTGAGAGAGGTTTTACATCGATACCTAATACACTAATTTATTATAAAAATAGATTAGGACTTACAGCGAGTGAGTTTGAGTTTATAATTGCTATAATAAGTTTAAGCTGGAAAAATGAAAAAGAAATTAGAGATAAAGAAATTAATCCTGCAGGTGTAAGATATACAAGACAGAGACAAAGCCTATATGCTAAGGGGTATCTAACTTTTTCAAGCAGAAATGTTTATAGAGGAGGCAGATTTGCAGGAACAGGAACTGTATATAATTTATCAGGATTGAAAAAGGCTATAGAGATGTTTGTTGAAGAAGATAGAGCCATAAGAAATATGGATGCTCCTGTAGAGCAGAAATATGATGAGCCTAGCTTATTCGGAGATGATATAAACACAGAACCATTGCAGCCTCATAAATTAATCAAAGAGGAAAAAGAAAAACCTGAAGAAGAAAAAACTCCAGAAGAAAAAGAAGAAGACAAAAAGAAAAATGAGTTTTTAGAAAAATATAACGAGCTTCATAAAGAATTAGTAGGTTGTAAAATAAGATATGAACATCATACTATATATACCAAGTTCTTAATTGATATATTTAAAAATCGTGTGCATGATAACTTTGATGAAGCCTTATCAATTATAAAGTTTAACTTCTTAAAATTACCATTAAATAAAAGATACTCATTAAAACTTCAAGACTTATTAAGAATGGCTTTGTGTCAAAAAAATGAAAGTAATAACAATAATATCAACAAAGGAAATCAAAAATCTGAAGAAGATAAAAAATATACAATACCAAGCGGAATTGAGAAATTAGAGCTTTTATTAAAAGAAATAGAAAGAGGAGGAAGTATTGATGAAGCCTATTCTAAAATTGCAAATTGCGGATAGCAGCTACTGTCTGCAAAACTATAAGAAATATTTAGAAGAATTAAAGAAAACAGCAAGGGATGGAAAAGACCCAAATTGCAAAAAATGTGATAAAGATGGATTTAAAAAAGTTTCTCAGTCATCAATATTTTCAGGAAGAAAAGTTTTTTTACCTGAGATGTGTGACTGTGTTAAAAATGAAAAAACTGAAATATCTAATAAATTAGATGAGATTGAAAAAATTAGAGTTAAATATAACAAAATATTTAATTCTTTAGATATTGACATGACATTAGATATTTTTGCAAATAGGTTTAACAATCAAAAGCTAGTAGATACAATTAAAAAATATTTAGAATTAGGAAGTGTGAGTTCTCTATATCTTGAAGGGGAAAGCGGAACAGGTAAAACAACAATACTTAAAATGTTATGGCAAATATATGCTATTAATAATATTAAGGCATTGTACATGAAAGCATCTAATTTTGAAGATATGCATAAAAATCTATTTAATAAAAATGCTCAGGACAAAGATTTAAAATCAAGCATAGATTCAAAAATAGAAAATCTAAAGTTTGCAGACATTATAATGATTGATGATGTTGACAGTGTAGGCTTTCATTATGCAGCAGAAGGTTATTATAAATTATTTGATAAAATAAGAGCATTAGAAAAAACGGTTATTATTACATCAAATAAAAATTACTGTAGTTTGATGAATAGCTTAAATATAAAAACAAGGAAAGATAACATTGAGGAAATCAAAGGAAGAGTGACAAGCAGATTATTAAACTTAAATATTATAGAACTTAAAATGCAGAAGGTTAAAGAATTAATAACAGCTTAAATAGTCAAAATAACATAATGGCTATTTTTATAAGATTTTATTAATAAGGTATATGTATGCTAAAATTAATGGTTTTCAGTATTAATACTAAAAAGTATTTTGTATTGGGATGTTTAGAATTAGAGAAATTTTTAAAACATCTTGGCGAACCTCCTTATGCTAATTTAATCACAAAGGAATTAAAAGAACTGCTAAAAAGTTATGAGCCAGATTATAAAGAATCTAATTGGGATGTAAAGTTTTCTAACTGGTTAAAAAGTTTGGAAGTAGGAGATTATTTATGTATGTATGATGGTTGGATTACAGATTATAAAGTTATGGATGACATAAGAAAACAATATATAGAGCGATTAAAAAATAAAATTAATAAAAAGGGAGAATAAAAATGTCATTTTTAGAAAAAATGCTAACACATTACAATCAAACTAAATTGGCTATTTTAGAAGGAGTAGAAAATAAAATAATCTCCGAATATCCAGAGTTAAAAGATTCTATGGGGATTAAAAGAAACAGATTAGAAATTAATAGTGATTTATGCTGTTGTTATATAGATATAGAAAATGAAACATTCAAGATATGTATTGATGGACAAACTCCATATTGCTATGAAGACCTTGAATCTCTGTTAGTAGATATTGGAGAGCAAATAGCTGCTAATGAATAATAGTATGTTAATAACTTGTCAACAATGTTGATAAGTTGTGAATAAAATGTTTATAAAATGAGAAGTGATAATCAAGCATATAAAAGATATAAAAGTAAAAAATGGCGTGTATTTAGAAAACAGTTTTTAGATAGAAATCCGCTCTGTAAAAACTTTAATGAATGCCATAGCTTTGCTGAACATGTAGATCATATAAAACGTGTAGAAAGTGAAGATGATCCATTGTTTTATGATGAAAGTAATTTGCAAGCATTATGCAAAAGATGCCATTCCAGAAAAACAGCAAAAGAAGACGGAGCTTTTGGAAATAAAAAGAAAAATTATTAATGGGGGATTTTATGAATACAAATAATAGTAATGAAAGAAAACATATACATATAGATAAATTAGAAGATGGTAGGCTTGTTATTGATGCTGAAAATATTAATAGTGAAGATACTGTTTATTTATTAACAGAGTTTATATATTTTATATCTAATGCAAATAATAAACCTGCAGATGGTTTTGTAGATATAATTAAAAGGGCAGTACAATATAAAATGGAGTTGGAGAAAGAAAAAGGAAATCACAGTGAGTGTGATTAAGATTTATAAAATATATGATGGTAAAGAATAGTTGTAAAGATTGTATATATTGTTTAGAAATAAAATCATCTTATTTCTGTAAGCATAAAAAAGATATTATAGCTATAGCAAATATAAATAATATCTGTAAAAAATATAAATTAAATAAAAAGAGGGAAAAATGAGAGAACTAAACATTATAGAAGACGAAGGGCTTTTTGGTATAACTTTTAAGTCTGATGATAAAGAAGAAGCCAATACCGTTATGAGGGCTATACAGAGATTTATATTAACGAGAGAAAAAATATCAAATAATAATGAAGATTGTACTAGTAAGAAGAAAAGCAAAGCAAAAAGTAAGGCAGAATCTAAAAAAGCTCAGCCAACAATAGAAGATATACAAAAAGAAATTGATAAAAGAAAAAAAGAATCATTTGAAGAACAATTAGAAAATGATAACTCAATAATCTCTTTTAGTGAAGATGAAGAAGAAGCACATTATAAAATAGACGAAGATCCATTAAGTTCAAATAGCAATATAAATAGATGGGACTTTGATGCAGATGGAGATAAAATAGATGAAGATGGCAATAAACTACTTTTTAGTGAAGAAGGTATATAAAATGATTTGTACTATATTCAATAATAATTAAATATTCAAATAATTACTGATTTTGAAGATGAGGACTAATTTATGCCAAAAGGGATTTTAATTAATAATTGTTTAATAAATATAGATCATATAGCAATTATTCATTTTAAAGAAGAAGAGAAAAAAATAATAATAATTACTATAGATAGTGGATTGCCTACAGCTATAACATTTAAAACAAAAGAAGAATATAACAAATATTATAAACTTCTACGCTCATTATTTAAATTAGTAATAGAGAGAGAAAATGATTGAAGCTGTTATACATTATTATGATACAGATAATGAGTTTAGAAGAATTAATGACATCTTTGGAATATTAAAACATCAATATAAAAATATTGTTATTAAATATAAAAAGAGAAAAAATAAAAGCAAATTATTTGTTACCATCAATGATGAGAAATTAGATTGTAATCAGCCTTTAGGGTTTTATATGCAAACAGTTGAAAATATATTAAATGAGGATTCAAAAATGCAATTAAAAGAAGTAATATCATTAAAAGAAAAAGTTTACAAAGCATTAAAAGAAACTCTTACTTTTAATCATTTAGAGTTTAATGTAATGATGAATGAAGAAGAAGATAAGTTACTATTTATAGAGCTATCTATGTATGGGAGAATTGTACGCATTAACAAAGGTACTACATACCAAGATATATCAGACAATGATGACAAAGTAAGAAAATGCTTAAAAGATATATATAAAGAGTTTGAGGAAGAAATACAAGAATTATTTGATATGGAATGAGATAAAAACTTTTTGAAAAATCATTAAACTAAGGATATATAAATGATGATTTATGAAATTGGCTCTATAAGTTTTGGATTATTTAGTATTGTTTTTATTTTTATAAGCATAACATCAAAAAATGAAATTGCTAAAGCTTTTTATATACTTTGTTTCTTTTTATCAAATATTGTTGCTTTACTTTGTGATATAGTAATAAAATTAAACTAGAAATTATTATGTCATATCATAACAATGTAACATTAATGTTTTAATAAAACATAGTTATAAAAGTTTATATTCTTTTCTATAGGTAAAGGCTTTTGTCTTTAATTTATAGAAAGGTATAAACATGGCTTCTAAAAATAAGAATCAACTAATATCACAAAATAATAATAATATAATAACTGAAGAGCAAGCCGAACTTCTTATTAAGCAAGCTAATTATTTAAATATACTTGACTATATGAAAGAAGAGCAGCTTATAAAGCAGATAGATTATGAAACAGAGAAAGAAAACTTTTTTAAGCAATGCTCAAAGACAAAAAGCAATCATACAAAAAGACAATATAAAAATGGACTTAATAAATTAGAAGAGTATTGCAGTATGAATAATAAAAATATTTTATTTATTAAAGCCAGAGAAGCTGATGATTTTATAACAGAAGTTAATTCAAGTGAACTTTCTAATTTAAGTATACGTGCCTTAGTTTCTTCCTGCTCTTCTTTTTTCTCATTTTTAGAGAGAAGATATCCATTTATTAAAAATCCTTTTCGTGGCACAAAGACTCGTCCGCCTGTTAAAAATAAAAAAAGACTTGAAGTTCCAACTAAAAAAGAAATTGAATTAATAATTAAAGATATATCAGACCCTTTGATAAAAATGGCTGTTATTTTTATAATGGAATGCGGTGTGCGTGTTGGTGCTTTACCTAAACTTGAAATAAGAAACAATAAATATTATTCCTATTCAAAAGGAAAAGAGATAAGTTGGAAAGTTACTGACAAGGTTATAAAAGAATTAAAAAAGAATAATCTCACTTTTAATGCTCCTTTCAAAAATAAAAGTTCTGAAGTAATAAGAAATATTTTTTATAGGAGTTCAAAGCGTTTATATGAACAAGGTAAAATAAAAGCCTCTTACTCTATACATGATATAAGACATTATTTTGCTGTTACTTTATATAAAAAAACCAGAGACATAGAACTTATTAGAAAAGCATTAAACCATAGTAATATAGCTATAACAGGACTATACTTAAGAAGTTTGGAAGTAGAATAATATTTTAAGTGTTGCGATAATTACTGTTATCGCAACTTGATACTAAAGAATTTAATTTTATATTTAAACTTCTATATCATCAAATATAATAGGTATTAATTTTTTGAATTCTTCTAGTATTGGTATAGCAACTTCTCTCATTTGTGGATGAGCTCTTTTAGATGTCCTTAATTTGAAGAAATGTCTCCATTCTCTAAGATTCATTGTTACAACTATTTCAGTTTTTAAGCTATTAGGTAAAATAGATCTAGCTTCTTCAGGCTTTACACCTAATTTAATAAGTTTATTATAATTATTTTCTATTTCTTGCATTGTTTGTTTCCATATAGAATAAGCCTCACTGTCCTCACGCCAAAAATATGGTCTTATTAGTGTAAGTTCATTACCAAATTTATTACTTGAATAGTTGCAATATCTTGTACTTTCTTGACTATAACTAGCTATTCTATGCCTAACAATTTCATGGGTTACACCTCTGTCACATATTATTTTTACAGAAATTGATTTATGCTCTATGACAGATTCATGACCATTTTTAATAATACTTTTTATAAAATTATTAGATGATTCAGAAGTAATTTTATCTTCACTTTTATAGCAAACTCTACCTATCTTTTCTATATATTTTAAAATTTCATCACCATTAATATTATTTAATATTTTAAAACTGGGTTTAATTATATTCATTTAATTTTCCTCCTACATTTTTTTGAATAAATCTGTTAAATTGAAAATATAACAATGTTCACCAGGTGTTGAATAATCTTCTACATTATATGCTAAAGCAGGTGCATAGCAAAGTTGTACATCATCTTTTTTTATACCTACTAGTCCAGTAGCTACAGTTGTTATTTTATTATTTAATGGTGCTATTATTATATTATTATTTGAATTATTGATATGATTAATAATAGCTTTATATGAATAACATATATCATTCGCCATAATTTTTATAGGTTCATCTATATCGTAATCTGTAGATATAGATTTTATAATATTTGAGTAATATATACTTAATTCAGACTCATTAATATCTTCAGATGTAGAGTTTTTACTATCTGTGCAATATATAGATATTTTATTTGGTTCTAGTTCTTTTATAATATCAATAGCTCTTGAATATTCGTAACCAGAAATAATAACTAATTCTGTATCTTTAGATATGTCTATGTTTCCAGAATATCCTAATATAGGGTGTACTTCTTTTATACCTTGACTTAACCATTTTAGATTTTTATCTTTATTTGAATCATTATATGATTTTGCTCCTGAATATACACAAACTATATCAAGATGTTTTTTAAATTCATATATCATTTTTATTAAGATTAATAAAAATTCATGTGTAAATGTTGTTATATCTATTAAAACAGAATTTATATTATTATTAGATATAATATTATCTTTTATTTTATTCATTGTAAATATAGAATTATATAAGCTAATATCTATTATTGTACAATTATTGTCCAATAATTTAGACAATTCTTTTAAATTATTTTCTATTTCATTTTGGAATTCTTCATTATAAAATATTATCGAATTTTTAATTCTTTTTCTATCAATATTTTGAGATATTGATAAACATCTGTTTTCAAAACTAGCAGAACATATAAATAGATCAATATCATAAATAACCTCATTTATATTTTTATTAAGTTCTTTTAATAAAATTGATTTCATAAATTAATCCTCACTATCATCGAATAATTCTGGTTGCTCTTCTTCGTTATCTATTTTATACAAATATAGTAATTTTTTTGGATCTTTTAATCCATCTTCTATAAATTTATTTTTTAAGAATAAACATCCTGAAATACTTGTTGGATCAAGTGTCCATATCGGTGCTAATCTTCTATTAAAAATATATCTTTTTATTCTCCCTCCAATTTCAGATTCTTTACGACCTATTGTTGATTTTATTAAATATCCAAGTTCTATACCCAAATTTAAAACTTCATTAACTTCTTCAGATATTTCATCGGATATTGCAAAAGAAAAAATTCTTCTTTCAGTTCTGTTAGATAATAATATTTTTCTAAATAAAGAACCTAAACCATTTAATAATATATATAATTTATCTATATTTTCTTTTGGAATGATATCATTTTTATCATCATTTTTTAATTTTTCAAATTCATCTATAAAAAATTTATTAGCTTGTTCTCTAATTATTTTATTTTGTGTATTTGGTTTTATAAATGTAATATTTCCATTTCCATTTTCTTTTTCTTCAGCATACATAAAAAATGCAGGTTCAATAAAAAATCTAGCTATTCCAGAAGACAAATCAACTAATTGATTAAAACCAGAGTAACTATAATTATAACTAGATTTTCTACTACCAGATAATCTTTTTATATAGTCAGGTCTAGCATACCTATTTGCCGCATCAGATCTATTAAAGGAAGATATTTCATTATTATCATATTTTTTTTTATATTCATCTGCTATACTTTTTATTTCATCTTCCTGTTTTTGATCACAAGGAAAAAAATCTTCTACTTTTGTTTCTATTCCAACTAATTTTAGCCTTTTTTCAATTATAGATTTTATCCTTTTTTTATAATTATCAATATTAGATGTATATATTTTATTCATATCTATTTCAAAATAATCATGTGGAGAACTTATAATTTCGTTATTTAATGTATAATATGTTTTATAATTATACTGAGATGAAACTTTTATACTTATATTTTTATTTGTCCTAGTTGCTATCCAAGTATTCAGTATTTTTGTTTGAGATAATGTTAAATAATGAGCATCGTCAATTAACAGATAAATACTAGATTGTGGAAATCCTTTAATATTTTTTAAATTTTCAATTAATGGTATAAAAAAAGTCATATAATCTAATAATGGTTTATCATACATTTCTCTATTATCTTGTAATATAAATAATTTTTTTATATAGTTATTAATATCCAAGTATGATTTATGTACAGTATTATACATTTTTTCTAAAATGGATGTAATATTTGGTAAATTAATATTATCTTTTAAATCAAAAACATTAGCAAAATATTCCATATAAAATTCTTTAATAGAATTATAAGATATACTATTGTATATTTTTTCCGTATTCTTTAATAAATAAAATAGATTAGAACATATATACATTAACATCCAATGTTCATTTAATATATTTTGCAGATTTTTACTATTTAAAATATCCATTTCTCTAATAGCAAATATAGAATTCTTCATTTGTGAATATATAGATATATAATCAAATTTTTGTAAATCACATTCGTCATTTAAACACTGGCAGTCAAATTGCAAATATCTAAATATCATACTTTTACCAACACCTCTTGATCCAACAAGAAAAGTATTTCCATCTGACATAACCTTTTCAATATCTGTAAAATCTTTTACAAATAAACTAATTGTATCTTTTGCACTCAATTTCTCAGGATTTATTATTTTAAATGGATTTTCTTGTAAATAGGAATTTTTAGTATTCATTTTTTATATCCCATCCTTTTTTATTTAACTCTTCTATTATACTTTCTATATTTATTATTTTTTCATTTTCTTTAAAATCTTCTTCTGGATATCCAGACTCATAAAGAGAATATGATACTATATGTTCACTATAATTATTAACTGTGTATGCACCAGATTCAAAATTACTTTCATCTATATTATCATCCGTATAATTAACTATTTTTATTATTACTTCTATGCCATAAATATAGAAATAATCTCTCATAAATCTCATACAGTATCTTCTTTCAAGTTCCATTTTTTTAGTTCTATTAAATATTTCATCTATTAAAAAAATTTCTTTTTCTTTTGTTTTTTTGAATTTCTTATTTATCAACTTTTTATCTATTCTGTAATGAATTTTTAATATATTATGATTTTTATCATCTTTATAAATTAGTATATTTCTTACAGATTTGGAATATTCGTGATATATTTCACTTACTCCAAGCATATTATCTTTTAATGCTTGCTCATTTACTCTTCTATAATCATCAGATATTTCATCTGCAAACCTTAAAATAGCTGCTAAAAGTTTTGATCTTATAGGAAAATTTAAAAAATCATTATTTTCATAATCTAATTTTGAAGATTTATTATCTATAACATCTTTGCTCACTTTATCATTATCATATTTTACTTTTCCACTATGTGTACTAGCAACCTGAAAGATAATATTAGATAATGTTACATCATTTATGTATTTATTAATTTCTTTATTCATAATAGTATTTATATTTATCTCATGATTGAATCTACCATATACTAAAGCAGAATCATGTAATTGTATTGCACTTAATAGTACAAATATTTCTAAACTATTTAGTCCACTGTTAAAGTAACTTAAAATTTTTGAAGCATTTTCTATAACATGTTGAACATGTATAGAACCATGTTTATTTAGAAATATAAAATAATCTTCATTGTCTAAAATCTTATTTATTTTCTTTAATTTATCATGATCTATATCACTATCTTCATTTGAAATATTTTGTATCTCTTTTATTATTTCTTTTAATGAAATAATACTTGGATTTGAATCAGCATTATCATGATATTTTTTTAATTCTTTTCTTATATTCTCGTATGATAATTTAATATCTATACATTCTGGAAATTTTATTTTTTTATCATTAAGAAATATATCTTCTAAATTTTGATCTTTTTTTAATTTAACTTCATTTTTCATAATTTATATAAACGCTCCATTTTGATAATAATATCAAAAATATATTTGGATAAATAAGGTGGTACAGCATTTCCTACTTGCTGTTGCTGACTACTTATCGTCCCAATAAAATCATAATAATCAGGAAAAGATTGCAACCTAGCTGCCTCTCTTATTGATAATCCTCTATTTTGCCAAGGATGTATAAACATAGATTTTCTAAAATTTCCTAAAGTTATTGATGGTAAACCACTAGATAATCTGTGGTATATATTTGTATGACATTTACTTTTATCTTTATAATTAGTCATAAGTTCATTAGGTATATTTTGCCAGTTTCCACCTTCAGGAATATATTTATATCTTTCTATAACTATATCAGAATTTTTTGTTACTAAATGTCCTGTACAACCTTTTTTGGTACGCATTTTCTTACTATATTTACTTACATGTTTTTTATCATATTCTAAATAATTTATTTTATTACCATTATCAACATCTGGTAAATCTCCAATAGCATCAAATACAGTTACTTTTTTTAGTTTTTTACCTGTTTTATTTAAATTAATATTCAATCTTTTTTTAGATGCTATTAAAAAAAAACGTTGTCTTAATTGTGGTACGCCATAATCTGATGCATTAAATATATTCCAAATACAATTATAACCTATATCATTAAAGTTATATAATAACTTTTTTAGAAAATAACCTTTCTCTGTACTAACTATACCCTCTACATTTTCAAATACTATCCAATCGGGGTTCCATGAATTAGCTAATCTTATAAATTCACTATATAGCCAATTTTGTGGATTTTTTTTGTTTCTAGTTTTCTGATTAGATGAAGAAAAACCTTGGCAAGGAGGACCACCAAATAATACTGTTATATTATTTTTATGTTCCACATCAATATGTTTTATATTACTAATATCATCTATTATGACATTTGTATCTTTATGGTTTTTTAAATATGTATTTGCTGAATTATTATCTTTTTCTATAGCTAATACAACATCTATACCAGCCATTTTAGCTCCAAGAGAAAGACCTCCTGCCCCTGCAAATAAATCTACACCTATTATATTTTTTCTCATATTAATTAACATAATATAATATAATTTTTTATAAGTCAATTTTATTCTTATAAAAAACTGTTTCGATAACCTTTATTATCGCAACACCCTATTTATATTTTCTAATGCACATTTTCTCACATATTGCCCTATACTCATTCCTTCTTCTTTTGCTACTTCTTTAAGCATTTCATTTTCTTCTTCATTTAATCTAAATGATACTCTATAACTTGGTTTCTTGTCTTTATCTTCTTTCTTTTTTCTACCAGCACCAACTCTAGCACCACCATGTTTATTGTTCTTTATTTCCATAATCATTTCCTATTTTTTTTATTTAGTTGTACTATTACTACAATCATTAAAACAGTAGATATTAGACTCAATATTATATTAATAATTTGTAGATTCATACTTGACACCTTGTATTATTTTTATATAATATACTTATGTGAAGTGACGGGGATAAATCCCCGCCTTTGGTCGGTTCTAAAATGGATTATTCAATCTTTTTTAGAACTATTACTAAAGTTATAATCGCCGTGGTAAGCTCTATAACCTTAGTGACCAAAGTAATCACTTCGATCATAAGTTTCCTCCTTAATTAGGATTGATAATATTATAGCATATCTTGAAAAAATGTCAACATTATTTCAAAAAATAATTATTAAAATATTTTTTGTTATTTTATATCTATATTAGATTGATTTATATTTGCTTGGGGGGTGGGTAAAATCTCTACAGGCTTTTAAGTGGTGCAACGAGTGGGGAGTCTTTTATATGTGGCGATAATTTTTTTATTAGGGGGTATGAAATTATTTTTCTAATTCTTTAATTTTATTTTCTAATTCTTCAATTTTTTTAACTTTATTTTCTAATTCTACAACCCTCTTTTTTAATTTCTGTATTTCACTTCCTTTCTCTTCGTATTCTTTTTTAGCTTTTGCAACACAAGCCTGCACAAAACCTCCAAATGTGGCATTTGAATAGTTAAATGGATCTGCTTTGCTATTTTTTACCATTTTTACAATCCATCGATATAAATCCTGATTAAAATTAATTGATACACTATTCCTTGAATCCATAAAATCTCCTTAAGATATTATTATAATTATAGTATTTATGACTAATAAAAATTATTTTCACACACAATTTAATATTTTGGGTGTAAAACATTATTTTTTTATATGATAATGAGTTGCTATCTTTTGAAACAGAGTTATTGTCATCACATAAATAATTAAAAAGAGGTAATTAAAGATGATTGAATTAGAAAGATATTTTAATATATATGGAGATGCTACTAAAGCATTAAGAGAATGCAATTATGAAAATGCTAGTTTTTTATTTAATATTTTATTATCTTTCTTTGAAGAAGACAAAGAATCTATAAAAGATTATGAGCATTTAAAAGAAGTATTAAAAAAGAATATAGAAGCATGTGATATATTAAAGAATAATAATATTTAATTATAATATTGAAAAATAAGGGGCATTAAGCCCTTTATTTTTTGCCTTAATTTTTAATTGATAAATGAGAAAAAAAGTTGTATTTTTGGAGGAAAAGAACTTGCTATCTTTCGCAACAGAGTTATTGTCATCACATAAATAATTAAAGAAGAGGTAATAAAAAATGAATAAAGAATTAGCAATAATAAAAAATAATAATGAAGAAGCTACAAAAGAAATAAGAAGATTATTAAATAATAATAATTTAGATGTAGATTTAACTAAGTATAATGCTGAAGTTAATTTTAATAATGAGGAAATATTAAGAACTGATAAAGATAGAGATGGAAATATAACATCTTCTTTTAGAGTGTACAGTATGAGAGTAGATAGTAATACAAGCGATGATATTATAAACAACTATGCTGATTTTTTAGAATTATCATCAATAATGATGAGAAAGGAAATAAGAGAAAAAATAAACGATCTATTAGGTTATTATATAAGAAAGACAGAAGCAGAAATAGATAATTTAAACATTGCTTAATATAATTTAATTATTTATTAATTGGTACTTTATATATAATATATAAAGTACCAAGATTATAAGCTAAAGACACCTTCAGATTCATAAATACTTTTTGTATCTTCAAAGTGATTTTTAATAACTCTATGAAGAGCCATAATAGAAGCTACAACACCATCAATTCTTTTATATGATCTTCGCCTATCAGGTTTAACAGGCAAATAATTATCTCTTCCGTCTGTTTTCACTTCACAACAGCTTATCATCCAATTAAGAACAGGATTATTACCATGTAAAAGTTTTCGTTCATCTATTGTTTTTTCAAATAAAGAAGTACCTTCAGACAAACCTCCGACTGCAAAAGACTGCCTAACTTGCTGCATTTTGAAGCCTTCACTTTCTAAGTGAGTTATTATTTCAATAGCTTTCCAGGGATCATAAGCTATCTCTATAATTTCAAAATCTCTCGCATCTTTTAATATTGAAGATTCTATAATATCAAAATCTATAATATCACCATTTGTTAAAGTAATTAAACCTTGCGAAGCCCATAATTCATAAGGCACTCTGTCCTCTTTAGAACGTTGTCTTATATTTTCTTTGGGCATAAAAAAGCGAGGCAAAAGTATATATGGATCATTATCAACCGTGTCAAAACATAAAACATAAGCGGCTATATCTCTTGTAGTTGCTAAATCTAATCCAATGCACGCTCTCTTTCCTTTTAATTCATTTATATTTATATTTTGATGTAAATAAGATTTAAGCCATCTGTCAGAAGAAATCCATACTTCACTAGCCTGAGTCCAAACATTTAAGTTTTTTGTAAGTATATCTGTTCTCTGTACAGGTTTATCTAATCCTTCAAATAACCTAGATTTTAAATAACTATCCTTTACAGAAATATTAATATTAGGATTAGCTTGGAAAATAATATTATTAATAAGTTCTTCTTGTTCTTGAGTATTTTGATTATTGTTTAATTTTTCTTTATACTCACTCATAAATATCCAAATATCTTTTATATTATCAGGTTCATATATTATGCAAAAGTATTCATCATTATTTAAAGAACCTTGTAATATTTGTTTAGCATATTCATATTCAGAAAAACAAACAGAAGTTTTATCAAATCCAGCAGTTGTAATAATAAAAGTAAGAGGCTGCCTTCTAGCTCCCATTCCAGATTCAAGAACATTTAAAAGTTCATTATCTGGGTGAGCATGATATTCATCTACTATAACTAAATGCGGATTTAAACCATCTTCAGTGTTGCTGTCCTGTCCTAATGGTTTTGATTTTGAGGCAGTATCTTTTTTCTTTGTAATTGTAGAAGTTTGTTTATATGTAATCGCTTCTTTATTGAGTGCTTTTGCTTTTCTTATTTGTCTTTCGCTTTCACTCCATGCAATTTTAGCTTGATCCTTTTTAGTGGCTATATAATATATTTCAACACCAGCCTCTGCAGGACTATCACAAAAAAAGCAATAATTACCAATACCAGATGCGAAAGTAGTTTTTCCATTTTTTCTGCTTACCTGAACATATGCTTTTTTGTAACGTCTAAGTTTATTTTCTTTTCTTCTCCATCCAAATATACTTGCTATAATAAATTGTTCCCAAGATTCAAGTATAATATTATGATTTGCCCATTCTCCTTTTGTGTGTACTAAAGATTGAATAAAAGTAATAGGACGTTTAGCTTCATCTTCATCAAAATAAAAAGGATAATCATTATTTTTTGATTTTTCTATATCATCTAAATGTCTTTTTACTGCTAAAAAAGCAGCCTGACATACAGGCAATTCTTTATTTATAACTTTATTAATATATTCTTCATAGCTATACATTATATTTAACCATTTATTAATTTTTAAGTGTATCCTATTCCATTTATCTGTAAATAAAAAGTTTTTTGCGATTATTTTTGTAAATAATAAATAAGTTCAAAACTTCTATTAATTTTATTGATTAATGATTTTAATTAAAAAGAAATTATTATATGCTATTTTTTACTTCATATTAAAAATTAAATTAATACGTTAATTTAGAACTGGGATAAATCATAAGTTTACCTATTAAAGAAGCTGTCTCATCATCAATAGAATATTTATAAGTTTTTCCATTAAAATTATACATTATTTGAACGTTTCCATCTTTAAACATAGAAATAATTTTTTCTCTATTTAAAGAATTAAAAAATATAAGGTCAAATTCCATAATCAATAAATAGTTAGAGTGTTTCATATAAGAAGCACTAAAAGTTACTAAAAAATCATTATTAAAAAAATGAACTTCATTTACTGATTCTGTAAGTTTTATGTTAGGATAAAAAAGCATATTGATATTTACTTTTTCATTATCAATTTCAGAAATATATTCTCCTTCTAATACTATAGTATTAGTTTTATTTTCATTATACACATAATATATATCTGCAACACTAGAAGCATTTTTATTATTATCTTCTGGATAATAAGATTTAAAATATGCATCAGCAATTTTTTTATCTACAGTGATTGCATAACATAAAAAAGTATTAAAAATAATTATTGCTGTAAAAATAGATATCTTTATCATATTATGCCCCTCATTTTTTATAGTATATATGAGTTTTTTATTTATTCAACGTTTAATTTAATTTAATTAATTTTCATTAAGCATCTTAGAAAGTATATCTCCATCTTCTATAGTTTCAGGAGTAGGGACTTTCTTTTTGGAGGCAGGAGTTAAACCAAACTCAGTAAGCATTTTAGTATATGCAGTTATAGCTTTATGATAAGCTAAATATTCGCCCATAGTTTGTGAGTTTTTTCCTGCTAAATAACCTGCTATAGAACCGCCTTCATCAATCATAGCCTCATAAAGATTCATAGCATCGCCATAGTGTAGGCATAAGAGTTCAAAAGCTGATAAATCAGCTCCATTTAACATGTTTTTTTCAACAAAAATTGGAGCTAATTCATTCCATTTTTTTAGAGAATACCCACAAAAATATTCTGGCGGATTAGGTATTTTTAAGGCTTTTTTTGGCTTATTTTGGGCGTTTTTTGGGGCTTTTTTAGCTTTCTCAGGCATTTATACTCCTTACTTACAATTTGAGTTAAAAATCTATATTAATAATGAGTAATATAATATTTTATAACTATAAGAAAAAATAATTTAGGAGCTTTTTATGTTTAGAAAAGTTGTAATTGGGAACTGTACTTTAATAAAAGGAAATTGTGAAAATGTAATGGAAGAATTAGAAAGTAATTCTATAAATGCAATTGCATCTGACCCTCCTTATTTGTATTTGAAACATAAATTAGATATCCCTTTTAATGAAGATAAAGTATTTGGAGAATGGAAAAGATTATTAAAAGATAACTCAATGATAGCTTTTTTTGGAAGAGGGGATGCATTTTTTAGATGGAACTTAATATTAGAGAAATTAGGATTTAAATTTAAAGAGAGTGCTGTATGGGAGAAAGAAAATGCTTCAAATTATCTTAATAATTTTTTAAGAATACATGAGGATATATCTTTTCGCAGTTTGGGAAATGCTAATTTAAGAAAAGAGTATATTGATTATTTGGAATATCAAATTAATAAAAATAAATTAGATAGAATAATAGATATATGGAAAGGATTAAAAAGTGCATTAAATGGCAGGGATAAAGATGATGTTATTAAATATATAGAAACAGGAATTAAAGAGTTTAATTATGAAAGCAAAAGAAAATATGAAATAACAGCAAGAAAACATCAAGGTGCAAAAAGAGGAGTTAATTTATTTCAGTCTGTAAAAGTAGGAAAAATAGAAACTTCAATTATGCGTTGTAATAGAGAGCAATATAAATATCAACATCCAACGCAAAAGCCTGTTGCTTTAATGGAGAGAATAGTAAAATTAATTTCAAATGAAAATGATACTATCTTAGATCCATTTATGGGCGGCGGCAGTACAGGTGTAGCTTGTATCAATGTTAATAGAAAGTTTATAGGTATAGAATTAGATGATGAATATTTTGATACTGCAGTAAATCGTATAACTAAGGCATATCAAGATAAAGAAAATGAACTTAATAATGAGAAAGCAGCATAATTGTACTATAATAAAATTGCTTTTTAATAGCTTATAATTCCTTATATTTGCTTATATTTTTACCATAAAATATGGCTGTGTTTAAAAAAATAAGTAATACTATAACTAAGTGGCTATTCCCTGATTTTAGTCATTTTAATGGAAGTAACTTTTTATCAATACAAAATGATAAAACTTTATCAGCGGTAAATCCAAATACTGCTTTAACTTTTTCTACTGTATTTGCCTGCGTGAGAGTGATAGCAGAAAGTATAGCTACTCTTCCATTATTTGTATATAAGAAAAATGGGAATAATAAAACAAAAGCAATAGATCATCCTCTATATAGTTTACTGCATGATGCTCCTAATGATGAATGCACATCAGTATCATTTATAGAAAGTTTAATTACCCAAATACTTTTGCAAGGCAATGGCTTTGTAGAAGTTGTAAAAGATAATTTTAATAGAGTAACAGAACTTTATTTAATAGATTCAAATAAGATAAAAGTATATAGAGATTCAAGCGGCAATAAAATGTTTGAATATTATGATGATGGACAAATAATAACTATGTCTTCAGCACAAGTTATGCATATAGCAGGGCTTGGATGGAATGGCATAATAGGTTATAGTCCAATAGGTATGATGCGTAAGCAAATCACTACAGGACTTTATCAAGATAACTTCGCACTCAATTTCTTTTCAAATGGTGTTAAAAAAGTTCCAATAATTACACATCCAAATAAATTAAGCAAAGAAGCAAAAAACAATCTTAAAGAAAGCTTCAGAGAGGCTTGGGACAAGGGTATAGTTGTGCTTGAAGAAGGCATGAAAGTAGAACCTATAACAATGAACCTCTCAGATGCTCAATTCTTAGAAAGCAGAAGATTTTCAGTAGAAGAAATATGCAGAGTGTTTCGTGTACCTCCGCATTTAATAGGTGATTTAAGCAGAAGTACAAATAATAATATAGAACATCAAAGCATTGAGTTTGTAACGCACACTATAAGACCGTGGTGTGTGCGTATAGAAAAAGCATTAAATAGTTATTTATTAAGCAGTTCAGAGAGAAAAAAATATTATATAGAGTTTAATTTAGATGGACTTTTAAGAGGTGATACTCTTACAAGACAACAAGCTAATCAAATAAAATTTAACAATGGTGTTCTAAGTAGAAATGAATGGCGACAGATGGAAAACCTTAATGAAGTAGCAGATGAATACGGAGATAAGTATTTTATTAGTCAGCAATCAAGGTTAATAGAAGATATTGAGGGAGCTATTTCTGAAGATGATACCTATGAGCCTATAAATAAAGAAGATTCTAATATAAATGATAAAAATAAAAAAATAGAAAAGGACAATAAAGATGCCAGCAAACAATAGTGAAATTAGAAATATAGATATTAGGTTTGAAAACAACACAGAAGATGAACCTCTTAAATTAAGAGGTTATGCTATAGTATATAATGCTTTAAGTGAGCCTCTTTATGGTGATTTATTTAGAGAGCGTATAAAAAGTGGTGCTTTTACTAAGTCTTTGGCACAAGATGATCAAGTATGCTTGTGGGGACATGATACAAGATATGTTTTAGGCAGAAAAAGTGCTGGCACATTGATTTTAAGAGAAGATGAAAAAGGCTTATATTTTGAAGTGGAACTTCCAAATACTACTTGGGCAAGAGATTTAAAAGAAAGTGTAAACAGAGGCGATATAAAGCAAATGTCTTTTGGCTTCAAAGTAAAAGACGATGAATGGATTGATGATGAAGACATAATAAAAGAATATGGAATGCCAATTCGTGAAGTGAAAGAAATTATTTTGCGTGAAATATCATTAGTGACATTTCCAGTCTACCCTCAAACAAATGTTAGAGATAAAAATGATATATATGTTCCAAAGCCGCCAATAAAAATTACTGATGATGGCTTTGAAGATAGAACTATAACATATAACCAAAAAATAAATCTATTAAAAATCAAAAATAATTAAGGAGCTTTTATGACACCAGAAGATTTAAGAACTAAAATAGCAAACTTGAAATCAGAAAATGCTTCAGACTTAACAAAAGTTGAAGACCTTATCTCTCAAAGAGATTTATATTCTGCTATGAGCTTAGAGGAGAGAGCAAACAAGAAAGAAGATATATCAAAGCTAGATAATGATATAGATACTTTAATGCAAAATATAGAAAATAGAAATAAGGAGATAGAAAGAAATGATAAACTTTTATCACTTCAAACTAAATCTTCTATGAATAAAAGAAATACAGTTGATGATTTAGACTCTTCTACTGCTAACAATGACACAGAATTAAGAGATAAAGTTACTAGATGGTTAAGAACAGGAGATGATAAAGAAGTAAGAGAAGAACTTCAGGCAGGAGTGGCAGAAGCAGGCGGCAATACTGTAGCACCTCAATATCTTGTAAAAGATATAATAAAAGGATTGGATTCATCTGTAGAAGTAAGAAAAAGAGCATATATAATTCCTGCTATGAATGGTTATGCAAGCATAGGAATACCTACACTTGAAAATGATTTGGATAATTTGGAGTGGACACCAGAAATAGGCGAAGTTACAGAAGATAAAAATATGTCTTTTGGTAAAAGAGAAATGAAAGCTAATCAATTGACTAAATTAGTTAAGGTAAGTAAAAAATTAATTAGAGACAGCAATATAGATATTCAAAAATTAGTTCAAGAAAGAATAGCATACAAGCTATCTGCTACTTTAGAACATAATTATTTATATGGAAATGGTACAGGCAAGCCTCTTGGTATTTTCGCTCAGACTTCAGACAACAGTTCTAGTATTCCAACTGATAGAGATATAGCTGTTGGAACTACAACAGCTGCTATAACCTATGATGGATTAGTAGATGCTGTAAGCGGTTTAAAAAGCGGATATCAACATGGAGCTGTATGGATGCTTAATAAGAAAGCAGTTGCGGCATTAAGAAAACTAAAAGATAAACAAGACCGTCCTATTTGGAATGAAAGTTTACAAGCAGGACAGCCTAGTATGCTTTTAGGAATACCTGTTGTGCAAAATGACTTTATTGAGGATAAATTAGAATCTACAAAATATTTTGGATTCTTAGCTAATTTATCTCATTATTGGATAATGGACAGCTTATCTATGGAACTTCAAGTTTTATATGAATTATATAGTGCAACAAATCAAGTTGGATTCCAAGTAGGATACTATGGAGATGGTGCTCCTGTTCAAAAAGAGGCTTTTGTAAGATTGGTAGCACATGATAAACCATTTGCAAAATCAGTTGCTGAGCCAGCTGGTTAATAAATAATTAGTTTTAGGATATAAAAATGAGTAGCGAACCTAAGGATATTAATGAAAATATAGATATTGATGTCTCTAGTGTTGTGGAAAGCGGAGATGATGACAGAGTTGTTACTTTGTCAGAGTTCAAAAAGTTTCTAAACTTAGAAGGCATTGATTATGATGATGATATATTGCAATTAACTTTAGACAGTGCAATCAGCTATTGTAATAAAGCTAATGAAACTGAATACAAAAGAATTGATTGTCCTCCTGAAGTTCGATATGCAATACTTGGGCTTGCTGCTCATTATTTTGAAACTAAAACAGGAGAAGCAAGTCAAAGTGAAGACGTAGCTTTGAAAGGAGTTCATAGGCTGTTAACTATAGCAAGGGAAAATATAACCTTATGAAAGTAGGGAAATTAATTCATACTATCACTTTTTATACTAGCACATATATAGATAATGTAAACGGAACAGGAAATAATGAATTAGTAGAGCTTAAAAAAGTTAAATGTTCTATTGAAGATATAACATACAAAGATATAGAGCAGGGAAAAAGAAAAGATTTAGAAAGTACATTGAAGGTGCATACACATTATTTCAAAGAGTTTGATACCAAAGGAATGATGGCCAAAATAAATCATGAAGATGACATTTATGAAGTCATTTATAGAGAAAATGTTTCATATAAAAATATAGAGTGTATTTTTACAATAAAGAAATTAGTAAATAATAAAAGCGGATAATATGTCAGGCGTAAGCAGAAAAACTTCTATAAGTATACAAGGACTTGATGAGTTTAGAAAAACTTTAGAAGAATTAGGCGGCGATTTCAAAAAAGCAATAAAAGCAGGTGCTAGAAAAGCAGGAAATGAAATAGCAAAAGAAGCTAATGCAGAAGCTAAAAGCAGAGGTTGGACTGAAGATAAATACTATGATGTAAAAGAAAAAAAGTCATCAAAAGGAAGCGATACTTCAGTTGCAATAAAAGTTGGTACTTTAGAAGTTAGCGGCACAGGTGCTCCATCAAAAAATAAAATAATATGGTATAAAAAGAAGGGAGATAGATATTATGTACGTTTCCCTGAATATGGAAAACTCAAACAACCTCCGCAGCCTCTTTTAATACCTATTTTTGAAAGCAAAAAAACTGTTATAGAACAATATATAAAAGAAAGCTTACAAAAAGCAATAGACAAGGCAAATAAAAAGAAATGATAGAAAATGCTATATATAAAATACTTAAAGAAATAACAAAAGATAAAGCAGATGGTGTTTATTTAGATTTTGTTAATGATTCAACAATAGATAAAAATAAGACATATATAGTTTATTCTTTAATAACCAGCACACCGCATTATGATTTTGAATATGGCAGGAATGTTTATCAAATAGCTGTATATTCTAATGATCTTAGTAAAGCATTAAATATACAAAGAGAGATAGGAAAACATTTTAGCAATTTAATAGATATTATTGAAGATACAGAAATATGCGGATGTGATGTTTCAAATGAGACACATAGCTATGTCGAAGGCTTTTATCAAGCTATCAGCATAATAAATATATTATATAAATATTAAAAGGAGACATCATGAGTCAAACAAGTATACAAAATAGGCAAACAATAAGATATGGAAGTGCACAAGTGCTTATAGGAGATAGGTTTGATAAACTTACAGATGTAGGAGCAGGACGTAATATTGCTCTTAAAGAGACTATGAGTACAGCTGATATAGAAAGTGATAATGCAGGTGTTATAGCTACATTAAATACAGAACATAAAATAGAAGTATCACTTGATAGTTTAGAATTAAACTTTAAAAATTATGCTATGTCAAGAGGCGGCATAGATAATATAGACACTTATGATGGAAAAACAGAAGTAATAAAAGAATATATAGTTGAAGCAGATACATACATAATAGGCGAAGAGATAAAAGTTCCATTTAAGAACGCAGACGGAAGCTATCCTACAGTTACAAAAGTAGAAAAGAGAAGTCCTACAGGAAATGTTTTAATAGAAGAAACAAGCTATGAGAAAATAGGAACTAATGGAATAAAAATTACAGATAATAATATATCTCCAAGCACAGATACTTTAGTTATTACATATAAAAGAATAATGCCTAAAATGGTTCGCATGACTACAGGAGGAAAAAACTCCACTATTAAACCTAAATGCATAATGTTAGTTAATAAAAATGCAGAAGGTAAAGAGTTTAGAATATATTTACCTCAGGCTGCTATAACAGGCGGTTTAGAGTTTACTTTCCCTGCTGACAAATCACAAGATGTAATGGTTAATAAATTAAGTTTCTCAGCAACTACATCAGGAAGTCAGAAAAGCGGCGAACAGTTGGCTTGGTATGAAGATGAACAATCTGTAAAGAAGGATGGAAATGAATCAATAATAGAGCCTCTTACTTTAGAAAGCAATAAACAAAATGTAGATATATCAGGCACTGGAAGTGATACAGTTGTATTAACTTCAAATGCTGATGAGATAAAATATGCAGTAGAGCCTTCAGAACAAGGCTTTTGTGATATAAGCTATGAAGAGGAAACTAAAACTTTCACTATCACAGGAAAAACTCAAGGACAAGCTACACTAAAAATCACAGCTAAAAAATCAGGATCTGAAGACAAAACTTTAGATATAGCTATTAATATACAAGAATAAAATAATTAGGGGATAATAGAATAATGGAAGTAACTATTGTAGATTTAGAAGAGTTTACAAAGAAAAAAGCAGTTTATGCTAAATTAGGTGATTATAAGATTAATGTTAATGATGTACCAGTACAGGTGGCATTAAAAGTTAACGAATATCATAATAACATAAGAACTGGAGAATCAGTAGACATAGGACTTCTAATAGATGAAGTCGTAATACCTGTAATAAAGCGAACTAATGAAGATCTTACAAAGGAAGATATTTTAAATAAGTTTAGTTATGATCAAATAATGAAAGTAATGAATATGATATTTGATTGCTTTTTCTCAGCAGGCACTGAACCTAAAAAAGAAGATAATAAAAAAAAAGGTTAAAAGTAGAATTAATTAAGTTGCTTGCCCATTTAGCCAACTGTTTCGGTTGGACAGAAGAGTATATGCTGGGCATGAGTCTTTCAAGACTTATACTCTATTATACTGCATCATTTCAGCTGCCATATACAATAGAATATGAAACATATAATGATGGTAATATTACTGAAACTCAAGAAGGCAATAAGAAAATAAAAAGAGAAAAGCAAGGACTTTGGGAAGTAGAAACCATTACAATTAATAATTAATAGCGGAACTATTGGAGTTAAAGATTAATGAGTAGTTTAAATGTTAGTATATATGCTGATGCATCACAAGCTATTGAAGCATTCGGCAAACTTAAAGACAGAACTACTGATTTAGAAAAAGGTTTTAATAAAATAGGAAAGGCTTTTTCTAATTTTGGTTCTTTAGCTACCAAAAGTTTAACTGTCCCAATAGTTGCTAGTACCACAGCAATGGGACTTGCTTCTAAAAAAGCAATAGAGTTTGATAATGGAATGCGTGAAGTTCTTACTTTGCTTCCAGAGTTAGGCAATGAAAGTTTTGAGAAATTAAAGAATCAAGCTTTATCTTTTTCAAAGGATATAGGTAAAGCACCAGAAGAAACAGTAAAAGCACTCTATCAAGCTTTATCTGCAGGCATACCACGTGAAAATGTATTTGAGTTCTTAAAAACAGCAGGAGAGGCTTCTATTGCTGGAGTTAGTGATTTAAGAACTTCAGTTGATGGATTAACAAGTGTTACTAATGCTTATGGCTCAGAAATATTAAATGCTCAAAAAGCCTCTGATATAATGTTTCAAACAGTAAAATTAGGTAAAACTGATTTTACACAATTATCAAATAGCTTATTTAATGTTATTCCAATAGCTTCTGCTATAGGTGTTCAGTTTGAGGATATAGGAGCTGCTATTGCGGCAATGACTGCTCAGGGTGTTCCTACATCTGTGGCAACGACACAAATTAGACAATCTTTAGTAGAACTTAATAAAGAAGGTTCAGTTGCTTACGAAACATTTAAACAGATATCAGGTGAAAGCTTCAAAGACTTTATAGCAGGAGGAGGCAATCTTCAAGAAGCTCTTCAAATGATGAGCGATCATGCTGAAAAAACAGGAAAAGAAGTTACAAGTATGTTTAGCAGCGTAGATGCTGGCAACGCTGTTTTAGCTTTATCTGGTCAAAATGCAAGTAAGTTTAAAGACTATTTGGATCAAGTGAGAAATAGCGTTGGAGCTACTTCTGAAGCATTCAAAAAAATAGATGATGGTGCGGCAAGACAATTTGAAAGACTTAAAGCAGAACTCAGTGCTTTAGTTATAGAGTTAGGCAATAATGCTCTTCCATTAATTAACGAAAGCTTTATACCATTATTTAGAGATACTTTAGTACCAATAATTGATGATGCAATCAAAACTATATCATCATTAATAAAAGCATTTAATAATCTTCCAGCTCCTTTGCAAGCGACAACAGTTGGAATTATAGGAATTACAGCTGGCTTGGGACCCGCTTTGCAAGGTATAGGAAGTTTGAGAAAATCTTTTGTAGAAACTAAAAAAATAATTAATGATTTCAAAGGTGCTATTGGCTCATTAAAAACATCTGCAAGTTCTATCCAAGCATTAAGCACTGTTTGGAAAGGTTTTAATACAGTTGTACTTGCAAGCCCTGTAGGAGTTGTAACTGCTTTAACAGCAGGACTTGGAGCTTTAGCTTTAAAAGCATATAAATTAAATCAAGAATATAAACAATTAATAGAAAGCTCTCAAAAACTTACTAGCAGCACAAAAGAATTAAATGACAATGCTTTTAAATATTTAGGTTTATTCCAAGAGTATCAAAAATTAGCAAGTTCTAAAGAACTTGATGCAGCGGCAACAGAAAGATTAAATCAAGTTACTGAAAAGCTTACTAGACTTTATCCTAATTTAAAAACAGTAGTTTTAGACGGCATAACATATATAGATTCTGCTACTATGAAGCTTGAAGATTATAGAACAGCAGAAGAAGCAACTCAGATACAAACTATAGAATCAAAAATTAAAGAATTAGAAGATAAAAGAAAGATTTATCAAAAAGCCTTCGAAGGATGGAAACAATCTTTATATTCTATAGGTGCTGATGATAATTATATACAAAGAGAACTAGATCTTGGTAATTCATCTGATTATAACGAATTAAAGAAAGTAGAAGATACATTAGCACAATTAGAAAAACAAAGAAATGACTTAAATCAGAACATGCAATTAAGGCAGTCCTTGACAAGGGACGGAATAGATTTAGAAACTAAAGAGCAGAAGGCTAATCAAAAATCTATAGATGCCATAGAAAATAAATCTGATACTGTCAAAGAACATATTAAAACTTATGAAGATTATTTAAAAGAATTAAAAAAAGCTGAAGAAGATGAAACTAGAAGAGTAAAAAATCTTAATGCTTTAGGTGCTGAAATAAGCGATGCTGATGCTTTAGAAGATAAAAAAAACAAAGTAAGTTCTATACTTACAGAAATGAGTACAGCATTAAACTTGAATGCTAATCAGATAAAATATTTAAGTAAAAATTATGGTTATGCTTTTGATAGTATAAAGACTGATAGATTTGATGAATTAGTAAAAGAGATAGAAAACAGCATAACAGCTTATGAAAGAAATGTTGAAGTAGCAGAAGAGTTTGGAGAAAAAATAAGTGAAGCTGAAAGAGAAGGTGCTAAAAGTGAAATAGTTCGAAGCGGCATAGAAAGTATAACAAACGAAATAAAGCTTACAAATGAACAAGTAGAGATATTAAAGCAGAAGTTTGGAGATTTATGGAAAGTTAATACTTTAGATTTTAGCTCTTATTTTGCTTCTAACTGGAGCAGGATGTTTAATGATGTAGCAGATAATATGAGCGATCTATATACTGCTGTACAAGATTTAAAAATACAAGCTATAGAGTTTGAAATAGATAAAACTGAAGAGCGTAAAGAATTAGCATTAAAAGCTATAGAAGAAGAGAAAGCAGCAAGACTTGAAGCTTTAGGAATAATGGAAAACTCTCAAAAGCAGAGTTTATTAAATGAAATTAAACAGCTTAAAAATAGACAAAATGTAGCCTTAGGACTTTATGAACAGGAAAGAATAAAAGCAGAGCTTGAGGAAAAACAGAAAGAGCTATCTAAAATACAAATAGAAGAAGAGGCAAAGGCAAAACAGTTAGAAATAGAAAAAAATTATAATAATGAGAAAATGAGGCTTGAATATAATTCAAGATTAGAAAACTGGAAAATGTCTTTGGCACAAGGTACAGCTTCAATGGCACAAGCCGCCATTAATGCCTTAGCATCTGCGATGGCTGTTCCTTTCCCTGCCAATTTAGTAGCTTATGCTACTCTTTTAGGTGTAATAGCAAGCGGCAGTGTTAATTTAGCAACACTCAGTCAAGCTAAACCTCAAGAGCCTAAATATTTGGCAAGAGGCGGAGTTGTAGAGAGAAGACATGGAGGAATTAATGCTGTTATTGGTGAGGGTGCTAATGATGAAGCAGTTATTCCTCTTGAAGATAAAATACTATCTAAAATAGGAAGCAGCATTTTTGAAGCTACTGCTAATAATGATCAAAGCTATAGTGTAAAAGATGCATCTGATGTTTCATATAATCAGCCTATTTACTTAATGCTTGATGGTAAGATAGTTGCAGCTACAATGCTTAATTTAAGCAAACGTGGAGTTAAAGTTGTTAGTCAGAGAGGTATATTATGAGGTTATTACATAATAATATACTTAATCTTTTTCCGGTTAGTATATTAGAAGCTGAAGAAGATGATTTTTTCCCTGTTTCAAATATGTTTAACTATCAGACTTTAGAAGTAGGAAGATTCAAAACAGATGAAAAAGCAAGTTTATTTGTAGATGGGAAAGGAATAATAAACTCTTTTGCTATATTTAATACTAATGTGGAATATTTAACAGTAGAAATAGAAGATATATATGGTAAAATAATTAACTACACTGTTTATATAAAAAATAATTTTGGAGTTTATAATATAGCTCCTGTAGATTTCACAAGAATAAAAATAACTTTTAATAAAAAAGCAGACGGAAATATGCTTGAATGCGGATACCTTATTATAGGGGAAGCTGTAGATTTTCCTCCGCATGATAAACAAAAAAACTATACTGTAAATTATACTCATGAACAATTTTTTTCTACAAGTAATCATTATTTTTGCAGAAGGCTTCCTGTTAAAAAATATGATACTTGGAAAGTATCTTTTCCATACTTAACTAATGCTGATAGAGAAAAGATAATTAATTTTTTTGAAGTTAATAATTTTGAACCTTTTGTGCTTCAAGTATGGATTGAAACAACTATAATGCCTAATGAAATAAATAGCCTATATAATATTGGAAAATATGGGAAAGCATCGTATGCAGATAGAACGAAAGTTACTTATCCTAAATATTATATGAAGTCTGGGCTTTATGTATGTACTAATCAAGAAATAGATTTCAAAAAAGGAAAGAGTGATTTATATCAGTATTCTACGGAATTGACTTTTAGGGAAATTAAATAATATGTTTGAGTTAATATATGAGCCTTCATGCATCCCTCTTACACTTGAAGAGGCATATAAAAAACAGAATTATTTATTAAAGCATATAAGATTTTTGCATACTGCTTTTGAAGGAATAAAAATAGATTTTTCTAATAATAGCAAAATGCCATTTATTAAGAAAGGCTCTATATGTATGTTTTGTTATTCCCTATATGAAGCTAAAGAAGATATTATATTAAATGATAACACTAATAGTGAAAGCAATAAATATATACTGCTTAAATTAATTAACAATGGAGAAAACTTAGAAGCACAAGTAGTTAATAGCTTGGACTGCTATTATAATGAGGAGCTAGGCGGTTTTTATTTGATTAATAATGAAGGAATAAGCAAATATATTCCATTGGTTATAACTAAAGCAGGATATTATCAAATAGATTATTTTAATATGTATAATAATGAGGTAAGCTGATGTTTAGGGTAATTAGAGAAGCTGAAGAAAATCCAAGCGATTTATTAAATAGCTATAGGCAGCAGAATATCATTATGCAAAAAATGCGTATGCTTCATACTGCTTTTGATGGTATAAAAATAAACCATTGGAGTGATACTGATAGGGAGCTGCCTGATATTTTAGCAGGAAGTATCTGTGAGTTTGATGGCAGACTTTTTGAAACTAATGAAACAATTAAGCTATCAGATTCTTCATCATCAGAAGGTTCAAGATTTATTAAATTAGTAATAGTTAGAGATGCTAATGATAGCAATAATGATTATTTAGAAGTTCAAGTAGTATCTAATAATTTTCCATCTTATGATTACAATAATAGAGGTTTTTATCATTTAGACTCACAAGGCAGATGTTTAGATAAATATTTAAGACTTAGTATGAAGTATAGCAGTGCTTCAGGTGGATATGTAGAAAAAAAATATTGGAATATTAATGACTTTCAAAGAAAGGGACTTATATTAAAAAGAAAAACAGTGAGCTTTGGAGCAGGTACTCATGAGTTTACTTTCCCAAGCGATGTTAATAGCATTACAGTTCATATATGTTCAGGCGGCGGCGGTGCTGGTATGACTATAATAGAGACTGGAGATAATGGATACCATAATGCTACTAATGGAGGCAATTCTCAAGTATTAATAAATAATAGTGCTATAACAACATGCGGCGGCGGCGGCGGCGGAATAATGACAGGATTAAATCAAGGTGCAGGAGTAGCAGGTAGGGCTAGCGGACAAGGGAAACTATATAATGGTTCTGCTGGTTCTAAAGGAAGTCCTGGACGAGGCGGTGTTTTAAATAATCAATCTTTAGCAAGCGGAGGAAATGGAGGAAATGGGGTATCTCATAATGTTGGGAACAAAGGTTCTGTAGGCGGAGGTTCTGGCTCTGCTGCTATAGTAGATATAAATAGAAGTATGTTAGGAACTTCTTCTAAAATTAAAATTATTGTAGGAGCTGGCGGAGTTAGCGGATATATGGATGGTAATCCAACAAGAATGAATAATGGTCAAAATGGTTCAGCAGTTATAGAGTATATGCAAAAATAGGTTTTATGAATGCTTAAAAGTTTCGCCAATATTATAGAGCTTGATATTTCTAGTCCTGATACTAAATTAATATTTGCACCTTCTGGAGGTGTATGGATTGCCAGCATTAATGAAATATATTCATCATACAGCAATTCCTATTTTAATGAATTATTTAATATTAAAGAAAGTGAGTTATATAATTTATTTAATATCGGTTCTATAAGTGTTGATAATGACAGAGGATATGTAGAAGTATTTTCTTTAGAAGCTCTATATAAACAAAATAAATCTTATTATCAATATAAAAAAGATAATATTAATTATATAGCTATACATTTTAATAACTTTGAAACTATTTATAGCAAAAAGAATATTATTATAAATATAAAAAAATTATTCTCTACACGTGAATGGCTTGATAGTAATAATGATTTAATTACTGAATTAAATAATATGTATATAGAGCCTAGAGTTGAGGAAATAGATACTGCAGACATAGAAGGAGATTCACTTGCATTTGATACTATTCAAACAAATGAAATGTCTGTTACTTTAAGAAATGATGATGGGCTATTTGATGATTTTGCTAATTTATATGGCAATAGATTTTTAGTTAGGCAGATATTTGACAGCAGTGATTTTGAGGATTCAAAGATAATATTCTCAGGTTTTATTCAAAAGCCTGAATATTCTTTTTTAGAAACAGTAACTATTACTGCATCAGATATGAGAGCTTCTTTCTCTACTGAACTTCCTAAAAATGTTTTCAGTGAAAAAGAATATCCTGATTTAAAAAACTTCCCAGAGAATGTAGAAAGCGGTGAAGATAATATTGATAAATGCAGAACTTTAGCAGCAGGGCATGGCATTACAGTAAAATTAAAGCCTATAAAATATTATACTCCTGATATATTAAACCCTGATTTAATACCAGAGGTAATTTTTGAAATATGCGACACTTCAAGGCATGCTATAGAAAATATTGTTAATAGGAATGACAAGCTTGATAATAATAAATTAAAACCGCATGTATATTTTATAGAAACACCAGAAAGTGAAAATGAAATATTAGAAAAGAACGGAACAGTTATAAGCGGTGAATTAGAAATCTTTATTCCTGAGTTTAAAGATTATAACGATGGAAAAGGAAGTCAAAGAGTCTGGACTTTAGATAAAGAAAAAGGTCAATTAATTTTTAGAGGACATAAACAAGTACATTCCATAACAGATACTAATGATAATTTATATGAAATATATGCTGAAATAGATATTCCGCCTTATAAATCTTTAACTTTAATGAGGGAGGTTTTAGAAGATTATGAAAACATAGCATACATTGAAGAAAATTATAACATAGAGAATTGGCAGCTTGAAGAAGAACGTTCAAGAGAAATAGCCGTTCTTCTTGATAATGATAACAAAAAGACTACACTTGATTTAATAGGGGAACTATCTTTTTTAGAGCAAGGAAGATTAGAAGTCTATGATAATAAAATAGATTTTATTAGTACAAGGTTTCGTGAGAATAAAGCTAAATACAAATTAAAACAATACTGCATGGGTAGGGTTGATAAGACAGTAGAAAGCGATGAGTATTTATCAAGCTGCAGTATTAAATATGATTTATTAAAATCAACATATAAAAATACTGAGTTTGAAGAAGAAGCTAAAAAGAAGCATAGAATAAATGCTCATGAAGAGTTTGAAACTTTATTAAAACTAAAAGAAGATGCTATTAGCTTATCTAACGAAATAATGAAAAGCAGATACTTGCTAAAAGAATATTACACATTTGAATATTATGAAACTTTAGATTTTCTAAAGTTGTTTGATATAGTAGAAATAGTATATGAAAGAGAAAACGGAAGTTATTATATAAAACCATGCCTTTGTGAAATTATTAAATTAAACATATTTGATAATGTAATAAAGCTAAGACAAATATAAAAACAGGAGTTTATATAATGACATCATTGGGCGTTTTAGCCATAAGCGAAATGGATACAGATGATATAGCATATAGAATAGATTGCTATAATTGCTTAGAATTAAAAGTAGATATAGAAAGAGTAGCTGAGAAACTTAATATTAAAAAACCATTTTCTGTAAGAGATGCGATAGAAATAGCTAATTATATGAATATGGAGGATAATAGGTTATGAAAGATATAAGTTGCAATATTTGTGATAAAAGAGAAAAATGCACTAAATTATGTCCTTCAATGATAGAGCATTTACAAACAATTAGCGGCAAAAAATTATCATACTTAGATATGACGTCTTATAATTCTGATAAAAATATAGATGATGTTGAAGATTTAAGTTTATATACTTATGGGCTATCTAATATTCAAGAACGTGATGTGAAACGCATTATAGTTGCATTACTTCCTAAAGATCATATAGAAGTATTAAAATTATATTCTAATGGATATACTCAAAAAGAAATCGGCGAAAAATTAAATGTCAGTCAAAGCAGTATTTCACAGAAATTAGAACATATAAAAAAATCTTTAAAAGATAGTATTGTAGCAGTTTTACCATATTTAGTTTGAATTATCCTTATATTTTTCATTAATAAGTATAAATAAAGATATAAGGATAGATTATGTCAAAAACTGATGTAAAAGAACTTACTAAAAAAGAAACTGCATTAATAGAAAAATATCTCAAATTAAAAGATGAAGAGAAAAAAAATAAAGAAAATATTGAAGCTATAAAAGAAGATGTTATTAATCTATTAAAAGCACATGACAATAAAATAGAATATAATGGACGCAATATTGTAAAACAGAAAGCAGTAACATACAAATATAGCGAGGCTATACAAAATATAGAAATAGAGATTAAAGTTCTAAAAGAAAGAGAACAAACACTTCAAATAGCAAATGTATCTAAAACAACAGAATATATAAAAGTTTATGATTCCAAAGAAGATGATAAGGAGTAATTTTATATGCTTAATGAAAATATTTTAGAAAAAATAGGTATAAATAAGAAATGGCTTGATCCATTAAATAATGCTTTTAATAAATACAATATTACAGACACTAAAGAAGCTGCAATGTTTTTAGCACAAACAACTCATGAAAGTAATAATTATAAAAGACTTGAAGAGAGCTTCAAATATACTCCGCCAAGACTTTATGATGTATTTAGAAAAAGAGTTGGAAGTTTAGAAAATGCTAAACAATTATGTCTTCAAGGAGCTGAAGCTATAGCTAATTTTGTTTATGGCGGACGTTTAGGCAATGCTGAAGATGAAGGCTATAAATATAGAGGCAGAGGAATAATACAGCTTACTGGAAAAAGTAACTATAAGAAATATGGTAAAAAAATAAATGTTGATTTAGTTAATAATCCAGATTTAGCAAAAAAAACAAACAATGCAATAGAGATTGCATTATTATTCTGGCAGGAGAGAGGCTGCAGTTTACTTGCTTGTCAAGGAGATGTGAAGGGTGTTACTAAACTTATTAATGGCGGATATAACGGACTGGAAGACAGAGAAGAAAGGTATAAAAAAATATTAAAAATATTAGAAGGTTAATAAATGTCCCCTAAAAAAACAACTCAAACAGCTTCGCAAGAAAATACAATTAGTACTCTTGAAAAAAGATTAATGCATGTGGAACATACCGTTGGTATAAATGAAGATGGCACAAAAAATGGCAACGGTCTTATACATAAAATAGAAGAGGTAAAAGAACAAATTAAAAACCTCAGCGATGATATAAAAAGTTATGATAAATATTTAGATAATTTATCAGCAGATCTACTTAAAATAGATTTTAGAATGGAGAAAATAGAAACTCAAATTAAAGATTTTTTAGATGAATTAAAAGAAATAAAAAAGAGTTTAGAAGGTAATATCAATATTAACACTTTAAGCAATATTCGCAAAGCTATAGTGGGAATTGCTGCCGTCCTAACAGGATTAGGAACTATAATAGGTTTTATAATTCATTTTGCTAAATAATAAAAAATAATAGGAGCTAACATGATGCCAATAATAACTGCTTTTTTAAGCAAAATAGAAAAGAGAATATTTATAGCTATTGGAATAGTTCTTTTCGTAGCTATTTTTATTATATTAATGGCTGTTAAAGATAGTGAAATACGTCAGAAAGAAAAAGAGATTGCTGAGTATCAAGAAAATATTAATGGCTTGGAGCTTAAAACTCAAACGCTTCAAAGTGAAATACAATTTATACAGGAAAATCAAAAGTTGCAAAATAGCTTTAGTAATTCAGATGCTATGATTAAAAATATAGATAAAGAATCACTAACAAGGACAGAACATGAAACATTTAATAGCATATCTAATAACTTTTATAATTATTTTAATAATATTACCTTCCTGTCAAGCACAAGTAAAATATGTAAAAATACCGCTTTCTACTCCACCAGAAATATTCATTATAAAACAAGCTACAAACAGACAAGATTTAATGAAAAGATATCAAGAGAGTATTATAAAAATAGGAGAGTGGCAAATATGGTACAACGCCCAAGTTGGAACAAATTATTTTTACTATAAAAAATAATGCCAAAATAGGAATTATAGGAGCTTCATTATGTCATTAGAAAAACCTGATATTTATAAAGAAGTGCACGCTTTGCAAGGTGGGGAAACTGTATATGCTGAAGATCATAATCAGATAATAGCAAATATAGAAAAAATAAAAGGCGGCAAACCTAATGAAGCTCCCATATCTAATATTAAAGAATTAAAAGATATTTTAGATGGCATATTAAATAAAAAAGCTTTAACAGCTTCTCATATATCTTTTGACAATGAAGAAGCTAAATTAACATATAAAAAATATAATTTTCCAAAGTTTAAAACAAATATAGAAACTATCAATTTGGTATTAACTGATGAAGAAAGAACTAATGAATATACTGCTGTTATAGAAAAAGAAGGAAACGATTATAGGATGAAAGCTATAATTAGTAATTTTTATGTAAATGGCATAGTATGTTTAATTATTAAAAGTGTTAATGGTAAGGAAGAACTAGAACTAAAATATAATGTGTTATCACAATTCTTTAATATAAGTAATAACATGATATATAGTTTAGCTCCAAATGAATGCCAAATATCTAATTTAGATTCTCCTCTTATATTTAATATTTCTATTAAATCTACTGAATTATTATTAACTATTGGAAAATATAATTTTCCAACTGAAATACCAGCAAGCAATTATAATATTATTTTAGATATTAAAAACAAGCAATTAAATAAATTAGAGACAAATATATATTTTCTATTAATAGGCAGCTTGACACCTTTTAAACTTGAAATAGTAAAAAAAGATGATAATCAAATAAGATTCAAAGGGCATTATATTTGTAAGAGTAGTTTAATTCATCCTACTTGCTACAGTCCTATATTAGAAAATTATTTTAATATTATTGACAGTAACGATAATTTAATAAATACTGATGGAATTATTTCAAGTTCAGGGAAACCTAAAAAGTTTGGTTTTATGAGATATAAAAATAAAGCTAATACTTATTATTTAAAAATAGTTAATCAAGATGGTTCTGAATTAGAAGCAGACGAAATAATAATGTTTGATTTGATTCCAGATAAAAATGCAGAAGTAGAAGTTAAAGAAAAAGTAATAGAAACTGTCCAAGATGCTATAGAAGCATTAAGCGATGCTTATGGTGATGATTTAGATTCACCGCTTGAAGAAGAAATATCTAATTTTGAAATTGTTTCATATTTTCTCAATTCTCCAATAGATAATAAAGTAGAAGATTGCAGTAAATTATCACTTGTAAAAAATGCTGATAATTCTTATAGCTTAAAAGGAAATATAGAATTGTATGAAGATGCTAATAGCTCGTCTTCTATGATAATAAAAACTATAAATACAATAAATACAATAGGCTGCAATATAAAAAATATAATACCTTATACAAAGACAGATAATTTATATATTGCTAGTTTAGCATATGATAATTATATATATCTAATGATACAAAAAGTAAATGAAAATCCTGTTATTGAGGAAAGTTTTGATAATATAAAATTAATAGATAGTAATATAGTATTATTTAATAATAAACTTGTAAATGAAATGTCCTCTACAAAAGTAAGTGATGATTTTGGAATAGTGTATGAAGGTGGAAAGTATAAAATAAAAGGGCAATTAACTTTCTCAAATGAAGAAGCTAGCTTTAATTCTATTACAAACAATGGTATTTCAGATTTCTTTGAAAATGATGAAGAATATAGTATTAATACAAATGAAGGCACTTTAAAAGCAATTTATCATAGAAACAACAATATTATGTGTATGCTAGAGTTTCAAGGAAATGCTGGAACTACTTATAATATAGATTGGGTTTTACCTAAACAAATATAAAAGGAGTTTATATGTTAAAATTAATTTTAATTTCTTTAATAGGTATTTTTGTTTTTTATAGTTTTATATCTCTAGGCAAATATTATTATAAGTTCATGAATGCCCATGATGGAACTTATGAAAATAGATTAAAAGCTTTTATAAAAAATAAGACTTCCATATATTATTTTATTAGATCGGTTTATGGAAGTGTAATGTTTTTTATTGCTATGATATTATAAACTATTTATTTCTAAGGATTCATTTATGTTAAATTGTTTTAAAGATTTAATATCATCTTCAAAAACAGGGCATTTATCATCTATGCGTTTAATAAGTTTATTAGGTTCTGCCGTAATGCTTGTTTGTGTATCTTTTTTAGTTTTTTCTAAAGATGAGAGGCTTATAGAGGCACTTCCTTTTTTTATTGGTGGGTTATTAGGACTTGCTGGTTTTAAAAGTTATCAAGCTAAGTTTGAAGGAGATAAATAATTTATAAATGATTCTTTAAAAATAAAAAACTTTTTTTAACTTACAACATTATTAGTATAATAATAAAAACTTATATTTAACATATATTAATATATTAGTATGATCTCAATCTTTAGTTTACACAGCAACTTCTAATATGGTATTCCTCATTATAGGGCAGTGGGAGTTTTTTAATAGCTTCTGCTGCCACCTCCATAAAAGCTTATATTCATTGCATACTAATATCTTTGTTATTCATTATCCTTTTTTTAATATTTTTTCTTTCAAGCTAATAGCAGCAACTTAAAAAGCTTCTGCTGTTAGCTCCCTAATAATCTCAATAATTTTTTATATATCTAACAAACTACTCTTATATAATAAAACCTTTTTTATTTACAAATATTTTTTATGTTTTGCTGCAACTAAGTATTGCAACAAAACATAAAAATAGATATGAATAAGAAAAATAAGTTATTATGAGAATAATAATATAATAAATATTTAACTTGTCAATTATTATTAAAAATAAATAAACCGATAATATATATACAAATTAAAATAGCTCTGTTTTTATTATAAAAAACGTTGCCAAACTTTTTTAACTAAGGCATGTATATGCCTAATAAAAAAATGGAGCTATTTTTATGAAAACAATAGAATGTCTAAAACTATATGATAATAATAATTCTAATTTAATTATTCAATATCTTGAGTATGCCAAACTATATAAATCAAAATCAACTATACAGATTTATTCAAGTTGTATAAAAAGATTTTATGATTTTTTATTTTTTTATTATGACAACCGACAATCTGAAAATACTCAATCATACTATACTACGGTACTGTATAATAAAGTAGATAGAAAATGCATTGAAGACTATATAGCTTATCAAGTTAATAAAAAAGTAAGTGCTGATTTTATTCACTGCATGATAATGGCAGTCAAAAATTATTTTAAATATTTGCTTAAATTAAAAAAAAATAAGTACAGAAACTTTTTTTGATATTTTTGATGAGCTTAAAACTCCAAAGATAATTGTAAAAAAACAACTCTTAATAAAAGCCGATAAAACTTTATCTATCACAAAAGCAATCGCTGAAAAATCAAAATCACCAAATCTATTTTTTTTAGAAAAAAGAAATATCTTTATGCTCTTGCTTATGTCTAACACAGGCATTCGCAGAAAAGAGCTTGCCTGCATAGACATAACAAACATCAATATGAATAATAATACCATAACTATTTATAAAACGAAAGGGGATAAACCAAGAATTATTTCTTTTTCTGATTCAATAAAATCTAAATTAATTGAATATTTAAAATTAAGAGAAGAAAGATTAAGTCGTAAAAATAAAAAGCATAACATGTTATTCATTAAAAAAAATAGTGAGCCTTTGAACATAAATACTATAAGCACAATAATGGATATCATCTCTAAAAAGACAAATATAAAAGTTACTTGTCATTCTCTACGAAGAGGATTTGCAACTGATATGGCAGAAAGCGGAACAGACATTTATGTAATATCAAAAATGCTTGGGCATCAAAATATTAATACAACAGTATCAAGATATATTTATGTTATGGCTAGCATGATAAAAGAGGCTATGCAAAATCATCCATTTGCTAAAAATAGAGAAAAGCAAAATAGTACGAAACAAGACTGTACTAATTCGGATAAAAATATAAAAAGTGCTGAAGCTGAATCAATAAAAAATATGCTTGATGAGTGGAAAGATTTATCTCAAAAAATGAATGAGATTATAAATCATCTGCCCAGAGAAACAGATTTAAAAAAGGCTTAAAAAAATTGCATATATATAGGTTAAAGTAGCATTTTGCGACATAGGCATGTTACATTTTGCGACATAGGCATGTTACATTTTGCGACATAGGTATGTTGCATTTTGATATATGAGTTTAAAGATATATTTAAAGACTTTTAAATATTAACTTAATGACTTATTAAAGACTAAACTAACTAACTTATGCAGATTTTTATTTTTTGAATAAAAGCTAAAGCAAAAAAAATATTTTAATGCTATTGCGATAATATAATATAATTTTGCTGATAGAGTATTTATTAAAATACTTTTATTTGAAGCGTAGAGCCTTATTTTATGGACTTTTTTACTTTGGTATACATTTATATATACCCTTTCAAAAATCGCCGTTTATAGCCGTATTTTAAATTTAAAAAAAATATATCTTTTTCTTGACTTTAAAATTATTTTTGTGTATATTAACAATTGACAAGTAAAATTAAAAATGCATCAAGAACAAAAGCCTGAGAAACTTTTGTAAGCATTAAAGGGTAGAAAATGAAAGGTGATAGAGGTATAATACTATCTTCTAAAGAGTTGTATACTCAGAAGAAAATAAGATGTAATAGTTCTTTTAATTTAATAAGCTTGAAATGCGGTACAAGTGTGAAAAACTATCTCTCAAATAGTTTCTATCCTGCTTGTATTTTACTTGTCAATAAAAATAAAGCCTTGTACCGCTTTCTATATATCTTTTTGATTTTAAAATTCGTTAAAATATTTATTAATATGTTATTATCAATAACTGTATATAAACAAAAAAGGAAACAGTGTTATTTACTGTTTCCTTATTTTATTTTTTAGATTATTTATTTTAATTATCTTCTTTTAATGAATTTTCCTATAGGTATAAAGTCTGCAGGATTTAATGCCACTCCGTTTCTTCTCACTTCAAAATGTAAATGGCTTCCTGTAGAATTTCCAGTGCTTCCCATTCTTCCTATCATTACACCAACACCTACATTAGCACCAACTGTAGTAGTGATTTTATTTAAGTGTCCGTAGTATGTAGTATATCCTTTATCATGACGAACTATAACCAAATTTCCAAATCCGCCGCTGTATCCTGCAAATATAACCTTTCCTTTTCTAGCAGCATATATAGGAGTGTTTAATCCGCCAGGTATATCAACACCTAAATGTTTTCTTCTTACCCCTGTAATTGGATGTACTCTATATCCAAATACACTGCTTATTCTTGTTACAACTGTAGGTAAGCTGAACATTTGACCAAACTTATCTATTCTTTCATCTAATGTATATTTAGCACCTGGTAAAAATATTTCATCACCAGTGTTAATGTTATCTCTATCTATTTTATTGAAGCTCAATACTCTATTAAGTTCAACATCGTATCTGTCACTAATCTCTTCTAATGTTTCATTTTTCTTAATAATATAAAGCAAACCATTTCTATTTGGTATCATTATAGTTTGTCCTGGTCTTAATTTATTAGCATTGCTTATTTTGTTAACGCTAACTATAGTATCTAAATTAGCACCTATTTTTTTTGATATGCTAGTTAAATTATCGCCTTCTTCTATTGTATATTCATCATATTTAAGACTAATAGTACCATCACTCACAAGAGAATTATCAGAAACCAAATAATCATAAAAAGCATCAGATGCCTTTTCTACAGAAGCAACAGGAGTGGAAGCTACTGCTGGTATGTCTTTTATATCTTCTTCTGTAACAATATTATTAGTTTCTATTTTCATTTCTTTTACTTCATCTAATATTTTATTATATACTTCAGATGTGCTTTTTGAATTATCTGTGTTTTGAGCATATAAATTGTTATTAGGATTTCTTTTTGAACCAAGTATTAAAAAGTTAATTAAAACTATGAACATTATAAATGATATAGCTATTAATAATGATTTTTTTAGAAAATATGGAAAAAGATTTTTATCACTATCTTCTATTAAATATTGTTTTATTTTCTTTATAATATTTTGTTTTCTTCTTACTCTTGTGTATTTAAATTTTCTCATGGCAGTTAGTTCTTTTTATTAATTTTAGATTATTAAATTATTAAAATTGTTATTAGTATAATACTAAATTTTTATATATTGTCAAGCATATAAAATGTAAATATTATCTAACTTTATATTAACTCGGTAAAAAAGAAAAAACTTTTAATATAATTTGTAAACATAATATTGAATTTATTTATTTTTATGGTAAAATCATATTATTATGAGAAATTTTACTTTATTATTAATATTATTATTTCAATTTTCTTTATATCCAGAAATAACATTATCTTTTGTAGGAGATGTTATGACAGGAAGTGACCATCCAGATAAAAGTTATTTGCCTCCTAATGAAGGAAAAGATGTTTTTAAAAGTGTATCATCATTTTTAAAAGCTTCAGATATAAGTTTTGCAAATTTAGAAGGGGCTATAGCAAACTCAGAAACAAAATCTGCTAAAACAGGCAAGCGTTCATATTCTTTTCGTATGCCTCCATATATGGCCGATAGAATATCTGAGGCTGGTTTTGATATAGTTGCTGTTGCTAATAATCATTCTAGAGATTTTGGTGCTAAGGGTTATAGTCAGACTCAAGAATATGTAAAAAAAGCTGGTATGGAAGTTGTCGGCAATGTTTTAAATCAGGCTTCTTTTATAGAAGTTAATGGTAAAAAAATAGGATTTTTGGCTTTCTATTATTTTTCTTATGCTAATAACTCTATACAGGATATTGCAGCTGCTAAGGCTTTAGTTGAAAAAACAAAAAAAGAATGCGATTTTTTAGTTGTAAGTTTTCATGGCGGAGCTGAGGGAAGCAGTATGTTTAGAGTACCTAAAACAACTGAGTATTTTTATAAAGAAAATAGGGGAGATGTTTATAAGTTTGCAAGGGCTGTTAGCGATGCGGGAGCTGATTTAGTAGTTGGTCATGGTCCGCATGTACTTAGAGCTATGGAAATGTATAATAATACTTTTATTGCTTACTCTCTTGGAAATTTTGTTGGATATAAACAATTCTCTTTGTCTGGAAATAATGGAATTAGTGCTATATTACAAATTACTTTAGATGATGATTTAAAAGTTTCTAAAGCAAAAGTTATACCTGTACGTTTAGTAAATGGCGGTATACCTAGTGTTGATTCTGCAAATACTGCTATAAAAAAATTAAATGAATACGCTGATTTGGATTTTCAAAAGACAGGCGTTAAGTTTAATGATGATGGCGAGTATTTAGTTAAATAAATTTATATTTTACTATTGTTATATATTTCTTTTATTTCTTAATTTATAAAAGATTATTTTGCACAGGCGCCAAACATATTGCAGTTAGGAATTCCTTAATTTCTTAAAGTATAGCATAGGCGTATCATAATTTAAAGCAGAATGTATTCGTTTGTGATTGAAAAAATTATTATATTTTCTTAATTTCAGATTTGCTTTCTCTAAAGTTAATTCTTGTGTACAAAAATCATAAAACTCTTTTTGG
>OARM01000029.1_pt1 | contig 115756 bp, 96 predicted proteins | sample 1475591 | NCBI WGS metagenome assembly OARM01 (sample SAMEA3360676, study PRJEB22359) | human gut metagenome | biome: ENVO:urban biome; feature: ENVO:human-associated habitat; material: ENVO:feces | place: Bangladesh | collected 2011
TATATATAAATAATAATCTTTAAACCATATTTACACAGAAGTAGTTTATAATAAGTATAATACATAAAATATATACACTACTAAAAATATAATTCCCTTTACCTTGTTTAAACTTCTTCCTCTTAAAGTAAATAATAACAATATTAAACCGCTTAAAACCATAATAGAATAGTCTATTAAATAATTTTGTGCAGCAGGTAAAACTATTCCTCCAAACTTAAATGAAGCTATAGAAGATATACCAAGCACAGCACCAACATTAAAAATATTGCTTCCAACAATGTTTCCTATAGATATATCAGCCTCTTTCTTTGAAGCTGCTATCACACTTGTAACAAGTTCAGGTATGCTTGTGCCAACAGCAACAACTATAAAACCAATAATATGCTCGCTTATAAAATTTCTAAATATACCAGTAACACCTTTCAAAAATATATCAGAACCCACAGCAAGAGCAACTATTGACAACACAATTTTAAATATAGCCCTAGAAATGCTATATGTCTTTGTAGATGATGATACCTCTTTTTCAAATATAGCAAGCTCATCTTTATCTTTAGAGACAACAGTATACAAATAATAAACATATATGCATAGCAAAACTAAAAGTATCACACCCTCTACAACAGATATCTTATCACCAATTAAACTCTTAGTATTAAAATTAAATAAAGTAATAAGTAATACAGCATACATTATAAACATAGAAAGCATAGATACATGATAAGATTTTTTGCCCGCAGCCATATCCATAAACAAAGCAGATACCCCAAGCACAAATACTATATTAAATATATTGCTCCCAATAACATTACCAACAGCAATAGCACTCTCTCCCCTCACAGCACCAAATAAACTAACAAAAAGTTCAGGCATAGATGTACCCATTGCAACAACAGTAAGCCCTATCACTATAGGAGGAATCTTTAATTTATTTGCAATCATTACACTGCCATCAACTATATATGTACCGCCAAGATATAAAAGAAGTATTCCCAAAACTGTAAAAACTATATATAATAAAATATTGGTCATTTATTAAATTATCCTTTAATTGTTTAATTCTGAATTATTATTATTTTCTGTATTATTATTATCAGATTCTATATTATTAGTCTTTTCGTTCTTATTATTTTTTTTAGCTATAAGAGATATTATTAAATAAATTATAAATATTATAAGTATTGCTATTATTAAAGCAGTAGAAAACCATAATGGAAATAATACCCAAACCCAACTCCATGTAACGGCATTAAAAAGTTTTAGTATTATAAATATAAAAGTTAAAAATGTTAAAAAGGCTACTGCTATATTTAGAATAGGTAATTTATTTTTTGTTTGTGTGCTTACTTCATTTATTTTTGAATCGCCTTCAGAAAGGTTTTCAGTATTTTCTTTATTCTCTACATTATTATTATTTATATTATCATTTTTTTCTTTCTTAAAAAACAATGAGTAAAAAATAATAGTACCAACAATTAAAATTACTTCCAAAATTAATAACAGTACAATATCTCTCCAATTAAAAACAATAGTTTTACTCAAGTTTAATAAACTTAATGCTATTATAAGCATAGGTAAAAGTTTGCAAGAAATATTTAAAAGATTCTTTAAAAAATATAAACTAGCCATTGTAAAGACATTTTTTATAGTATTAGCTTTCATAATAAAACACCTATTATTATTTTAATACTATTTATTATAATAATATTTTTAATTAAATTCAAATTATACAAACTTAAAAATAATCAAGTTAAGCAATCAATTTCCGACTAATTAACATAATACAATATATTAAAAACATAAAAAAGGATAAAACAAATATGCAAATTTTTAGCGTAGACTACTTACCTACAAATAATTATGAACTACTAGGTTTAGTAAAAGGCAATATAGTACAATCAAAACATATAGGAAAAGATATATTAGCTTCTTTAAATACATTAGTTGGCGGCGAAGTAACAAGCTACACAGAAATGATAAACGAAGCAAGAGATATAGCTACAAACAGAATGATAGAAGAAGCTAAAAAACTAGGTGCTAATGCAATAATAGGAGTTAATTACAGCACTTCTTCAGTATTGCAAGGCACTACAGAGGTTGTTGCTTACGGAACAGCTATTATACTAAAATAAAAAATTAATTAAAAATAAAAAATTAAAAAAGGATTTTAAATGAGAAGACAAAGCACAGAATTTGAAGATTTAGATATGAATGAAGAGGCATGGCGTATATTTAGAATAATGGGAGAGTTTGTTGATGGTTTTGAAACTATGTCTATATACAACAATGCCGTTACAATGTTTGGAAGTGCAAGAACAAAGCCTGACCATCCGCATTATAAATTAGCTTATGAGACTGCAAAATTATTAGCAGAAAATAAATATGATATCATCACAGGAGGCGGTCCTGGAATAATGGAAGCTGGCAACAAAGGGGCTTTTGATGCTAATGGAAACTCTATTGGCTTATGCATAGAATTGCCTTTTGAACAGAAAACTAACCCCTATGTAAAAGAAAAAATTAAGTTTAGATATTTCTTTGCTAGAAAAGTGATGTTTGTAAAATATGCTAAAGCTTTAGTAGTATTTCCTGGCGGATTTGGTACTATGGACGAAATGTTTGAAACACTTACTCTAGTACAAACTAAAGTATTAAACAAAATACCTATAATAGTATTTGACAAAAAATTCTATACTGGTCTTATGAATTGGATAGAAAAAGATATGATTAATGAGAAGTATATAGACAAAGATGATTTAAATCTTATGCATCATACTGATGACCCTAAAGAAGTACTTAGTATAATTAATAATTTTTATAATAGAAAATAAATAAAATTATGTATAAAGTTTTTGTAATTATTTTTATTTTCAGCAATGTCTTATTTGCACAATTAAAAGGGCTTCCTGAGTTTTTTAATTTGGACGGATATAAAACCCTTAAATTTGGCATGAATATAAAAGAAGTTAATAATAAAATTACAAATTATAATACAGACTTATATGCTGACTTTCATCAAGAAATTCAATTAAATGAAAAAACGGTTTTAAACATATATAAAAACCCCGATGATAAGTTGGCATATTATCTATATTTCTATAATGATTATCTTTATAGAATAGAAGTATGCAATCATATAGGCTACAGTTATAACAAAAATGATTTCTACTACCCTTCTGAGGCAGCAGACATAGAAGATATAAAAGAAAAAATAACATTCAAATACGGCGATTCATCTTCCACAGATATAAAATATTATTCATACTACAATAAACCTTTTGAAGAATACACTATATGGTGGTATTCAGATTTATCTAGTGTATCATTATATGTAAAGCCTGATTTAAATAGTTTAGATAAAACTATAAAACTATATTCTTATAGGCTTTCTTTTTATGATGAAACTAAACTAAAAGAAATATACAAATAATAAATATTACTATATTAAATATTATTTAATTCCGAATATTACTATCCATAATATTACTTTTATAAGTATTGACTTTTTTATGTTTTAATTTAACATAATTTTTAATTTTAATAAATTTAAAGGATTTTAATATGTGCGGAATAGTTGGATATGTAGGAAATAATGATAATGCAATTGATATACTCATTGAAGGACTTTCATCTTTAGAGTATAGAGGATACGACTCTGCCGGAATATCTGTAGTTGATTCAAATAAAGAAATTATTACTTTTAAGGCAGAAGGCAAACTTGATAATTTGAAGAATATTGTTCAAAACAACATATCTTCAAACATAGGTATAGGACACACTAGATGGGCAACACATGGAGCTCCTTCAGATATTAATGCACACCCTCATTTTACAGAAAGACTTTCTCTTGTTCATAACGGTATTATAGAAAATTATAAAGATATAAAAAAAGATTTATTAGAAAAAGGATACAAATTTATTTCTGAAACAGATACTGAGGCAGCAGCAAATTTAATAGATTCATTATATGATGGAGATGCTTTATCTGCTATAAAAAAGGCAGTTAACATAATAGAAGGCTCTTATGCTTTTGCTATTATATTTAAAGATGATGTTAATAAAGTATATGCAGTAAGAAAGTCAGCACCTTTAATAGTAGCTTTAGGGGATAATGAAAACTTTTTAGCTTCTGATGTACCTGCTATACTAAAATATACAAATAAATACGTATTGATAGAAGAAAATAATATTGCCGTTTTGGAAAAAGATAAAATAACCATATATGATGAAAGCCTAAAAGAAACTGATTATAAAATACTTGAAGCTAATTGGACTTTGGAGCAGGCAGAAAAATGCGGATATGAACATTTTATGCTCAAAGAAATTAATGAGCAGCCCAAAGCACTTCTTGATACTATAGAGCCTAGAATAGTTTACGGTGTTCCAGATTTTGAAAGAGACGGAATCACTGATAATGATTTCTGGACATTCTTTGATAGAGTTTATATAGTAGGCTGCGGAACTTCAATGCATGCTGCTATGATAGGAAAAAGACTTATAGAAGATAATTGCAAAATACCTGTAGAATGCGAAATAGCTTCAGAGTTTAGATATAAAAACCCTATACTTACAGAAAAAACTCTTTCAATATTTATATCGCAATCAGGTGAGACGGCTGACACTTTAGCGGCTTTAAATTTGGTTAAAGAGAAAGGATATAAAACTTTAGCAATAGTAAATGTTAATGGTTCATCTATTGCTAGAAGTGCTGATTATGTTATATATACTTATGCCGGACCTGAAATATCTGTAGCTTCAACAAAGGCTTATTCTGTACAGATGGCTGTAATGTATTTGATAACATTTAAGATAGTATTAGATAGAAAAATAAAAGACAATGATTATATAAAAATATTAATAAAAAATTTAATAAACAGCATAGACTCTATAAAAGACGTGCTTAATATGAGCGACACTATAAAAGATTTATGCATTGATTATAAAGAAGCAAGCAGTATATTTTTTATAGGCAGAGATTTGGACTATTATCAGGTTATGGAAGGTGCTTTAAAAATGAAAGAGATTAGCTATATTCACTGCGAAGCTTATGCAGGCGGAGAGCTTAAACATGGTGCTATATCTCTTATCACTGATAATACCCCTGTTGTAGCATTAGCTATACAAGAAAAGATATTAAGCAAGATGATAAGCAATACTAAAGAAGTTATATCGAGAGGGGCTAATGTTTTACTTTTTGCTAAAGAAGGTGCTGATATAGATAAAGATGCATACAGAAAAATATTATATCTTCCTAAAGTTGAAGACATGTTTATGCCTATAGTTTCAATAGCGGCATTACAACTATTGGCTTATCATACTGCTGTGATAAGGGGCTGTGATGTTGATAAGCCTAGAAATTTGGCTAAAAGTGTTACTGTTGAATAATATAAATAAAGTATTATTTAATAATTGACTTTTTTGTGTAATAATGTTATTATGTTAAACAAGCCGATTTAATTGGTAAACTTTTCCATAATAGCAAAATGCTCTTTAAAGATAGTTTTTAATAAATTATCTTAAATAAAAAGACATTGTTACTTAAAATTAGTAATCAAAGCATTATGATTTTTTTAATATAGTAATAGTTTAGAAATTTATGGATATAGGGTGCCTTAATCGGTACTCTATTTTATTTTAAAGGATATGCTTATGTCATTACCAGCTATGAAAGACCTCTTAGAGGCAGGCGTTCATTTCGGACATCAAACTAGAAAATGGAACCCTAAAATGAAACCTTTTATTTTTCAGGAGAGAAATGATATACACATCATTGACCTAATGAAAACTTTAACTTACGTAAAAAAAGCTTATGATGCTGTTAAAGAAATGTCTAGAAACGGCGGAAATATACTTTTTGTAGGTACTAAAAAACAAGCTTCACAAAGCATAAAAGAAGCTGCAGAAAAATGCGATATGTATTATGTTAATAATCGTTGGTTAGGCGGTATGCTTACTAACTTCGCTACTATCAAAAAAAGTATTGCTAGACTTAAAAGAATAGAAAAAGAAGAAGTTGATGGTACTTTTGATAAATTACCTAAAAAAGAAGTAATACTACTTCTTAAAGAAAAAGATAAATTAGAAAAGAACTTTGCAGGTATCAAAGATATGGAAAACTTACCAGACATGATATTTGTAATAGACCCTATGCAAGAACATATTGCTGTAAGCGAAGCTAGAAAATTAGGAATACCTGTAGTTGCTGTAGTAGATACTAACTGTAACCCAGAACTTATAGATTATCCTATACCTGGTAACGATGATGCTATCAGAGCTATAAGCTTATTTGCTGGCGTTATATCTTCTGCTATTATAGACGGACAAAACGAGGCTGGAAAAGAAACTTTAGCTAAACATGAATCTACTGGCGAGATTGCTGAAGAGGTTTATGACAATAGTGCTACTGAAGCTGCTGAAGCTATTGCTGAACAGTATGGTGTTTCTGACCAAGACGACCAAGATTAATAAAAAATTAAAAATTAAATAAAGGATAAAAAAATGGCAAATATTAGTATGGACACTATTAAGGAGCTTAGAGAGCGTACTGGTATAGGTATTATGGAATGTAAAAAAGCTCTTCAAGAAGCTGATGGTGATATGGATAAGGCTATTCGCCTATTAAAAGAAAAAGGTACAGCTGTTGCTGCTAAAAAAAGTGAACGTACAGTTAAAGAAGGTTCTATAGGTTTTTGTGTTAATGATGATAAAACTCAAATTGCTTGTATAGAGCTTCAATGTGAAACTGACTTCGTTGCTAAAAATGAATTATTTATTAATTTAGCTAAAAGCATTGCTAAAACTGCTATGACTGTTGATAATGCTACTGTTGATACTCTTCTAAACACTAAAGGTGAGAATGGTGAAACTATTCAAGCTATGATAAACGAAGGTATGCAAAAATGGGGTGAGAAAACAGTACTTGCAGAAGTAAAAGTTATGAAGACTGATGGTTTCTTTGGAAGCTATGTTCACTTCAATAATAAACTTGTTACTATTGTTGAGTTTGATGTTAAACCTAAAGGAAAATGTTTAGAGATAGCAAATCAAATAGCTATGCATGTTGCTAGTGAAAAACCTTTAGCTTTAAACAGAGAGGGAATTGACCCTAATGCTGTTAATGAGCAAAAAGAAATATTTGAAAAACAAGTAAGAGATGCTGGCAAACCAGAAAACATGGTGGCAAAAATAGTTGAAGGTAAAATGAACTCTTGGTATTCTGAAAGCGTTCTTATAGACCAAAAATTATTTACAGACAACAAAATATCTATTAAAAGTTTAATAGATGAAATCTCTAAAGAAGCTGGTGCTACTGCTTCTATCAAAAACTTTGCTATAATTTCGCTTGGTGTTTGATTTTAATTAAGACAAATAAAAATAAGGGGCTTTATATTAAGCCTCTTTTTTTATGCCTACTAGGTAGCTAGCAAAGAAAGTTATTATTTATGCTATATAGTTTTAATAAAAATCAAAAAGTATTTTTCTTACAATTTTTTTATTCAACTTTTTCCTGTAGCAAAAAGTACAAGTATTTGAGTTTTATATATAGTAAATAAATAATGTAAAATAATAATATATATTTTTGGCTATACTTCATAAAAATGCAGTCTTTTTGGTTCTTTTGGCCACAAAAAGAACTGGGGGCGTGGGGGCAAAGCCAGCACAAATAAAAATTTAAAATATATTTTAGTTTAAAACTTTTCAGTGTATATTGAAACAATAATTTTTTATAAACTTTTTTATTCTTATTTTTCCAGAAGCACACTACAGGCATTTACTACGCTCGAAAAAAAACTGGTATGTTGCGAATCACTCACAACAGTTGGGATAGTCCAATAAAAGATTATAATTACAAAAATACTTTTAATAAAATATAAAATTTTTACTATATAATAAAATTTTAGGTATATACTAAAAATTAATATAATATCACAATTAAAACAGTTTTTACTTATTATATAAATTTATAAAGTGATTTTTTTGTTTTCTTCAACCGATTCTAAAACTATACAATTAGCACCAATGATAGAATTTTTGCCTATTATAGTATCCCCTCCAAATATAGAAGCATTGGCATATATTGTAACATAATCGCAAACTGTAGGGTGTCTTTTTTTGTCTTCTAAACTTCTTCCATTGGTTAATGATAATGCCCCCAAAGTAACCCCTTGATATATTTTCACATGATGACCTATAAGTGTAGTTTCTCCTATAACTATCCCTGTACCATGGTCTATAAAGAAATAATCTCCTATATTAGCTCCTGGGTGAATGTCTATACCTGTTTTTGAATGTGCAAATTCAGATATAGTTCTTGCTATTAAAAACTCTTTTTGATTATAAAATATATGTGCTATTCTATAATGAAAAATCGCTCTAAATCCAGGATATGTTAATACTATTTCATCATAAGATTTTGAAGCAGGGTCAGACTGATAAAAAAACTCTAAATCTTTTTCAAGACTTAATTTAATATCTTTAAGCTTTTCTATAAAATCCAATAATAGAGAATCATTATTTACTATTTTTTTATAAAGTTCAGCTATATTTTTTTCTACAATATCTTTATTAGGAGTCTCTCTAAAAAAATTAGGAAAAACATAGTCCCTTATAAGTTTTACAATTTCTTTTATATCATTTTGATTAGGAAGTTCTTTAAAAGTTTTTAGTTTCATAAATATAATCCTTTAATTCCAAGAATATCTCTCTCCTGTATCAGGTAAAATACAAAGCATTTTTATTTTATTATTTAAATCTAATTGTCTTGATAAATCAATTGCAGCATAAACACTAGCACCTGAAGATATACCTACATATAAACCTTCAGTAAAACATATTTCTCTTGCAGTATTAATGGCATTATCATCTGATACATCTATTATTTTTTCTATTACATTCAAATCCAAAATTTTTGGTATAAAATTAGCTCCTATTCCCTGTATTTTATGAGAGTCAGCATAGCCTTTTGTAAGAAGAGGAGAAGATTCTGCTTCAACTCCAATTACCTTAGTATTTTTATTATTATCTTTAACATACTTCCCTATTCCAGTAACAGTTCCTCCAGTGCCAATTCCCGCAAATATATAATCTACATCTCCCATATCTTTATATATCTCTGGTGCTGTTGTTAAATAATGTGCCATAACATTAGATTCATTAATAAACTGACCTGCTATTATAGAATCAGGTATTTCTTTGTTTAGTTGATTTGCTCTTTCAACTGCTCTATCCATTCCCCCATCAACTAATTCCAACTTTGCTCCATAGTCTCTTATAAGTTTTCTTCTCTCTTCAGACATTGAAGAAGGCATAACTATTATAACATTAAGAGATAAATAGCTTCCAATAGCAGCCATAGCAATTCCGGTGTTTCCTGAAGTAGGCTCTATAATTGTAGAACCTTTTTTTATTTTGCCGTCTTTGATTAAATCTAATAATATTTGTTTTACTGCTCTGTCTTTTATCGAAGCAGCAGGATTATTTTTTTCTACTTTTCCATATAATTCTATATTTTTATTTAAATTAAATTTAGTTTCAATATTACTTAATCTTATAATAGGAGTATTACCTATTAAATCGAGTATGTTGTTAGCTATCATATAAATCTCCAAAATAATAAATATTTATATTATTTTTTATTTGCACTTTTTGGTTCTTTGACGAAGTCCTCAGAGCGTAGATGCGGGAAAAAGAATAATAAAATTTTTATGTTTTTTATTATTTGTGGTGGCTTTGCCCCCCACACCCCCAGTTCTTTTATTGGTATAAAAGAACCAAAAGAACTGCATTTTTATTAAGTATATCAAAAAATGCATGGTATTATTTTATATATTTTCTAGATATAAAACTAAAATATTTGCACTTTTTACAGCGAGAAGAAGTTGATAATATATCTATAAAATATATAAATTGCATTTGTAGTAGTTTGTAATTTATTTCAACATGTTTCATAATATATATAATAAAAAAGGGCTTTATTAATCCCTTTTTAATTATATATATTCTATATTTTTTAATCTCTATATGGCGAAATATCTCTAAGCCTTGCTACTATCTTTTCTATAGCATCTGCTGTATACATTATTTCTTCCATAGTGTTATCTAATGATAGAGAGAATCTTGTTGAACTATGAGCATATTCAAAAGGAACTCCCATAGCCTGTAAAACAGGAGAAGGCTCTAAAGTACCAGAAGAACATGCACTTCCGCTTGAAGTACATATACCATAACCGTCAAGCAATAAAAGTATAGCCTCACCTTCTATATTTTTAAAACTAATATTTGCAGTGTTGCTTACCCTTTTAGCTCCTCTTCCATTAATTTTTACTTCTTTAATTCTTTTTAAAACTTCTTCTTCAAGTTTGTCTCTCAATTTAGAAGTGTGTTCAATGAATTTAGGAAGCTCAGCCTTAACCATAGAAGCAGCCTTACCAAGCCCTATTATATAAGGAACATTCTCAGTACCAGCACGGCGTCCTCTCTCTTGATGTCCTCCTGTTTGTACTGTTCTTAATTTAGTGCCTTTTTTAATATATAAAGCACCAATACCTTTTGGAGCATGTATTTTATGACCTGCTATTGTAAGCATATCTATATAAGGCTCATCTTTCATACTTAAAGGCAATTTACCAGCAGCCTGCACAGCATCTACGTGAAATACTGCCCCTGCATTTTTTACTATCTCCCCAATCTCTTTTACAGGGAAAATTACACCTGTTTCATTGTTGGCATACATTATAGATACTATAGCAGTATTATCATTAATAGCTTTTTTTAAATCATCTATGTTGATGTTTCCATCAGTATCTACATCTAAAAGAGTGATTCTATAACCCAAACGCTCTAATGATTTGCAAGTTTCTATAACAGCAGGGTGTTCTACCCTAGTAGTGATAATATGATTCTTTGTAGGGTAAGCTTCTATTGTACCCCTAATAGCCATATTATCTCCCTCACTTCCGCAAGAAACAAAACAAACCTCTATAGGGTCGCAGCCTAAAAAGTCAGCAACCTCTCCTCTTGCCTTTTCCATTTCTTTATGCACAGCACCTGCTGGACTATACATACTAGAAGGGTTATAATATTGGTCTTTGAAATATGGAAGCATTGCATCCAAAACTTCTTGATAAACTCTCGTAGTGGCATTATTATCCATATATATAATTTTTTTGTCAGACATAATTCACACTCCTACTACTTCTAAATCTTTATCAACCAACTCTTTAATCTTAGGCTCAACAAAGCCTTTCAAAGTGTTCTTAGAAGCCATACAAGAAGAACAAGCTCCCTTAAAAGATATTTTCACTATGTTGCCTTCTATATCCACTAATTTACAGCTTCCGCCGTCCATTTTAAGCATAGGATTAATTACTGTTTCTATAGCCTCTTCTATTTTCTTAATCTTTTGAACTGTAGTGAGAGGTGCATTCTTTTGAGCTCTTTCTCTCTCAGCAAGCTCCTCATTTAGTATATCTTCTAATTTTACCTTACAAGCTCCGCATCCGCCGCCTGCTTTAGTATAGAATGTTATCTCATCTACTGTTGTTAAATTATTTTCTCTTATGGCTCTTTTTATTTTAGTATCTGTTATACCAAAACATTTACAAATTATAGCTCCCTCATCATGCTCATCTTCTTCTACATTGATTCCTCTGTAATTATTAATGGCCTTTTCTAATGTTTCCATGCCCATTACAGAACAATGCATCTTCTCTTCTGGAAGTCCTCCAAGCTCCATTGCTATATCTCTATTTGTAATCTTTTTAGCCTCATCTAAAGTTTTACCCTTTATCATCTCGGTTAAAATACTGCTGCTAGCTATAGCAGAAGCACAGCCGAATGTTTGAAACTTAGCATCCTCTATCACTTCAGTATCTTTGTTAATTTTTAGAGTTAATTTTAAAGCGTCTCCGCAAACGATACTTCCAGTCATAGCTTCAGCATCAGCATTTTCTATCTCTCCAACATTTCTTGGATTTATAAAATGATCTTTTACTTTATCTGTATATTCCCACATATTGTTTTTTACCTCCATTAATTAATAATTATTTATTTATTAATTTCATCAAGTATCTTTTGTATAGTAGGTATGCAGCTACCACAGCCTGTGCCAGCTTTGGTAATTTTTGATACCTCTTCTACAGTTTTTAATTTATTTTTCTTTATGGCATCTATAATCTCACTCTCTTTCACACCCATACAGAAACATATTGTTTTATCGTCAGACATATTTTTATCTCCTATTATTTATTTATTTTAGTTTAATGTTATAAAACAGACTATAATATTATTTGAAAAATATTAATATTCTATAACCCTTCATTGTTAGAATATTATAACAGTTTAAAAATAAATATCAAGTACAATAACATAGTATTAATTTATTGAGCTATAATACTTTTAAGTAAATTAATAATATAACATAAATTAAACTTTACAAAAAAGCTTATATGATATAGAATTATGTTAATTATATATAACTTTTATGGATAAACTTATGAAAACTATTAATTTAATACTTGGAAATCATAATCATCAGCCTGTAGGCAATTTTGACTTTGTATGCGAAAATACTTATCAAAATGCTTACAAGCCTTTTTTAGATATATTAGAAAAATATAAAGATATAAAATTTAATTTTCACTATACAGGTTGTTTGCTTCAATGGTTAGAGAAAAATCACCCAGAACATTTGGACGCTTTAGCTAAACTTGTTTCAGAAAACAGAATAGAGCTTCAAAGCGGTGCTTTTTATGAGCCTATAATGCCTTCTATACCAGACAGAGATAAAGATTTGCAAATAACAAAATTAAATGAATATATAGAAAAAAAGTTCAAAACAACTCCAAAAGGTGCTTGGATAGCTGAAAGAGTATGGGAGCCAACACTTGTAAAACATTTAGCAAAAAACGCAATAAAATATATTATGATAGATGATTCTCAGTTTCTCACAACAGGAATTGATACAAAAAATATGTTTGGATATTTTTTAACAGATGATGAATCTTATAAGCTTAATATATTTCCTATATCTCAGGAACTTCGTTATTTAATACCATTTAGAGAAGTAGAAAAATCCATCGAATATTTAAAATCTATAGCAACAGAAGAAGGAGACAGAGTAGTAGTATTGCATGATGACGGTGAAAAATACGGAGATTGGCCTGGAACAAAAAAATGGGTTTATGAAGATAAATGGCTTGAAAAGTTTTTTGAGGCACTTACAAAAGAAAAAGATATTATAAAAACTATTACATATAGCGATTATATAGAAAAATATGCCCCTACTTCAAAAATATATATACCTACAGGCTCTTATGAAGAGATGCTTACTTGGGTACTTCCTGCTAGGGTGCAAGATGAGTTTCATTCAAAACAAGAAGAATTAAAAAAACAAGAAGAAAATGCAATAATAACAAGATTTATGCGTGGGGGTTTTTGGAGAAACTATTTCTTTAAATATTCTGAAAGCAATAGAATGAATAAAAGAATGCTTTTTGCTTCAAATATGGTTAGCGAATTAGATAAATCTAAAGAAAAAGAAGAAGCTTTAGATTATTTATTACAAGGGCAATGCAACTGTCCTTATTGGCACGGCACATTTGGAGGGCTTTATTTAAATAATTTAAGACATGCTACATATGCTAACCTTATAAAATCAACTTCCATTGTAGAAAAAAAGAAATATGGAAGCGGCTATTTTATGAACTATGACTTGGATTTTGATATTGACGGCAGAGATGAGGTTGTAGTAAGTTCAGAGAAATCAAGTTTGGTATTTCACACTTTAAGCGGTTCAATTATAGAATGGGATTTAAAAACTAATAACCCTATAAACCTAATAGACTGCTTAAAAAGAAGAGAAGAGGCTTATCATATTGCAGCTGTTAGAAATGCAAGCAAACAATCTAATGAAAATGAACATGTATCAATTCATGAGATAGCTAAAAAGATAGATGATAATATTGCTAAGTATTTAGTATTCGATAAAAATGAAAAGGTATTTGCTGTTGATCATTTCTTAAAGAAAATGCCTAGTGCTGAAGAGTTTCAATTATTACACTATGATGAAGAAGCTGATTTCTATAATTCTTATTATAATTTAATTGAAAATAATATAGATAAAAATAACGCTAACATAACTTTTGAAAAAAATGGTTTAGTTAATGGAAAAGAAATTCTTTTAACAAAAAAATATATTGTAGAGAAAGACGGCAGTTTTAATATAAACATAACAATATTAAATAAATCTAATGAAGAAATAAGTTTTGTTTATGCTTTAGAAAATAATATTACTTTGCTTGCCGGAAGCGAAAAAGACAGATATTATATTGGGGAAAATAGCAGAATATCTGATAACTTGTCAAACACAGGTGAATACAAAGGCAAAATATTTGGTATGGCTGATGAAGGATATATAAAAATAAAATTATTCTTAGAAGCCAATGAAGAGACAAACTTCTTATATATGCCTAATTATACTATATCTGATGCCGTTGATAAACTTGAGATGAATTATCAAAACTCAACTATAGTGTTATGTAAAGAAATAAACTTAAAACCAAATGAAAAAATAGAATATAATATTAAAGCTCGTATAGAAGAATTAAAATAATAAAATAAAGAAGGTAAATGTTAAATGAAAATATTCTATATCATATCAAATAAGAAACATAGCGGTAAAACCTATTTAGCTTCTAATATACTAGAATCAATAAAAATGTTGGGTAAAAGTGTTTGTTATTATAAACCTTTCGTTATGGAAGTAAAAGATAATAAACTATTTGACTGTGAATATATAAAAAATACTACAACATTAAATGCTTCAGATATTTTTGTCTCTTATGCCACAAACGGAAACCTCTCGCCTCTTCATAGTATAAATACAAAAATAGATGAGAGAGATATTACAGATTTGATAGATGAATGCAAAAAAACTTATGATTATATGGTATTAGAATCTCTATGCCTATATGACCCAATAAAAGAAGATTATAATTTCTTAGATTTAATAACAGATATAGAAAGAGAAAATGAAATACAAATTATACCTTTAATAGAATATGATACTAATGTAATTCATTCTAGTTTTGAACAAGTTGAACTTTTTCATCAAAGGGGTTTTAAAATACCTTTCATAGTTATCAATATAAAAAAAGATGTATTTGTGCAAAATGAAGTTATAGGCTATATTAGAAGTCAAATATCTCCAATAAAATTGCATACAACAATATTTGATGATTTAGCAGATAAGTCAAAAATCATAGAAATAAAATATCCTAATATAATAAAAGATTTAATATAAAACTTTTACACTATATTTTTATAGAACTTTTTCTTTCTACAACTTCTGGATTATAAATTATTTTTGAAGATTTTTCTGTAAATAATTGCCCATTTCCAAATAATATATATTCTACGCTATACAATATCTTTTCGTACAATTTTTGGTCTATGGAACTTAATCCTAGAAACTCAGATATCTCTAAATTATCAAATCCTATAACACCAATATCCTCCCCCATTTTATACCCCAATTCATTTATAGCTTTTATTCCGCCTATTGCCATTTGGTCGCAAAAATAAAATATAGAATCTGCATCTTCATTATTTAAAACATTTTTTGTTGTATAATAAGATTCTTCCATAGAAAAGTTTTTAGTAGTTATTAACTTGCAATCTATATTAAAATCATTACATGCCATTTTTACACCATCATATCTCTCTTTAACATCTCCGCTTAAATCATGATGAGTAATAAATACAGGTTTTCTCCAATTATTTTTATATAAATGCTCAATAGCTAATTTTCCGCCTAAATAGTCATTAACATCTATATTAAGCCCATATTCCTGCTGCGGCATATTTAAAAATACTGTAGGAATCAAAAAATCATTTGTACTCTCTTCTGTTTCTGTTGCCAAACTTATTATACCTCTAACATCATTCCATGTCTTTTTATTTTTCTTTAATAACACATTTAAAGGTATATTATCAGTATTTTCATATAACCTTATAGGAATATTATATTTTAAAGTTATTTTCTGAAGATATTTAATAATATCAGAAACTACCATTAAATTATGGTCTCTAATTATAAACAATATATCTCTATAATCTGTCTTAACAATAGACCTTAAATCTTCTGGATAATATTTAGCTAAAATCGACATTATTTCTCTAAAAGTATCAGTATGTAGTTTTTCCGGACTATAAAAAAATCTTTTCACAGTAGTTTCAGCAATATTAAGCATACTAGCAATATTCTCTATTTTTTCTTTCTGCCCCATTGTGTTTCCTTAAATTATTAAGCGATTAATAGATTTTTTATATTATAGAATATTTTTTTATAATAAACAATATAAAAATACAGAGCCAATACTTCTTTTTATCAAAAAAATGATACTTTTTTAAATAAAAAATGAAAAAAAATTAATCATTTTATTGAAATGCAAGCTTTTTTGAATATAATATTATTATGTAATAATGAAACAAATAATATATTAATATTAAAAAACACATTATTTTAAGGAAGATAATATGAAATTTGTTTTAGTTGGTGCAGGAAGTGCACAATTTGGATGCGATATGCTTGGAGATATTTTTTCTACAAAGTCATTAGAAGGCTCTCATATAACTTTGCTTGATATTAACAATAACGCCTTAAAAAAGGTATATGATTATGTAAGAGAGTTTATTGAGGCTAACAAATTGAATTTTAGTGTTGATGCTACTACAGAGAGAAAAGAGGCATTTAAGAACACTGATTTTATTATAAGTTCTATAGAAGTGGGAGATAGATTTCAATTATGGGACGAAGATTGGAAAATACCTATGCAATATGGCATACATCAAGTTTACGGAGAAAATGGAGGAGCTGGAGGAGTATTTCACTCTTTGAGAATTATTCCGCCTATTTTGGATATAGTAAAAGATGCTATGGATATATGTCCTAATGCTTACATATTTAATTTTTCAAACCCTATGACTGCAATATGTACTGCTGTAAAAAGGGCTTATCCTAATGCTAAATTCATAGGTATGTGCCATGAGATAGGCTGGCTTCATAAATGGCTTCCAAAAATACTAAAAAAGAATTATGAAGATTTTGAAATAAAAGCTGGCGGGCTTAACCATTTCAGCTGTTTATTAGAGATAAAAGATAAAAAGACAGGAAAAGATTTATATCCTGATGTATTAAAAAATGCACATGGTTATTTTGAGCATGAAGTAGGCTATAGTGATTTATTAAAATACGCTAAAGCAAATAATGCATTTTCAAAAACAGAAAGTTTTGATCACTCTATAGAAGAAAAATTGAAAGGTGAGTTTATATGGGCTGACAGAAGATTATTAAAAGTGATATTAGAACAATATAAATTATTACCTATAACAGTTGATAGTCATTTTGGAGAATATATAGCTTGGGCTTGGGACGTTGTTGATCATAGAGGAATATTAGATTTCTATGAATTATATAGAACTGTACTTTCTAAAGCTGAACCTAAAATAGAGTTAAGAGTAAAAGAAAGAGCTTCAAGCATAATAAATGGTATTGTTACAAATGAAAGCTATGTAGAAGAGGCTGTTAATATTTTGAATGATGGATTAATAGAAGATTTGCCTAGCTGGATAGCAGTTGAAGTACCTGCTGAAATAAGCAAAGACGGAGTTAAAGGCGTAAAATTAAATAATGTTCCTAAAGGTTATTTATCACTTTTAAGAAATTATGTAAGCGTATACGATTTAACAGCTGAGGCTGCTATACATCATAAAAAAGAATATGCTATACAGGCTATACTTGCTAACCCTGTTGTTAATGTATGTAAAAATATTGAAGAGATGGTGGACAGAATGATAGATTCTCAAAAACCATATTTAGATTATTTAAAATAATATTATTTTATTGGCATTAAAAAGTGAGGTTATGAAATATTTTGTACTTTTAACTTAAATATGTAAAAGATATTAAAACATAAAAAATTTAAAAGTTAGGAGGATATAAAATGTTTGCAAATATCGATTTAAGAGCTAGTTTCCAAAAATTTGGGGCGGCTATGTTTGTGCCTGTACTGTTATTTTCTTTTTCTGGTTTAGTTGTAGGGCTTACTATTATTTTTAAAGACCAATCTATAGTAGGTAATTTGGCAAATCCAGACGGCATATTTTACAAGGTAATTTTTATAATAGAAGAAGGTGCTTGGACTATATTTAGAAATATGCCTTTATTTTTCTGTTTGGGTATACCAATAGGTCTTTCTAAAATGGCACCTGAAAGAGCAATATTAGCAACTTTAATATGTTACTTATCATACAATTATTTTATAGCAGCAATACTTAACTTTTGGGGTCCTCAATTTGGAGTTGATTTTACTCAAAATCCAGGCGGAGTAAGCGGTTTAGCATTAATAGCAGGAATTAAAACTTTAGATACAAATATATTAGGTGCTATAGTGGTTGGTTTAATAATTACTATGATTCATAATAGATTTTATGAAACAAAGCTTCCTGATTATCTTGGCGTATTTCAAGGAACATCTTTTGTGCATATTATAGGTTTTTTAGTAATGTTAGTTTTTGCTTTTCTAACTTGTTTAATATGGCCTAAAATTCAGTTAGCAATATCTAGTATGCAAACATTTCTTGCTAGTTCAGGAGGAGTAGGAGTATTTATTTATACTTTCTTAGAGAGAGCATTAATACCTACAGGACTTCACCATTTTATATACGGACCTTTCATCTACGGACCAGCAGTAGTTCCAAATGGTATAGAACCTTATTGGATACAGCATGTTGCAGAGTTTGCAAACTCAACAGAGCCTTTAAAAACTCTTTTCCCAGCAGGAGCTTTTGCATTACATGGAAACTCAAAGGTATTCGGAGCACCTGGTTTAGCTTTGGCTATTTATTTCTGTGCTAATAAAGAAAATAGAGAAAAAATGGCAGCATTGCTTATACCGGCAACTTTAACTTCTATACTTGTAGGTATAACTGAGCCTTTAGAGTTTACATTCTTATTTATATCACCTGTGCTTTTCTTAGTACACTCTGTACTAGCTGCAGCTTTGGCTACGGTATTATATGAGGTAGTAGGAGTAGCTGGAAACTTCGGTGCTGGTTTATTACAATTTATAACTCAAAACTGGATTTTCACTATAAGAAATCATACTTCTACAGTTATATTCCACATAATAGTAGGATTTATATTTACAGGTTTATGGTTTATAGTATTTAGAACATTTATACTAAAGTTTAATATAATGACTCCTGGAAGAGGCAAATCAGAATCAAAATTATATACCAAAAAAGATTATAAAGAAAAACAGGGCAGAGATAAAAATTCAGGTTTCTTGGAGCAGGCTAGAGGATATTTGGAATGCTTAGGCGGTGCTGAGAATATAGAATCTGTTACTAATTGTGCTACTAGATTGAGAGTTGCAGTTAAAGATGTAAGTCTTGTTAAAGATGCAGAGGCATTCAAAGAGGGCGGTGCTCATGGACTTGTTAAGAATGGAAATGCTATACAGGTAATAGTAGGTTTATCAGTACCTCAAGTAAAAGCTAAATTTGAAGAGCTTTTGAAAAAAAGTGAATAATAATTTTTAATAAATTTTTTTTAAGGAGTAATAAAATGAAAAAACATTCAGTTGTTATAGCAGGCGGCGGAAGTACTTTTACGCCAGAGATTATATTAATGCTTTTAAGTGAAGAAGGAAGATTTCCTTTATCAGAATTAAAATTATATGATAATGATGCAGAAAGGCAGGCTATAGTTGGAAATGCTTGTGCTATCATCATGAAAGAGAGAGCTCCTCATGTTAAGTTCTCTTTCACAACAGACCCTAAAGAGGCTTTCACTGGAGTAGATTTTGTTATGGCTCATATAAGAGTTGGTAAATATGAAATGCGTTCTTTAGATGAAAAAATACCTCTTAAATACGGCTGTGTAGGACAAGAAACTTGCGGAGCTGGCGGTATGGCTTATGGTATGCGTTCTATAGGAGGAGTTTTAGAGCTTATTGATTATATGGAAAAATATTCTCCTAATGCTTGGATGCTTAACTATTCTAACCCTGCTGCTATAGTTGCAGAAGCTTGCAGAAGATTAAAACCTAATTCTAAAGTTTTAAACATCTGCGATATGCCTGTTGGTATAGAAGATTTTATGGCTACAATATGCGGATTAAAATCTAGAAAAGAAATGCAAGTTAGATATTTTGGTTTGAACCACTTTGGCTGGTGGACTAGCATAATAGAAAAAAGCACAGGCAGAGATTTAATGCCTATATTAAAAGAACATGTTTCTAAACATGGATATTTACATCCTAGTTTGGAAGGACATATGGATGCTGATTGGCATTCTACTTATGAGAAAGCAAGAGATGTTTTTGCTGTTTCTCCAAACTTTATGCCTAATACTTATTTCAAATATTATTTATTCCCTGATTATGTTGTAAGCCATTCTGATATTAATTATACTAGAACAGATATGGTTAGAGACGGCAGAGAAAAAAGAGTATTTGGTGAATGCAGAAGGATAACAGAAGCAGGCACTGCTAAAGATTCTACATTTGAAGTAGGAGGACATGCTACTTATATAGTAGATTTAGCTTGTGCTATAAGCAACAATACAGGTGAAAGAATGTTATTAATAGTTCCTAACAATGGTTCTATAATAAACTTCGACCCTACTGCTATGGTTGAAATACCTTGTATAGTTGGCTGCAATGGACCTGAACCTTTAGTAATGGGAGAGATTCCTAGATTTAATAAAGGTTTAATGGAACAACAGGTAGCAGTAGAGAAATTAGTTGTTGATGCTTGGATAGAAGGTTCTTACTTGAAAATGTGGCAAGCTATTAGTATGTCTAGAACTGTTCCTAGTGTTGAAGTTGCTAAGAAAATATTAGATGAACTTATCGAAGCTAATAAAAAATATTGGCCAGAATTAAAATAATATAATTAATCATCAATTTTTAAGGGGCTTTAAAAAAGCCCCTTTATTATATTTCAGTATATTCTAAAATAACTATATCTTTTATATAAGTTTTTTTATTCAATTTTTTTGTCGCTCTTGCGGTGCCGACTTCGTCAAAAAGTTGCAAAAAACGCACATACTATAGCTAATGTTTTAGGAATATGTATTAAGTATAAAATAATACATTTATTTTAAGCTAAAAATGCAGCCTTTTTGCTTCTTTGCGGCGGCAAAAGAAGTGGGGTGTGGGGCAAAGCCCTGCAAATAATAAAAATAAAGAAAATTAAAAATTTGCAGTAAAACAATTACTATATATCAATTTTTTATTGTTCTTTTTCCCGCAGCATACGCTCTGCGGACTTCGTCAAAGAACCAAAAAGTGCAAGGTAATAAAATAATACTAACTATATTGTATTAAATAACTACTATCCCTTTGTTTGGTATATTTAAAACTTTTATTTCTGATTCTATTTTCTTTTTAGCAAAACTTTCTTTCATGGCATTAGAAACTTTTTTAATAATATTTTCATCGTTTTTAACTAATGCTAATATTGATGAACCTGCACCGCTAATAGTAACAGAATAAGCACCTGCTTTTTTTGCTTCTTTAAATAATTCTTTAAGCCCTGGTATAAACTTAGCTCTATAATCTTGATGTAGTTTATCATCTGTTGCCACTTCAAGTAAATCAAGTTTATTTGAAGACAATGCAGAAGTAAGAAGTGCTGCTCTTGAAATATTAAATATAGCATCTTTAAAACTTATTTCTTTTGGCAGAGCATTTCTTGCTTTTTCTGTACTTAAATGAAAGTTTGGAATTGCAACTATTGCTTTTAAATTTTTTGGAGTATTAATTTTTACATATTTAAAATCTTCATTTTTGCGTACAACACCAGATATAATTCCTCCAAGTATGGCAGGTGAAACATTATCTGGGTGTCCTTCAAGCTGAACAGCCATATTCAATATATCATTTTCAAGAGAGAGTTTATTTCCTAATATATAATTTGCAGAAAGAAGCCCGCCTATTATTGCCGCAGAACTGCTTCCAAGCCCTCTTGATAAAGGTATTCTATTTATACATTTTATAATATAGCCTTTTTCTGGCTTTACTTTTAGTTTTTTGTATACAAGCTTCATGGCGTCAAGTATCATATTATTGTCTTTTGATATCTCATTTTCGCCCTCGCCTGTTATTTCAAATTCTATTTTTTTAGAGTTTTCATTTTCGTATATATGTATTTCATTATACAAATCTAAAGCAAGCCCTACACTATCAAATCCAGAACCAATATTTGCAGATGTAGCAGGTATTTTAAAAGTTACAAGTTTTTTATTTTTTGATATTTTATTATTATTTTTTTTATTATTCATAAATCATATTCCTATAGCTTTTCTTATCTCTTCTATATTATTATCAACTTTTATAGGAGCAGAACAAATCTTTATTGCATTATCAGGGTCTTTAAGTCCATTTCCTGTAAGTACAGAAACTACAACATCACCTTTTTTAAGTTTACCCGCTTTGTAAGTTTTTATAACTCCAGCCAAAGAAGCAGCAGAAGCAGGCTCAGCAAATATACCCTCTTCTCTTGTAAGCATTTTGTAAGCCTCTAATATTTCATCATCAGTAACAGAGTCTATAAAACCATTAGATTCATTAGCAGCATTAACAGCTAACTTCCAACTAGCAGGATTACCTATCTTTATAGCAGTAGCCAATGTCTGAGGATTTTCTATAACTCTGTTTTGTACTATAGCAGCAGAGCCTTCAGCCTCAAAACCTATCATCTTTGGTAAGTTTGATACCTTTCCGTTTTCTTTATATTCTTTAAAACCCATCCAATAAGCAGATATATTTCCAGCATTTCCAACAGGTATAGCCAAATAATCAGGAGCTTTTCCTAAAGTATCGCAAATCTCAAATGCAGAAGTTTTTTGACCTTGAAGCCTAAAAGGGTTAATAGAGTTTACCAATGTGATTGGGTATTTATTTGTAATATCAACAACAGCCTTTAATGCTTCATCAAAATTACCTTTAATAGCTATAACCTTAGCACCATACATCAAAGCCTGTGCTAATTTTCCTAAAGCAATATTTCCATCTGGAATAACCACTATACATTGTATACCGCTTCTAGCAGCATAGGCAGCAGCAGATGCAGAAGTGTTTCCAGTAGAAGCACACATTATAGCCTTTGAGCCATCTTCAAGTGCCTTAGCAACTGCCATTACCATTCCTCTGTCTTTAAATGAACCTGTAGGGTTAAGTCCGTCATATTTGAAATATAATTCTATGCCTCCAAGTTCTTTTCCTATCTTTTCTGCTTTTATTAATGGAGTATTTCCTTCATGCAATGTTATTAATGGGGTTTTATCTGTAATTGGTAAATATTCTCTATATTCTCTTAAAAGTCCGTTCCATGCTTTCATAATATTATCCTTTTTAATGTTATTAACTTATAAAAATTAATAATTATTATTAATAGTATTTAATATAGAATATAATATAAACAACAATTTTTCAAGTTTTAATTACTATTAAATAAATAATTTTTTTTATATAATGTATATTTTATTCAACTTTTTCCCGCCGCAAAAAGTTGCAAAAAGTGCAAGTACTATAGCTTTGTCATTTGGAATATATAAAGCTAAAATAATATTTATATTCTGTTATATATAAAAAGCTATACTCTATTAAATGCAGTCTTTTTGGTTCTTTGTGCCAACAAAAGAACTGGGGTGCGGGGCAAAGCCCTGCAAATAATAAAAATAAAGAAAATTAAAAATTTGCAGTATATACTGTTTCAAAATATTTGATAAATTATAATTTAGTTTTTTAATAATCAATTTTTATAATTTATAATAAAGATTCTCTACTATAATCTGTTATGTCTGTTCCTATTTTTTGAGCCAATTCTTTTACTGTAATTTTTTTATCATATATAGCATTAAGCTCAGCATCTGTCGCCCCTAAAAGCTCAACAAAAACAACTTTTCCATTTGGAGTATTTATTTCTCCTGCTTCATCTGGTATAGTGATAAAGCCTGTGATTTTTGATTTCTGTTCGGCATCAATTCCTTCTTTTTGTTTAGTCCATATATATTCATAAGGATTGAAAACCGCACCGCTTTCAAATACATATTTTGCTAATTGCTGTAAAAATCCTACTGCAGTTTTTATTTCATTATCTTGAGTATCATCATCTTTTGTATTATTAATTTGTTTTTCATTCTTTTTTAATTTGAAAGTAAGTTCAAAACCAAATCCGCTATACTCTTTATTCTCTGATTCTTTTTCATAAAGTTCACTGAATCCGTAAGTAACAAAATGATAGTATCCATTTCCTCTGTAAATACTTATTCCGTCAAGAGGGTCTTTTCCGCCTAGCATATAACTTATTATAGGTCTGTAATGCAGAGGTTCTTTTTGTTCAGGATATATTTTCTCAAATGTTTCTGTGATAGCGTCGAAACCTGATGTATTTATCTCTTCGTTTAAATCTTCATTACTCATCATTTTATTCTCCGAATTATTATGTTAATTATTATAAAATACAGCATAAATAATAATTTTTCAAGGCTTTTATTAAAATATAAATAATTATTATTTAATTTATTTTGTTTTTATAAAAAATGATTGTAATATTAATTATATATGTTATAGTTGTTGAGAATAAAAACAAATTAAAACAAGGTTATGATTTTTAAACGATTTACAATAAAAAATATTCTGCGAATTAAGCAGTTTTATAATAATCTTAGAAAAAGATTGGAGATTGACTTTCGGTTGATTTCCAATCTTTTTTTTATTTCAACTAAAAATCTAAAAAAAATTTAGAATAATAGGAAGGCAAAATTTGAAACGTTATTTAATACTTGAAGACGGAAGTCATTATGAAGGCATTGGTTTTGGTGCTGATAATTTTAAAATAGGTGAATTAGTTTTTAATACATCTATGACAGGTTATCAGGAAGTGTTATCCGACTTATCATACTGCGGGCAAATAACTGTTATGACTTATCCTTTAATAGGAAATTATGGCATAAACAGAGATGATTTTGAAAGTCTTAACCCAGCAATATTTGGTCTTATAGTAAAAGAGGCTTGTAAAAGTCCTAATAATTTTAGGAATGCAGAAAGTATAGATGAGTTTTTGAAACTAAAAAATATTCCGGCTATAGAAAATATAGATACTAGAGCTATAACCAAAAAAATTAGAGAAGTAGGAACATTAAAAGCTATAATGAGCGACACTATAGAAAATAAAGATGATATAGTAAAAATGCTAAAAGAAACACCATATATGAATGACCATGTTAAAAGAGTTTCTACAAAAAATGCATTCCCTATACCAAACAGAGGAAAGAAAGTTGTATTAATGGATTTTGGTGCAAAGCTTGGAATAATAAGAGAGTTAAGCAAAAGAGATTGCGATTTAATAGTAGTGCCTTATGATACAGATTCTAAAACAATAATGAGTTTAAATCCTGACGGAGTAATGCTTTCAAATGGACCAGGCGACCCAAAAGATGTAAAAGAATCAATAAATACAATAAAAGAGCTTATAGGAAAAGTGCCAATATTTGGAATATGTTTGGGGCATCAATTAATAAGTTTGGCATGCGGTGCTAATACAATTAAATTAAAGTTCGGACACAGAGGAGGCAATCACCCTGTTAAAGATTTGGAAACTAATAAAGTAAGCATCACAAGTCAAAATCATAGTTATGCTGTTGAAAAAGAGAGTTTAGTAAATACAGACTTAATTTTAACTCATATATCTCTAAATGATGAAAGCTGTGAAGGCTTAAAACATAAAAAATTACCAGTATTCTCTGTTCAGTATCACCCAGAATCTAATCCCGGACCAGAGGATAGTAAGTATTTATTTGATAAGTTTATTGATATGATGAATAATAATTACGGAGAGAAAAATGCCTAAAAGAACAGATATAAAAAAAATATTAGTAATAGGTTCAGGTCCAATAATTATAGGACAGGCTGCAGAGTTTGATTATGCCGGTACTCAGGCTTGTCAGTCTTTAAAAGAGGAAGGATACGAAGTTGTGCTTATCAATTCAAATCCTGCTACAATAATGACTGATGCTGCTATAGCAGATAAAGTTTATATAGAGCCTATTAATTTAGATTTTGCTAAGAGAATAATTTATAAAGAGAGACCTGATGCAATATTAGGTTCTTTAGGCGGGCAAACTGGTTTAAACTTGGTTGTTGAACTAGCTGAAAGCGGAATACTAGATGAATATAATGTTGAAGTATTGGGAACAGATTTGAATGCTATAAACACTGCAGAAGACAGAGAACTTTTTAAGAAGCTTATGAATGATATAAACGAGCCTGTGCCAGAAAGCGTAATTGTGCATAGTGTTGAAGAGGCAATAGAGTTTGCAAACAAAATAGGCTATCACTTGGTTGTACGTCCTGCATATACACTTGGAGGAACTGGGGGCGGATTTGCACGCAATGAAAAAGAATTAATTGAGATATGCGAGACTGGTTTAAAAATAAGTCCTGTTCATGAATGTTTGGTTGAAAAGAGCATTGCGGGGTACAAAGAAATAGAATATGAGGTTATGCGTGATAATAATGACAATGCAATAGTAGTATGTAATATGGAAAATGTTGACCCTGTTGGAATACATACGGGAGACAGCATAGTGGTTGCTCCTTGTCAGACTTTAAGCGACAGAGAAAATCAAATGCTTAGAAATGTGAGCCTTAAAATAATAAGAGCTTTAAAAATATGCGGCGGCTGTAATGTGCAGCTTGCATTAGCCCCAAATAGTTTTAAGTATTATATAATAGAGGTTAATCCTAGAGTATCTCGTTCAAGTGCTTTGGCTAGTAAAGCTACAGGATATCCTATCGCTAAAATAAGTGCAAAAATAGCAGTGGGTATGACTTTAGATGAAATACTTAACCCTATCACTAAAAAAAGTTTTGCTTGTTTTGAGCCTTCTATTGATTATATAGTTACAAAATTCCCAAGACTTCCATTTGATAAATTCCCTAACGCCGACAGACAATTAGGCACACAGATGAAAGCTACAGGAGAAGTGATGAGCATAGGAAGAAATTTTGAAGAATCATTCTTAAAAGCTGTTCGCTCTCTTGAAATAAAATGTGACCATATAATTCATAAAGATGTTTCTGAATATACAACAAAAAAATTGTGGGAACGTATAGAATTAAGAGATGATTTAAGAATATTTATTATAGCCGAACTTATAAGAAGAAAAGAAGATATAAAAGACATAATAGACATCACTCATATTGATAAATTCTTTTTAGATAAAATAAAAAACATAATAGATTTAGAAAATAAATTATCTAAAAATAAAATGGATATAGACATTTTAAGAGAATCTAAAGAGAGAGGTTTTTCTGATAGTTATATAGCAAAAGTTTGGGGAGTGGAAGAGATTGATATATACAAATTAAGACATGAAAATAATATAGTTCCAGTATACAAAATGGTTGATACCTGTGCGGGAGAGTTTGAAAGTGAAACTCCTTATTTCTACTCTACTTATGAACAAGAAAATGAATCTATTAAAAGCGATAAAGAAAGCATTATAGTTTTAGGTTCTGGGCCTATAAGAATTGGTCAAGGAGTGGAGTTTGATTATTCTACTGTGCATTCTGTTATGACTATAAGAGAGGCAGGTTATGAGGCTATAGTAATAAATAATAACCCTGAAACAGTATCAACAGACTTTTCAATATCTGACAAACTTTATTTTGAACCTCTCACTATAGAAGATGTTATGCATATAGTAGAGCTTGAAAAACCTAAAGGGGTTATTGTTCAATTTGGAGGTCAGACTGCAATAAATCTTGCTGAAAAACTTGTAATGCATGGGGTTAATATACTTGGCACTTCTTTAGAAAATATTAACAGAGCTGAAGACAGACATGAGTTTGAAGAGATGTTAAAAACTCTTAATATACCTCAGCCTAAAGGTGAAACTGCTATAACAGTCGATGAAGCTTTAGTAATAGCAAAAAAAATAGGCTATCCTGTTTTGGTGCGTCCTAGTTATGTATTAGGCGGGCGTGCTATGGAGATAGTTTATAATGATGCTGCTTTAAAAATATATATGGAGACAGCTGTAAAAGAAGTTAGCAATAAAGCTCCTATATTAATTGATAAATATATTGTAGGAAAAGAAATAGAAACTGATGCTATTTCTGACAGTGAGCATAATGTATTTATACCAGGCATAATGGAGCATATAGAGAGAGCGGGCATTCACTCTGGAGACTCCATAAGTGTATACCCTCCTCAAACTATTTCAAAAAAAGTAAAAGACAGTATTATTGATTATACAAAAAGAATAGGAGAAGGATTTAATTTTATAGGGCTTTATAATATACAATTTATAGTTGATAAAGATGATAATGTTTATGTTCTTGAAGTTAATCCTAGAAGCAGCAGAACAGTACCTTTCTTAAGCAAGATAACTAATGTTCCTATGGCTAATATTGCTACAATGTGCATACTTGGCAAATCATTAAAAGAACAAGGGTATAATGATTTATATAAAAAAGAATCTAACAAAGTATTTGTTAAAGCTCCTGTATTTTCTTTTGCCAAATTGAGAAAAGTAGACACAGTGCTTGGTCCGGAGATGAAAAGTACAGGTGAAGCATTGGGGTTTGATATTAACTTTGAAAAAGCACTTTATAAAGCACTAATTGCAAGCGGAATAAAAATACCTCTTCAAGGAAATGTGCTTCTTACAATAGCAGATGATGATAAGCCTGAAATTATAGATATGGCAAAGCGATTTTCTAATATAGGCTATGGAATATATGCTACAAAAGGAACTGCTAATTTCCTTAGAAAAGAGGGGCTTTATATAAAAGAAGTTTCAAAGATTCACGAAACAGGATTTGAAGATATAATAGATACTATAAGACTAGGCAAAGTTGATTATGTTATTAATACAATAGCAACCAACAGCAAAACTCATTCTGATAGTTTAGAATTGAGACGTGCTTCTGCTGAAAATAATATATCATGTATTACTTCATTAGATACAGCATATGCTTTGCTTAGAGTAATAGAATCTATGAACTTTAGTATAATGCCTATTGCTTAATTATATTTAAATATTTTTGCTAATTATTAAGCATAAGCATCAACATTATTTCCCTTGTCTTTTGGGGCTGATATTGCTGACTTTGTTACGCCTCCAGAAATATATACTCTTTTACATTCTGGGCATATAGATGTGTTTAATGTAACATTTTGAAATAATACTTCACCTCCAGACTTTTGAGCATTTCTTTCATTGTTTGCAACGTGCTCTTGTTCATGAGAGGCTACAGCTGATGGTGCATTAGATGGGCTTATACGTGTTGGCGTTTTAAAAGATACTCCTATATCATTAGAACCGTCTTGATATGTTCTATTGGCGCAAGTTTTACATACACCTACTTCGCTTATTGGAGTTTTTTTGCTTGCTGAAACAGCTGAAATATTTGCAATGTTATTTGAATTTCTATAAGCACCTATTTCCATATAAACCGCCTTTCTAATTACTCTAATATATTATAAACCCATAAAAATAAATATCAAGGAATTTTAAAACTCAATTATTCAGTTTAAATTATCTCTAATTCTCCACTCATACATTAATTAAACTCATCAAAAGTTTTTATATTATCTTTTAATACTGCCTTATAATACTATATACCCATTATTGCATCAGGAGTATCATATTTTAATATAGTTCTTCTGTTTTCTTCTGTAAGCATATTTATTATATCGTTGAATACATTTTAAAAATATTTTTTATATAAATACTTTCTAATATAAAAAAGAAATAGCCCAAATAAATGGACTATTTCCTTTCTTAAATAACAAAAATTATATAATAAAAATTATATAATAAAACTTATATGAATAAAATTATTTTGTACTAGGACCAAACTTAAATCCTACCTGTAACCCTATATCAAAACTAGAATAAGTAACATCTTCAACTGCCAAGAAATTACCAAACTGAGGATAATTACTAATAAAATTATTGTTTATAGAATATACTGTAGGCTCTAAACCAAAATCATATCCTAAATATAATCCCACATTAATAGCTAAGTTTTGTGCAAAAAATATAGAATAATCAAAAGTTAATTTTATATAAGGTATAACTTTGGTAATAAAATTACTAGAAATATAATTATAATCAATTTTTGTACTGCCTTTAACACTTCCTATTTTATAATAATATTTACCACCTAAAGGCACTTTCACTCCAGCACCAATACCTATAGCAAAATTATAAATATTAAACTTTGGAAGTATTCCAACTTGAAGGCTTTCAAAAGTATAAGTATCAGAAATATTTTTATCAAGCTTGCTTATATAAGAATAACTATCATGGCTATAACCTAACTCTCCAAGCACACTCACACCCATATTATTATTAATAGCAAACATATATCCAAGCTGAGCAGAAACACCAGCATCTAAACCAATGCCGTTATTTTTACCAATAGCATTTCTAACTTCACCATTATGAAGATTATTATAATACTCTCCCCAATCAGTTAAATCATAATCATAAACTCCAAAGCTCATACCAATAGGAACATTTAAAATAAACTCAAATCCGCTAGCTGCAAAACTTGTAGCTGTTATAAAAATAAAAGCAAAAATAGAAAATATAATTTTTTTCATAAATTGCACCGCCAATTTTATAATATGTTATATATTATATTATAACTTTTTCATAAATTTTTTCCATAATTTTATACATTTTTATTTACAAATACAAAAAAATAAATATTTTCTAATATCCAATAATAGCAGAATCGGTTCTATAGTCACACCCGCCATATAATACATTATTCTCATTTCTAAATATTATCTGACCCCTTCCAAAATATCCAAAACCATTTAATTTGTCTTTTTTTATTATATTATGCCCCTTACTCTGAAGCTCTGATGCTAAATTACTATCAAAATTATGTTCTAACTCTATATTTTTTTCACCAACCCATTGCCATCTTGGCTTATCTAAAGCACTTTGAGGATTAAGATTATCATCTATCATATTTCTTAAAACCTGCAAATGACCCTGAGGCTGCATAAAAGCTCCCATTACTCCAAAAGCCCCAATAGGTTTATTGTCTTTGCATAAAAAACCAGGTATTATAGTGTGATAAGGCTTTTTTCTTGGTGCTATAAAATTTGCTGATGATTTATCTAATGAAAAATTAGCTCCCCTATTATGTAGTGCTATCCCTGTCTCTGGTATCACTATTCCAGAACCAAAGCCCATATAATTACTCTCTATAAAAGAAACTATATTTCCATAAGAATCAGCAGCTGCTAAATAAACCGTATCTCCGCTATTAAATATATAATTTGAAGGCTCTAATGCTTTATTTTTAGTTATAAGTTTTGCCCTTTCTTTGGCATACTCTTTTGAAAGCATTTCCTCTATTTTTACTTTCATATGCCTTTCATCAGCTATATATTTTTTTGTGTCTGTAAATGCAAGTTTTAATGCTTCTATATCATAATGCGTATTTAACTCATCAAAATTGCTAAGTATATTTAATGCCATTAATACTGTTATGCCATGACCATTTGGAGGTATTTCATAAACATCATAGCCTCTATAATTCGTAGTTATAGGCTCTACCCAAGTCGGATAATAATCGTTTAAATCATCTTTAGATAAATAGCCTCCATATTTTTTCATAAATCTATCTATCTTTTCAGCAATCTCTCCCCTATAAAAACTCTCTGCATAAGTATTTCCTATTTCAAATAAAGTTTTAGCATGATGAGGAAGCTTTACAATACTTCCAACTTCTGGAGCTTTGCCGTTAAAACCAAAAGTGTCAAACCAATATTTAAACTCTTCTTTATTATCAGAAACCTTCAAATAATTATTAAAAGCAATATTCCAATCGAAAGCTACTTGCGGCTGTAATGCATATCCATCTTGAGCATATCTAATAGCAGGCTCCAAAACTTCCAACAATTTTAACTTACCAAATTTTTTACTTAAAGAAGCCCAAGTTGCAGGAATGCCACCAACAGTGATAGGTATTAGTCCATAATGAGGAACGCTATCTAAATTAAGCGACAATATTTTATCAACATCTAAATTTTTTGGTGAAAAGCCGCTTCCATTTATAGCATGCAATTTATTATCAAAATAAACTATAGCAAAAGCATCACCCCCAAGACCATTAGAAGTAGGCTCTACAACTGTCAAAGCAGCAGCAGTTGCAATGGCACTGTCTATTGCATTTCCGCCATTTTTTAATATTTCAATACCCGCCTCTGTCGCTAACACATTACTGCTTGCAACCATTCCCTTACTTCCAAATACAACATTTCTAGAAGAACTATATTCATTATTATAAAAATTAAACTTCATAAAAATACCAAAAAATATATTTATTTTTATTATATACTATAAAAAAAATAAATCATCATTAAAAGCAATAAATCTAATAATAAAAAGTAATTATTTGTATATTGACAATTTTTATTATATACTCTAATATTACTATATATAATAAAGTTTTTGGAGATAAAAATGGAAATATCGCAAAGAATTCAAAGGCTCAAAACTTCGCCTGTAAGAAAGTTAAACCCCTATGCCGAAGAAGCTGTAAAAAAAGGCATAAAAATCTATCATCTTAACATAGGTCAGCCTGATATTGAAACACCTAAAGTATTTTTGGAAGCTATCAGCAAATATAACGGTAAAACCCTCAAATATGAACATTCAAGAGGTATGAAACCGCTTATAAATAAAATACAAGAATACTATGAGAAAAAAATAGGCGTCCATTATGAAGAAGATGAAATTAACATCACTAATGGCGGTAGTGAGGGATTATTATTTACTTTACTAGCTATTTTTGATGAAGGTGATGAAATATTAGTGGCAGAACCTTATTATGCTAATTACAATAGTTTTTATGATGTATTAGATATAAAAAGAAATGCTGTTCGTACTTATGCAGAACAAGGATTCCACCTTCCAAATCGTGATGAGATAGAAAAGCATATTACTCCAAAAACCAAAGCATATATGTTTTCAAATCCTTCTAACCCTACTGGGGTTGTATCTACAAAAGAGGAGCTTGATGATATTGCTTATCTTGCTAAAAAGCACAATATGTTTATTATAAGCGATGAAGTTTACAGAGAGTTTGTTTATGGCGACAGAAAGGCTATAAGTTTTGGTACTTACAAAGATTTAGCAGAAAATGTTGTTATAGTTGACTCTATATCAAAAAGATTCTCTGCTTGCGGTGCTAGAATTGGATGTGTAATAAGTAAAAATAAAACATTTAGCACTGCTGTATTTAGAGAATGTCAGGCTAGATTATCTGCTCCTACACTTGAGATGGTTGGCGCTGCTGCTTTATATGACTTGCCTGATAACTATTTTGAAGATGCTAGAAAAGAATATGATAACAGAAGAAAAATCATGTTTGAAGAGCTTACAAAGATGGACGGCGTTGTAATGAAAGAGCCTGAGGGAGCTTTCTATGTACTTGCTAAACTTCCTGTAAAAAATGCTGAAGATTTTGCTATTTGGTTGCTTAAAGACTTTAATCTTGATGGTGAAACTGTTATGTTTGCTCCTGGTGAAGGTTTCTACGCAACTCCCGGCTTAGGTAAAGATGAAGTGAGAATGTGCTATGCATTAGAGGCAAGAGACATAAAAAGAGCTATGGAGATTTTGAAACAGGGCTTAATTAAATACAAAAAAGAAGTAGAAAAATAATTTTTTAAAATAAATAAAGGGGCTGTAATAAACAGTCCCTTTATTTATTATTCAAATTATATATTTAAGAATTTTGATTTTCTTTATTGTTATTTTTATTATCTGTCAATACCATATCGCTCAAATAGTCAAGCAGTTTATTAAAATTGTTTATAGTCTGTTCATCTAATTCTCTTTTAAGAATATTATTTTTGAATAATGACGAAAGGCTTCCGCTTTTATTTTGTATCATTTCTTTATATATTTCTTTATCATTATCGCTGAATAGGCTTTCTATTTCTTTGAAAGATTGATCTGCTTCTTTTAATTGAAACACAATTAATTTCTCTTTCATTAAAGAATTTGATTCTGAAGCTTTTTTGAATAAAGTTGCCCTATCATCGCTGTCTGTTAATATAATAGCCTCTCTAAACTGTACCAACTGTTTTAATTTATTATTCATTTCTGCATTATCTTTTCCAAGTCCATGAATAGGCAAAAATACTACATTTATTTTTTTGTTTTCTTTTGTTTCTTTTAATTTCTTGAAAGCTGTAAGATAATTATAATCAATAAGACCTTCAACAAATATTACTCTATTATTAGGATTAGTTATTATATCTCTATGAAGCACTCCAAAACTGTTTACTATTTCATTTAATGTATCAACTTCATCTTCTCCTATAGCAGAAAAATCATTCTGTATCTCAACTCCTATTTTATCTTTTTTGAATCTTACAATTCTAAGCTCATCTAAATAATCAACATCTATAAATGAAGGATTATGAGTAGTAGTTATAAATGTTATTCCATGATTTCTAGCAAATTTTTTAATGAAATTTCTTAAATCTCTTCTTCCAGGTATTGATAAATGTATTTCAGGCTCATCCATCAAAACTATATCTCCAGGATTTAATTCATTAGAATGTAAAAAATTAAAGAAGAAATTAAAAAACCATTTGAACCCTACAGATTGCTGTTTTAATGAAATAATATTTCCATTTTTTTCCATAGATAAATATATTTCATCTTTTTCAAGTTTGATATAAAAATTATATTCCTGTGTAGCCAAACTTTGAAAATATAAATCATTAAATTTTTTATTAACTATTTCTTTTAATTTTTCATTTATTGCATTTTGATATTGATCTTTATATCCTGGGTTAATAGTTGCTTTCTCATAAGCTTTTTCAACTGTAGATATATTGTAACCTATGGCATTTAATAAAGAATTAAAGAATTTTGATTTTTTTATATCTTTAGGCGTTGTAATTAAATCGCTGTCTTTAACTTCTTCTTCTTTATAATATATTATTTTAGGTATGAAGTTAATTTCATATTTTTCTTTAATAATATCTTTAGGTACTTCTTTTACTTCTTTTACTTTATCTTCATAAGCTATTGTTTTTAAATCAATAAAATTTAATTTATCTATATTTGGAGTATAATAAGGATTATAATTAATCACAAAATTATCAAAAATCTTTTGTAATTCAGAATATAACTTTTGCAATTTTTCTAATATATCTTCTTTATTATTATTCTCTAATATATCATTAAATCTCTTTTTTAAATCTGATATGCTATTATAATATGAAGAATCTCTATACCTTCTATAATAAGCCATCTCTTTAGTGTATGAATTAAATTTATTTTCAAATTCCTTTTTTATTTTTTCAAGATTTAATTGATTTTTTAGAAGCTTTTTGGTTATAATAGTTTTATTTTCTTTTTCTTCAAAATTAGTTTGATATGACACTTCATCATTATCATCTAAAAAATATTCTATTTCTGGACTTTCATTTTCATCTGCATAAACAAGTTTTATTCTTGGTTTAGAACTTTCATAGTTCATAAAATCTGGACGGTCTTTTTCTAAATTTATAGTTTTTATATTATCAACGGAACTTATAAGATTAACAGCATCTAGTATATTTGATTTACCAACATTGTTTTCGCCTATTAATATTATAAGCTCTCCCATTTCATCTTTATTCAAGGTGTTATTTAAATAAAGTGTTTGAAATTCTTCTGGGTTATCTGTAACTCCTATATTTTTAAAGTTTTGAAGTTTTAAAAATCTTCTGCTCATTTGATGCTCCTTTTTTTATTAATTTTTATTTTAAAACCTTGAGCTTTATATAGATTTTCTAAAGGTTTTATAAATTCATAATCTTCATCAGTCATTTTTTTATCAGTTATATTCTTGCATTTTATTAAATAACCTAAAATAGGGTCAAAGAAATTATCTTCTGAAATAAGATATATAAAATCTTCTTTAGTTTTATCTTGATGCTTTAATAAATTTCTTATTTGTATTTTTTTCTTCTCTGCTTCGCTGATATTTTCTTCTATTTTTGATATATTCTCTAATATAAACTTTATAACATTAGTCTTGCCTATATTCTCATTATTATCAATATATTCAAAAACAGTTAACACTCTTGATTCTATTTCACTACGATACCCTGTTTCGTACATCTCTATATATTTATAAATTGTAGGTCTTGACATTTCCATATAGTTGGCTAAATCCATAATTCTGATATCAAGCTCTTTTATTTTCTCTCTTAATAGTTTCATTTAATTTATTCTCTTTAATGTTTGATATATTTATAGTATAGTCTATTTACAAAAAATGTCAATTATTTTTTTACAAAAAATGTAAAAATTAAAATTACAAAAAGTGTAAATATTTATATGTTAATGATGTGTTATAAATTAAGAATAAAAGAAAGTTGTTTACATGCAAATAAAAAAGAGGCTGTAATAAAACAGTCCCTTTATTTATTTTATTTAATTAAAAATTATTTTTTATTTTAAAGCAGCATTCAATTCTGTATATCCACCGTCTTTAAGATAATTCACATTTTTAAATCCATTGTCAAGCATATATTGAACTGTTTTGCCTGAACGTCCGCCGCTTTTACAATAAAACATATATTTTTTATTTTTATCTAATGACAATATTTTTTTAGCATAGCCTTTAGCTCTATAGTCAATATTAATAGCACCTTTAATAGTTCCTGTTTGCTTTATCTCTTCTGGTGTTCTAACATCAATTAATACGATGTTTGGATCAGACTTCCATAAAGATATAAAATCTTTGACAGCCAAGCCATTTTTATTGACAACTTTCACATTGTCAAGCTCGTACACAGCTTCGTTAGTTTGTGTTGTTTGGGCATTAGACACAATTGTTGTTATTAATAATGCCAAGATAATAAAAATATTTCTTTTCATAGGTATACCCATTAGTAGTATTTTATATTATTATTAGACGAATATATATAATAATAAGTTACCAAAATATAAAAATAATTTTTTAATTTTTTATATATAGCTTGTTATTATTATGATTATTTCATCTTTGCTGTCTAATAAAAAGTCTTGAGTAGGATTTAAAAGTATATCATCATACCTTTTTATTCCTATTATAATAATTCCCCTATCAAGCAAATCAAAATAAGCATCTTTAAAAGTTTTATTTTCATTAAAATATTTTGAATATGATGATATTATTATGTCTTTTCCATTTTTACTTAAAAGCCCATAAAACAAATACAATATATTATAATCAATAGAAGCCTGAGCCATAAGCATACCTATTAACTTACCACTTACTATAAAATCTCTAACATCATCAGAATATATTAAATTCCTTTTTTGTATAGAGTCTAATAAAGATAATATAGATAATTGTATATTTTCTTTTTTTATTATTTGTCTTATGATAAGAAGTATATTTATGCTTTTTGCATCTGTTATGCTGTCTTCAGATATTAAAACTATTTTTGTTATATTAGAGCTTTTTATTTTCTCCAATAAGAATTGATATTTGTTTTTATGCATTTTTATGGCATCATAACTTAAAGATTCTAAGTTTGCATTTTCTATATATTCTTTTATCTCTCTTACAACATCATTATTGTTTTTCTCTTCAGATATTAACAAAATATTATGAATTATATTATTGTTATTATATTTATCATTTTTATTTGCAGTTATGATATCGTTTTTATCATTATTTTTATAGAGAGTAACTAATTTATCATTTTTCTTTATTATATATTTACTGTCAGGTACTTTTAAAAACTCCATATCATTTTCTATTATACCAACAAGTATTATTCCTTTATTCATATATTTTAAAGCAGCTTCTTCAAATATATCATCTTCAAAATTATGATTGCTTTCTATTTTAAAATCATTGCCGTCATTAGAAAATAAATCTTCATAAACGCTGCTAAGACCTGTATATATAATGCTTTGAGAAATAAGTTTATATAATAATTCATATTTACAAAGTATATGCACAGTAAAATTTTCATCTTCCATAGATTTTATTATCTCTATAGTATCTTCATTATGAACCAAAAGGCATATATTTATTTTTTCATCATTACTGCCATCTCTCTCTTCATTTAAAATCTTTTTTAATGCAAGTAAAATATTCAATGACTCAGTATCATCATTATTAATAATAGATATACTAGAACATTTTTTTATATTAAGAAGTTTTATATTTTCTATTCTGCTAGTAGAGCCTTCTCTTATAATAATATTAGATTTTCTATAACCTTTAATAAAAGAAACTCTCTTCCTAATAATATCAACATTATGCTCAGAAAGTAATACTATATTTTTAATTTTTGCAATTAAAAACTCTTCTATAATAGTAAGTGCCTCTTCTCCATATCCAAGTATTATAGAATGCCCCTTTTCCATAATGAAAGCATTACCCTTACTTAAATTGTTTATTCTATCTTGCAATGCTTTATTAATCATAGCAATAAGAGAACCCCAACCGCATACACCTATAAAAGTAACCATTAAAAAAGTAATAACAAGTCCAAAACTTCCGTCTACAGATGATATATTACCAGTATCTATAAATTGCATCAAACTATCCCAAAAAGCATCTTTTATAGGATAATTAAAAACTAGTATTATAAAAGCAGAAACTATTAAAAGAATAATTATTATAACGCAAACTAAAAGCATTAATTGATAGAATAAGCCTTTATTAAGCATTCTATCAATTCTATACTTAAAGTATTTAAATATTTCTTTAATCATATTTTATTATTTATAAGTTCTAAAATAATCCAAAATATCTTTATATTTTTTCACATTGCTGCTTCCAGATAACAAAACAAACTTGTCAAAATTCTCATAAACTTTTTTACCATATTCCACTTCTTTAGCAGCATCATTATTTTTTACAGCTTTATCATATTTATTTTTATATATAATAGCAAGTGAATAATAAGAATTAGGATCCCCTCTCAACTCTAAAGCCTTATTATACATTTCTATAATTTTTTCTTCATTATATTCTTTTTGTAAATATATAGCACCATACATATAAACATCACCCAAATTAGAATATGCAGGATGCTCTTTTAATTCTTTTTTATTTCTAGAATCCAATACACTAATACAATATTTTAATTGAGCATAAGCCTTTGGACTTCCATCAAATTTACTTAAAGAACTTCCATATTTTGCTACTATATCTAATTGCTCATCTTTGCTAGGTGTCATAGGAACAGAGAAATCTTCTTGAGCTAATAAAATAGTACTGAAAATAGTAAAAAATAATATAATATTTCTTTTCACGTTCACCCCTTAAAGTAATAATATGCAATAATTATCGTAATAAATATAAAAATAATATAAAAATAAAAAAGTAAAAAAGTTATTGACAATATAGTTATTTATTCTATAATTTACACATTAGTTATTACATATTTATAACCCTATACCCATGGAGAATTATTTATGGCTACAACCAAAAAAACAACAACCCAAAAAGAAACAGCTGTAAAAAAAACAGCCGTAAAAAAAGATGTTGCTGCCGCTCCTAAGAAAACTGCTGCTAAGAAAACTACAGTAAAAAAAGAATCTACTCCTAAAAAGTCCACAGTAAAAAAAGAAACAGTTAAAAAATCTACTACAGCTTCAGCAAAAAAAACTACATCTAAAAAGGCAACTACAGCAAAAGAATCAGTTTCTGCTAAAAAAACAGCTGCAACTAAAAAAACTGCTGTAAAACAAGAAACAACAGCTAAAAAAACTACAACTGCTAAAAAAACAACCACAAAAAAAACTGCTAAAAAAAGTAAAAAAGAAGAAGAAATAGTTATTAAAGTAGAAATTGAAGAAGAAGAAACAAAGCCTCAATATATACCTGATGATGTTGATATTGTTAGAGAATTACCTGATAGATATAATGAAACTAAATTAACTTTAATGATGAGAGACCCTGAATGGTGCTTTTTCTATTGGGATATATCTGATTATGATATATCTTATCACTCTTTGAAAAATCGCAGAATTTCTGTGAGAATATTTCATGTATTTGGTTATGATATTACAAATGGTGAAATACATAGAGAAATTGATGTTAATGCTATTTATGGAGATAGATATATAAACTTAGCTATGCCTCATGCTTATTTTATTGCTGAGTTAGGTTATTATGATGAGAATAACAGATTTATTGTATTAGCTAGAAGCAATATGATATATGCTCCAAGAGATTCAATCAGTAGTAATTATGATGAAGAATGGATGGTTAATGAAGAGATTATTAAATTACTTAAAGCTCCTAAAGCTTTGAGAGAGAGTTTATCTTCTGCTACTATATTTGAACTTATTGATTTAAGAGCAAATCATTTACAATCATCATCTTCTTCACTCTTTAGAAGAAAGGAATAATCATTAGCGGTATTAATTTTTTGTAAATAAATTTGTTAGTTGAAAACACTCAAATTAATGCCGCTAAAAATAATACATATAATGTAGAATCTATTAATATAGAAAATAAATGTCTGCTTGTTATCACTCTTCTTTTCATCACTATAAATGATATTATACTGCTATATAAAACAGGTATGAAATATTTCATATTATTAAAGTCTGAGAAAAATATATTTGCTATAATTACACCTATTAATAATATTATTGGTATAATAGCTGTAATTATTGCCAATTTATCTGAATCTATATAAGTAGTTAGAGTAACAGCTCCTGCTATTTTATCACTTTGAGAGAATTTTATTTCTATTAAAGCTTGTCTTATAAACATAAATATAAAAACAATGCTCACAGAAAATAAATAAGATAATGTATTTTCTTTTAATATGTTTCTATTAAGAAGCAGTATAGAACCATTTAAAAGCGTTGTAACTGCAATAGATATAATTATAGCTTTAAATGGAACTAATTTTTTAAATAATCTAAAGAAGAAAGAGTGATTAAATCTGTCATTCTTTTCAAAGCTAATATTGTATGCAGTTCCTAAAAGCGTAGATAATATTGTAAGCATTAATATACCAATATCAACATTATATGCAAGATAAAACATAATCAATGCACTTACAACAATAATAGTTAAAAATGCTGGTTTATATTTTTGATAAAAAAGGTACCGTCTTTTATCGCTGATTTTAATAGTATAATTGCTGTATCCATTCCCCAAACTCATAAATAAATAATATAATGCAACTATCACCCCTATTCTATATTGAAAGGGTTTATTTAAAATATCATAAATAGCATAAGACATTAAAAAAGCACCGAAAGAAAAAAATATATAACCATAATTAAGAAAATCAAATACTTTATTAATACTTCTATAAAAACTGCTTGAATAATTATCTTTTATAGTTTGAGCAATATCTTCTATTAACCAATCAGGAGTGGAAGCACCTGCCATTATACCTACATTTTTGTATGGAGTAAGGTCTATTTTCTCCAAATCTTCTTTAAACTCTACATAAAATGAAGGCTTTATACTGGAAGCTATTTTGTATAAGTTTCTAGTATTACTACTCTCACTTCCGCCTATAACAAGAACTACATCATTTCTTTTAGCTATATCCAATATTTCATTTTGTCTTTGTTCGGTAGCTTCGCATATTGTATTTTTTATTATTAATTCAGAGTTTTTGTATTTATCTTGTATTTGAGAAACGAATTTGTTAAATGTTTCTTTTTGAAGGGTTGTTTGAGCTACGATAAGAGTTTTTTTATCATCTTCTGGAAGCTTTTCTATATCTTCGTCTTTATAAACAACATAAACATCTTTAGCAAAACCGCATACACCGATAATTTCAGGGTGAGTAGGATTGCCTATAACAATAACCCTATAACCTAATGAACTATGTTTTTTTACTAGAGCCTGAATTTTTGCGACATATTTGCAAGTAAGATTAACTATTTTTTTTGCATGACTAGATAAAGCTTCTCTTCTTTCTGGTGATATGCCATGTGCTCTTATAATTACAGTTTTATCATCAAGCACAGACATATCATCTTCAGTATCTTCGTAGGTTTTAACGCCTGTTTTTTCAAGCATATCTAAAGTTTGAGGATTATGTATAAGATGACCGTCTACATAAATCTCTTCATTACTTTTAGAGGCTTGAGAAAAAGTTTTTTCAACGGCATATTTAACACCGTCACAAAAACCTGCGAATTTTCCAATTTCTACTTTCATTATTTAGCTTTTACTACTTTGTTTCCTTTAATACATTTAGTGCAAACCAAAGCTTTTTTAGTAGAACCATTAAGTTCTATTTTTATATTTTGCAAGTTAGCATTGAATGAGCGTTTAGTTTTAATATTTGAGTGGCTAACGCTATGTCCATTCTGTTTACCTTTGCCACATATTTCACATACTCTTGCCATCATTTCCTCCAAAAAAAGTTAACAATAATTTTGCAGTTAGTATATAATAAAAACATAATATAGTCAATACTGCACTGCAAAATTTTTACTATTATAAAATTTATAAAATTATGTATTTTTAATTATTTCACCCTGTCGCCTGTGCTGTAATAATAAACCCACTTAGCTATATTTTCAGCATGATCCCCCATCTTCTCAAAATACTTAGCTATCATCATCAAATATATAGCCTGATCAGCATTCTCAGTTCCGCTCTTTATTAAATTAACCATAGCATCACGCATCTTGTAGAATAATTTATCCACATAATCATCTCTCTCTATAACACTCTTAGATAATTCTCCATTTTTCTCTTTAAATGCCTTAAGACAATTATTAATCATCTCATCAATAATATTAGACATCTCTATTATAGTTTCAATATTATTTTTATACACATTTCCTTCTAATAAAAATCTAAGCAAATCGCATATATCCTTAGCCTGGTCACCTATTCTCTCTAAATCTGTAGCTATCTTTAATGCTGATGAAACTATTCTTAAATCTGTTGCAATAGGGTGTTCTAATAAAAGCATTTTTAATGATGAGCTTTCTATTTTGTAAGATATTCTATTTATATTTCTGTCATTTTCTATAACTTGATTTGCTAATTCAATATCTCCATTTGTTAAAGCCTTTGTAGAGTTTCTTAAAGCCTCTATTATCATATCTCCTGCTTCAACAACATATTCTGTTAATTTATTTAATTCTTCTTCAAATTTTTTCATTTTTTTAACTCCATTTTTATTATAAATTATAAACAATAAAAATTAACCAAATCTTCCAGTAATGTATCTCTCTGTTCTTTGGTCTTGAGGCTTAGAGAATATCTCTTCAGTATCTCTATATTCTATAATCTCACCAAACAAAAAGAAAGCCGTCTTATCAGAAACTCTCATAGCCTGCTGCATATTATGCGTAACTATTACTATAGTGTACTCATTTTTAAGTTCATCAACAAGGTCTTCTATTTTACCAGTACTTATTGGGTCTAATGCACTTGTAGGCTCGTCCATAAGAAGTATTTTTGGATTAACCGATAAAGCCCTAGCAATACATAATCTCTGCTGCTGACCTCCAGAAAGACCTAAAGCATTTTTATTAAGTCTGTCTTTTATATCGTCCCAAATAGCAGCCTTTGTTAAACTATATTCAACTATCTCATCTAGCTCTGATTTCTTTTTTATTCCAAAAGTTCTTGGTCCATAAGCAATATTATCATAAACGCTCATAGCAAAAAGATTAGATTTCTGAAAAACCATTCCTACATTTTTTCTTAAATACGATACATTAACATTTTTATTATATATATTAACTCCAGCTATTTCTATATCCCCTTCTATTTTGCAGTTTGGAACTAAATCATTCATTCTATTAAAAGTTTTTAAAAGAGTAGATTTTCCGCAGCCAGAAGGTCCTATAAAAGCTGTTACGCTGTTTTTGTTTATATCAATATTTATCTTTTTTAAAGCCTGAAAAGATTCATAATATAAATCTAAATCTCTAACCTTAATAGCTATATCAGTATCAAAATTGAAGTTTACTGTATTATTTAATTCATTAGCCATATATATTTAATCCTCTTAGAAATTTAATAATCTTTTTTTAATTTTGTATTCACTAAAAATAATGAAGCATTAAGAAGTATAACCATTATAAGCAAAATGCTTGCAGTAGCGAATGTTTGATTAATGTAAAGACCCTCGCTTGAAAACATCCACATCATAACAGAAAAAGAACTTCCAGCACTAAAATAACCCTTAGGCATATATCTAACAGCACCTGCAGTATATATTAAAGCAGCACTCTCTCCAACTATCCTACCAATACTTAAAATAACAGAAGTCATTATTCCAGAGAAACCGCAAGGCAAAACTATCTTAAATATTGTTCTCACCTTTGAAGCCCCTAATGCCAAACTGCCTTCGCGTAAATTTGGAGGTATTGATAATAATGTCTCTTCTGTTTGTCTTATTATAGAAGGAAGTATTATTAAAACCAATGTGAGAGAACCTGCTAATATGCTTCTTCCCATGCCAAACAAATTAGCAAATACCAACATACCAAAAAGCCCAAACACTATTGAAGGTATTCCTGATAAACTGTCTGTAAATATTCTTATTATAGATATTAATTGACTCTTTGCTTTTGAATATTCTGTTAAATAAATAGCAGCAAATACTCCTAATGGAATAGCTATTATTAAAGACATAAAAAGCATCATAGAAGTAGAAACTATTGCAGGCAAAAGCGTCATTTGAGAATTGTTGCTTTCACCAAATAGTAAATTTAATGTTATATGAGGAAGCCCTCTAATAAGTATAAATAATACTATAAATACTAAAAGCAATGTAGATACAATAGAAGCAAACACAGAAATATATTCTAAAATACTAGCTTTTATAGTACTCATTTTCATGTCAAACTTCTTAAAAGAAAAATCATTTATATTTGTTTTAAGCTCTTTGTTTTTTCTAAAAAGACTAGAAAAAGAAAATGAAAAATATAAATTATTTCTTTTTAGAATAGAAAGCACTATATTGATAATAAGTATAAATATAAGAAGCACAAAAGCAGTTGCAATTAATGCTGACCTATGATTGCCTGTTGCATAACCCATCTCTAATGCTATGTTAATAGTCATAGTTCTAAAATATGAGAATAAATCTTTAGGTATAAAAGGAGCATTACCTGCTACCATCATAACAGCCATTGTTTCCCCAATAGCCCTACCCATACCAAGCACTATAGCAGAAAATATTCCAGACTTTGCCGCCTTTACTATAACACCAAAAATAGCTTGTGAATGAGTGTTACCCAAAGCCCTAGCACCGTCATAATAATATTTGTAAACAGCTTCTAAATTGTATCTTGTAATTGATGTTATAGTAGGAAGTATCATTATAGCAAGTATTATAGAACTAGCTAACACACCTTCGCCTACATCATTAGGAGATAAGTTTTTTAGAAAAGGCACTAATACCACCATTCCAAAAAAACCATAAACTATAGAAGGAATGCCCGCAAGCAAATCTATTACCTGAGATAATATTACTCTTATATTTTTTGGAGCAAACATTGATATATAAACTGCTGTAAAAAAACCAAATCCTCCTCCAAGAAATACAGAAAGAATTGTGATATATAAAGAGCCTACAATCATTGGCAATATTCCAAAGTCCTTTGTTGAAGGCGACCAATTCATTCCAAAAACAAATTTAAAAAATCCAACCTCTTTAAATATTGGCACACTATAGATAAATATAAAAATACATATTGAAAATACAACTATAACTGAAAATATAGAACATATAAAAAATACATATCTCATTATATTATCTATTATTTCATTAAACTTATATTTATTAATATTCTTACTCAAAATAAATGTCCTTAAAAATTACTTAGAAATAAAAAAAGCCGATATACAAAAAATATTGTACATCGACTTATTCATTTCAAATTAGTTAGCTACATAGCCGTTTTCATTTATGACCGCTTTCCCTGCTTCACTATTAATGAAGTCTAAGAATGCCTTGGTTCCTTCATCGAGCTCAACACCCTTTTTAGTGAATATATAGAAAGGACGGTATAGCTTGTAGGCATCACTTTTAATATTTTCTACTGATGCTTGAACATATTCATTTTGACCTTTTGCCTTATATGCTAAAGGCTTTATTGTATCATCAATAGAACCCAAAGAAATATATCCAATCTTTGAAGCATCACTCATTACTGATGTTTTAACCTTTCCTGTTCCATCTAAGATTTCAACAGTTGCAGGTAATGGATTTTCTTTGCCGATAGAAGTTAAGTCTGTAAAAGCACTTCTTGTACCAGAACCGTCTTCTCTTGAAATAGATTTAGTTACAGTTCCTATAGCAGTATTATTCATGTAAAGATTGTATAATTCTTCTTCGCTTATCTGAGCAATGTCAGCATCTTTATTAGCGATGATTACTATACCATCTTGACACAATAAATAAGCATCTAAACTAGGTAACTCATCTTCTTTCAAATTTCTTGAAGCCATACCTATATTGTTGTTTCCGTTTATAGTGTCCTGAACTCCAATAGTTGAATCTGATGTTTCTACTGTTACAGTATAGTTGGAATTAACTTCTTCAAACTTTTCAGCTAATTTGAACATTAGAGGGGAAACTGAAGAAGAACCTGTTATAACGATATCAGTAGAACTAGAGGCGCCGCCGCCGCAAGAAGTAAGCATGAACATACTTACGAGACTTAAGAAAATCAAAATCTTTTTCATAATATTGATTTACTCCTAAATAGTTTTAATTGCCAAATTAAAAATAGTAGCTCTTAAATTGACACAAATCTTATATAGTAAAATCAAAATTATGTCAATACAGAAATGAAAAATTATTTTGTTTTTTCAAAATTATTTTTTATTAGATTAAAATATATTAATGAAGAGTTTTATTAAATAATAAGTTTTTTTAAATAATTTTTATGAAAAATTTTCTATTTCAAAATTAAATTAAACATCTCTATATAAAATATTATTTTAATTAATAATATAGAATTATAAATTATGTAAACTCAATTATGTTAATTATCTTATACTCTTCTTTAAATATTAATCAATCTTTTTTATTATCCATTGAATAGCTATAGCATCTTCCACTATCTCTCCAACCACAAGCCCAATATTCATTAACTCTTCTCCAGTGTAGATTTTATCAGAGTCATTTACTTTATATTTACTTTTAGGCTCTAATGCCTCTAAACGCAAACGCTTTGTTAATAAATTAGGAACCATATTTATTTGCACATAATTTACAACTATAGTTTTTTCATCAATACTCTTGTGAAGCCAAGCATATTCATTACCATAATCTAAACCTTTTAATCTGTAAAGACTTCCAAACTGAACAGTACTTCTTATGAGTTTATAAACTTCCAATTTTTCTGATATAATTTTTTTATCTTCTTCACTTATTTTATTTAAGTTTAATTCTAACCCCAAATTACCCCACATAGCAACATTTGCTCTTGTTTCTATAGTTTCCTTCCTATGTGTTTGATGATTAGGTATATCAGAAATATGGCAAGCTAAAGATATTGAAGGATAAATTAAAGAAGCTCCATATTGTATAGCAAGTCTTTCTATAGCATCAGTATCATCACTTGTCCAAACCTGAGGCATATAATAAAGCATACCAGCATCGCATCTTCCGCCGCCTCCTGCACAGCTTTCAAATAATATATTAGGAAATGCATTAACAATATTTTCTAATACACTGTAAAGACCTAACATATATCTATGAGATTGTTCCTTTTGCTTTTCAGGTTTTAGATAAGATGAACCTAAATTTGTAATATTTCTATTCATATCCCATTTAACATAAGAAATATTATTTTTTGATAAAATATCAGTCATAAAGTTTATTATATAGCCGCATACTTCAGGATTACTTAAATCTAATACATACTGATATCTTGAAGTCTCTATTTTTCTGCCTTTAACTTGAATAGCCCACTCTGGGTGTTTTCTAAATAAATCACTATCAGGAGATACCATTTCAGGTTCAAACCATAATCCAAAACTTAATCCAGTTTTATTTATATCATCTATCAAAGCAGACAAACTTCCGCCAAGTTTTTTTTCATTAGGTATCCAATCTCCCAAAGAACTTTTATCATCATCTCTTTTTCCAAACCAACCATCATCTAATACAAATAATTCAGCTCCTATATTTTTTGCCTCTTTAGCTAATTTTAAAAGACTTTCTTTATTAAAATCAAAATAATTGGATTCCCAACTGTTTATCAAAATAGGACGCTCTTTATAAGCATATTTTTTTGACATCAAACAATCTTGATAAAGTTTATGAAAAGTTCTCGACATATCACCTAAACCTTTGTTTGTATATACAAGCACAGCTTCAGGAGTTTGAAACTTTTCATTAGGCATTAATGTCCAACCAAAATCAAAATCATTTATTCCCATTTGAAATCTAGTATTTAAATGCATGTCCACTTCAACACTTGCTTTAAAATTTCCGCTGTATACGAAATTCATAGCATATACTTCCCCATTATTTTCATCAGCATTAGGAGATATTAAAGCAGCAAATGGGTTTTGACCATGCCCTGATGCACCTCTCACACTTCCTATAGACTGCATTCCCTGCTCTAATTTCCTTCTCTTAATATGACATTCTCTTCCCCAAGCACCAGACAAATGAAGCAATTCAAAATTTGATTCCTGAAGGTCTATATTTGCTGACATTATTTTTTCTATGTATAAAGAATCTGTTTCATGTTTATTTATTACTTTTACTGATTTTGTTATTGCATTATATTTTTCAAATACAGCTAAAGTAATTGTTACCTCAATTTTTTTCAACTCATCAAATAAAACTAATTCTAATACTTCACTATGCTCATCTGATAACACTGTAGGAAGTCCTTCTAATTTCTTTTTAGTTTTATATATGTTATGTGATTTATAACGCAAGTCTGTTATTCTTGAACCGTCTCTATGTAGAAAATGAAATGCTGGTTCTTTTAAATCTGTGTAACCGTAAGAAGGATATATTTGAGGTATTACTTCAAGCTGAAATTTTTTTCTATTATCAGTATATGCCATATAATTAGCTTCAGTTATTTCATCAATAATATAATCTATATTGCTTGCCTCTATTTTTGCCCCCCAATAAGGAATAAATATATAATTATCTTCATGAACCATTAATACTAAAGATGATGAGATAGTGTTTAAAAAGAATAGTTTTCTTTTTTTATGATTTTCGATAATACTAATCATTTTACATAACTCTTAAAATAAATTGATATAAATAAAATTATAATATTTCTAAAATATATAAAACTGTTTTCATTATGTCAACTTATTATTATTGTTTTTATACAAAAAAGTTTTAATATACTTAAACAATGAATAAAAATGCTATAAAATATATTTTTAAAACAATAATAGCCAACCGAAACAAATCGATTGACTATTATCGTATTATTTATGGAGATTGTTATTTAGTTATCTATTTTATTTTATATCCTTCTCATCAAAACCTAATGCTTTGGCAACCCCAAGTCCATAAGCTTTATCAACATTCATACAGTTTTTAATATGTCTTAATTGTACTTCTTTAGTAACACCATTCATATCTCTTGCTGTATTTTCAAATAACACTTGTTTTTGTGCATCTGTCATAAGATTAAATAAAGCTCTTGCATCAGTGTAATAATCATCATCATCTTCTCTATGGTCATATCTATAAGCATCACCGTAAATCTTCAAAGGCGGTTCAGCATATTCTCTTTGCTCTTTCCATTCACCTTGTGAGTTTGGTTCATATTCTACTTTAGAACCATTAGACTCTACTCTCATGTATCCGTCTCTGTGATAAGTATTAGCTTTAAACTTAGGAGCATTTACTGGTATACTAGCATAATTTACACCTAATCTATATCTTTGAGTATCAGTGTATGAGAATAATCTTCCTTGAAGCATTCTGTCTGGTGAGAATCCAATACCTGGCACTATTGTAGAAGGGCTGAATGCTGATTGTTCTACTTCTGCGAAATAGTTTTCAGGGTTTCTATTTAATTCTAAAACGCCAACATCAATTAGAGGATATTCTTTTTGCGACCAAGTTTTAGTTAAGTCAAATGGATTTCTTTTGCTAGCATTTGCTTGTTCTTCAGTCATTATTTGAATTTTCATATCCCATTTAGGGAAGTCGCCTCTTTCTATAGCTTCAAATAAATCTTTTTGAGAGCTTTCTCTGTCTTTTGCTATTATTGCTGCAGCTTCTTCATCTGTAAGGTTTTTAATTCCTTGCTGAGTTTTGAAATGGAATTTTACCCAATATCTTTTGCCTTCTTTGTTTATAAAGCTATAAGCATGACTGCTAAATCCATGCATATGCCTATAACTATAAGGTATACCTCTATCGCTCATATCTATAGTTATTTGGTGAATAGCTTCAGGAAGTGAAGTTAAGAAATCCCATTTGTTTTGAGCACTTCTCATATTAGTTTTTGGGTCTCTTTTTACAGCATGGTTCAAATCAGGGAATTTCAAAGGGTCTCTAAAATAAAATACAGGAGTATTATTTCCTACCAAGTCCCAGTTTCCTTCTTCAGTATAAAACTTAATAGCAAATCCTCTTATATCTCTCTCAGCATCAGCAGCTCCCCTCTCACCTGCTACAGTAGAAAATCTTACAAATAAATCTGTTTTCTTTCCAACTTCAGAGAATATTTTTGCTTTAGTATATTTTGTTATATCATGAGTAACTGTAAATGTACCATAAGCCCCAGAACCTTTAGCGTGCATTCTTCTTTCTGGTATAACTTCTCTATCAAAATGTGCCATCTTTTCCATAAACCATACATCTTGAAGCAACATAGGTCCTCTTGCACCTGCTGTCATAGAATGTTGATTATTCTCTACAGGGGCACCAAATTCAGTTGTTAATTTTTTATCTGACATTTTAATTACTCCTTATTAGTATTAATTATTAATAAATATAATATACTACATAAACATACTTATTGCAAGAGAAAACTCCATATTTTTTATAAAATTTTGAATATTTTTTATTAAATCAAAAAATAAAATAACAAATACATATTAAAATTAGAATAATAAAGATAAATTAATAGACAAATATTTATTAGATTATAAAAAACGATAATAAAAAAGAGATGAATATAAAAAATACCCATCTCTTTTTATATAAAATTTAATAATAAAAAATTATAAATTAGCTTTCAATAATTCAATGATCTCTTCTTTACTTAATACTTTTCCATAAGAAAGAACCTTATCATCTAAAACCAAAGCTGGAGTTGACATAACACCATAAAATGCTATATCTTCCATATTTTCTACATGTTTAATAGCCAAATCAAGTTTAGCTTCTTCGATTGCAGCTATAGTATTTTCTTCTAATTTTCTGCAATTTTCACAGCCTGTGCCAAGTATTTTTACTCTTGCCTCAATAGGTTCTTCCTGTACTTTTTCCTCTTCACCGAAGGGATCTATAACAGGTCCTCAGCCACAGCCTCCATTACCAAAAAAAAGATCTTTAAATGACATATAATTTTCTCCTTAAAAATTTATTTTTTATTATATATAAATTATAACAATTTTTCTTTTAAAATGCCCATTAACTTATCTTCTGAAAGAATTTCACCATAAGAAACAAGCTCATCATTTATTATAAGTGCAGGCAAAGTCATAACACCATAATATGACATAAGAGCTTTATCATCAGTAGATTTAATAGGAAAATCAATATTTAATTTATTTACAGCATTTTGCAAATTAGTAAGCATATCAGCAGAGTTTTCGTTAGATAATAATAGAATTTTATCCACCTCTCTTTGTATACCCTCATCTTCTAGAGGATCAGGTAAACAGCCTCAGCCGAAATCTATTCTTTGCATATACCCCTCTTAAATATTTTTTATATATACATCATACAGGTATATTGATATAATTGCAAATTTATTTTTAAAAAATATAATTAAATAATATATTTTATAAACTATTTTCTGTAAGCCATTCTCCTATAAGTATGTCTTATTCCCCTAAGAGCAATAGACATAGCCATAATATTTTCAGGCAATGACATTCCGCTATAAGCAGCATCTCCAATATGCACAATATCAGCACCTGCCATCTTTGACCATAAAGTCATCTCTCTAATAGTATTAACATCAGCACCCTCTTGAGAAGTACCTATAGCAGTTTTAGCTAAAGCCCCAAAACTATGTATTCTTTTTATCTGTTCATAAACAAAATCAACAGTATAACCAGGAAGTGTTGAAGGAGCACCAACCATTACAACATCAGCACCAGCTTTAACCATATTGTCAAGCTCTTCCATAGAATATACATTATCTCCGCCTGCTCCATGCATCTTTCCAGCAATAATAAGAATTTTATCACCACAAACACTTTTTAATTCTTTAGCAGATTTTGCTATGTTTTCTATTGTAACTCCTGTATTAGGGTTTCCTGTAAGAACAACATAATCAAAACCATATTTAAGAAGTTTCTCATAATTTTCTTTTGAAGCTCTAAAACCAGGATTATAATTACTATCTTCTGGTACTGGCTCCAAATTAACGCCAATTAATCTTCCTGTAATTTTTTTCAAATCTTTTACTATATTGTCATTATTTTTATTTATTTCATTAACCAAACCTTTTAATCTTGCAGAAAGCCAAGTTTGCTCTGAAGAATCAGGATTTTCTTTGTACAATCCCCAAATAAAAGGCTTATTCATATCAAATAAATTTAATGTAATAAAATCAGCACCGAATGCACTTGCTGCTTCTGCATTACTTACAGAATCTATTAAAGGCTGATGTCCGCAGCACACTTCTGCCATAACAGACCTTCCCTCAGATTTTTTTATAATATCTTTTAATAAAGATGCATTCATGTTTAATACATCTTCTAAAGCAAGTTCAAAAATTCTTTTACCCATAATAATATACTCTCCTTTTTAATTATTTATTTTTTTCTTCTAACTCTTCTAATAAAAGCTTTTTATCATAAGCTATTAAGAAAGGGAAATACATAGCAGTTAAAACAGCTAAATTAATTAAAACCAATATTATAGACTTCCAATCTCCTCCCGTAGCAAAATAAGCATATAAAGGAGCAGGGAAAGTCCAAGGCACAACAGCAACAGTCTGAGAAATAAAACCTATCTTAGTAGCTATATAAGAAATAACAACACATATCATAGGACCAGCAATATATGGCACCATTAAATATGGATTAAGCACTATAGGAGTTCCAAAAACTATAGGTTCATTAATATTAAACAAACAAGGAGCCAAAGAAGATTTTCCTAAAACTTTCATATATTTTGATTTTGCCACAAAAGCCATCAATATAACAAGTCCAAGAGTACCGCCGCCTCCGCCTATCCATACAAAAGCATAATAAAACTGATTTGTTAATATATAAGGTATAGCCTCGCCGCTTATATATGCCTGAGCATTAGCTTCAAAAAGCTGTAAAAGTATTGGCATAGTGAAAGCCTCTACTATAGAACTTCCATGAATACCCAAACACCATAAGAAACATATAAAAAACACCATTATTAATGCACCTGGCAAACTGTTTATTATAATAGGAAGCCAGAAGAATAATTTTTGTAATATTACATGTAAATCTATAATGCCTGAAGGAAATTGTTTTGGAAATAATGCTGGTATTAAATGAAGAAGTTCAAATAATGACACTATCACCAATAAAGGAATTAAAGCTTCAAATGACCTTATAACACCTTCAGGAACACCGTCCGGCATTTTTATAGTTAAGTTTTTCTTTTTAAAGAAATTAAATATAAAGCATACAACAATTACACATAGAAAACCTACAAACATTCCCTTACTGCCCATATTATCCATAGGTATTATAAGACCTAAAGATTTTAAAGGAGCTGAAGAAACATTAAAAGTCTCTCCAATATTAGGTAAACTATCTAATTTCAACAATTCCATCAAAGCAAGCTGATTTTCCTCTGTTACTACAACTTGAGAAAATGATACAGCTTCTAATGCTTTAGTCCAATCTAAAGTCATAAAAAAAGCTATCAAAGAAATTAATATAGTTGGAATTGTAGGAAGCTCTAAATTTCTTGATAAATGATAGGCTGTACCTATTATAACAAATATAGATATAATACTCATAGTAGTTTGAAAAGGCATTAATATAATATCTCTATTTAATGCAATCCATTTAAAAAGTCCGACTGTCTCAAACCAAGAACTAGGAACAGGAGGATATGCTATAAGCAAGAAAAAACTACCAACTATAGTTATACTTATAACAGATATAACACCCTCTTTAATTGCACTAATATATTTATTATTAGACAATTTAACAACGCTATTAAGCAAAACATTTTCAATGAACTTATTCATAATTATCCCTTATATTTTTTTGAAGTATAAAATATAAGACATAATTGTCAAACTAAAATATTACCACAATAATCTGGTAATAAATTGTTATTATCAGCCAATAATCAATTATATTTTTATTAATATAATTTTTCACACAAAATAAAAAGCATTAAACAAATAACCTATTATTATTATACCCACAGTAACAATACCAACAAAAGTTATAAGCAAAGGCATCTTTACAACCTTTTTAATCATAATCATAGAAGGAAGCGAAAGAGCAGTAACAGACATCATAAATGATAATATAGTACCTAAACCAGCCCCCTTATAATATAAACTCTCAGCAATAGGAAGTGTACCGAATATATCAGCATACATTGGAATACCCACCAAAGAAGCCAAAGGCACAGAATACCAATTATTTTTTCCAAGTATAGCATTTATCCATGCTTCAGGTATAACATTGTGTATAAAAGCTCCAATTCCAACCCCTATAAATATATATAAATAAACCTTTTTTATAGTTTGCTTTACCTGATTTTTTGAATATATTAGCCTATCTTTTTTTGTCATCTTTGCTATTTCTATATTAGCATTAGATTTTATATTTTTCACAAAGTCTTCTAAATATCTCTCCATTTTAAGCTTGCCTATTATAGTGCCTCCCAAAACAGCAAGAACAAGTCCAACTACAACATAAGCGATAGCAATCTTCATTCCAAATACGCTTGAAAGAAGTATTAAAGAAGCCAAATCTACAAGAGGCGATGATATTAAAAAAGAAAATGTCATAGATATTGGTATCCCCGCAGAAGTAAAACCTATAAAAAGCGGTATAGAAGAACAAGAGCAAAATGGGGTAACAGTTCCAAAAAGTGCCGCTAATATATTTGCTGATATTCCATTAAATCTTCCTAATATTTTTTTAGTTCTTTCTGGTGGAAAGTAGCTTTGAATATATGATATACAAAATATTAACACCGAAAGAAGAATAAATATTTTTATAACATCATAAACAAAAAATTGTATAATGCCTTTTAATGTTTCTGACATAGCAAAATTATTTAATATATTGCCTATCAAAACATTAAGCCATTTCATTGATATTATTTGGTCTTGTATAAATATAAATATAGTTTTTATGTTTTCCATTTTTTAATATCCTAATTTTAATTATATTACTTTAATCACATTTGCATTTTATTTTCTTATTAGTTTTTGATTTATCTAAATGCTCTCCATAAGAGTTAAGAATCTTTTTTGCCTCTTCAAAGCCTTGTTTATTTATACTATAATGAGTCCATTTGCCATCTTTTCTGCCGTTTACTATTTTGGCATCTAAAAGTATTTTCATGTGATGCGATAATGTTGACTGAACTATGTTTAATTTTTCTAAAATTTTACAGGCACATATCTCCCCTTCTTTAAGCATATCTAATATTTGAAGTCTGTTCTCATCACAAAAAGCTTTAAAAACAGATGCATCTTTTTTATAATTTTTCATTAAATCTCCTAATAAATATATCGAAGTTTATCGATATGTATTATAACAAACATATCGAAGTTTGTCAATATGTTTAAATACTAATTTTCACAAAATATTACACTTGCAAAAATATTCAAATAATATATTATTAGAATAATCTAACATTTAAAGGAGATTGTAAAATGAAATACTCAATAGTTTATACAAGTAAAAGCGGAAATACAGAAAAATTAGCTCTTGCTATAAAAGAAGCTGCTAATGGAGAATGCTTACAATGCGTTAAAGCAAATGCTGTAGATAATGCTAAAGTTAATGATTCTGATATAGTATTTGTTGGTGCTGGAAGCTACAAAGGTACTTGCGATGAGGCTGCTGGCAAATTTATGGAAACATTAAAAAACAAAAAAGTATTTTTATTCATGACTGTTGGTTATGGAGATAATCAAGCTTATTATGATAAAATGCTTAACCCTGCTAAAACATTTATAGATTCTTCTAATACAATAATTGGCACTTACGCTTGTCAAGGTCAGTGGATAGAAGGTCAGAAAAAAAATCTTGAAAATATGTTAGCTAAAGCTGCTACTGATGATGAGAAAAAAGTAATAGAAGGAAAATTAGCTAATCATTCAAATGCTATGGGTCACCCTAATGCTGAAGATTTAAATAAACTTAAAGACATAGTTAAATCTTTATAATAATTTTTTTGTAAATTGGGTGGGTTTTATGCCTACCCTTTTAACTTTTTAAAACCCTTCGCAAATAAAAATACTTCTCTGCTTTCATCTCTAGAACTTTTTGGCTTAAACACTGTTACAGAATCAAAATAATCATTAAGCTCTTTTTTAAAATTAGGCAAATCTTTACCATCAAAAACCTTTATAAAAAAATTGCCGTTATATTTTAAAACATCTTTTGCCAAATAAAATATCTTCTCGCATAAACCAATAGAACGCAAATGATTAGTTTCTCTATCTGAAGTAGTATTAGGCATAGCATCACTAACAACAACATCAAACTCTATATTATCAAAAGTAGAAGCGTCCATTTCTTTTATATCGCCAAGAATAAATTTAAATCTCTGATGAGAGAAGCTATTAGGAAGTATATCAACCCCAACAACAGAACCTGTTTTAATAATCTTATTAAGCATATATTGACTAAAAGAACCAGGAGAACACCCTACATCAAGCACATTATCAGAAGATTTAATAAACTTAAATTTATTTTGTGCCTCTTCCAATTTAAATACACTTCTAGCTTTATAATTTTCTTCTTTAGCTTTTTTAAAATAAAAATCTTGAACTTTTTTCATAAGATAAAATTATATAATCCAATCTAATTTTTCTTCAGTCCTAGTAATACCAACAGGAACGCTTGTAAATGTAGATTTTTCTACTAAGTTTTCTAAACGTTTAATACCAACTATATCAATTCTAGACATAGCAGCATATCTTATAGCATCAGGAGTAGCCATAGCACAAGTTACAAGCACAGAATTAACTATATTAGAATTAACAGCATAATCATATAACTGTATAAGCTCTTCATTAAATATAGGACTATAAGACATTCTAAAAAATACTATCTTTTTAGTAGAATGAACACTCTTACCATCTTTAGCAAAAATTATAACATATTTCTTGTCTGTAGTCTTTAATGAATATGGAATCAAATTCATAGAAGATACTATTTTTAATGCCAAATCAGCAAAGTCATTTTCATCTAGCTTAAAGAAGTTTTTAATATTATCACTATATCTTGACTCTTTATATTCATTTAATTTCTTATTAGCATCTTTATAATTTGGGTCTATTATAATTATATTTTCTAAGTATTCTATAGCCTTATTAAGATTTTCCATTCTGCTGTAGCATTCAGACAATTGATATAATATAGCCAAATTCAATTCTCTATCAATACCATCATAAGCAATAGCCATTTCCAAATATTTTATAGCAAACTCTATATTATTCAATTCTATATAACATAAAGCTATCTCATACAATGATTTAATAGCATATTCTCTATCTTTGCTAGATATTTTATAATGTTTAATAGCATTTTTGCAGTCTAATTTTCCTTTATATGCACGTCCTAAATTATAATTCAAAGCAGGGTCATTAGGATATTTGTTAATAATACCATTCATTATAACTATAGCTTCATTATAGTTACCAGCACTAACATAACAATATGCCTTATATTTTAAAGCCTCTTTATTTGTAGAATCATTCTCTAAAGCATTCTCAAAAAATTGAAAAGCTGTATTATATTGACCATTATCATAGTATATTTTACCTATTTCTATAGATACATTTACTTTATATTCTCCGCCCAATTTTAATAATGATAAAAACTGTGCTAATGATTCTTCTTTTCTTCCTATAGCATTTAAAGACCTGCCTAAAGATATTACTGTTTCAGGAGAATTATCTCCAGTATCTATTGCATGTCTATATTCAACTATAGCAAAAGGATATTCACCCATTTTATAATAACAATCGCCTATAATTTTATATATTTTATAAGATTTATTATGTGATTTATTTTTTGAGAGTATATCTCTTAGTTTTTTTATTGCCAAATTATATTTTTCTGATGCTATATAATTATTTACTCTATCCATATCGGACTGGACATATTTTGAATACAATTTTGGAAGTATTTTACTTGCAATAAAAAGCAATATAGAAAATACTACAATAAATGCTATAATATAAATAGTCATAGTCTTTCTTAAAATTTTTTTGTATTTTATATTATATTACTCGGAATTATTTTCAATATGTAAAGTACTTTTTATTTTAATAGTTTATAAATTATAATTAATATTTTTATATTATGAATTACATAACTCTAAACATTTCTCAAGCCATTTGCAAGTATTCTCTTCACGCATAATAGCTCCTAACAATACTAAATAGTCACTAAAAGCATTTGTATTTTTTTCTGGAATAGAGTCAAATTTTTTTTGGTTGTTTCTTAAATGCTCTAATCTATCTCTATGCTGATTAAGATGATTTTTTATTAATTCTTCTCTATTTTTGTCTGATAAAAAATCTGAGAAAAACAACTGCAGTCTAAACTCATCTTTAAATGTAGGAGGAATATCTATTTTTGATTCAAGCCATTTCATAAAGTCTTTTTTACCAAGCTCAGTTATTGAATATAATTTCTTCTCTAATACATTACCTGATATTTCTATTTTATATTCTACCATACCCTGTTCATTAAGACTTTTTAATTCCGGATATATTTGGCTATGTTTTGCACTCCAAAATTCGCACAAAGCCTCTTCAAATTCTTTTGTAATATCATATCCCGTCATGCTTTTTTGATTTAAAAGTCCCAAAATAGCATACTTTAATACACCCATAAAAACCGCTCCAATAATTATTTTTTTATTATTGCATTTATTATAGCACTATTAAAACTAAAAATCCATATCAAGCAACATATACAAATTTATATGTATGTATTGACATGTTTAATTATATATGTTATCATTCATATACATTAAAAAGATTAATAATTTACTATAAAGAGTAAAAGAATAACATTTTATAAATGTTTTCATATAAATAATAATTTACAGGAGTATAATTATGAATTACACAAAAAAGAGATGGTTTATACTTTTTGTGGTATGTTTAGCCAATTTATGTTTAGGCTCAATTTATACTTGGAGTGTATTTGCAGCACCTATGGCAGAATATTTATCTGGAATATTGGGAAAAACATTAACTTCTGCAGATTTAGCCATAGTATATACAATAGCTAATAGTGTAGGACCTATCACAATGATAAGCGGCGGTTGGGTTAATGATAAATTTTGACCTAAAAAAGTTTTGTTTGTAGGCGGAATGATGTGGGGGCTTGGAATGCTTCTTTCTGGTTTTGCTACAAGTGTAGGATTTTTAATTGTGTCTTATGCATTAATAGGCGGTCTTGGTTTAGGAATGGCATATGGTACGGCAATAAGCAGCTGCATAAAATTCTTCCCAGATAAAAGCGGATTGGTAGGCGGTATTATCACTGCAGTATATGGTTTTGGTTCTGTAGCTCTTCCTCCTATAGTTACTGCAATAGTTAATAAATTTGATGCTCCTACTGCTTTCAAAATTGTTGGTATAGCTTTTTGTATTATACTTGCTTTTTGTTCTTTTACTATAGAAAAATGTCCTCCAAACTTTATACCAGATGGTTGGACTCCTAGAGAAAAGAAAAAATCAAATTCTGCTCCTGTAAATAAAGATTGGAAAGGAATGCTTCAAACTCCTGCCTTTTATGTGATGATACTTTTATTTACTTGCGGAGCTTTTACTGGAATGATGATTACTTCTCAGGCTTCAGCAGTTGCAAGGAATTTAGTTGGTATGAGTGCTATTGCTGCTAGTACTGCAGTATCTGTATTAGCATTATTTAATGTATTTGGAAGGATTTTAGCTGGTTATTCTTCAGACAAAATAGGAAGAATATTAACATTAGCTTTTTCATGCGTACTTGGGGCAATAGGTTTATTATGCCTTTACAAATCAGGAGAAGGCACTAATGTGATATTCTATATGGCATATCAATAGTAGGTCTTTGTTTTGGTTCATTTATGGGAGTTTTCCCCGTATTTACAGCTTCAAAATTTGGAACATTAAACAACAGTGTTAATTATGGAATAATGTTTATTGGTGTTGCTATAGCTGGATATTTTGGACCAACTGTTATTGGAAGCATATATCGTCAATACGGCACTTATCAGAATGCATTTTTGGTGGCATGTGCTTTGAATATTTTTGGAATAGTATTAACAATAATATATTCAATTTTAGATAAAAGAGAGAAGAGAGCTAATTCTTAATTAATAAATAATTATATTTTAATTTAGCTTAATATAGTATCAAAAATTTAGTTCTTTTGGTTCTTTTATACCAATAAAAGAACTGGGGGTGCGGTGGCTAGTCCCCGCAAATAACTAAAATTAAAAAACTATTTTTTACAAAACATATTAATAATAATGAAATTAAATAAATCTAAGGAGTGTAAAATATGAAACATAAATATCCTAATCTATGTAAACCTATCACTATAGCAGGTGTTACATTTCAAAATAGAATGTTTTCAGCTCCAATGGGCGGAACTGATATAACTAATGATGGCTGTATAGGACCTAAATCTACTGCATTTTATGAATTAAGAGCAAGAGGCGGTGCTGGTGCTGTTACAGTGAGTGAATGTATGGTGCATCCTGAAACAGACGGCTCTCATGCTTATCATTTAGATACAAAAATATTAAACTCGCTTGCTGCTGCTACTTATACTGCTGACGCTATACGCAGACATGGTTCAATAGCAAGTTTAGAATTATCTCACTCTGGTATGTATGCCGGTACATATATGACAGACAAGAGCAAAAAACAAAGTATGGCTCAATGGGGACCTTCCGATACTGTTCGTCCTGACGGTATAGAAGTAAAATCTTTAACAAAAGAAATGATTAAAGACATTGTTGATGCCTATGGTAATGTTGCTTCACTTGCTAAGAGAGCTGGTTTTGAAATGCTTTTAATACATGGCGGACATGGCTGGTTATTAAATCAATTTTTCTCTCCTTATTTTAATAAAAGAAAAGACGAATACGGCGGAAGTTTAGAGAATAGATGCCGTTTAGCAATAGAAGTATTACAATCTGTACGTAAAGCTGTTGGAGAAAAATTCCCAATAGAGTTTAGGTTCAGCGGCTCAGAATTATTTGACGGCTGTTATGATTTAGACGAAGGAATAGAGATAGCTAAACAAATATCTCCTTATGTGTATTTACTTCATGTTTCTGCTGGTACTTATCAAAGAGGTTTTGGCGATACTCACCCTTCTATGTTTAAAGAACATGGTTGTAATGTATATTTAGCAGAGGCTATAAAAAAACATGTTTCTGTACCAGTATCAACTATAGGAGCTTTAAATAGTCCTGAACAAATGGAAGAGATTATTGCCTCAGGAAAAGCTGATATTGTTTATATGGCTCGTGCTTTGCTTGCTGACCATGAACTTCCTAGAAAAGTAATGGAAAATAGAGATGAAGAGATAGTACATTGTTTAAGATGTTTTACTTGTATGGCTGAACGTGCTGCTACTGCTACAAGGAGATGTACTGTTAATCCTCTAATAGGAAGAGAGCTTGACGGAGTTGAGATTATGCCTGCTAGAGAAAGCAAAAAAGTGTTAGTTGCAGGTGCTGGTCCAGGAGGATTATATGCGGCTTACACTGCTGCTAGAAGAGGACATAAAGTTATATTATGTGAAAAAGAATCAGAAGTTGGCGGTATATTAAAAATCGAACAGGCTCTTCCTTTCAAAAAAGAAATGTATGATTTATCTCACACTTATGAATTACTTGCAAAAAAAGTTGGTGTAGAAATTCGTACTAATACAGAAGTAACAAAAGAGTTAGTTGAAAAAGAAAATCCTTATGCATTAATAATTGCAGTAGGTTCTACTCCTTTAGTTCCTCCTATAAAAGGTTTAGATGGAGACAATGTTGTAATAGTAAATAACTACTACAAAGAAAAAGATAAAGTAACTGATAATGTTATTGTATTTGGAGGCGGTTTAGCAGGCTGTGAATGTGCTATACATTTAGGAATGGAAGATAAAAAAGTGCATCTTGTAGAGATGAGAGATGAACTTGCACCTGATGCCAATGTAAGACACAGACCTTTACTTTTAAAAGAAGTTGACAAATATGTTACAGTTCATACTGGATACAAAGGAATAGAAGTGAGAAAAGATGGAATATTATGCGTAGATAAAGACAATAAAGAAGTATTGGTTGAAGGAACTAGTGTGATATGTGCATTAGGCCAGAAATCTTGTACTGATACTGTTGAAAAATTAAGAGACACAGCTCCATTTGTAAGAGTGATTGGTGATGCTGCAAAAGTTGCTACAATAACAAATGCGGTTTATTGGGGCTATCATGCTGCTTTAGACATATAATACAATTCATAATTCCCTATTGGCTTTATAGTATAGAAATATATTATAAAGCCTTTTTTAATTTTATTTACACACCCCGCCCTATTATATTTATTATTGTACTTTGTATTTTTTATTTAATTTATTATTATTACTGAATTTGTTAAAGCACACCCGCCCTAGTTTTTATTAATTTTACAGCATCTTTCTTCAGTCACAAAAATTATATTTTCATAAATATATGAAATATAGAGTTACTTATAAAAAGATTTAATTCTGATAAAAAACTCAAAATAAAAATAATAAAAATAAATTATTTTTTGTTACAAAACTTGAAAACCGAAAAAAAATGTATTATAATAATATATAACAATATAATACAATATATTATATAATAATATGTATTGGGAGGATTAATTTTATGTACAATTTTGATTATCAAAGATATGAAAATGTTGTAAAATCTGCTATAGGATTAAGAAGCGAGATAGAAAAGGCAGCTGATATAGTTTGTAAAGAAGGCTTTTCTAACATATTCTTTATAGGATGCGGAGGCACTTATGCACATTCTTTACCTATGAAATATTGGCTTGATACAGAATCTGATATAGAATCATATAGTATGATAGCATCAGAATTCATGGTTATGAAACACAAACAATTTTCAAAAGATTCTTTATGTATTTTTTCTACTAGAAGCGGTAATACCAAAGAAATAGTTGAGGCTGCTAAATTTTGTCAAGATGCAGGTGCTAGGACATTGATATATGTATCTAACGATAATACACCTGTATGTCAGTATGCTACATATAAATTTTTTAGCTTTGCTGAGGATGATTGTTTATGCGAAGCTATCTATACTTATATGATAATATTACTTTCAAGAATTTTAAAAAACAGAAACCAATTTGATAATTATGATACTTTTATGAAGCAATTAGAAGAGCTTCCTAACGTATTAATAAATGCTAAAAAGACATATGAGAAAAGAACAGAAGAGTTAGCTATTAAACATAAAAATACAGATTATCATATGGTTGTAGGAAGCGGAATGTTATGGGGAGAAGCATATGATTATGCTATGTGTATATTAGAAGAAATGCAATGGATAAAAACAAAATCTATACATGCTGCTGAATTTTTCCATGGTACTTTAGAATTATTAGAAAAAGATACAAGCATGATATTACTTTATGGGGAAGATGAAACTAGACCTTTAATGGATAGAGTGCTAAACTTTTCTAAAAAAATAACTGATAATATATTTATTTTTGATACTAAAGAAATAGATAGTCCTTTTGATGCAAAATGCAGAAAAATATTATCTCCTATGATAGTTTATGCTATGGAAGAAAGATTAAGCTGCTTTTTAGAAAGAGAAAGAAATCATCCATTAACTACAAGAAGATATTACCGTCAAATGGAATATTAATTTTAAATTAAAGGGTTTTTATGATAAAAGTATTAGGTCTTGGAGATAATGTTGTAGATATTAATTATACTACAAATTTTATTTATCCAGGTGGTAATTCATTAAATTTTTCTATTTATGCTAGAGAATTAGGGTATGACAGTGCCTATTTAGGTGTATTATCTAATGATAAATATGCCAAAGTTGTTACTAATGCCCTAGACTATTATAATGTGGATTATTCTAAATGTCCAATTATAGAAGGCGGAGAAACTGGAAGATGCGGTATTAGACTTCACAATGGAGATAGAGTCATTACAGAAGAAAATTTCGGCGGTGTAGTAAGAACTAATCCATTAAAAATAGATGAAGAATTACTAGATTATATAAAAACTTTTGATGTTGTTTCTTCAAATTGTTTTAGTTATATTGAAGGACAATTAGGATTAATTAAAAACAATGGGGTTTTGGTTGTATATGATTTTTCAAATTATTGGGAAGAAGACACATTTGAAAAGATATGTGATAGTATAAATATTGCATTTTTTTCAGGTAAAGATCATGATGAAAAATACTTAGAAAATTTGTTAAAATATATAGTAAATGATTTGGGATGTCATATGGCCATAACTACCATTGGTAAAAGCGGGGCAATAATTTATAATGGTGCTAAAATATTTAAAAATAAGCCATATAATTTAGAAGGTGATGTAGTAGATACTACAGGTGCTGGCGATTCATTTTTAGCAGGTTTTTTGACATCTTATTTACATAATAAAAAAGTATTTGATTCTTATTTCATTAAAAATTCAAATGATATACTGTTAAAAGAAGATATAGAAGATTTCTACAATAATTTGATAATATTTTCTATGTCTTGTGGAAATTGGATTGCCAGAAAAAACTGTATGCTTCAGGGTTCTTTTGGATTAGGGGTAAAATTTTAACTATTATATTTTATTTAAGGAGATATATGGATAAAAAATTAATATTAAAAATGGAAGGGATAACTAAATCTTTTAGCGGAATTAAAGCTTTAGATAATGTTAATCTTGATTTGTACGAAGGAGAAACTTTGTGCCTATTAGGAGAAAATGGGGCAGGCAAATCAACTCTTATGAAAATATTATCAGGTGTTATTACCCCATCTAAAGGAAACATATATTTGTATGGTAATAAAATTAATATTAAAAATCCTAGTATAGCACATAAAATGGGAATAAGCACAGTATATCAAGAATTAATACAATTTTCTGATATGAATGTTATGGAAAATTTGTTTATAGGCAGATATCCTAAAAAATACGGTTTTGTAAATTTCAATGCTTTAAAACGAATGACTATAAAACTCATGGAAGAATTGAATATTTTTATTTCACCAACAGCCTATATAAGAGATTTGAGCATAGCCAAAAGACAATTAATAGAAATAATGAAAGCTGTTTCTTTTAATTCTAAAATAATAATATTTGATGAGCCTACTAGTTCATTAACATTAGAAGAGAGCAATATTCTTTTCGATATAATAAAAAGATTAAAATCTAAAAATATATCATTAATATATATTTCGCATAGGCTTGAAGATATATTTTATATCGGAGACAGAATAATTGTTTTAAGGGACGGTGCTAATTCAGGCGGCGGATTAGTTAAATATTTGGATAATGATAAAGTTGTATCTTTAATGGTTGGCAGAGACATAAAAAATCAATTTCCAAAATTGCAGGCAAAATTGGGAGATGAAATACTTAGAGTTGAAAATATTGAAAATGAAAAAGTTCATAAAGCATCATTTGTATTAAAGCGAGGAGAAATATTAGGTTTTGGAGGTTTAATAGGAGCTGGAAGAAGCGAACTTATAAGAGCTATAATGGGCTTAGATGAGTGCAAGGGTAAAATATATAAGAATGGCAAAGAAATATTTAATAGAACACCAAGAGAAGCGATAAGGAATAAATTTGCTTTGGTTCCAGAGGATAGAAAAGATCAAGGTTTAGTATTAATTTTGTCTATACTAAAAAATATAGAAATGAGCTCTTTAAATAAACTTAATAAATTTGGGTTTATGTTAGAAAGTAAAGAGCGAGATAATTCTAAAGATTACATAAATATGCTTAAGATAAAAACTTATGGATATGATCAGGAAGTTCAAGATTTAAGCGGAGGAAATCAGCAGAAAGTGGTTATTGCTAAATGTTTATTAACAAAGCCTGATATCTTAATATTGGATGAGCCTACTAGGGGTATAGATATTGGTTCAAAAGCTGAAATATATAAAATAATTAGTGATTTAGCTAATAATGGCGTATCAATAATAATGATATCATCTGATTTGCCTGAGCTTCTTAATATGAGTGATAGAATTATAATAATGAGAGAAGGTCATATAACAGGCGAATTGAGCAGAGAAGAGGCCTCAGAAGAAAGTGTTATGAAATTAGCTACTAAAAAAATAGTATAATAAAATAATGTGAGGTTAATATTTATGAATAATAAAAACATATTTTTAAAAATTTGGAATAATCCTAATTTTAAATCATATTCAGGATTAATATTAGTTATTATCATAGTAAGTGCTTTTATAAATTTCAGAAGTGAAAATTTCTTAACTCCTACAAATATATTAAACGTTTTAAGACAAATATCTGTATATGGAATATTAGCATGCGGTATGTCATTTGCTATGATAACAGCAGGAATAGACCTCACTGTTGGTTCTGTAGCTGGAGTATGCGGTGCAATAGTTACAAAATTAGTTGTTGAAATTTCTATTCCTTTGTTTCCTGCCATTGTATTAGGACTTATAGCTGGGGCTTTTATTGGATTCATATCAGGTTTTTTAATCTCAAAGACAGGTATATCTCCATTTATTATGACTTTAGGAATGCAAATATCATTAAGAGGTATAGCCTATTTAGTTTGTAATGGAAAACCAATTGGTAATTTACCATACAACATGTTGTTTTTAGGTCTTGGAGATATTTTTGGAATTCCTGTTCCTATATTTTTTCTTATAGCTGTATTTATAATAGTAGGAGTTATATTATCTAAGACTTCGTTTGGAAGATCTGTATATGCTGTAGGCGGAAATTATCAGGCGGCTCATCATTCTGGTATAAATTCAAAAAAAATAATAGTACTTTGTTATATGATAAGCGGTATATTAGCAGCTTTAGCAGGTATTATATTATCAGCCAGAAATGCATCAGCTCAACCAACTGCTGGAAATACATTTGAAACAGAAGCAATAGCTGCATGTGCTATGGGAGGAGTATCTTTTAATGGAGGAAAAGGTGCTGTAATAGGAATATTTTTTGGAACATTATTAATGGGGATTATTAATAATGGTATGAATCTAATGTATATAAGCAGTTATTGGCAATTAGTTGTAAAGGGTTTGATTATTGTTCTTGCTGTTATATATTCTATATACAATAGTAAGAAAAAATAATAATAAATAAAAAAAGGAGATAAAAATGAAAAAATTATTACTATCTATATGTTCAATTTTTTTAATTGTATCATGCGGTTCATCTGATGGAGGTAAGAATACTGGAGCTTCAGATGATAAAAAATATACAATTGCAATATTGACATGGTCTATGGCTGAAGAATTTGGGGTTGATGTTGTAAATGGGGCTAAAAGTAAAGCAGAAGAATTAGGCAATATACAGGTTATACATCCTGATCCTGCTGGAGATATGCAAAAAGAAATAGCTATTTTGGAAGATTTAATATTACAGAAAGTAGACGCTATATGTGTAGCTCCTGTAGATGCTAATGCTGTAGTTCCATATATTGATAAAGTTATGGAGGCTGGTATAGTTTTAGTTAATTATGATATAGAAACTGATGCTGAAGTAAGTGCTAAAGTATTATCTGACAATAAGGCAGGAGGTGCTATGGCAGCTGAATATCTTGTTGAAAGAATGGGAAATACAGGACAGGTTCTTATATTGACAGAAGTACCTGGTGTTACAACTGCAGAAGAAAGAATAGAAGGATTTAAAGAGAAAATGAAAGAAATAGCTCCTAATGTAGAATTGATTGAACAGCTTTCTAGCGGAACTAGAGATACACACAGAGCAACTACTGAAAATATGTTGCAAGCTTATCCTGGAATAAAAGGTATTTTCTGTTTTATGGGTGATAATACTTTAGGAGCATATACTGCTTGTAAGGCTAATAATAGAACAGATGTATTAATATCTGGATATGATGCTACTAAAGAACAGTTCGTTATAATGTCAAATGACGGTCCTGATTGTAATTTAATTTCTTCTGTTGGTTTATATCCTAGTAAAATAGGTGCTATATCACTTGAGACTGCATATAAAATTTTGGAAGGTCAAACTGTTGATAAAACTATATATACAGAAATAGGTTTATTAAAAGCTAATGAATTAGGAAATTATGATGATTATAAATAATTTGTTCTAATTTTTTATTATGGAGTAAACAATGAAAATTTCGTATTTAACTTATCAATTTTGCAGATATACTTTGAATTATTGTTTTGAAATGGCTTGTAAATATAAATTTGATGGTATAGAGATTTGGGGAGGAAGACCTCATGCATATGCTTATGATATGGACGATATTGCTATAAAAAATATTAACAAATTGAAAGATAAGTATAATATACCAGTTTCAATGTTTACTCCTGAAATATTAGCATACCCATACAGTTTATCATCTAGACTTCAAAAAGAAAGAGAGGAAACTCTTGAATACTTAATGAAAAGTCTAGAGGTAACTTCTAAAATTGGTTCTGATAAAATGCAAATAACTTTACCGCATCCAGGTTATAATATAAACCGAAAAGAGATATTAGAATCAATAATTAATAGTTTAAAAATATTATGTGAACTAGCAGAAAAATTAAATATAAATATCATATTAGAACCTTTGACGCCATCTGAAGGCGGAGATTTATTAACTTCCGTATATGATTTAGAATATTTATTTGATAAAGTTCAATCTAAAGCATTATCATCAATGATAGACATTGTAGTTCCAACTATAGAAAATGAACCTATAGCTGAATATTTTGATGTATTAAAAAATAAAATATTATATGTTCATATATCAAATAGTGATGGAAAAACAGAATTTCATTCTCAATTAAATGAAGGTATTATTCCTATTGTAGATGTATTTAGCATATTAAAAAGTTATAATTACAATGGATGGTGCTCTATAGAAATATTATCTCCTTATTTTAGAGACCCTGAATTGTATTTGTGTCAATCAAAAAGAATAATAGATAATATTTTATATTCTTACAATAAATCTTAAAATTATAATTAATTTTTGTATATTTATTTGATTTTATTATTATAATTATATATTATATTAATTTATATTACATAATATATGGAGCTAAATTATGAATGACTTTATTATAGATTATAATTCTGCTATACCATTATATAAACAGATTTATAATTCTATAAAAAATAAAATATGCAGCGGAGAATTAAAACCTGGAGATAAAATAGAAACTGAATATGAATTATCTGTAAAATATAGTGTAAGCAGAATAACGATTAGAAATGCTGTAATGGAATTAGTAGAAGAAGGTTTTTTACAGAGAATACAAGGGAAAGGTACATTTGTTTCAGATTCAAAAAATGTTTATGATGCTAATGACTATATAGGTTTTACTAGATCTTGTTTAATTGCAGGTAAGAAAGCAACAAGTAAATTGATATCTTCAGGATTTACATATCCAAATGAAGAAGATATGATATTTTTTAATATAGAAAAAAAAGATCAAATTATTTTTACTAAAAGATTAAGATTAGTAGATAATATACCAGCAATGATAGAAACTAATCATTATTCAATTTATTTTTCATTTCTTTTAAAAGAAAATCTAGAAGGCTCTTTATTTGAAATATTAAAAAATAAGTATAATATTTTTGTTAAAAATAAAGTTAGAAGTTTAGAAACTGCATTTCCTAATAAAGAAGAGATTGAGTTATTAAATATAAAAAAAAATACACCATTACTATTATTTAAAGATGAGCAGTTAGATCAAAATGGAAATAATATATTTATATCTAGACAAGTTTATTGCTCTGAAAATGTTAAGTTTTATTTATAATTAATTTAAAATATTTTAGATAATAATTGTTATTAAAATTCTATAGAATATATTATTTGATATTTTAAACTCTTTTTTTATAAAAAAATTATGTTATAATGGTTTAACTTTTTTATAAGGATAAATTAATGGCTAATAATTCTATAGAAATAAGAGGTGCTAAAGAGCATAACCTTAAAAATATATCACTTTCAATACCTCATAAAACCCTCACTACTTTAACAGGAGTATCAGGAAGCGGAAAAAGCTCTCTTGCATTCGATACTATTTTTAAAGAGGGACAGAGAAGATATTTAGAATCATTGTCAGCTTATGCAAGACAGTTTTTGGGCGTTATGGCTAAGGCTGATGTTGAACATATTGAAGGATTATCACCTACTATTTCTATAGACCAAAAAAGCGTAAATAAAAATCCTCGCTCCACTGTGGGTACTGTTACAGAAATCTATGACTTTTTTAGACTTCTTTTTGCAAGGCTTGGAGTACCGTATTGCTCTAAATGCGGACATAAAATCTCTAAGCAAAGTGAAGACCAAATTGCACAAAGTGTTTTAAGAGAGTTTGCAGAGAAAAGAATTTTAGTGCTTGCTCCTATTGTAAGAGATAGAAAGGGAGAGTATAGAAAAGAAATTGAAGAAGTAAAACTTGCAGGATATCCTAGAATAAGAATTGATAATATAGTTTATAAATTTGATGAAGATGAAATACCAGAACTTAAAAGATATGAGAAGCACACTTTAGAAATAGTTATTGATAGGATAAAAGTTGAAGATAAGTACTTGTCAAGAATCACTGACGATATTGAGAGAGCCATAAGAATAACAAAAGGCTTAGTAGCATTCTATGAAGAACATGAAAAAAGTGAAGAAGTATTAGAAACAGAAACTCCAGAAAATACTGAAGAAGATACAAAAACAAAAAAGAAAAAAATAAAAATGAGCAAGCAGTTTGAAATAGATAAGTATTATAAACTCTATACAACTGAAAGGTCTTGTGCAAACTGCGGGCACTCTATTGCAGATATTGAGCCTAATTTATTTTCATTTAATAACCCTATGGGAGCATGCACTGTTTGCGGTGGACTTGGAGTTGAACATGTATTCACTGAAAAACATATTGTAAAAGATGAGAATTTAAATATTTATGAAGGGGCTTTATCTTGTTTTGTAGATGACCATATCGGTTTTGATATGGAGTATGGTACTGATGAACTAGAAGTGATTGCTAAAACTTATAAAATAGATTTAAAAAAGCCTTGGAAAGATTTAACTAAAACAGAAAAGAAATATTTACTTTATGGTACTGATAAAGAAGTAAAATGGAGAAAAAGATTCTGGTATCATAGCAAACTTGTTGAAGAAAGAGTGCCCGGAATTTTAGACAGATTAAAATACGATTATGAAACTTATAAAAATAGTTATTATGCTAATTTTATGGACGAAGTTGAATGCCCTAAATGTAAGGGTAAGAGAATTAATGAAGATGCTTTGTCAGTAAAGTTTAACGGCAAAACTATAGCAGATTTCTCTTCAATGACTATAGAAGATTTATATGATTATTTCACTAAGTTAAAATTAAAACCAAATGAAGAAGTAATTGGTGCTCCTATAGTAAAAGAGATAATTTACAGATTAACATTTTTGGTGAAAGTTGGACTAACATATTTAACAGTAGAACGTTCTTCCCCTACTCTTTCAGGCGGAGAATCTCAAAGGATAAGACTAGCATCACAAATAGGAAGCGGGCTTGAAGGTGTATTATATGTACTTGACGAGCCTTCAATAGGACTTCATCAATCAGACAATAAAAAATTAATTGAATCATTAAAAACATTAAGAGATAAAAATAATACTGTCATAGTTGTAGAGCATGATAAAGAAACTATGGAGGAATCAGATTATTTAATCGATATAGGTCCTAATGCTGGTGTTAATGGAGGAGAAGTTGTAGGCATTGGTGATTATGAAGAGTTTATAAAATCTGATAAATCATACACTGCTAAATATTTACGCGGTGATGATGATATAGAAATACCAAAAACAAGAAGAGACGGAAACGGAAAGTTTTTAAAAGTAGTTGGAGCTAATCAATTTAATCTTAAAAATATAGATGTTGAGTTTCCTTTGGGGTTATTTATCGTAGTTACAGGACTTTCTGGAAGCGGCAAATCTACTTTAGTTGAAAACATATTAATGCGTGCCTTGCATAATCATTTTTATGGAAAAACTTTAACTCCTGGAAATCATAAAAAAATTGAAGGGCTTGAAAATATTGATAAGGTTATAGAAGTTGATCAATCTCCTATTGGAAGAACACCAAGAAGCAACCCTGCAACATACACAAAAGTTTTATCGCCTATAAGAGATTTATTTGCAGCTACTAAACTTGCTAAAATGAGAGGATATGATAAAGGCAGATTTTCATTCAATGTAAAAACTGGAAGATGCCCTACTTGCGAAGGAGCTGGAGTTATAGAACTTGAGATGCAGTTTCTTTCTAATGTGTTAGTGCCTTGTGAAGAATGCGGCGGTAAAAGATTTAATGCAGAAACTCTAGATGTTAAATATAAAGACAAAACTATTTATGATGTTCTTGAAATGAGTGTATCTGAAGCAATAGAATTTTTTGATGGCATCACTTCTATTACAAGAATATTAAAAATAATGGAAGATATAGGACTTGGATATATTAAATTAGGACAGCCTTCAACTACACTTTCAGGAGGAGAAGCTCAGAGAATAAAACTTGCAAGCGAACTTCATAAAGTATCTACAGGAAACACTTTATATATATTAGATGAACCTACCACAGGGCTTCATTTTGAGGATATAAAAAAATTATTAAAAGCATTAGATGGACTTGTTGAAAAAGGAAATACTGTTTTAGTTGTAGAGCATAATTTAGACGTTATTAAATGTGCCGATTATATTATAGATATGGGGCCTTTAAGCGGGGATAAGGGTGGAAGAGTTGTTGCTGAGGGTAAGCCTGAAGATATAATAAAAGTAAAAGAATCTCTTACTGCAAAAGAACTTAAAGAAATATTAAAGCCTTCAAAAAAGAAAAAAGAGAATATCAAAACAGAACAAACAAAAAAAGAAGAAAACACTTCTCTTATCATAAAAGGAGCTAACAAACATAATCTTAAAAATATAAGCTTGACACTCCCAAAAAACCAAATCAACGTTATTACAGGAGTATCAGGAAGCGGAAAAACTTCTCTTGCATTTGACACTATATTTAAAGAAGGTCAAAGAAGATTTGTTGAATCGCTTTCTACTTATGCAAGAAGATTTTTAGGAAGATTTGAAGATGCTAATGTTGAAAAAATTGAAGGCTTAGCACCAGCAATTGCAATAGACCAAAAAAATGTAAGCAGAAATCCTCGCTCAACTGTGGCTACTGTTACAGAGATTTATGACTATTTTAGATTAATTTTTGCAAGGCTTGCTAAACCTCATTGCCCGCATTGTTCTGATAAAGATACTCTAAAAGCCGAAACTCCTTCTATACTTGCTACTGAAATTGTTGACACTATGGAGCAGAATAAACTTGTGATAATTTCTCCTCTATATCATAGCTCATTTAATCATAGATTTACTTTTAATGACAATGATGCAAAAGATATTAAAAAGATTATAGAGAAAACAAGAGAAGCTGGATATGTAAGAATGCAGATTAACAATAATGACTATGTTATAGATGATATTACAGAAGAAGATATTAAAGAATTATCAAAAGAAGAAATATATTCTGTTGGTATTGTAATTGATAGAGTTGTTGTTGGAAAAGATAAAAGGGCAAGAATTGCAGATGCTCTTGAAAAAGCAATGGATTTATCAAACGGAGTAGCACATATAAAAGCAACTCAAGGAATAATTGTAAAAGAAAGTTTCCACACAAAATTCCAAGCTTGCTTGCTTCATGGAATTTTATTTGATTTTGAAGTTACCCCAAGACATTTTTCATTTAACTCGCATTGGGGATATTGTGAGGAATGTAAAGGACTTGGAAGCAAACCTACATTTAGTATAGATTTAGCAATAAAAGACAGCACTAAACCATTATTTGACGGGGCATTAGATACTGCTATTCATAATATGTTTTCTACTCCAGGAAAATATTATACAGATTCTTTAATGAGATTTTTAAAAAGAAACGGCATAACAAAAAAGGATTTGTATGAAACTCCTTTTAATGAACTTGACAAAAAAGTTATTGATACATTTTTCTTTGGAGGCGATTATTCTGTAGGAAATGTTATTACTCAGTGGCATTCTAATAATGATGTTACAAGTGAAGACTATTCAGAATGGAAAGATAAATCACTTGGTAAATTCTTTATTGATGAGGAATGTAGCTCTTGTCATGGAGAGAGATTAAACGAGATAATAAGGTCATACACTATACAAAATAAAAACATAAGCCAAGTATGTGCAATGACAGTTGAAGAAGCTATTAACTTTTTTGATGAACTTCCAACTCTTTTAACTGAAAGAGAAAATACTATATCAAAAGAAGCTATAAAAGAAATTAGAACAAGATTAAGTTTCTTAGATAAAGTTGGACTTGGATATTTATTCTTAAGCAGGAAATATGCAACACTTTCAGGCGGTGAGGCACAGAGAATAAGACTTGCCAGTCAATTAGGCTCTAAACTTACAGGGGTACTTTATGTATTAGATGAGCCTACTGTAGGACTTCACCCAAGAGATACAAATCATTTACTTGATACTTTAAAAGAATTAAGAGATTTAAAAAATACTCTTGTAATAGTAGAGCATGACAGAGATACTATGAAGGCTGCTGACAATATTGTAGATATGGGGCCTTATGCTGGTGCTTTTGGAGGGGAAGTAGTTTTTCAAGGCAAGTATGATGATATATTAAAAGATAATGATTCACTTACAGGAAATTATTTAAGTGAGAGAAAAAAAGTATTTGAAAAAACTGCTGTAAGAAATGAAGAGACTGAATGCATAAAATTAAAAAATGTTTCAACAAACAATTTAAAAAACATTGATGTTGATATACCGCTTAAAAAGATAGTAGTAGTTACTGGAGTATCTGGAAGCGGTAAGTCATCATTAATAATAGACACTCTCTACCCTGCTCTAAAAAAACGCAGACTCAATCAATACTCAAAATTTGAAAGTGTTGAAATACCTGAGATTGTTTCGGATACTATATTAGTTGATCAAATTTCAATAGTGGGCTCTATTAGAAGTACATTGGTAAGCTATAGTAAAGTATTTGATAAAATAAGAAATATATTTGCTAAAACTCCTACAGCAAAAGCAAAGGCATTTGCAGCAGGACGTTTCTCATACAACGGCAAAGAAGGAAGATGCAATATATGTGAAGGTAAAGGTATAAGAAAAATAGCAATGCACTTCTTATCCGATATGGAAATTGTTTGCGAGGCTTGCGGAGGTAAAAGATATAACGATGAAACTTTATCAGTAAGGTTCAAATCTCTAAACATAGCCGAAGTATTAGAACTTACTGTTGATGAGGCAATAGAGTTTTTTGACTTTGACAAATCAATTACGAAAACTTTATCAATAATGAGTGAGGTTGGACTCGGTTATATAAAACTTTCTCAAAGGCTTGATACTTTTTCAGGCGGTGAATTACAGCGTTTGAAACTTGCAACAGAGTTAGCTAAAAAACAAGGCGATGAACATATAGTTTATATTTTGGACGAACCTACTACAGGGCTTCATTTTGATGATGTTAATAAACTTCTCATAGCTTTAAATAAATTAGTAGAAAAAGGACACAGCGTTATAATAATAGAGCATAATCCTGATGTTATAAAAGCTGCTGACTATATAATTGATTTAGGTTTAGAAGGTGGCACTAACGGAGGAGAGATTATTGCAAAAGGTACGGTTGATGAAATTCTAGAGATGAAAAAAGGCTACACTTGGAAGTATATTTAATTATTTATAAATATAAAAAACAATGTAAAAGTTTATAAGAGGATAGTTATTTAATATAATTATTATCTTATAAACTTTATAAACAAATATTTATTATTCAATGCATAAAAGAAAAACATACCTACAGCATTAAATTATTTTCTTGTTACTTAAAACATATAGGAAAAGTAAAACGTTTTTGTATTTATAATAAAAAACATAAACAGTATGATTTTCCTTCTTTTTTAACTAAAAGTTTGCAATATATTAGTACTAAACAATATGTAAAAGTATTGACAAATAATAATTTTTATATACAATATAAATATGCTTACATTATTACATCAAAGCTCAAAGCTCAAAGCTCAAAGCTCAAAGCTCAAAGCTCAAAGCTCAAAGCTCAAAATATATAAAAAATACTTAATATTATCAGTAAGACTTATTATTTGATCCTAGAGTAATTTTTTTAAATTATTATTTTAGGAGAATATAAAATGGATAAAAAAGTAATTGATGATATAGTTTGGTATGTCCCTTTTAAAAAATTAAGAAATGCTCTAAGAATTTATTTATATGAATTAATAGCAAAAAATAATGAATTGAATAATATCTCTTTAAAATTAAATAATATATCTGATAAACTATATAGTGATTTTATATATAAAGTTGATTATAACAGTATATTAAGTTTAATATCTAAAGAATCTATAAAACAATCTGTAGAATATATTAGCAATAATGGATCTAATGCTAGAATATTTGTAACAAAAGAAGAATTATTAAAATTTGTATTAGAAGAATATGTAAAAACTTCTAATTATACTAATAAATTATTTTTAGAATTTGGAGTATATTCTGGTCATACTATAAATTTTTGCTCTTCAATGTTTGAAAATACTCAATTTTATGGATTTGATTCATTTGAAGGACTCCCTGAAACTCAATCTGTATGGACAAAAGGTGAATTTGATTTAAAAGGAAATTTACCTAAAGTAAATAAAAATGTTAGTTTAATTAAAGGATATTTTAGTGATACCTTACCTAATTTTCTTAAAGAACATAAAGAAAAAATATCATTTATGCATATAGATTGTGATTTATATTCATCATCAAAAAGTGTATTTGACAATGTTTACGATAGAATAGAGGCAGGTACTGTTATTCAATTCGATGAATATTATAATTATCCTGGTTGGAAAAACCATGAATATAAAGCATTCCAAGAGTTTTGCCAAAAATATCAAGTTGAATATGAATATATTGGTGTATCAGTAATGCAGGTTGCAGTTGTAATTAAAAGTATAAAAAATTAATTAAAAATAATAGGCAATTATTCTATGATATATTGCCTATTATTATATTTTTCTTATTCGAATATAGCTTTGTATTCGTCTTTCAAATAAGGTTTGATTTCTTCTGTTGGTATTAATACCCTAGTCTCACCTATTGCATAAGGTCCTATTTCATATATTCCCCAAGTAAATACTAAACCTTTTGATGTTAAATAGAAATTGTTGTTTTCTAATGAAATCTCATCTAATCCAAAATAAGAATTAGCATCTCTGCCTTCTATTTTTACTAGTTTATCTACTATTAATTTAATTAAGTCAGCACTTTTTAAGTCTATTATTAAATCTTCTATTTTTAACTTGTTTCCATTTTCTAATGAGTACACGCTATTTACTGTAGCATAGTTTCCATGTGCTCCTCCTGTATATTCATAAACTAATTTATTAATAGATACAACTTTTTCACTCAAATAATCTATTCCAAATTGTGAAGAATAATTTTCTATATGTGATATATAATCAGATTTTACCCATTCATCATATATAGGAGTCATTTTGTTGCTTATTAAACTTTGAGCTGTTAATAATTTTGTTGGGTCATTGAAAGTGATTACATCAGTAATGCCAAAATCTTTATTTATGTCTAAATTAATTTTATCTATGTTTGCAGATTTGCTGTCATTGTTTAGAGCAAATATTGCTGTTTTGAATTGAAAAACTCTAGGGTCATCAGATTTTGGAGAAACATTTGAGTAAGTATATTCTATTATTTTAGCACCTGTTACAGGAGTTTTTGCTGCTTTGAAAGTCATTTCTTTACCATCTATTTTGGCAACAAATGGATATGCTATGCTTGGAAAATTTCCTTCTAATGTTTTATTGTCATAAGAAACAGCTGAAATATTTCCTTCATCAAGCTCGCCTGCTTTTGTAACATTAAATGTGTTTAAGTTTTGATTAATATCTCTGTAATATATAACTCCAAAATTACCGTTTTCATTTTGTGCTATCTCAGAGTTAATATATTCTCCTGTATCAGAAACCAGATATACAACATCATAATTATTAGCTTTTTCATTTTCGCTGAGTTGTAATGGTGTGATTTCTGCTGTATTATTATCTGTTACTGTTTCTTGTTTGGTATTATTTGAATTACCGCATGAAACAAAAATAAATAAAGTACATAATGCTGTTAAAAAAATTGCTTTCATTTTTTATCCTTAATATAATTTTCTATATAAAAACAAAACATATTTTAGCTTGTAAAATAATTGAAAGAAATTAATATTTAAACTCCACAGTATAATGCGTAATAGCATCATGAGGCATAATGTAGTCTCTGTTACTTTTCATAAGCTCAAGCATATCAGCCCTAGCATCATAATGCATACCAAGAAGTACATCTTTTATATATCCTCCTTGTCCATTATTGACAATATCACTCCAATGAGTTCCATCTCTCAATTCTTTTGCTGTTTTTCTCAAATCATTTATTACAATAGAATAATCTTTAATAGTATTATACATATATTCTATTTGTTGATAATCCACAAGCTGAACTGCTTTATTATTAATATTAAGCATCACTTTCTCGCCTCCGCTCTGCCATACCATTAATTTATCTGTATAATCTATAGGAGTGATAACTGTCCAATCTTCATCTTTATTCGGCTCTTTATCTTTGGTTAAAAATTGATTAAGCCCCGCTGTTTTTATATGTTCTTCTGTAATAGTAAAATATTCCTGCCCGCTGTCATAAGCAGCTCTTATTTCTTCATAAGGAGGTATAGGAACATAATAAGTTTTGTTATTTATTGTATAAGTTGCATAAGGCGAGTTATCAGATTTATAATATCTTCCATTATTAAGTTTTATCCAATTAGGCTCTTCAGGAGTTTTTATTCTATTTTGTATATAAGGTAAATTTCCGCCAAGTGATAAATAAGAATCTATTTCATTTGCCTTGTCATAAGCTGAAGAATTAGGCTCTACCTGCCAATTTAAGCTATCGATAGTTGACCATATAGTATTATCATTTTCAAAAGATTCAATTTCATAATCCCAATAAGGTGATTTTATCCATTTATAATATGCTCTTAAACCTTTTGTAATATATATTTTATTTTTATCATAGCGAATAGTAAGACTGCTTCTTTGTCCCCAAGGTGTAGTTATTTTTTCCCAATTAGCCCCAACCGAGGTATCTTTATTTTTATATACTCTATAATATACATCCTTACTTACTGTAAATGGTCCTAAATCTGTACTTCTGCATCCGCTTGGATTTTGCTCAGAAAAATCTTCTTTTAAACCTATTAAATATATATAATCTTTAAACTCAACAGTTCTATAGCCACTGGCTCCGAATCTTCCTTGAAAACTAGCATTAGGGTCTGTACTTACTGAAGGAAAAGTTTTATAAATATTATTGCTAGCCCCTTCAAATTTCCAATTTATTAAATCTGATGATGTTCTTATTCTATTATCAAAAGTTATGCCTGTAATAAATGAATGATAATCTTCTTCGCCTTTACAGTCTGTAGTAGTAAAGGAACGTGAAGAATACGAATAAGTTCCATAATCATAATATTCATACAAAACTCTATCTTCTTCTATTACATTCATATAATAACAATCACTGTAGCCTTTACTGTTTTTATCATAAATCATTATATTTGCATTATCATCTATTTGTAAAATTACACGTCTATCTATTTGAGTTAATGTTTTAGTTTCAGGTTTATACTCATACATATAATCAGCTAATATATACCATTTGCCTTGATATCTAAACTTCCTTCTAAAGGCTCCAAATACTTCACCATCTTTGGCAGGCACTGGATTAACATCAATATGTCCGGGTATTGTTTCTTCCGGCAATCTAAAATCTGTTTCAGGCGGTATATAGGTTGGACCTAATATATTAAACTTTTCACAAGATATAATTAACACTATAACAAGAATTAATAAAACAAATATTAAGTATAGTTTTTTATTAAATTTCTTTTTCATAAAAATAGAAACCATAAATATATTTTTGATAATTAAAAAAAATAGCAAAGCATCATTATTCAAAACTATATTAAATTATACACAACAAATCGAACATATTCTACAATACAAATATCATTTTTCAAGCCATATTGATAATTTTTTATTAAAATATCTTAATATTTTTTATTGCCAAATATTTATAGCTATAAAATAATTAATATTTTAATCATAAAATTGTTATAAATACTTGACTTTTATGTTATTAATAGTATAATTAAAGTCAAATATTAAACAGTTTTTAGGAAAAATAAAAATGTATAATATAATCTCTTACATCAAAAATAATTTCTCAAGGCGTTAAGCCTCTATTTTATTTCTTCTAATCTAAAAATAAATTTTTTTAAAAACAATTAAATATTATTCTTTATAATATTATTTTAAATCATTATAGGAGCGTTTTATATGATAAAAGTATCCGTTATAGGTGCAACAGGATATGCAGGTGCAGAATTAATTAGACTGCTATTATCTCATACTAAAGTAGAATTAAATAACATTTCTTCAAAAAGTTTTGTTGGGAAAAATATAAACGAAATATATCCTAACTTAAATAAAAACTTAGATAAATTATTAATAGATGAAAATGAAATATTTGAAAACTCTGATGTTGTATTTGCATCACTTCCTGCTGGTTTAAGCGATGAGATTGCAAATAAATGCTTTGAAAAAAATATTTTATTTATAGATTTGGGTGCTGATTTTAGATTGGACGATGAAGAAGATTATAAAAATTGGTACGGCAAAGAATATAAATATAAAAATCTTCATAAAGAGGCTATTTATTCAATACCTGAAATAATTAAGTATGATAATGTATATGGTAAAAAACAATTAAAGAATGCAAAAATTATAGGAAACCCAGGCTGCTACCCTACTTCTATAGGTTTAGCATTAGCACCATCTTTAGTAAAGAAATTAATACAAAAAGATGATATTATAATTGATTCAAAATCTGGAGCTACTGGTGCAGGAAGAGAATTAAAATTAAATACTCATTATACTGAATGTAATGAAGCATTTGCTCCATACAAAATTGCTGAACATAGACATACCCCAGAAATAGAGCAAACATTATCAAACATATACGGTGAAGATATAAAAGTTACTTTTGTTCCTCATTTGCTTCCATTAAACAGAGGAATAGTTTCAACAATATATGCTAAATTAGAAAATAAAAATCTTAAATTAGAAGATATACATAACATTTACAAAGAGTTTTATAAAGATTCAGCATTTGTAAGAGTATTAAATATTGGAGAGATAGCAAATTTAAAATATGTTAAATACTCAAATTATTGTGATATATCTTTGCATATGGACGAGAGAACAAACAAATTAATAATAGTATCAACAATAGACAATATGGTAAAAGGAGCAGCAGGACAGGCAATACAAAACATGAATATAGCTTTAGGCTTTAAAGAAGATGAAGGGTTAAATATAATACCTCCAGCTTTTTAATAATTATAAATATATATTTTTACGCAATTTTTATTAAACAACAATAGGAGAATAAAATGATAGATATTAAACAAATTGAAGGCGGTGTATGTGCTTCTGAAGGTTTCTTCGCAAATGGAATACATGCTGGAATAAAGAAAAATAAAGAAAAAAAAGATTTAGCAATAATTTATAGTAAAAGTCAATGTTCTGCTGCTGCAGTATATACTCAAAACAAAGCATGCGGAGCAAACATCACAGTAAGTAAAGAACATTTAAAAGATGGAAAAGCAAAAGCTATTATATGCAATTCTGGCAATGCTAACACTTGTAATAAAAACGGAGTGGAAGTAGCAAAAGAGATGTGCAAACTTGCTGCTGATGTACTTGGTATTAATGAAAAAGAAGTAGCTGTTGCTTCTACTGGAGTTATAGGAGTACCTCTTCCAATTGAGCCTATAGAAAAAAATATAAAAGAGCTTATAGACAATGCCAAGCACTCTCAAGAGCATGCTAAAAATGCAGCAAGTGCGATAATGACAACTGACACATTTATGAAAGAAATAGCATATGAGTTTGAAATTGACGGCAAAAAAGTTCATATTGGAGGTACTGCAAAAGGAAGCGGAATGATTCACCCTAATATGGCTACAATGCTTGCATTTATCACAACAGACTGCAATATATCAAGCGAAATGCTTCAGAAGGCTTTAAGTGAAGATACAAAATCTACATATAATATGGTTAGTGTTGATGGAGATACTTCTACAAACGATATGTGTGTTGTACTTGCAAATGGAGAAGCTAAAAATACTTTGATAGATAAAGAAGATGATAATTATAAAATATTTTGCAAGGCATTAAATATGACTAATACTTATTTATCCAAAGCAATAGCTAAAGACGGAGAAGGAGCTACAAAGTTAATTGAATGCGAAGTAATGAATGCTAGTGATATAAAATTAGCAAGAAAAATAGCAAAATCTGTAATAACATCAAATTTAGTTAAGGCTGCTATGTTTGGGTGTGATATGAACTGGGGAAGAATTTCATGTGCTATAGGTTATACTGATGCTGACTTTGATATAAATAAAGTTTCTATAAATGTTGGTTCAAAATATGGAGAGATGAATGTTTATAAAGATGGATATGGCGTAGAGTTTGATGAAGATGAGGCTTTAAAAATATTAAAAGAAGATGAGATAAAAATTACAATTAATATGAACTGTGGAGATAGCAAGGCTGTAGCTTGGGGCTGTGATTTAACTTATGATTATGTAAAAATTAACGGCTCATACAGAAGCTAAAATCTTATATAAAGCAATATAGATACAAGGAAATAAAAATGGAAAATATTTCAAATAGAGATAAGGCACTAATACTTAATCAGGCACTTCCATATATACAAAAATATACAGGGAAAACCGTTGTAATAAAATATGGCGGAAGTGCTATGGAAAATCCTGAATTAAAAAAGAAAGTGATGAGCGATGTTGCTTTGCTTTCTACTGTGGGAATAAATGTTATAGTGGTTCATGGCGGAGGAAAAGATATTACTGCCATGCTTAATAAAATAGGCAAAGAATCAAAGTTTATAAATGGATTAAGATATACTGACAGTGAAACTGCTGAAATAGTAAAAATGGTTCTTGCTGGAAAGGTTAATAAAGAGTTGGTGGCTTCTCTTGAAAACTCTGGAGGTAAATGTTTAGGTATATGCGGTATTGACGGCAACATGTTTAAAGTAAGCAAATATAAAGGGGATATTGATTTAGGATTTGTTGGAGATGTAGATGATGTTGATACTCATTTGCTTAATACTATAATAACAAACGAATATATTCCAATAGTTGCTACTATAGGGTGTGATAAAGAAGGAAATGTTTATAATATTAATGCTGATACTGCTGCTGCCAAAATAGCAGAAAGCTTAAAGGCTGAAACATTAATATATATGACAGACACACCAGGGCTTTTAAAAGATAAAGATGATGAAAGCACTTTAATAAGCAAAATAAATATTAAAGAGATAGATAATCTTATAAAAGACGGCACTATATCTGGAGGAATGATACCTAAAGTTCAGCACTGTATTAATGCAGTACAAAATGGAGTATCAAAAGTATTTATAATAGACGGAAGACTATGCCATTCATTATTGATAGAGATGTTTACTGATGAAGGTATAGGAACAATGTTTTATAAAGATTAATAAATATAAATTAAATAATGAGGGTAAAAACATGGCATGCAAAAAAAACAATAATAATCAAAATAATGAAAAATCAAAATTAAAAAAAGAATATATTAATAACAGCAAAAAATATGTTGCTAACACTTATGCAAGATTCGATTTAGTTTTAGAGTCTGCTAAAGATACTAAATTAAAAGATATAGAAGGAAAAGAGTATATTGATTTAGGAAGCGGTATTGGAGTTAATAGCATTGGTTATGGAAATAAAAATTGGATTAATGCTGTAGTAAATCAAGCAAAAACACTTCAGCATACTTCAAATCTTTTCTACACAAAACCTTATATTGATTTGGCAAAAAAATTATGCTCTATAACAAAATATGATAAAGTATTTTTCTGCAACTCTGGTGCCGAATCAAATGAAGCTGCTATTAAATGTGCAAGAAAGTATTCTTTTAATAAATATGCCAATAATGATAAAAATTATAAAAGAAACAAAATTGTAACATTAAAAAACTCTTTTCATGGAAGAACTATCTGTACAATTTCAGCTACAGGTCAGGAAGTTTTTCACAATTACTTTTTTCCATTTTTGGAAGGCTTTTCATTTGCAGAAGCTAATAACTATGAAGACACTATAGAAAAATTAAAAGACAATGCATGTGCTATAATGATGGAGCTTATACAGGGTGAAGGAGGAGTAATACCTCTTGATAAAGAATATGTACAAAAGATAAAAAAATACTGCGAAGAAAATGATATACTCTTTATAGTTGATGAAGTTCAAACTGGTGTTGGAAGAACAGGAAAGTTTTTATGCTCTGAACATTTTGGTATAAAACCAGACATTACTACATTAGCAAAAGGTTTAGGAGGCGGGCTTCCTATAGGGGCTATACTTATGAATAAAAAATGCTCTGATGTATTTGTTCCTGGAGACCATGCTTCTACATTTGGTGCTAATCCTGTTGTTGCTGCTGGGGCTTTGGAAGTATTAAATATTATAGACAAAAGCCTTTTAAAAGAAGTTGAAAAAAAATCTAAATATATAAAAAGTAAATTAACAAAACTTAATAATGTTGTAAGTGTGGACGGAATAGGTTTAATGCTTGGAATAGGATTAAAAGAAGGATTAAATGCTAGAGAAATAGTAGAAAAATGTATATCAAAAGGAGTAATTCCTTTGACTGCTAAAAATAAAATAAGACTTCTTCCTCCTCTCACAATAACTGATAAAGAATTAGAAAAAGCCGTTTCAATACTTTCTGAGTGTATAGGATAAAGATAATAGATTTGCTTCATAATGATATTTTTACATTATGAAGCAGGTTTATATATACTGAAATTTTTTAACTTTCTCAACTAATGGACTTTATGTAAATGTTATCTACTTTTTTGTGCACACGTTCTGCGGACTTAGTCAAAATAGCTGCCACAGGCACGCTTCGCGAAAATGCAATTGCTAGAACTTTATATTAAAAACATGCTATTAAATATAGGGTATAACCTATAAAAATGCAGTTCTTTTGGTTCTTTTATACCAATAAAAGAACTGGGGTATGGGGCAAAGCCCCAAATATAAAAACAAAAATATAAATTTATGTCGACAAAATATAGATGTTTAGGTATATCATAAAAAATTATGCTCTTATATCTCTCTTATTAAAAATAATTATAGCTAGTATATTAGTAACTATTCCAATAATAAATAAGCATATAGTGCCAATTAAAAATATATTAAAATCAGTACTATATTTAGACGGTGCAAATAATGTTATAATACTTAAATATTTAAAAAACTCTGCCTTCTCTCCTACCCTTGATATCATTTGAAAAAGCATGAATAATATACAAAGTCCGGCACCTGCCCAAAGAGAAATTGATGTGGAAGAAAAACTAACGGAGCTTAAAAAACATATTCCCAAAAAAGAAAGCAATAAACCATAAAGAGCAATATTTATAATAATAAGTTTTGTTATATCAAGTTCTCCTTTAAACATCATCTCACTTGTAATTATAAGGAGTATAGTGATATATAGGTTTAATATAAATATTTCTAAAACAGCACTTAATATTTGTGTAGATATTATCTTTATTCTTGAATTAGGTGTTGCAAATAAATATGCAATGCTTCCTTTATCAATATATCTTATAACAAGTCTATTAACAAGCAAAACAATAAAAACTAATGGAAAAATAATAAGCAAAAAAGAATATAAATAATCAATTAAAAAGTCAGTTAAATTACTAGAAAAATTATTCATTCCAAATAAAGCAAACATCTGAGGCATACTCTCAACCATAGAGTTTAAACTATCAACAAGTTTAGGGTCAAACATAGAAACTATAATTGCTCCATACATAGTTAATACTAAAGCAAATATTAATAATATTTTAAAATTTGATTTGAATTCTTTTTTTAATAAAACTAAATTAAACATACAAACTCCTATTATTGATAAACTTATTATTGCTAATAAAAATTATTTACTAGTATATATTAATTCTTTTATTGTTCTTTTTCCCGCCTTCGCTGTGCGGACTTCGTCAAAGAACCAAAAAGTGCAAATATAAAAATCATTATTAAATAACACTAACTTTATTTTACGGCTAATATAAATTATTAAATTTAGTCTAAAATATTCACCATTAATCTACATTAATAAAAATTAGCATAGTATAATTTTTTTCATCATTTATTATAAAAATGCAAAAATAACTCCTCCAATGTCTGAGTTGAAGAATTAATATCTAATATATCATAATTGCTAAGTTCTTTTATAAAATTATTAATTTCATTATTGATAATAGAAAGCTTTACAATATTATTATTTAGCTCTGATTTAAAACTAATTTTATTTTTAAAATTTTCAGCATCTTTATTTGTTCTGAAAACCACTTCAAAATTTTTATTCTTTTTAGATTTTAATTCTTCCATATTTTCTATAGCTATAAGTTTGCCGTCTTTTAATATAGCAGTTCTGTCGCATGTTTTTTCAACTTCTTCAAATATATGCGATGACATAAAAATAGTAGTGCCTTTTTTCTTCTCTTCTAAAATCAATTCAATAAACTTTTTTTGCATCAAAGGGTCAAGTCCGCTTGTAGGCTCATCTAGTATAACAACTTCAGGCTCATTCATAAAAGCACATACTATAGCTATTTTTTGTTTTGTACCTTTTGACATACTTTTTATTTTTCTATTAGCATCAAGTTCAAATAAATCTGTAAGATCATTAATTCTTTTTTTACTCTTTATTGATTTCATCTCAGCAATAAATCTTATAAAATCACTACCCTTCATCTCGTCCATAAAAGCAATCTCTCCAGGCAAATATCCTAACTTCAATTGTATATTCTCTCTATTTACAAAACAGTCCATATCTAATATTTTGGCACTTCCTTTATCAGACTTTATAAAACCCATTAATTGCCTTATAGTTGTTGTCTTACCTGCTCCATTAGGACCAAGCATTCCAAATATTTCTCCTCTATTCACTTCAAAAGATAAATTAAATACTCCTCTTTTGCTTCCATAATCTTTGCTAATATTATCTACTTTTATCACAGACATAAATAATTCCTCCTTATGCCTTATAAATATTTTTTCTTATATGCAATCTGCTTAAACATTTTCATCCACTTAGAATACTGCTTTATCATATCCTCTTTATCTATTTTGTTAGTCATTTTCTTTCTGCTTTGTAAATAACCTTCAGATGTGTATGTTATAATTTCTATAATATCTTTTATATCAACATCATCTCTAAACTTGGTTTTATCAATATTCTTAAAATAACTGTTTATATCAATTTGCTTTTTATTCTTATAATTATTAACAATTTCTTTTACATCTTCACTCTCATCAAAATATCCCTGTATTAAAAAATCAAATATAGATTTATGCTTCTCCATCATTTCTAACTTTTTATAAAAGGAATATTCCATAAGCTCAAAAAAATCTTTTATTTTGTAAAAGTTAGAATCTGCAATTATTTTTTCTATATACTCATATACATAATTATAAACATATTCATACAATTTTTTCTTAGTTTTAAAATGATATAAAAGTAAAGATTTAGATATATTGGCATTACTAGCAATATTTTCTAAAATGGCATGCTTATACTCATGTTTAGCAAACTCTTCTATTGATGCGTTTATGACAGCTTCTTTTTTTTCTTCTGGTATATTTATAGTTTTATTCATCATTAGAACTCTTTTACTGACTAACTTAGTCAGTTAGTTAAAACTATAACACAAAACATTTATTTGTCAAATAAAATTTAAATAATAAATTCACACTTGATAAGCATAATCTTTAGAAACTAATGTAGAATAATCAGATATTAAATCTTTTAAATATTCTCTTTCATTAATAAAATAACTCTCATCTAAATCTAATATTTTTAACTCTTCTATAAATGTATTTAAAGCTAGATTTTTATCTGCAAATTTTTCTATAGCCCTATTTGATAACTCAAAAAAATTTTTCATAAGATAAGGAATATAATCCTCATTATAATAATCTATACAATTTCTTAATAATACAAATAATGTTTTAAAATAATTTATATCAGTATTTTTTTTAGTAGAAATAGTATGAATATGCTGTCTGTAATAATATATCGGCTTATGATTAAAAGATATTTTTGGGTTATGAATAAGAGATTTAAAAAACTGCTCTGTATCTTGATAGCAAAGTATAGAAGAATAGTAAATATTATTATTTATTAAAAACTCTCTTCTCCATAGTTTTGACCAAGTTGACTCTTCAATAGTCTCTTTATCTGTAGGAGATAAGTTTTTAATATTAGCACTTGATATTCCTTCTAAATTATCATCACTTAAAAAACTTACTTTATTTAGATGAGATACATATTCTTTTGAATCTATAACATCATATATATTTAAACTGCTTACATAATCAGAATCATATTTTTTTGCTGTATTATATAATTCTTCCAAAAAATTACTAGAAATATAATCATCAGAATCCATAAAAAAAACATATTCTCCTCTAGCAATATTTAAACCAATATTTCTAGATATTCCAGCACCATGTTTTATTTTATTGTCTATTAATATTATTCTTTTATCTTTTAGAGAATACTCTTTTATTATTTCTCTGCTTTTATCACTGCTGCAATCATTAACACATATTATCTCTATTTTCTTAATAGTTTGTTTAATTAAACTATCCAAACAATAGGATAAATATTTATCAGTATTATAGACTGGTATTATAACGCTTACCATATTATGTTACCTTTCTCTATATAATATAATATGCAATATTTTTTGTCAATTAAGATATCGACATTTAAAACAATATTTAGATAAAAATAAATAGCTTTTTTGCTTTTAAATCACATTATTTGCACTCATTTTAGCAAAGAAGATAATATTAAATAAAAACTATATTTAAATCTTTCATCAGCATATTCATTGAATTTTATCTCTATTTCAGTTTCATCATTATTATTAGAAGCATAATAAACATTAGATAATTTTATATAAATAGAAGCATCATTATAATCATCATAAAAAACATATCCTCTAGTAACAATTCCATTAACATCATCTCTAATCATAGAAAACCTATTAGCAATATTTCTAACAGTGCCGACAGTTACAAGTTTAGGTATTTCTTTTATTAAAGCAGTTTTTGTTTTTGTAGAAAGTTGATTAAAAGGCTGTTCTATTTCATAGTCTAAAATTTGTTTTTGCCATTTTTCTATAATAGATTTTTTTACTTCTATTGGACTTAATAAACCTATAATATCATCATCTTTAATAAAAATCTCTTCATCATTTATATCATTAAATGTCCCATCTTCCATATATCTAAAACTGTTTAATAAAGTATCTTTTTTATCATATATACCCCAAACTAAATTAACAGCAAAAATCTTCATAAATGGATTATATAAAAATAAATCTCTCCAATTATTAAACTGCCATTTTCTACCATTCATAAAAACATAAATTAATCTTTCTGTTTGCATTTTAATAAGTTTTTTAGCTTCAGTTTTTAATGTAGTTAATTCAGTTTTTATATCAACAGGAAAATCTTTTGGTAAAGTTTTGAACGCTTTATTTTTAGACTCATCAAAAATATCAATAGAAAAATTATCCTTTAAAATTATTCTAAATATTCTATCATCTGTTTTAATAATGCGCATCCCCTCTCTATCAAATCCAAAATTAGGCATAATAATATCAGCAAACTCTTCTTCTGTCATATTCATTTTATGAGAAATACTATAAAACATATCACGGCATTTATTTCTCACACTAACTTGCTTAAACTTTTTTGAAGCTTCATAAATTAAATAAAAAGCAATATTCTTTGAAGATAAAAATATAGCTTCCATTATAAAAGAAGCATATTTAAATCTTTTGCTTGCAATATTTTTTGCATTTTTGTAAAGTTTATTAATTTGATTATTAGAAGCAAATATGCAATATGGATATAGAACATTTTTAGTTTTATTGTCTTCAGCAAAATTAATATATATATTTTCTAATGCCTCTCTAAAACTCTCTTCATCTAAAGAATAGCCTATATCATCAGGAATATCTAGCCTACAAGGTTCTTTTAATTCTAAATACGCACTAATAATAAATCTTATAGCTTTCACGCAAACTAAACTGCTTTTATCTTTAATAAAAATTTTAGAAATAATTTTGTTATCTATAAATGAAGTTGTTTTGTCATATTTTGATTTGTAATTTTTATCTACTACCTCATTAATCTCTTTTAAACTCAGCATACAAACACCTAATTTTTGAGCTTTATATTATAGTATAATAGCAATAAAAACAATCTAAATATTTATTATTTTAATAATAAGTTTTACATATTATTAATTGTTTAATTTATAGTTTAGTATCTATATACAAATTATTACCATATATTTTTTTATAAAAAAATAAATATAGAATAAATATTCAAAAGTATAGAAATTAAAAATACAATTTGACAAAGATTTTAATATAATATACTATCATTCAATAATGAGTGAGTATGATGTTGAAATAAATAATGTCTTTTCTTTAGAAGCAATAAATTTTATGAGGAAATCTATAGTTGATTCCTACGGTAATGAAGTATATTTTGGAATCAATTTTAATTCTTTCGGCATATTAGATTATATAGAAGTAATGGCAAGGGGAAACAAAGACTCTGTACCTGCTATAATATCGCTTTCATTAGAGTTTGATGCTGTAATACATAATCACCCATCAGGTCAGCTTACTCCTTCAAGAGCAGATTTAGCTATAGCAAGCGAATTGGGCAATAATGCTGGGGTTGGTTTTTATATAGTTAATAATGATGTTGATGATTTTTATGAAGTTGTAAGACCAATTAGAAAAGAGAATGTAAAAAACATAGATGCACCTGATGCTTTATTTATGTTTACAGAAAATGGCCTTTTAAGTAAAATATTAAAAAAATATGAATACAGACAAGAACAAACAGAACTTGTAGAAGCTACAATAGAGGCTTTTAATACAAATAAACATTTAATATCAGAAGCAGGCACTGGAATAGGTAAATCATTTGCATATTTAATACCTGCTTTATTATGGCTTAAAGAAAATAAAACAAGAATAGTAGTTTCAACAAACACAATAAACCTACAAGAACAAATTATAAATAAAGATTTACCGTCTATAATAGATGCTATAGCTCCAAATGTGAAATATGCTTTAGTAAAGGGGCGTAACAATTATGTATGCATCAAAAAAGTAAAAGATGCTTTGAATGATACTGATAAATTAGACTTTGAAGACCAGATTGAGTTTTTTCAAGATATTGATAATTGGCTCAACATTACAAAAGATGGCTCTATTACAGATTTGGGTTACAAACCAAAATCTGAATTGTGGGAAATGGTTGCATGCGATACTGACACTTGCACTCATAGAAAATGCGAATATTTAGAAGATTGTTATTTTTATAAAATGCGTAAACAGCTTAATGCAGCACAATTATTAATAGTTAATCATCATATACTATGTGCAGATTTATCTTTGCATGCAGAAACTTCAGGCAGATATAGCTTACTTCCAAAGTATACAAAAGTGATTATTGATGAGGCTCATAATTTTGAGAACTCTGCTTCAAGTTATTTTGGAGATGAGGGAAGCAAAAATGGTATATTAAAAGCTCTTTTTTATATATCAAGAATAAAGAAAAATAAAAGACTCGGCGTAATAGAAACTATTAATAATATGGTTAATCAAAATAAATCTTCTATAGAAGTAGATGACTATAGAGAATTATTAGAGCTAATTAATAGTGTGCATGAAACAACTTCAAGAGTAAGAAATGTAGTAGATGAATCTTCAAAACAATTTTTAAACTACTGCCACAAAAACATACAAACAAAAGAAGGATTAGGATTTAAATTTAGAATATGTCCGGAAATAATAATTAATAATAAATGGAAAGAAGAAGGAATTAAACCTTTAAGAGAAATGGTTTTAGTTATTACTTCATTGGTTAATGCATGCGATAAACTTTATAAAAAATTCTTTGATATAGCAATAGATAAAGGATTTGATTATGAAGAGATAGCACAGATGAGTAATGCCTATCTTGAAAGACTTAAAAGACAATTAATTTCACTCAATGCCGCAATAGATTATAAAAAAGATGAATATATAAGATGGGTTGAAGCAAGAATAACTAAAAAAGGAAATCTAATACTTAATTGGCATCTTACCCCTGTTACAGTAGCTAAAAACTTAAATGATTATTTATATTTGAGGTTTGATACTGTTGCTATGTATTCTGCCACTCTCACAGTTTCAAAGAGTTTTAACTTCTTTTCTAATAGACTTGGCTTTGACTATATAGAAAAAAACAAAAAGATAGAAATATATTTAGAGTCTCCTTTTAATTATAGAGACAATGCAAGGCTTTATATATCAACAGATTCACCAGACCCAGCAAGCGATAGTTTTAATGATTATACATCAAAAGTGCTTCTTAATGTGTGCGATATTACAGGCGGGCGGGCATTTATACTTTTTACGGCATTCTCTTCTTTAATGAAAGTTTATGAAACCACAGTTGAAAAGCTAAAAGAAAAAAATATTAATGCCCTTGCTCAAACTTCTTCAATACATAGACATACTTTACTTGATATGTTTAAGGCTTCAGAAAATAATGTTTTATTTGGAGTGGATTCTTTTTGGGAGGGTGTTGATGTTGCAGGTAAAAATCTTGAGGCTGTAATTATACCAAAACTACCATTTGCTGTTCCTACAGACCCCATAAGCGAAGGAAGATACAAATATATCGAAGAAAATGGAGGAAATGCATTTTTGGATTATGCTCTGCCTTTTGCTGTTATAAAGTTTAAACAAGGTTTTGGACGACTTATAAGAAGCAAAGAAGACAGAGGGATAGTGTTTGTTTTGGATAAAAGACTATATACAAAAAATTATGGCATGCAGTTTATAAACTCACTTCCAAATGCAAGCATATTGAGAGCAAGCATAAAAGAAATTTTTAAAGATATGAACAATTTCTTTGAGCAATAAAAGCTATTAAACTTGCAGTAAAACATATTAAATAGTTTAATAATATTTTATTATTTGCACTTTCGTGAAACGTGCCCGAAGGGCGAAAACTTTGATGAAGTCCGCACAGCGAAGGCGGGAAAAAGTTGATAGAAAAAAAAATTTTTAATATATATAAAATTATATAAATACACTCAATTAAAAAATAAGAATATTTGATTAAGAGCCATATAAAACAAACAGTGAGCCGAAGCTAGCAAATAAATTTATTTATTTGCTTATTATAGGCGAAGGCGAACATAGCAACAGTAATAAAAATTTGACAGAATAAATAAAATCAATTATACTGTATAAAAATACTGTCAACGAGGTGCGATATGGAAAATAATATCAGTAATGAAGAACAAATAAGAAATAAGTTTGAAAAAATATTCCAATATGAAAACAATAAGGACGCATTCCTTGATTATTTTTATGGAAGAACAAACAGCTGCCATACTTCAATAAGGTATTACCTCACTGATGACCAAGAAATTTTCAAATTTTATTTTGATGAAAATACTAAAGAAGAAGATAAAAAAGCTTTATCAAGATACGCTGCAACTGTAATTAAATATATATATAAAGGCGATACTACCAATAAAATTTTAAGATTATGCGTTGGTGAAGATTTAGAAAAAGTATTAATAGAAAGTTATAATATTACATATGAAAGAGAATATGGTACAAAATATGCTAAGTCTGGTTTAATCCATAATGAAGCAAATAAGTACATACAAATACAAGTAAATAATTTTTGGGGGTTTTTAGGATTAGAATATTATACTCCTAAAGACTTTAATCAATATTTAGAAAAAGTAAAAAATGATAATGAAATATTATTAAAAAAAGCACCTCATTTATTATTGACTATTTTTGTATACCTCATAAATAGAGATGATGATAAAAGCCTTATTAAACAATTATTAAATTATATAGACTCTCTAAAAATTAATGATGAAGAAACTACTGCACTGCTTTTTACTATAGCTGATAAAGATGAAGAAGTGTATAAAAGATTAATTAATATTTTAAATAAAGATAATAATATGATTTATTTTCTTGTAAATATATCCCGTGAAATGGTAGGAAGAACAGGACAATTATATAAAAGATTATTTAAAAGCTATTCAGAGGATAAACTATATTATTACTATAGGGGAGAACTTATACCTGAATATTTAGAAACATGCTCTTTCCCTAAAGAATGTATTTCATTAAGCAAAATACTTAATAACAACCATCTTTTTATTTCTAATCATACATTGGAAGTAAAAAAATTATATGATGAAGATAAAGAAACTTTTTATAGACTTTATGAGATAATAGCAAAATCAAAATTTGAACAATTATATCTTGATTATGCTATGCTTTCATCAATTATGCTTGCAAGCGGTGATAATAAATATAATATTGATACTGATTCCATTGTAGAAACACTCAAAACAATGTGTGTAGAGTTATTAAAGATAACGCAGCCTATTAAAAGTTTTGATGAAATAATTTCTAAAAGCATTAAATATGTAAAAGAAAATCCTTATAGCAATCATAGTCATTATTTGTCAGCTATAATGTCGCTTGACGAAGTAAATGATGAAGCATCAGAAATTACTACTAAATTATTAAAGCATTATGGAATATATGGCAAAATTTCTATTTATGTTTCTATTCAAAAAATATTCTATAATAGAGATATTTTATCAATTAAAGAAAAATTAGTTAATGATAAAAAAGTGCAGTTAAAAGATATTTATTTATCATTATTAGACTCAAAAGATGATACTATAACTCTTATAAAAAACAATTTAGAAGAAACAAAAACTATTATTGAAGATAAATCATTTATCACTTCTATAACAGCAAATATTCAAGGCACTATATCATTTATCGATTATATTTTTAGTGATAAGTTAAAAAATTTGATAGATAATAAATTCGATTTTATTTTCAAAGTTCTAGACACAGCAAAATCAAAAGAAATAAAAAAACATTGTGTATCAGTAATTAATAATAATGAAAGTATTGTAAGAAGCGAAGTAGAAAAATTAGCTAATGAAGGAAAAGAAGCATCAAGAACAGTTTATAAAGAAATTATTAAATATTGGGATTTACAGAAGTTTGATGATGATTTTCAATTTACAAGCGTTGACGAGATAGAAGAACATTTAAATAAATATTATAATGAAGGACATGAAAGTTTAATAAAAGATATAGATGAAAATATACTTTCTAATATTCTATTAAAAGATAAAACAAATAAAGCACCTTTAAAAATAGTTCAGTATGTGTTTATGGAATATGTTGCATTAAAATAGCCTTCTATATTAAAAGACTGCAACAAGATAGCAGAGTTTTTTGATATTGATTCATTTAGAAATGCACTTGATGATATATATTCTAATTGGCTTGATAAAAAAGCAGATACAAAATTAAAAAATATACTTATTCCATATTGTATTTTCCAGCCTGAAGATAAACTCTTAAAATTAAAAACTCAAATTGAAGAATGGGCATTAAATTCAAGAGGAGCATTAGCAGCACATGCAGTATATGCTATAGCATTAAATGCAAGCAAATTTGCATTAGTTTTAGTTGATACAATGTCTGTAAAAGTAAAAAATAATCAGGTAAAAAATGCTGCTAAAGATGCATTAAAAAAGACTGCCAAAGCATTAGAGATTTCAGAAGATGAGCTAATAGATAAAATAATACCAGATTTGGACTTTGATAAAAAAGGAATGAGAGAACTTCATTATGGAGGAGAAGCAAACAGAGTATTTAAACTTCAAATAAAAAATGATTTAACTATCGAAGTAACAGATTCAAATGACAAAGTTTTAAAATCACTTCCTGCACCAAACAGCAAAGACGATAAGGCAATATCTGATGCATCTAAAAAAGAATTAACTTTGATAAAGAAAAATATAAAAATGATAAGCTCTAATCAAATGAGAAGATTAAATAAAGTATTATTAAATGGAAGAAAATGGTCTTATAAAACTTTTAATGAGCTTTTTGTTGACAACCCTATAATGAATATATTTGCTTTAAAACTTATATGGGGAGTTTATGATGAAAATAATAATTTAATAGAAAGCTTCAGATATATGGAAGATGGAAGTTTTAATACTTTTAATGAAGAAGAATATATATTTGAAGATAGTCTAAAAAACAAAAAAAATATTACTTTAGTTCACCCCATAGAATTAGACGAAGATAAATTATCAAAATGGAGAAATCAATTAAGCGACTACGAAATATTACAGCCTATTAATCAGCTTGACTTATTATTTGAAGAAGTAAAAGAAGAGCATATAAAAAATAACAAAATCATTTCATTTGAAGATAAAGAAATAACAGCAGGCGAGATTATGTCAATGGCAAATAAAATGTCATTTGAAAGAAGCAGAGATATTGAAGACGGCGGAAGCTATAATTGTTATGAATTAAAAGATTCAATATTAGAAATTGCATGCCGTATAAATTTTGAATATATGTGGTTTGGAATGGATGCGAGTGAAAAAGTAACATTTAGAGATATAACTTTCCACAAGTTAGATGAAAATTCAAACTATGATTATGAAGAATGCGTAAATCCTTTAGAAATTAATAAGAGATTTACTTCATCAATATACGGAACAGTAAAATCTTATTTTATAAAGTAAAGACTTTTATAACCTGCATATATCTTTAAAATGTATGCAGGTATTATAATTTTTTAATTAGTAATATAAATTATTAAATTAAAACAATATAAATATTTATCAACTTAGTTTTAAACAACTCTATTTACTTTTCAAAAGGATATTTTATTTTCCAGCTTCTTCTTAAAGTATCCATTATATTCATAACTCTTATAATATCTTCATGAGGCATCTCTTTACATTCTAACTTTTTATTTCTAATAGCATCTGCACAAGAAATAACCTCATACTCATAACCGCTTATTTGTTTTGGAACTTTAATAGTTTTTACAACTTTTCTATCTAATGAATAAACTGTTATGCTTTCTGGATTATTAATATTTTTTACAACAATGTATCCTTTATCTCCGTTAATAACACCTTCCCTATTTGTTAGTGCTGACATAGTGCTGTTTAATACTGCCATTTTGCCGTCATCAAAAGTAAGCGTAATAGAGTTTTGTTCATCTACTCCTTTTTTAGTTTTCACGCAAGTAGAATCTATTTTTTTTATTTTATTTCCAAATACCATAAGAGCAAAATTGATAGTATAAACTCCAACGTCAAGTAAAGCTCCTCCTGCTAATTCTGGTTCTATCAATCTTTCTTTTTTATTTATAACATATCCTAAATTTGCTGTTAGAGAACTTACTTTACCTATAATGCCGCTTTTTATAGTTTCATTAATTATATCTCTGCTTGGCATATATCTAGTCCAAATAGCTTCAGCAAGTAAAAGTTTTTTCTTTTTGGCAAGTAAAATAACATCTCTAGCTTGTTTTGTATTAACAGTAAAAGCCTTTTCACATAAAACATTTTTATTATTATTAAGACACAATTTTATATGCTCATAATGATGAGAATGAGGTGTTGCTATATAAACCAAATCTACATTTTCATCTTTAACCATCTCTTCATAAGAACCATAAAACTTTTTAAATCCATGTTTTTTAGCAAATGCCTTACTTCTTTTTATATCTCTTGCACTCACAGCATAAGATTCTACATCTTTAATTTTTGCAATAGTTTTAGCCATTTTCTCAGCTATAGAACCTGCACCTATAAAACCTATATTAATTTTTTTCATTATAAAAAACCTCTTATAAAATGTTTATAAAAAGATAATATTATTATTTAATATATTGTCAAGAAAATTATTTACCATAAACTTTTTAAATATATTAAAACTCATTTATGTACATATAATTTAGTTAATCAATATTCAAAAATATAAATAAAAAATTTGAATCTAAAAAAATAATTTAATTTTATTTATTAAACTATTTCTTTAATATCTGATATATTTGAATTGTATATTTCAGCATTTCTTGATAACTCAATGATAGCTTTAGCAAAATTTAAATTATCATTTAAACAAGGTACTAGTATAAAATCTTTTATATCATATTTACTTATAGCTTCTTTTCTGTATTCCATATATATTTCATAAATTGTTTCAGAGTTGTCTATTGTAAATGCTAATGGATATATTATTAATTTTTCACCTTTATATTTTTTTATTATGTCTATTGTGGCAGGAGAAAGCCATTCAATTCTTCCTATTTTTGATTGATAAGAAAGAACAATGTCTTTGAAATTAAGTCCTTCTTCATGTAGTTTTTCTTTTAATATTTCTATATTATAATTACATTCATATTCATATGGGTCACCTTTATCAGCATACATTTTTGGTATTGAGTGTGCTGAAAATATTAATACATATTCTTCGGGATTTTTATTTACTATTGACTCTTTTATTAATTGTACTATAGAATTATTATAATTATAATCATAATAGTATCTGTCTATTATATTAATTTTAGGATTATATTTTAATTTTTTTATAGCCTTATAAACACTTTCTAATGATGATTTTACTGTAACTTCTGAATATTGAGGATACATACTAAATAATGTAATTTCTTCTACATTTTTATTTTTTAATTCTTTCAGCACATCATAAGCATAAGGAGGAGTATAATTCATAATATATTTATAATCTGCTGAATTGTCTAATTTATTAAGTTTTTTTACCAATTTTTCTGTATATTCATTTATAGGAGATTTTCCGCCTATAGCTTCATAGTGACTTATAACATCAGGCTTTATTTTATTTACTATTTTTTTTGCTACCATATTTCTTATAAAACTATTTTTTATATTTAGAATATGATAATCATTAAACATATTCACTAAAAAAGTATTTATTTCTTGAATATTTCTTGGTCCGCCCATATTTAATAATATAACATTTTTTTTCTTTTCAACAGTATTCATAATATATACTTATTAGTAATTATTATTAATTATAATATATTTTTATTAATTAGTCAAACCAAAAACATAATTTTTATTGATGACAATTAAAATAAATTGATTGTATATTTGAGGATAAATTAAGAAAACTGTTTTAAATTTTATATTTAAAGAGAATTAAAAAATTATAAATTCACAAAATAGACTTTTTATAAAACATATATTAGCAAACTTAAAAATTTATATACAAAAAAAGATGCACCTATAAAAGATGCACCTTTATATTTATGTGTACTATAACTTATAGCTGTACTTTTTTAATTAAACTTGTAGAAAGTTCAGGTATATATATAACATTATCAACTAAATCAATATCAGCTACACCAGATAAAGAACCTTCAATTTTTTCTAATTGTTCTTTAGTATTTAAATCAAATACATATATACAAGCATTGTTATTAGCCATATCAACACCCCAATCAGAAACATATAATTTGCCATTAGCAATAGCTATACCATCTAAAGCACCAGCACCTAATCTTGAAGCTGTCCATTTAGTTAATCCTGTACCGTCTATATTTAAAGTATAAATATCTCCGCCATTAGCATCGCCGCCAAATGTACTTCCTGCTATATATAATACTCCATTGTCTAATAATATACCATTAGCACCAACTACTCCTGTTACTGATGAAGCAATAGATAAAGCTGAGTTATTATCTACTTTTACAAAATGAACTGTAGAAGCACCTGTGTCAGTTAAAGCTACTGTTGTAGGGTCTATAACTACTGTATCATTTAAGAATTTAGAACCTTCTATAGGAAGTTTAGTGATTATTTTATTTTCTTTAACATTAGCTAATACTAAATTACCTGTCATAGAACTGTCATTAACTTGGTCAGGAATAATAATAATATCATCAGTTAAGAAAGAAAAACCTTTAGGGCTGTCTAACTCACCTTCAAAAAGTTTTGTAGGGTTAGAACCATCTTCATTAGCAACAATAATAAATCCATCTTTAGGAGCATTAGGGTCACCTAAATTTGCTATATATAATTTACCATTTCTAAACTTAACACTTTCAGGTGCTGCTAATCCTTCTATTGTTATTCCCATAGCTTCTTTTTTGTATTGAGCTCCTGAAGTGCTGTTGCTAGCTTTAGTTGTTCCATCTCCAGAATTATTTGAACAAGAAACTGCAAATACTACCAATGATAAAATTAAAAAAACTTTATTCATTTTTTATCTCCTTTTTTTATTTATTGATTCTGAAAAACTTATATAGTATTTTCAATATTATATCAATACCTATTTAAAAAAATATTGTTACCAAAAGAGTTACAACATTAAAATAAAAAACTATTGACTATTATGCCTATTCAATTTATTATAATATCATGAAAATTAACACAAAATTATCAGTTGCCACACATATAGTTTTATGCATAGCCTTTTTTGAAAATGAAGGAACAACATCAAATTTGATTGCTAAAAGCGTAAAAACTAACCCTGCCATAATAAGAAGAATTCTATTAAAACTTCAAGATGCTGAAATAGTTGAAACTACTAAAAAGGGAAGCAAACTTATAAAAGATGAAAAAGATATAACATTACTCTCAATATATAAAGCAGTATTCACAGAAGAAGAGAGAGGTTTGTTTAACTTTCATCACCCTAACCATGTATGTCCAGTGGGATGTGCTATGTTTGATGTACTTGGGGAAGAGTTTAACAACGTAAGAGAAGACTTTGAAAAATCATTATCTAAAATAACTATAAAAAAAATAGCAGATGAAGTGAGAAAAAGAAAAAAGCATTTGGATTTTATGAATAAATAGTTTTTTAATGTTTTAAAATTGTTATTTTATTTCCTTCCAATTTTATTATTTTTTCCTTTGATAATCTATTTAATTCTCTTGATAATGCACTTCTATCTGAAGATATAAACTCTGCTAATTTATCTCTATTATACGGTATTACTATATTATTAGATTTTTGTATATTAGACATATATTTCAAATAAAGCATTATTTTACTTCTTAAACTTTTTTGGCTTAGAATATCATTTTTTATAGAAAGGAATATATTTTTATCAGATAGAACCCTAATTAAATTTTTCAAAAAAGTTGAATTATTAAAAATATTATTAGTATTTATTTTTAATATTTTAGTATCTGTAAAAGATAATGCCTGTATAGTAGAAATTTTATTTGTAGATAAAGCAAAAGATTCAGCAAAAATATCTCCCGCATTTAATATATTAACTATATTTTTTCTCGCATCATCATATTCTTTGGAAACCTCTACCATACCATCTAATATTAAATAAATATTATCTATATAGTCTCCTATATCTATAATGGTATTTCCTTTTTTATATGATTTATTTTGAAAGCTATTAATCATATTAAGAACATCATTTCTATCTATATTGCTGAATAAACTTGATTTTAATATTATATCTATATATTTTTCCATAAGACAAACCCTAAAACATCAATATATTCAATAAGTAATATAGTATTTTTTATTAAAAAATCAATATTAGTTAGTTGCTATAGCAACTGAGTTTTTTATAAAAAATTATATTATATAAACATAAATAACTTTTATCTTTTATACATATATACATAGGAGTTTAAGCAAAATGAAAAGAAGAATAATAAAAATAGATGAAGATAAATGCACAGGCTGCGGAGAATGCATACCGGATTGTCCTGAGGGAGCTTTGCAGATAATAGACGGAAAAGCAAGACTTATAAGTGATTTGTTTTGTGACGGACTTGGAGCTTGTATAAAAAAATGTCCAGAAAATGCAATGACTATAGAAGAAAGAGAAGCAGAAGAATATAATGAAAAAAAAGTAATGGTAAATATTATAAAAGGCGGTATTAATGTAATAAAAGCTCATCTTAAACATTTAAAAGAACATGGAGAAGAAAAACTATTAAAAGAAGCTATAGAGTATATGAAAGAAAATAATATAGAAGTTCCTGAATTGGAAGATAAACCTTGCGGTTGTCCTGGAAGTATGCAAAGAGATATGAGAAATAAAATGTCTGCATCTAATAACAATATAGAAATGCATTCTGAATTAAGAAACTGGCCTATACAATTAAAACTTATAAACCCAAATGCTCCATATCTTGATAATATAGATTTACTTATTAGTGCAGATTGTGTGCCTTTTACATATGCGAATTTCCATTCAAAATTCTTAAAAGGAAAAGTGCTTATGATGCTTTGTCCTAAACTTGACAGCGACATAGATTCATATATAGAAAAGCTTGCTAATATATTTAAAACAAAAAATATAAAATCTATTACAATAGTTCGTATGGAAGTGCCTTGCTGTGGAGGCGTTGAAATGATAGTAGAAGCAGCTCTCAAAAAAGCAAATAAAAATATTATCATCAAAGAATACACTATATCAATAGATGGTGAAATAATATAACTCTATAAAGATTATTAAAAAGATAATTAAATGGTTATTATACTATCAATAACCATTTAATTATAAAACACTTGAAATAATAACAAAATATTATATTATTATATTGTTTATAATGCAGAATTATTTTTTGGGGTAGCTATGATAAATATAGAGAATATCACTAAAAAATATAAAAACAATATAGTTTTAAAATCTGTTTCTTTAAACATAGAACAAGGCGAATTTGTATCAATAATAGGTTCAAGCGGTTGTGGAAAGACTACTCTTCTAAAAATGATAAATAGATTGATAAAACCTACAAGCGGCAAGATATATATAAATAATGAGAACATATATGATAAAGATCCAATAAAACTTAGAAGAAATATAGGTTATGTTATACAACAAACAGGCTTATTTCCTCATATGACTATAAAAGAAAACATAGAAATCATACCAAAAATTGAAAAAATAAAAACAGATGATATATATAAAAAAACTTTAGAATTAATGGAGATGGTTTCATTAAATTCTGAAGAGTATCTAGATAGATATCCTTATGAATTAAGCGGTGGACAACAGCAAAGAGTTGGAGTTGCTAGGGCATTTGCAAATAATCCAGATATTATACTTATGGATGAACCTTTTAGTGCTTTAGACCCTATCACAAGAAATGATTTACAAAATGAACTTCTGAATATGCAATCCAAATTAAAAAAAACTATAGTATTTGTTACACATGATATGGATGAGGCTATAAAATTATCAGATAAAATATGTTTAATGAAAGATGGTGAAATATTACAATATGATATACCTGAAAAAATATTAAAAGAGCCTGCAAATGAATATGTAGAATCTTTTGTTGGTAAAAACAAGATTTGGGATAATCCTGAATATATAAGAGCTAAGAATATAATGCTTGCTATAGAAGATAATATAAAAGATAATGATAGCAATATAACTAAAATATTTAAACATATCACTAATGCTTATAAATATAGAGATTCTATAAAAATTAAAGAAGAAGAAAATATATCAACAATATTACAAATATTTGATGAAACTAAAAAGGAAAGTTTATATGTAATAGATGATAAAAATAAGGTAATAGGTATAATAACTAAAGATGAATTAGTTTATATTTTAAACAAAAAATTCCTTTATGATAAAGAAAAAAGTGAGGTATAATATTGACAATAGTATTTGAATTTTTAAATTACATACTAGAACAAAGAAATGAAATATTAACTTTACTAATACAGCATATTAGATTAACTGTATTTTCTGTATTACTTGCAATAGTTTTAGGAGTACCATTAGGAATATTAGTTAAATATGTGCAAAAGTTAAACAAGCCAATTTTAGGTTTTGCTAATATAGTTCAAGCTATACCTAGCATGGCATTATTAGGAATAGCTATACCATTGTTAGGAATAGGTTCTGCACCTGCTATAGCCATGGTAATACTCTATTCACTTCTGCCTATAATAAAAAATACATACACTGGTCTTTCAAACATAAGCCCGCAAATAATGGAAGCTGCTAAGGGAATTGGACTCACAAAAATGCAAAGACTATTTAAAATACAAATACCTTTATCACTTCCTGTAATAATGGCAGGTATAAGAGTATCAGCCGTTACTGCTGTTGGACTAATGACTATAGCAGCATATATAGGAGCGGGAGGTTTAGGTTATTTAGTATTTTCTGGAATAAGAACTATAAACAACTTTCAAATACTTGCAGGAGCTATTCCTGCATGTTTATTAGCTTTATTTGTAGATTATGTATTTTCTATTATAGAGAGATTAGTAACTCCTATTAGCTTGCAAACCAATGCTTTAATTAATATAAAAGAAATATATTTACAAAGAAAAAAAGAAAAAAAAATAATATATGCTTCCATTTTTATAATAATATTAATTGTCTCATTACAAATAATAAATAATAGCAAAAAAAATAGCAAAACTATAACTGTAGGTTCATTAATGTTTACAGAACAGCTTATTTTGGGTAATATGGTATCTGATTTAATAGAAGGCAATACAGATATAAAAGTTAACCGAAAATTAGCTTTAGGAGGAACACAGATAGTATTTGGGGCATTAGAAAGAGGAGATATAGATTTATACGTAGATTATACTGGAACTATGTATTCTAGTGTACTTAAATATGCTCCAACAAATGATGTTCAATTTGTTTATGATACTGTAAAAAAAGAATTAAAAGAGAAGAATAAAATAGAAGTATTAGATCCTTTTTATTTTAATAATACTTATGTACTTGCCGTAAGAGAAGATACAAGAAAAAGGTATAATCTTAAAAATATAAGTGATTTAAGAATAGCCGATAACAGATTAAATTTTTGCGGTACTATAGAGTTTATGAATAGAAAAGATGGAATTATAGGGCTTACTAATCTTTATTCATTAAACTTTAAATCATACACTGCAATAGATGATGCTCCTAGATACATAGCTATTAATAATAAAGAAGTAGATATAATAACTGCATTCTCTACTGATGGATTACTTAAAAAGTTTTCTCTTGTTACGTTAAAAGATGATAAAAACTTATTCCCTCCATATTATCCTGTGCCATTAATGCGTGAAAGCACATTAAAAAAATATCAAGAATTAAGAGGCTTATTAAATAAATTGGGAGTATTATTAAATGAAAATATTATGATAGAATTAAACTATCAAGTAGATGAGTTACAAAAAGACCCTAGAATGGTTGCTAGAGAGTTTCTTATACAAAATAATCTAATAAAGGAATAATAAAATCAATGAAAAAAAGAGTTCTTATACTTGGTGCCACCGGTTCTATAGGAGTAAACACTTGCTCTGTAATAGAACATTTTTATAATGACTTTGAAATAGTAGGAATTACTACAAATACTAAAATTGATGTTTTAAAAGAAGAATGCATTAAATTCAAGCCAAAATATGTGCATATATCTTCTAAAGAAGCATTAGATAATTTTAAAAATTTTAATATAGATGTTAATATTCATGAAGGAAGCATAGCTGATTTTGTAAAAGATATTGATTTTGATATACTAGTAAATGCTTTAGTAGGATATTCTGGTTTTCTTCCAACAATAGAAGCAATAAAAAAATCTAAAGTTGTAGCATTAGCAAATAAAGAAACATTAGTTGTAGGGGGAGATATAATTAATGATTTATTAAAAAAACATAATGCTAAATTAGTACCAATAGACAGCGAACATTCTGCAATTTTTCAAATATTAAATCATTTTAAAAATGTACCAATATCAAAAGTAATAATAACAGCATCAGGAGGACCTTTCTTTAGAACTCCAAAAGAAGAGTTAAAAAATGTTACAGTAGAAATGGCATTAAAACACCCAACTTGGAATATGGGCGGAAAAATTACAATAGACAGTGCCACTATGATGAACAAAGGTTTTGAAGTAATAGAAGCTCATCATTTATTTAATTTGGATTATGACAAAATAGAAACTATAATACACCCTCAAAGTTTAATACATTCTATGGTTGAGTTTGTAGACGGAGAGATTTATGCTCAAATTGGAAAGAATGATATGCGTCTTCCTATACAGCATGCCCTCACCCACCCAGAAGTAAGAACAACACCATTTGAAAAATTAAAGCTTTATGAACATAGCGAGATTAATTTTTATAAGATGGATTTTGATAAGTTTATTATGCTTAAACTCGCTTATGAATGCGGTAAGAAGGGAGGATTATATCCTTGTATATTAAATGCTGCTAATGAAGTATGTGTGTATTCATTTTTAGAGAAAAAAATATCATTTACTGAAATATTTGATATAGTAGAAAAAATGGTAAAAATAAATGTTGATCACATACCGCTTACTGTAGAAAATATTATAAAAATAGACAATGAAACTAGAAAAGAAACTTTAAAATTAATAGAAACTATAAAACAAATGTGAGAAAAATTATGAAAGAAAAAATAATAATTGGTTTTTCAAAATTAATAATATTTAGAGAAATACTAAAGACAAAGACAATAAAAAAATTAATAAAGTTATTAAAATATAATTCTAATAATGAAGCAGAAACAACATATTTATATTATAATTTTTTAAATGAGCTTTACAATTATAATGATAATATAGGAGATTTTTTATTAGAGTATATATTTAGAGATAACAACATATATATAAAAAAACTATTATTAAAACAAAATATAAATAAAAATATAGAAAATGCTCTAAAAGAAGAATTAAATTTTTTTAGTTATTTATCTGAAATTAATTTTTCTGATATTTATAATAATTTAGCAGAGTTAGAAACAAAAAAAATAGATTTCTATAGTATATACTCTACTCATATAAAAGAAATAAACAAAAAAGGATATGGCATATTTTATAACAGTAATATGTTCACGCTTGATGAAAAAAACAATATCACCAAAGCAAAACATCAAGACAATCAAAATATAAAACAATTATATGGTTATGATAGAGAAAGAGAGAAAGTAATACAAAATACTAAAATTTTATTAGAAGGCAAAAAAGCTAATAACATACTTCTTTATGGAGATGCTGGTACTGGTAAAAGCAGCACTATAAAAGCAGTAGCCAATATGTTTAGAGATGAAGGTTTAAGACTTATTGAAGTTAAAAAAAGCCAATTATCACTTATACCAGATATAATACAAAAATTAAGTTTAAGCCCTCTTAAATTTATAATATTCATAGATGATTTAACTTTTTCTTATAATGATGACAGCTTCTCATATTTAAAAGCTGTACTTGAAGGAGGAGTAAACTCTTTTCCACAGAATATAGTAGTTTATGTTACTTCCAATTATAGACATTTAATAAAAGAAAACTTTAATGACAGAACAGGCGATGATATACATGTGGAAGACACTATTCAGCAGATAATGAGTTTAACAAACAGATTTGGTATAGTTATAACCTTCCAAAGACCGGATAGGTATTTATTTATAGATATAGTATTATCTTATGCTAAAGATAACAATATACAAATAAACAAAGAAGAGCTTATAAAACAAGCAGAAAGCTACGCTATAAGAAGTGCCGGAAGAAGCCCAAGAGTAGCAAAGCAGTTTATAGAATCTATATCATTATAGATTTTTATTTTCTCTTTGGAAACTGTAATGGCTCAGTACCTTTATACTTATAAACAAACAGAGTTCCATTATCACCAATTAAATCAGCATTATTATTAAGATATTGCATATATTCATCAACAGTATCTTTAGGTTTGGATAATGTACCAATTCTATCTAAAACTACATATAGATTAGTTGAGTTATTATTCTGATTCCAAACCATATCAGGAAAATACGCAACTGCAATATCTCTGTACATATAATTATCATCTGCATATACACCTATAATGCTCAATTCTTTACCTTGAGAATGTTCTAATAATGCCTTAGCAACTGTTTTCATGCCTCCTATACTTCTAGGCTCTTCATAATTTTTTACATACGTAGTTATCTGCAAACCATCACTATTACATTGATAAACAACAAAGAAGAAATTGTATATAAGCCATTTATTGTTAGTTAAGAATTTATCCTTTTTTTGGAATAAAAATAATATTATAGGAATATAAGAAATAGCAAAAGCATTATATAAATAATGGAAAGTTCCAGGTTTAGATTTAGCTAATATATTAAAAATTATTGTAACAGGAACATAAAGTAAAAATATTCTAAATAATTCTAATAATGTTTTTTCTGTATTTGAATTAGGTTTATATTTTCTATTAAAGGCAAAGTATACTCCTCTTATTATACAATAAAAAGAAAAACCAATACTAATAAATAAAAATAATAATCCTAATATCATAATAGGATAAGATAACCAATAATTTATACTTCCATATATACTGTTTCCATAAAAAACAGACATCTCATTTGTTGGGAATAATGTTATAGCATGCATTTGAGGAAAAGGTAATTTCCAAAGAGATGACCTTACAGAAAATATTAAATTAGTATTATTAAACCCATTTTGCATTTCAGATATTAAATATGGCAAATACTCTAAAAAAGATATAACAACCCCTATAACCCAATAAACAACATATTTTAAAGTTCTTTTAAATTTAATAAGTAAATATATAATTACTGTTGGTATCATAGAGAAAAAAGTAACAAAATGCCCTTGAGCCATTATTGCTAGTATTGGAAAAATCATTATAGCAGATGCTTTTACCATATTATCATTTTCATCTTCAATATATTCATAAAGAAAAATTAAAAATAAAAAACTAAACAGTAAAGTTACATTTGGATTCCAAAAATCTGTAGTAGCCATCACAAAATAACCATTACATAAAATCAGAGGTGTAATAAAAGAAAGAGTCATTAATCCGAATTTTTTATAAACCCAAAAAAGAAATATAGATATTATTATCAAACTAAATATAAGATTAATTATTTTAGCCCCTAATAAACTTTCAGAAGCAAATTTATAAAATAAAGTATAAAATATATAATAAGCTCCGCCTGGTACTCTTGGAGTTGTAAGCTCTTCATTAACTACCTGACTAGCAATAAATCTTGCAGAAGTAGTAGGAAGTTTGCCGCTTTTATACCATTTCTTCATATCGTAAAAATGCTGAGATTGGTCTATTCTAGTAAGTCTTTTAGGTATAGTATAATAATCTAGAAAAATATTTGCTGCTATTGAAACTAGTATAAGCGTAATAGGTATTATTATATATTTATTGAGCATAGAAAATACTCCATTCATTAGTATTATTAAATAATTTTAGATATTATATACAATTTATAATTATTTTCAATATATTAATTAGGAAACTTAATTGCTGAAGTTCCTGTATATTTATATAAAAATAATCTATTATTACTGCTAATAACATAAGCGTTTGAATTAAGATACTCTATGTTTTTATTAACATTAATAGTGTTATAATTATAGCTGCCTATTTTATCAAACAAAATGTATATATTTTTAGAATTAGGGTTCTCATTGATATAATAGTTTGTATAAAAAAATGAAGAAACATCTCTATATTCATTTTTATGTGAGCCAATATACATATTTATAATTGCAATATCACCATATTTCAAAGATTCATTATGAAGTACTTCATAAAATTTTTCTATATTATAAATATTATAAGGTCTTTCATACTCATAAATATATCTTATCATTTGTATAGAAACCATAAAAGTATTTAATAAAAAATAAATATATACAATATTTTTAAGCTTTTTATTATTTAATATTCTATCATAATTTTTTGTAAAGAAAAATATAATTGGAAGAAAAGAAAAAGCAAAAACACAATTCAAATAGTATAATGGACCAGATTTCATTTTTAAAACTACAAGTATAATAATATTAACTATTACAAATAAAAAAAGAAATCTCAAAACAGATATTAATTTTTCTTCCTGAATTGATTTAGCTCTATATTTTATGTTTAAAGAATAATACAAAGAAAGACAAAAACACATTGCAGAAAACAACAAATTAACTATTAGAAATAAAACTCCTACAATAAAATAAGGATTTGAAAACCAAAAATGTATAATAGCATTAAATCTTCCTCCATAAAATATTGACATTTCATTAGTTGGAAAAATAATTAAAGCATGAAGCGGAGGAAAATCTAATCTTTTATAAGAACCTATTCCGCTAAAAATCATTTTTGTATTTATAAAACCATTATTTATTTCTTCTATCAAATAAGGTAAATATAAAAGAAATGATAAAAATATACCAAGCAAAAAGAATAAAATATATTTTTTAGTTTTTTTGAAATTTATTAATAAATATATAATGAGTGTTGGCACTAAATATAGAAATGTATTAATATGAGTTTGAGACATAATAGCTAAAACAGGAAACATAAAAACAGATGATAATCTCACATATATCTCTTTATAATCAAAAATATATTCTGTTAAAAGAATTAAAAATATAAAACTAAAAATTAAAGTATAATTAGGATTCCAATAATCAACTATTGATGATAATAAGAAAGGATTCGAAAGTAAAAGTAATGTTGTTACATTAAATACTAATATGTTAAATCTTTTATAAATCCAAAATAAAAATATAAATATTATAATTGAATTGAACACATAATTAATTATTTTACTTATATACCAATTATTGTTTGATAATTTATAAAATGTAGAATATAGTATATAATAAAGCTCCTCCTGGAATTTTAGGGGTAGTGTTATATTCATCAACTATCGAAGTAGCAGAAAATCTGGCTCCTTTAGTTGGAATTTTACCAGCATCATAATATACTTTCATATCATGAAAATGCTGAAATTGATCGAACATAACCGATTTATTTTGTAAGAAATAAATACTGCAAAAAATAAAAATTACAACACTATATAAAAATATAATTAGTGCGGTGCGGTTACTCATATATACTCCGATTATAAATTAAAAAAATAAAATTTGCAAATAATCATACCAAATGGCAAGCACAGTAATGCCCGCTTTCTACTTCTCTAAACTCTGGAGCTTTCTCAGCACAAATAGCCTGAGCCTTAGGACATCTGGTTCTAAATTTACAGCCTGAAGGAGGATTGATTGGAGAAGGTATCTCACCAGAAAGTATTATACGCTGTTTAGTTTTTGCTATAGAAGGTTCTGATATTGGTATAGCAGAAATTAAAGACTGAGTATAAGGGTGAAGCGATTTTGTATATAATGATTCACTATCTGTAAGCTCAACAATATTACCCAAATACATAACAGCTATTCTTTTAGATATTTGACACACCACTGCTAAATCATGAGCAATAAACAAATAAGTAAGCTTCATATCCTGCTGCATATCATAAAGCATATTTATAATCTGAGCCTGAATAGAAACATCTAAAGCAGATACTGGTTCATCACAAACTATAAACTCTGGATCAACAGCCAAAGCACGGGCTATACCTATACGCTGTCTCTGCCCCCCAGAAAACTCATGCGGATATCTTTGTGCCTGCTCAGCATTAAGCCCAACAAGTTTAAGAAGATTTATTACTTTCTCTCTTCTTTCATTTTTTGTAGAATAAAGTTTATGAACATCAAGAGCTTCCCCTATTATATCTTCAACAGTCATACGAGGATTAAGTGAAGCATAAGGGTCTTGGAAAATAATTTGCATTCTTTTAGCATACTGTCTGTAATTATTTTCATTAACTTCTTCGCCATTAAAAAATATTTTACCGCTTGTAGGTTTATATAAATGAAGCAAAGTTCTTCCAAGTGTAGTTTTTCCGCTTCCGGATTCTCCTACAAGTCCAAAAGTTTCACCCTTGTTTATTGTAAAAGATACTCCATCAACGGCCTTTACTGTTTGTATATTTCTTCCAAACAAACCGCCCTTTATTTTAAAATGTTGTTTTAAGTCTTGTATTTCTATTAAAGGTGCCATAATTTTTCCTTTTATTTTCTATAATTAATTAGGCATTTGATGAAGCCAGCAAGCAGAAAAATGCCCTTTCTCAAACTCAGTTCTAGGAGGTTTATTATCTATACAAACCTTCATACATTCTTCGCATCTTGTGCTAAAAGGACAGCCTGCCTTCATATTAAGCAAATCTATAGGAGTTCCTTCTATAGGTATAAGTCTGTCTTGCTTTATATCAATACGAGGTAAAGATTTAAGAAGTCCCAAAGTATAAGGGTGTTTAGGTCTTTCAAATATATCAAATACAGTACCTCTCTCTACTATACCGCCTCCATACATTACTATAATATCATCAGCCATATCAGCAACAATTCCAAAGTCATGCGTAATAAGAATAACAGCCATTTGTATTTTTTTCTGTATATCTTTTATAAGCTCAAGTATCTGTGCCTGTATGGTAACATCAAGTGCAGTTGTAGGCTCATCGGCAATAAGTATTTTAGGGTCTCCTGCAAGAGCCATAGCTATCATTATACGCTGACGCATACCGCCTGAAAGCTCATGCGGATATTGTTTTATTCTTCTTCTTGGTTCATTAATACCAACCAATGTTAATAGCTCTACAATTCTTTCTATTGCATCTGTTGTGCTTATTTTTTTATGAGTAGTTAAAGCTTCCATAAGCTGATTGCCTATAGTATATACAGGATTCAAACAAGTCATGGGGTCTTGGAAAATCATTGATATAGAATCGCCCCTTATTTTCTTTTTTTCATGTTCAGAAAGCTTTATTAAATCAGTGCCTTCAAAAAGTATCTCTCCATTAATAATTTTACCAGGCTCTTCAATAAGCCCCATAATAGAATAAGCAGAAACACTCTTTCCGCTTCCAGACTCCCCCACTATTCCTAATACTTTAGATTTGTCTAATTTATAAGAAATATTATTAACAGCTTTAACTTCCCCAAGCGGTGTAAAAAAAGATACGCTTAAATTTTTAACTTCTAATAAACTTTCCATTAAATACCACCTTTATTTAATAGCTCTTTATCTGTTTTTCATTCTAGGGTCTAAAGCATCTCTAAGTCCATCACCTACCAAATTAAAACAAAGTATTATTATACTTATTAAAGCAGCAGGAAAAAGAAGCTGATAAGGATAAGAATAAACCCCGCTAACAGCATTTGAAGTTAAAGAGCCAAGCGAAACCATAGGAGCACTTACACCCAAACCTAAGAAACTTAAAAAAGCCTCAACAAATATAGCATTAGGTATTTGAACCATAGCTGATACTATTATAGCACCCATAGCATTAGGTATTAAATGCTTAAAAATTATTCTGCTATGCGGAGTACCCAAAGCCCTAGCAGCAGTTACAAACTCCTGATTTTTTAATGCTAAAATTTGTCCCCTAGTCATTCTAGCCATATTAGTCCAATAAAGCAAAGATATAACTATAAATATACTAAAAAGTCCAGGTCCCAAAAGACCAATACCTCTTAAAGATTCGCTTTGTAAGAATAATTTATCCATAGGAGCTTTAAGCACTACAGATAATAATACAACAATTAAAAGCGTAGGCACAGCACTGATAATATCTACTATACGCATCATAATATTATCAAGCATACCGCCAAAATATCCAGATATAGAACCATAAACTATACCTATTATTACAACCAAAGTAGCAGAAACAATACCTATTAAAAGGGATATTCTAGCCCCTATCATACAGCGTACAAGTAAGTCCCTTCCCAAAGTATCCGTACCAAATGGGTGTTCTAATGTAGGCAAACTATTTTCTACGCCTCTGTTTATTTGTGCATATTCATATTCTGATACTATAGGTATAAATATAGAAAGAAGAGTAATAATACCTATTATTATAATAGAAACTAAAGCTACTTTATTTTTTTTGAATCTTCTATATGCATCCTGCCAATAAGTTACACTCTCTCTTTTTACCTCGGCAGCAGCTTTTTCTTCTTCGCTTGCCTTTACAAATAACGATTTATCTAAACTATTTTCCATTTTGTTATTCCTTAATATTAATCTTGAATCTTTATTCTAGGGTCTATAATACCATAAGATAAATCAACTAAGAAATTCATCGCTATTAAGAAAGCACCATAAAATATAGTAACTCCTAATATTGTAGGATAATCTCTTTGAGTAATGCTTTCAACAAAGTATCTTCCAAGACCAGGTATATTAAAAATCTTCTCCACAACAAAAGAACCAGTAAGTATAGCAGCAGCAAGAGGTCCTATGTATGTAACAATTGGTATAATAGCATTTCTTAAAGCATGCTTAAATATAATAATACTTCTTGATATACCCTTTGCCCTAGCTGTTTTTATATAATCTTGGTGAATAACATCAAGCATAGAACTTCTCATAAGCCTAGCCATAAAACTAAGTGAACTAAATGATAAAGCAAAACCAGGCATTAAATATTGCTTAAAAGAATCAAAACCATAAGCAGGAAGTATTTTTAATTTTACAGAAAAAATAATTATAGAAACAGTAGCAACAACAAAACTAGGAACCGCTATCCCCAAAGTAGCTGCCACCATAACTGCCCTATCTATCGCTTTACCCTGTCTAAGAGCAGCAATAATTCCAAACAAAACGCCTATAGTAGTTGATATAAACATACTAAATATTCCAAGCCTAAAAGACACAGGAAAAGCTCTCACTATAGTACCAGATACAGATTGACCTATTTTAGTGAGAGAAGTACCTAAATCTCCTTTAATTGCATTTTTTAGATAGTTTGCATATTGAACAACAAGGGGCTTATCTAAACCATATTTTTTATTTAAATTCTCCAAAGCAACTTTACTAAGCGGCTTCTCTCCAACAAATGGTCCCCCCGGTACCGTATGCATTAAGAAAAAAGTGATAGTTACTATAACAAACAAAGTTAAAACTGATATAAACAGTCTCTTCAAAACATAATCAAGCATAAAATATACCCCGAAATTAATAATTAATTATACAATTATTAAAGATATTCAATTATATAATAAAAATATTCTTTCGTCAATTATAAAAACTGAATAAAATTGTTTAGGAGCCATAGATATTGCACGTTTTTTAGTTAAAATAAAGTAGGTATTCC